>OLGB01003938.1_pt1 | contig 13255 bp, 12 predicted proteins | sample 1605691 | NCBI WGS metagenome assembly OLGB01 (sample SAMEA3888925, study PRJEB22519) | human gut metagenome | biome: human gut; feature: human-associated habitat; material: faeces | place: Denmark | collected 2010 | reverse complement strand
GGGAACAAACGGTTGTCCTTCTGTTATCTTATTTACATATTCTTTCAAGCGGATTCTTTCGCTGTCATCCCTGAATCTCATTTCAACACTGATTTTTGCATGATCTGCAACTACATTTCTGGCTGTACCGCCATTTGCGATCCCGACATTTACCGTCGTATCTTTTTCTCTGTCCGCCAGACTCATTAATTCTACAATGTAATGTCCCATCTCAAGAACCGCAGACGCATTTTCTACTTCAAACATAAAGCCCGCATGGGCCGCCTGACCTTGAAACTCAATATCATACGTCAGGGAACCTTTTCTCGCAAAGCAATGGCGGGTTCCATTTTTTCCGGCAGATTCCATGACAAAAATGTGATCTGCCTGACATCCGATTCGATCTGTGATCTCTTTTGAGTAGATCGACCCGATCTCTTCATCCGGATTATAGACCATTGCGATATTCAGGCATTTCTTCTCAGTTTCCGGTAAATTTGCCGCGATATGAAACATTGCAAGATCACCGTTTTTCATATCACCAACACCCGGACCGTAGTAATTTTCTCCTTCGATTCGAAATGGTCTTTTCTCTGCCGTCCCGTCCGGAAATACCGTATCCATATGACCGATATACATCGCATCATAATGTTCGGATACATGATTTGTAATAAGAAGAACCTGACGACCTCCATCGGCAGGAATTCGTTCTACGTTCCAGCCGATCTCCTGATACCAGCCAGCCAGTTTATCTGCCACCCGGTTGATTCCGGCTACATTTCCAGAGCCGCTGTCAATGTTGACCAGCTCTTTCATCTGTTCCAAGTACAATTCCAGATTCATGTTTCCCCTCCCTTTCGCCTTCAAAATCTATTTCAAAATTCACATCTCTCATCTGAAATTCATTATATATCATATTATAACCATTTGTCAATATGTATTATTATATATCGTATTATAATTTAACTTTGTATATTATGTTCAATCAAAATCCACTGCTTTACATTTTTTTCCGTTTTTGCTATAATAATGCTACATCGTGTGGCGTTTCTGCGTAAATCCAGTTGCAGAGCAGCCACACGCTTTTTGTGTAAAGGTGGGTGAAAGATGAAAAATGGAAGAAAATTTCATAGGCAAATCGTGTAGCAGAAATGCGTAAGTCCGGATGTATTGGGACTTACGCATTTTTTATTTTTGAAAGAAAGGTGAATTATATGGAAACCGGAAATCAGTTTTTGGGGACGGAGCGTATCGGTAAGCTCATGCGCCAGTACGCCATCCCCTGCATCATCTCGCTGCTGGTGGGCGCACTTTACAACATCGTAGACCAGATCTTCATCGCCAACGCCAGCTACCTCGGCTCCTACGGCAACGCCGCCAATACGGTGGTGTTCCCGCTGACGGTGGTGGCGCTGGCCATCGCCGTCATGGTGGGCGACGGCTGCTGTGCCTTCGTCAGCATGGCGCTGGGCAGAAACGAGGTGGATACGGCCAAGCGCAGCGTTGGCAACGCTGTTGTGTTATCGGTTGCCAGCAGTCTTGCTCTGACGGCGGTATACCTCATTTTTGCAAACAGCATCATCGCCATGTTCGGCGGCACGGTGAATGAGGAGACCTTCCACCACTCGCAGGAATACTTCTTCTACATCACCATGGGCATCCCGTTCTATATGTTTGGTCAGGCTATGAACCCTATCATTCGTGCGGACGGAAATCCCAAGTTTGCCATGATCTCCACGCTGGTGGGCGCGGTCATCAACATTATTCTTGACCCTATCTTCATCTTTATCTGCAAATGGGGCATGATGGGCGCAGCCGTTGCCACGGTCATCGGTCAGGTGGCAACGGCAGCACTTGCCGTGTGGTATCTGCTACATATGAAGATCATCAAGCCTGCATCCGGCGATTATGCCCTGCGGGGAAGTATCTGCGGACGGATGCTGACGCTAGGTATCACCAGTTTTCTTTCGCAGATCAGTCTGGTGGCGGCTATGGCGGCCATCAACAATATGCTCCGCAAATACGGTGCGCTGGACGCGGTGTTCGGGCAGGAGCAGTACGCGCAGATCCCCATGGCGGTGGTGGGCATCGTGATGAAGTTCTTCCAGATCGTCATTTCCATCGTGGTGGGCATGGCGGAAGGCTGCATTCCCATCGTGGGCTACAACATGGGCGCAGAGAAAAAGCTCCGTGTGCGGGAGCTGTTCACCAAGCTGCTGGTGGCCGAGGCGCTGGTGGGCGCGGTGGCGCTTGTGCTGGCGGAGGGCTTTCCCCGTCAGCTCATCGCCATTTTCGGTGCAGCCAATGAGAGCGGTTACTATACGGACTTTGCTATTAAGGCGTTCCGCACGTATCTCTGCATGATGATTCTCGCCTGCGTCAACAAGGCGTGTTTCATCTTTTTGCAGGCAGTCGGTAAGGCGCTGGCCTCCACGCTGCTGTCCATGTTCCGTGAGGTGGTGTTCGGCGTGGGCTTTGCTCTGCTGCTGCCGGTGTTCTTCGGCCTGGACGGCGTGCTGTATTCCATGCCGGTGTCGGATATTCTGACCTTTATCATCTCGGAGATCATCATCGTGAAAACCTATCAGGAATTGAATGTGAAGGAGTACAGAACGCATGAAAAACAGAGTCATTACCATCAGCCGCGAGTTTGGCAGCGGCGGACGCACCATCGGCAAAAAGGTAGCGGAAAAGCTGGGCATCCCCTGCTATGACGCGGAGATCATTCAGGAAATGACGAAGGAGACCGGCTTCGCGCCGGACTATGTGAAGGAGGCGGGAGAGTACGCTCCCGGCGGTTTCCTCTCGAACGCTTTCTCTAACCGGATGTTCGGCCCCACCAACGAGGATATCCTGTGGGAGCGGCAGTACAAGGTCATTACAGACCTTGCCGCAAAAGGGCCCTGCGTCATCGTGGGCCGCTGCGCGGACTATATTTTGCGGGACACGGCGGACTGCCTGAAGGTCTTTATCCATGCGGACATGGCGTTCCGCGCCAAGCGCATCGTGGAGGTCTACGGTGAGCGGGAGCAGTCCCCGGAGGAACGTTTGCGTGACAAGGACAAGCGCCGCGCCGCGTATCATCGCTTCTACACCAATATGAAATGGGGCCACGCCCAGAACTACCACCTGACGCTGGACAGCGGCGTCATCGGCATCGACAAGTGCGTGGACATCATCGCGGAGCTGCATTGAGATGACATTTTCTAAAAAATTCGTTTGAAATCGAGTTTCGAATTTGATAAAATAAAGCCATACAAAGGTATCACGGGAGTGCATCCAGTGCAGTGGGCGTTGGCGGCAGACTGGCGCACACAGGCTGTTTGTTCACTGATCATCTCTCTGAAAAAAGCATCCGTTCTGACCGGGCGGAGGCTGAGGGAGGTGAAATCAATGAAACGCGTAAAGGCAGCGTGCATCCTGCAAACACTGGTGTTTGCACAGAAGGGCGATTGCGGTCTGACCCGTGAGCAGCAGCTCAAGGTCAACCACGACGAAGTGAGCCGCTACAAGGCGACGATGGACAGAAGCCGCACCCGGTATCAGATCACCGAGGAAACCGAGCAGGCCGACGGCTCTGTGCTGGTCCGCGTCCGCAAGCAGTATAACGACAAAGCTGACGTAAGCGAATACTTCAACTAACGCCAAACCCGCCCGATGGAAGTCAGGCGGGTTTGTGATAGAAAGCGTGGATATAATGAGTGAAATCTATGGGCTTGAACAGATCCGGCGGCGCATTTCGGAGCGATACCGAAGTGATCCGAAAATCCGCATCAATGTTTCCATCGCCCAGCCAAAGCTCCATTTGAGTAATGTCCCGGTGGAGATCACAGGGGTCTATGCTCATATCTTTCAAATTGAAGAAAACTCCTCTGGGCAGGCAAAGCGGCATACGCTGTCATACACAGATGTGCTGACGCACAATATTGAGATTTTGGATATTTGAACGGTGGGCGTGTAGACCGGCTTGGGTGCATCCTGATACGGTGGTGCAAATCGCCTGACAGTGCTGAGCGGCATAATCGCGCAGGCAAAACGAACACAAAAAGCACTTTTCTGACAAGGCTGTATGGGGGAAGCTTTCCTTTGTGTGCTGTCTCTGTAGGCCGCTGGTTCGAATCCAGTCGGGCGTACCAAAAAGAGTTACCGGTATAGATGCGTCTGGCGCAAAGCCAGGCGCATCAACCGTTTCCGGGCTTTTTCGAGCCCGGATTTCTTCTTTTTAACCATAGATTTTTATGGGGGTTTCGGAGCAACTGACCGGATTTGAACTGGAGGATCTCATGTCTTGGACAGTTTCCACCCTCCGGCGCCCTTTTAGAGAGGACTTTTCTCTCAAAAAAGCGGCATCATCGCAGAAAAAGAATCACAAATATTTGGGCGTCGTTTTGTTGGTCCTGACGGACTGAGAAAGCGGCGCCCTTTTTCATTTCAAAGAGAACTAAGCAGTCTAAAGGGGGGCGTTGCTTGTCAGAAGCATGGGAACACAAGGCATGTATCAAAAAAGGAGGAGTAAGACAAATGAAAAAATTTAGCAGTGGCGGGAAAAAGGGCGCCGTAATGTCCGTGTCCATGAGTTCACCCAAGAGCTCAGTCCGAAGATATCATGTCACCTTCAAGCCCAAACGACCTAGAAAACCCAGGCAGCGGGAGATCAAGGAGCAAAAGCCGGTTTGCCGAAAGTTTTCTCGCTGTGAGGGCTGCCCTTATCCTGATCACGGATTCCTGTGTTGGGGAGAGGACGGCCGGTGTTTGCGGACGATCCTGGAAAGACCCAATTCGCAGAAACCCTAAACTGCGGCAGAGCCTATAGGCCAAAATCAGCTCCATCATCAAGAGCAGCGATTGCATCAACCGGAATTTTTGATCCGTCCATCATGACCAGGAGGTTTTCGCTGTGAAGGAACTTCCGAACAATACCGCTTGTGATCCTGTATGCGCCGCCGGCCTTTCGATTATCCGGCTGAAAATATGTGATCGTCACCTCCGGTTGCTGGGGCAGGAGCTCCAGAAGCAGCCGGAGTTTTTCATTGAGCTCCGCCTTGACGGATTCGTCCAATTCCGCCTTCTGGTCCGTGAGACGAGCTGTCTCCCGGATGAGGGCATCGTAGCCGACCAGGGCGGCAAAGGGAGCGAATTGCGCTGCCCGGTTTTGCATGGGCATCGCCGGCTGAACAGCGGACGTATGGTGCGGCAAGTTCAACAGGTCATCGTATGCGCTACTCATGGTGCCCTCCCACCTGGCGGTTCCGTTCTATGGCAGTGGCGCCATCCTCCAGGTTCATTCCCTTGAGGATCGCGTTCTTTCCATACTTTTTCTTGATGTCCAGCATAGCAGTCTGGATCTTTTTCTCGCGGTTCAGAGCAGCCTCCCGGCGCCTGCGCGCCTCCGCCGCAGGACCGAAGTTCGAAAACAGGTCCAGCTGCTCACAGCTGCAGTCATCCCCTATACTGCCGGCGGGCTGCACCCTGACCGCGGTGAGGTTGAGGCGCCGGATCAGCAAACCCTGGTCCACGATCCGGTCAAAAAGGCCGGAAGCCGCGCCGATGAGCACTTTTGCAGAGGAGGTCATCTCTTCCAGATTGGCGGTCCCATGGGCATGCTTGGGGATCTCCCGCCCATAAGGATCTCTGGTGACGGCCCCATGGTACCGCTTCCGGCGTTCCGGGTCCTGCAGGTTTTCCCGGTCATATCCCACGGTCAGGGTCAGCTGCTTCGTCACCAGCCCCTTTTCCACCAAGTCCAGAGCAAGCTGGTCCGCCATTTCGCACACGACCAGTTTGGCCTTGGCAAAGGAATACGGCTCATGCAGCACTTGGCCGGAACCGAGGCTGTTGAACTCCGGTTTGTATGCCTTGATGTCCGCAATGGTACAGGGCTCCCAGCCCCAGGCATGGTCGATCAGCAGCTCCGCATTGACTCCAAAGAGTTGGTACAGCAGTTTTTCGTTGTAGTAATCCGTTGGTTTCCCGACAGAGCAGCGGGCGATATCGCCCATGGTGTGCAGCCCGTGGGCCTCCAGCTTTTTCGCATATCCGCGCCCTATCATCCAGATGTCAGTCAGGGGACGGTGATCCCAGAGCAGCCGCCGGTACGATTGCTCATTCAAAGATGCGATCCGAACACCGTTTTCATCCGGCTTGATCCGTTTTGCCACGATGTCCATGGCGACTTTGCAGAGATAGAGGTTCGGACCGATCCCGGCTGTTGCGGTGATCCCTGTGGTTTTCAGGACATCCTGAATCATTCGTTCAGCGATGCCCCTGGGAGAAAGGCCATAGGTACTCAAATAGTTGGTGACATCCATAAACACCTCGTCAATGGAGTAGGGATGGATATCCTCCGGTGCGATGTATTTGAGATAGACCTCGAAGACGCGGGCGCTGTAGTCCATGTAGAGTTTCATGCGCGGCGGCGCCACCAGATAGTCCAGCGCCAACTCCGGGTGAGACTTCAACTCCGGATCATTGGTGGATGAGCCGGAAAAAGCGCGGCCGGGTGCTTTCCGCTGCCGCTCCGCATTCACCTGCTTTACCCGCTCCACGACCTCAAAAAGACGTGCCCGGCCGGAAATGCCGTAGGCCTTGAGGGATGGAGTCACCGCAAGGCAGATGGTCTTTTCCGTGCGGGAGAGATCCGCCACAACGAGGTTGGTGGTAAGAGGATCGAGGCCCCGTTCCACGCACTCGGCGGAGGCGTAAAAAGACTTCAAGTCAATCGCAAGATATGCCTTATCAGCCACGAATCATCCCTCCTCTTCTTCCTCTGCTGTTCTGCCGCTATTGTATCATAGAACAAATGTTCTATTCAAGGGGGAAGAATCGGAAAAGAATATAGAAAATTCAGGAGGAAAAAGAATGATACAAACCATCGTCAGCAACGCACGTGTCCCGGAATACGGGCAGGCCACCATTTCCTTCCCAATCAGGGAGGAGGACTATCCCAGCGTGGTCAATATGCTCCAGCGCATGGGCCTGGGGAATCCGCTGGAGCGGGACTGCCGGGTGGACGAGGTCATCGGAGACTGGCCGATCCTCAAGCGGCTGGAGAAGGTGGCGATCAATCTCGACGAAATGGATTATCTCGCCAAGCGGCTGGACAGCTTTGACACGCAGGAAAAGGCTAAATTCCAGGCGGCCGCCGTCAAATACGGGCTTTTTGATATGAGGTATCTGATCGATCTGACGTTCTGCTGCCAGGAGACAACGGTGATCACCGACTTCTCTGATTTGGAGAAAGTCGGCCGCCGTCATTATCTGGACGTGAACGGCGGCTCCGCCTCCCGTGAAGAACTGGAGAATGTGGACGGGTATGAAACCGCGCTGCTGATCGGCGACGGTGACGGCACCATCACGCCGTATGGCGTGATCTACGACAACGGGATGCAGCTCCGCCCTGTCTATGACGGCCAGAACTTCCCGCTGTATCAGGATAGGGACAGTGTCTTTCTGCTCGGTCTGAGCCACAAATCGGAATTGAGCATGAACAGCGCCACCACATGGGTCTTTCTGCCCGCCAGTGCACAGCGGCTGGGGAGAGCCCTTGAAAGGAGCGGGTTTGAAGGCACGGATGACCTCCATATCCGTCTTTCGGAAAGCATGGCTCCCAACGAAATTGATTCCCGACTGGACGTGGAGCATGAGTCTCTGAATGATTTGAATCAGCTGGCAAGCGCCATCGTACTGCTGGATGATGCCCAGAGGGTAAAGCTTGGAGCAGTTGTGCAGATGGCAAATCCGCGGTCGGCGACGGAGATGACAGCTCTGGCTCAAAACCTGGGGCTATTCGATTTTGTCCCCGGCATCCATTCTCCGAGAGAATATGGCGAGTTCATGATCCGGGAGTCCGGCCACTTCGACCTGGACGATGATCTGGCGCCTTTTATCGACTATGAAGCATACGGACAAAAGCAGATCAACGCTGAAGGCGGCGTTTTCAATGATCAGGGCTATGTTGCCTACAAGGGTCCGCAGAGCCTGTCGGAACTGCTGATGAGGCCCCCGGTCGAACAGAGGTACACCGGACCGGAAATGCAGATGGGAGGCTTTTCGAGATGATTACATTGCATTTGAACCGCGGAAAGGACCTGGAGGGCATCTACATCAGGCTTCCGGCTCCCCAGGAGAAAATCGAGGAGGCGATGACTCGGCTTGACGCAATCAGCGAGGATACTGCCACGACAAGAATCCTGAATGTATCCAGCAGCGTGAAAAACCTTGGCGACTACATTCAAGATACGGACCTCAGCCAGCCTGACGGCTTGCAGAAAGTCGCGGCTCTGGCGGAGAAACTTCAGCCGCTGGATCGGGAGTCCTGCCTGAAATTTGAGGGGATGCTGGATGCCAACATGGTCCAGGGCGTGGATGACGTCATGAAGCTGGCGGATTGCCTGGACGAGTATGTGCTGCTGCCGGAGGTGGAGACAGGAAGCGCGCTTGGGCGATATCTGGTAAATCAAGGCGCTTTCGAGTGTCCGGATCACCTCCGGCCCTATCTGGACTATCAGGCAATCGGTCAGGAATTCTACAGCAATCACGGCGGAGCGTTCTGCCGCGGCGGTTACGCAGTGCATAAGGCGGAGCTGCCCGGAACCCTCCAACGCCGCCATGAGGAGATAGCTGGCGTGATCTCGTTGGACCTTCGGACCGGCAGCGGCCTATCCCACACGCTTTCCCTGCCTGCCTCCCCGGAATCTCTGCGATGGGCAAAAGAGTCTCTGGACATCACAGATTTCGCAGAGGCGGAGATCGTCGCGGTACACTATGAATTCCCGTATCTTTCGGTGCTGGTCCCCTCCGACCTGATCACGGTCGAGTCCGCAAATGAACTGGCATCCTGTCTGGTGACGATGCGGCAGGTGGACCACGAGGTGGAGAAATACCTTGCCATTCTGGAAGCGGAGCAGCCGGAGACCTTTCAGGACGCCCTCAAAATGGCTTTTGAGCGGGACAATTTCGAGCGGGTCCCGGTGGACTTGGAGGCATACGGAAAGGCCTCCTTACGGCGGATCGGGGCAGATCAGGCGGTGCTGAAAGCCATAGGCAGGTTTATGGATTTTGAGGGATACGGTGAGGAGGCCATGGAGCGGGACGGCGTCATGAGGGCCCGATTCGCTGCCATCCGCCGCGTTTCGAAGCCTATGGAGCAGCACTCCCAGGAGCAGGCAATGAAGTTTGGAGGGCTTGTCAGATGATCGCGGGAGGTTCCCTCAGATATCGGGACGCGGACATTTTCTGCAGAATGTATTGTGGCGAAGGAGAACGGATATGAACTCACGTAATACGGATTTGGAGCAGGTAAAACTGGTAGCACACGCGCTTCTGGAGGTGGAGATCCAGCCGACAGAGTTCTCCCCTATGATCGTGAGCCATCCGTTTACCAATACCGGAGTTGTGTTTTTCCCTGACGAGCAGGGGAATTTCACCCAGGCAGACCTGTTCAACCATCCAACCGACTTGGACCGCTGGCGAAAAAGAGTTGGGGAGCAGATCGACAAGGCAAAAAACGTGTCCCAGATCTTTATGCTGCTCAATAAGCCCTACTATCTGACCTTCATAAAGTATGCGGCTCCCTATCTTTCAGAGAAAGACCTGGGGCAGCTCCTGTCAGATGCCTGGATCATGAGTGAGTTCCCCAATGCCGACAGGAACGTCGGCACAAGAGAACTGCTTGCACTGTTCAAGTCCGTCTCGCCGGAGTACCTCATGGACCAGAAGGACTGGCAGAGGTATCAGTCATTGGGGGATCCTGTGACTGTGTATCGCGGTGTCGCATCTGCCGACAAGGGCAATGTCAAGGCCCTGTCCTGGACACTGGATCGAAAGACTGCGGAGTGGTTTGCTCACCGATTCGGAAAAGACGGCACCGTATACACGGCCCAAATCAAAAAGGACGATATATGCGCCTACTTTAGCGGAAGAAAGGAGTCTGAAGTTATCGTAAATCCCGACCGCCTGGAAAAAATCATGGTGGCGCCGAGGCAGCAGATACGGGAGACCATGAAAATAAAGTAGATGCATGGACTTTTCTGGAATCGACCGCCCCCGACCATCCCATACCTATGCCTGGTTCGTGATGACAGACTGCGATACGCTGGGCCGGCAGGTTCTCCGGAATCAGTCTTTGGAGGAGGCGGTTTGTCTCTATCAGGACAGGTTGTGTTCGGAGAAGCAGCTGGATGTTACGTTTGTGCAATAAACATGTTTGATGTCCTGAATGAATTCCAAGCCCGGGAAAAAAGCAAAGTGGAGGAGGTTGATTCAAAATGAGTTATTACAGCGATCCAGATGGCCAACTGACACTTTTAGAACTGAGTGGACCTGGAGACGCCCCTATTCCTCCGAGACGGAGACCAAGACCCAAACCTGAAGCTGATCTGATTGCAATCCCCTTTTTGTACTTGGACCTTTCGCCGGACCATGTCAATCTGTTCGGAAAGCACTATTGGGAAATCTGCTCCCCCTATCGGGAGGGAAAGCCGCCCCTCAACACCGGGCCTGCTCCCAGGAAGCCGATCCGAACGTTTCTATCGGAAATACTGGAGGAACATCCGGATGAAAAATATTACCTGTCGGAGACAGCCTGCCTGGGCATCCTGCGCCGGGCCGAAGAGCGAGGTAAGCCGCTGCCGAATGGACTCCGGCAGGCAGTGATGGCCCAGGCGGGATTGGCGCCGCCTCCCCAGGGCTTCCGGGAGATGAAGGCATATCATATCAATCAGCGGGATGAAGGGATCGCCCTGGGCGGCATATCCGGGGCGCTTATGGCCACCAGCAATATGCAGATGCAGACATTTATCACGGAGAGCACTCCTATCGCATTCGCCGCCAATCAGCGGGACGAAGTGCGTGATCTGCACGACATAGCCGGAGCTCTCAGCGCCCAGCCAGGTATGAAACAGCAGACCTTTGTGGCTGGATTTTCCGCCGGAGCCGGTGCCAGCGCCGGCAGCATCGGGTATTCAGAAATCGTTGCCCCGACTCTGAAGGGGTCGGCCAGCGGAAACTGCATGCCGTCTGTCCTCTGCCTCAACGACCAGGGCGGCAGCGTCATGGATTGGTCAGAGGATTTGTCAGGTACCCTCCGGGCGCAGGAACACGGGCATCAGCCCCTTGTCTTTGAGAATCACGGCATCGACGGAAGATATACCGGGCCGCATACAGTCTCACCCACACTGTCCGCCCGCGCCGGAACAGGCGGAAACAATCGGCGCGGATGCCATGTACCGCAATGCGACAGTGAAGGGCGGCATCGACACCATCCCAGAGGTTCCGGGCCTCGCGGTCTGGCACAGCGGACACATCGGCGTCTACATCGGCAACGGGCAGGTCATCGAGGCCATGGGCACCAAGTACGGTGTCGTCAAGACGCAGCTCAGCCAGCGCAGCTGGACTGCATGGCTGGAAATCCCCTACATCTGGTGGTCTTTTCCTCTGATCCCAGAGAAGGATACCTCACAAAGCAGGGCATCCGGCAGCTCAAGTCGGTATTTGCCCGACGAGTTTACAGGCAAGAACTCATCTGCGTCTATGAGGAGCAGACGATGTGGAGGGATCAGCTTGGAAAGGAAGCGGCCAACGCCATGGTGGAATCCATCCGGCAGATGGCCAGCGGCTCCATCCAGAACAAGCGGCTGGAGAATCTGACGCTGAAGTTGGACGAGCAGCTCCGTGATGTCAAAGGGAAAAAGGTCTATGGGTATCTGCCGCCTGACGTGAAACTCACAGTGGATCAGATCGTCGAGGAGTTGGCCCAGGACCCGCGCGTCTCCCATGCCTATGAGCTCTGGCAACAGCTGCGGGAGAAGGTATACAGCGTCTACTCAAAAGATCTTCCGCTCCGAATTCCCCTGTCCGCGCAGAAGGAATTCAAGAGCGTGCGCAACATGGTCATCCGGGAGACGCTGCGGATGTCGCAGGAGCTGATCCAGTCAGAGTCCGATGAGATCGCCGGTGAGATCCAGCCGGACGCCACAGCTGCTGATGGCCCGTCGGAAGTTCAGAACGAGGGGGTGCCTCCCCTGTTCAGTAAGGAGCGGCGGTATTGGACGGCCAGGAAGTATCTCCGCGGCAGCGATACCACACCGCCGGATTACGAGCGCGCGTACCGTCTTCTTCTGCTGGAGGCCAAGGATGGGAACGCCCAGGCCATGTGCCATCTGGGCCGTATCTACCGTGAGGGCCTCCTGCCGGACAGCGGTCCCGACCCGGAGAAGGCGCGGGAGTGGTACGCAAAGGCGCTGGCTGCCTTCCAGGAGAAAGAACAGGCAAAGCCCAACAGCCGGACGGAGTATCGGATCGCAAGGCTGTATGCCGATGGCCTCGGTATGGAGGCAGACGATGCGGAGGCAGAACACTGGTTCCGGCTGGCTGCCGAAAAGGAGAATCTGTTTGCGCAGAATGCCCTGGCCTCTCTGCTGCTCAAGCAGGGAAAGCCGGAGGAGGCTGCACTCTGGCTGGAGCGCGCGGAAAAGCAGGGAAATCCGGCGGCGCAGTACGCGCTGGGCAGACTGCATTTGCTGGGGACCGGCGTCCCGCAGGACAGGGTTCTGGCCATGGAACTGCTAGGCCGGTCCGCCGCACAGGGAGACGGCCGCGCGGCGGCGCTGGTGAAGGAGCCGGATCGGGTGTCCTTTCTGCCGGCAGCGATGGCGGTCACCAGGATGCTCCATCACATGAGCCGGATCTTCGAGCACAACTGCAAACAGGATCAGGTCTTTCAGGGACTCCAGATCGACCGGAAGCGGTGGCGCGAGCTGCAGGAACTGCGGATCGCCATGGGACACATGCCGGACGATCACGAAGATGAAAAAATACGCCTTCGGTAAATCGTGGGGAGCATGCAAGTCAAAATGAAAAGATAATACAGTTACAGATAGTGAAAAGTATTCTATCTGGACATGACAGAGGAAATTGAGTATACTATTTTCATAAGATGTAGTGGATTGGCGAAGGGCCATGTAAGGAGTATGGAGGAGGCGTGCACAGTATGGAAGATAAGATCCCCTCTGACGGTGTTGTAGTGAAAAACGCCAGATTAGCTGTTGCTGCGGAGCTGAGAAGAAAGAAGATCCTCAAGCAGCCGATTGCAAAGTACGATCCGAAAACAGGTAAGGTGTATCTGTTGCACAGCGACGGTACCCGTGAAGAAGTCGGTGAAACCAGGAGGGCGCGATACAGTGAGCGGAAACGCTAAAAAGCCGGAGGCGGTTGTGTTCGCCGGTCCCAATGGATCAGGGAAGAGCACAATTACAGATCTGCTTCGCCCGGTTGATAT
>OLGB01003936.1_pt1 | contig 13265 bp, 11 predicted proteins | sample 1605691 | NCBI WGS metagenome assembly OLGB01 (sample SAMEA3888925, study PRJEB22519) | human gut metagenome | biome: human gut; feature: human-associated habitat; material: faeces | place: Denmark | collected 2010 | reverse complement strand
CGAACGCTTCGGCGGTAAGCTGTATCTGGAATTCGGCGGCAAACTGTTTGACGATTACCACGCTTCCCGCGTGTTGCCGGGGTTTGCGCCGGACAGCAAGGTGCGTATGCTGATGGAGCTGCGCGATACTGCCGAAATAGTGATAGTGATAAGCGCGGCGGATATAGCGAAGAACAAGGTGCGCGGCGACCTCGGCATAACCTATGACCTCGACGTCCTGCGTCTTATCGACGCTTTCCGCGGGATAGGGCTGTATGTGGGCAGCGTGGTGATAACACAGTTCAGCGCACAGCCGGCGGCGGAGCTTTTCCGTCACAGGCTTGAGTCGCTCGGGCTGCGCGTCTATCTGCATTATCCCATAGAGGGCTACCCGTCAGACGTATCACTCATAGTGAGCGACGACGGCTACGGCCGCAACGAATACATAGAGACCACCCGTTCACTGGTGGTCGTCACGGCGCCGGGACCCGGCAGCGGAAAGATGGCGACATGCCTTTCGCAGCTGTATCACGAGCACAAGCGGGGCATAAGCGCAGGCTATGCCAAATTTGAGACATTTCCCGTATGGAACCTGCCGCTGAAGCATCCCGTCAACCTCGCATATGAGGCTGCCACGGCTGACCTGAGCGACGTAAACGTGATAGACCCGTTCCACCTTGAGGCTTACGGCACGACGGCGGTGAACTATAACCGTGACGTCGAGATATTTCCGGTGCTCAATACGGTATTTGAGCGGATATGCGGCAGCTCTCCCTATAAATCCCCTACCGACATGGGGGTAAACATGGCGGGCAGCTGCATCATAGATGACGAAGTGTGCCGCCGCGCGTCTCTTGATGAGATAATACGCCGCTATTACCAGACGCTCTGTGCGCACCGCAAGGGAATGGCGACGGACGACGAGGTGTTCAAGATCGAGCTGCTCATGAAGCAGGCGGGTATCACCACCGCCGACCGTCCGGTCGTAGAGGCGGCACTGGAAAAGGCGAAGGAGACCGGCGCGCCCGCCGCGGCCATACAGCTCAACGACGGCAGGATCGTCACGGGCAAGACTTCGGCTTTGCTCGGCGCCTCGGCTGCCATGCTGCTGAACGCGCTCAAGGCGCTCGGCAATATCTCGGACGATATGCTGCTGATATCTCCGGTCGTCATAGAGCCGGTACAGGATCTCAAGACGTCATATCTCGGCAACAGGAACCCGAGGCTGCACACGGACGAGGTGCTTGTCGCGCTTTCAATATGCGCGGCTACGAATCCCGTCGCTGCGTTCGCGCTCGAAAAGCTCCGGCTGCTCCGCGGCTGCGAGATGCACTCCAGCGTGATACTCTCGCAGGTGGACGAAAACACTTTGAAAAAACTGGGCGTGAACCTGACCTGCGAGCCGCAGTATCAGACAAAGAAGCTTTATCACAAATAACAAACCGTCCGGAAACGTCACGGCTTTTTCGGGCTCGCATACGGATAAATGAAAAGGCAGAGCGATAGATGCTCTGCCTTGTTTTCGTTCCGGATAAGCTGCCGAAGCACGTGCTGACGATAGGTTTTCCGGTATTTTCATCCGTAACGCCGCCGTGTTTTATCAAATACAGATGCCGCGGCGAATTTCAGGTCAAATATCCTGTTTTAAAAAATAAATGACCGCCACCGCTATTACCAGGACGCAAAGCGCCAATATAAAACATCCGACGGCTTTGCGTTTATCCTTTTCTTCCGCATCGTACCGGTCGTATTCGCGCCCGGTCTGCGTTCCGTATATGGGTTGCTGCGGGCACTGACTTTTTTTCGGGGTCACCGTCTTTTGCGACTCGGTCGCCCGGCGGTACAATGCAAGCGGATCGGTCCGGCTCATGATGCGGTCATAAAAACCGTCCAGCCACTCGGCGTCTCCGGGACAGCAGCTGTTTGCTTCCGTGCAGCCCGTTTCGTGTACGATCCGGTTTCTGACATGCCGGCAGCGTTTCAGCGTTTTGAAGTCATGATCCCAACCGGGGACATAAAGCGCTCCGTTACGGATTTTTTCCATTTCCTCAATATATGCGGTGACCTTTCTTTCGTCACCCATTACGTCACCGCACAGTTGTTCAAGACGTTTATACGATTCGAGAAAACTCACCCGTGACGCCTCCCTTCGCACAGCTGTTTTTTCAATCTTTCAGCGGCTCATCGAATCCGCATCGCTTTTTCAGTCCCTCCAACGCTCCATCTGACCCGCGCCGTTTTTTCAATCTTTCCGGCGATTCATCGAATCCGCATCGCTTTTTCAGTCCTTCCGGCGATCCATCAAATCCGAACCGTTTTTTCAGTCCTTCCGGCGGTTCATCGAACCTGCATCGCTGTTTTTCGGACATTCGCAATATTTTCCGCCGCCTTCGGCTCTGTCGGCCTTCGATCGATGACCGACACGTAATTGTACCATAATCATCCGATAAAATTCAATGCTTTTTTACCGCTTTTGGCTTTCCTCCGCACCGGCGTCGGGTTCGGCGCAAATAAAAGTGCGTGACGCGTCAACTTTCGCGCTTTTTCGGCATATGCTGACAACGGAGCCGCAAACGCGGCCCTGAAAGGACTGATCATATGCAAAACAACACCGTCGGGCGCGGGGCGTCCTGTTACCCGTCGGCGGCAATGGTATATTCGCCCATGCAGACCTGGGGCGAGCTGTTCGAACCCGATGTGGCGCTGTGGCGTGGCACGCTCTTCCCGGAGCTTGACAAGCCGTTCATGCGCGGCGCCGGGAACGACGAAAGGGAGGAACGCCGCCGTGACTGATGAAAGAAAAGCGCTCATGCTGCGATTACAGCAGGCGTCATTTGCGCTGTGGGAGACCATGCTGTTTCTCGACACGCATCCGGACGATGCGGAAGCGCTGAAATATTTTGCCGAAATACGTCAGAAATCGCGCGAGCTGACGGCACAGTACGAAAAGAAGTACGGACCCGTCACCGCAGAAGCCACCTACGCGGGCGCGCACTGGAACTGGGTGGACGGACCGTGGCCGTGGCAGACGGAAAGGAGCGGAATGAACAATGTGGATCTATGAAAAAAAGCTGCAATATCCGGTAAACATCAAAACTCCGAACGCAGCGCTTGCAAAACTGATAATCACACAGTTCGGCGGACCTGACGGAGAGCTCGGCGCATCCACCAGATATCTTGCGCAGCGCTATTCCATGCCGTACAACGAGGTGGTCGGTGCGCTCACCGACATCGGAACGGAAGAGATAGCCCATGTGGAAATGATCTGTGCGATAGTCTATCAGCTCACGCGGGACCTCACGCCGCAGCAGATCGCAGAGCAGGGCTTTGACGCGTATTTTGTGGATCACACCACCGGGCTTTACCCCGTTGCCGCGTCGGGAGTACCGTTCAGTGCGAGCGCGCTCCAGTCCAAGGGCGACCCGATAACCGACCTTACCGAGGACCTTGCGGCGGAGCAAAAGGCGCGTACGACCTATGACAATATCCTGCGGTTCTGTGACGATGCCGACGTCCGCGACCCGATCCGGTTTTTGCGCGCGCGTGAAATAGTTCACTTCCAGCGCTTCGGCGAATCGCTCAGACTGGTACAGGATAAGCTCGATTCACGCAATTTCTATGCCTATAACCCTGCCTTTGACGGCAAGTGGGGCGGATAACTCCGTAACGGGCAAAATCAAAAGCTGCCTTGAAAACAGGGCAGCTTTTTTTGATATGATCCCACGATCCCGGGCGCTTTTTTATATTTGTGGATCAGGCGGCATGCGCTCCTCCGGCTGCGGACATTTTTACGCGTTTATGCTCAGCTCTTCAACGGTCAGCTTCTGATACGCCGTCCCGGCGACAAATATTTTCAGTCCGCTTATAACGACCCGCCCTTCGTCGTCAAACGCCGCCGAAGGCAGCGGCAACGACCGCAGCGGTATGGTGATATCGACTGTTTGTGCCGGAAGTATATCACCCGACACCGGTTCGGTCTCACATCCGAGGAACGGATCGAGCCTGAAGTAATAGCCCTCCGGAGCGGCGGTCGGTGTGGCGCCCGAAAAGAACAGGATCAGGCTGGCACCTACCGACGCCGTAGAAAGTCTGCATACGAGCGCTGCGTCGGCGGAAACGGCCACCGGCATATCAAAGCTGTAATGTGCCTCCGGCCAAAGCCCGTTCGTATTGAAAAGCTCGTAGCCTGCCGGTGTTTTCCTGACGGTCAGCATCCCGTCCGGCACATAAAATCCGCCCTCGTCCTCCGGCATCAGCGAGAAGCTTTCTCCCGCCGCGATCACTTTTGCGGCGTCGTTATCCACGCGCGGCGCGGTGGGGTCGGAGTTGAAATTCTCAAGCAGCAGCGCAAGAAGTGTTTCCGCAAACACGGTATTTCCCGCTTCGGAAAGGTGTATACCGTCTGCCACCGTTGTTTTTTCCGGACATTCCCCGCACGCCGCCCTCATATCAGCGAGCAGACAGTTTTGCTCTTTTGCTACCTGCCGTGTCTGCTCGTTATACACGTCGAGCCACTCCAGCGGGGTGCCTGCGTTTACATAATGTGACCGGTCTTGTCCCTGCGACGAAAAAAACACCGAATTATCCAACGGATTGGTGGTCATCAGTATGGGTTCGGCGCCTGCGGCTCTGACCGCAAGCACCATCTCAGTGAGGTTTTCGGCAAATTTTTCCGGCGTTACCCGCGGGACGTCCGTCGCCGTCATCAGCATATCGTTCATTCCGTAGCAGATGGTCACGATATCCGGCTCCCGCGAGAGCACGAAAGCCTCCAGCCGTTTCAGACCGTCTTCCGTCGTCGTACCTCCCATCGCTCCGTTAAAATAGTGCATATTTGCGGAATCCGCAACGCTCCTGCCCCACGTGCCCATAGCGGTTATGCTGTCGCCGAAAACCACCAGCTTCGCCCCGTCGAGCAGCAGCGGCACGTCGACGGCTTGGGAGGTCCCGGAAACATCGCTTTCATCCTGCTTTACATCTTCCGGCGTACAGGATGCGAAAGCACATACGGAAAAAATGAAAATCAGAGCCGTCGCGATCATTCTTTTGAAAGCTGTCGTTTTCACCGGCAAGTCCCGTCCTTTCAGGCCTGCATACGATTTATTTGTGATACGGTGCGCCCCGCGTTATCATGAACCCGCGGTATATCTGCTCGAGCAGCATTACCCGCGCAAGCGAATGGGGAAATGTCATAACAGACATTGACAGCAGCAACCCGCACGAACGCTTCACACTCTCGGAAAGTCCGTGCGAAGAGCCGATTATAAAGCTGACCGAACCCGGGTCGGCACGCCGTTTCTCCAGCAGTGCCGCGAACGACCCCGAATCCATCTGCCTGCCCTCTATGCAGAGCGCCACCGGATACGAACGCTGTTTGACTGCGGCAAGTATGCGTACGCCCTCGGACTCGAGTGCTTTTGATACCTCCGCCGCGCTGCGCTCATCCGATATTTTCGTCTCTTTCACCGGCGTGTCGATAAAGTCACAGAAAGCACCCAGCCGCCGCACATATTCGGCGGCGGCTGCGGCATAGTGATTTTCCTTGAACTCGCCGACGTGTATCAGCTGTACCGTCATACCTTGTCGAGCGAGCCGATCACGTCCTCGAGTATGTCCTCGATGTTCTCGATACCGACCGAAAGCCGGACGAGTCCCGGAGTGATCCCCGCGGCGACGAGCTGCTCGTCAGTGAGCTGACGGTGCGTGGCGCTTGCCGGGTGCAATACCAGCGTGCGTACGTCCGCCACATGGACGCAATTGCTCGCCAGTTTCAGCCCGTCCATGAATTTTATCGCCCGTTCGCGGCTGCCCGCAACGGAAAACGAGATGACTCCCGCGCACCCGTTCGGCAGGTATTTGAGCGCCAGAGCATGGCTCGGGCTGCTCTCGAGCGCCGGATAATTCACAAATTCCACATTGCGGTGTTTTTCAAGCGCCTGCGCCACCTTTTCCGCGTTGCGGGAATGACGCTCCATCCGCAGCGCCAGGGTCTGTATGCCCAGATCGAGCAAAAACGCGCTTTGTGCCGACATCAGCACTCCGAAATCGCGCACGAGCTGAACCCGCAGCTTTGTTATGTAAGCGCTTTCACCGAACGCCTCGGTATAAACGAGCCCGTGGTACGATTCGTCGGGACGGGAAAGTCCTTCGTAGCCCGACCAGTCAAACTTTCCGCTGTCCACCACGCATCCGCCCACGACCACGGCATGACCGTCAAGGTATTTGGTGGTGGAATGTACCACAATATCCGCGCCGAATTCAAACGGCCTGCAAAGCACCGGTGTGGGGAAGGTGTTGTCTATTATCAGCGGGACTCCGTTCCTGTGAGCTACACGGGCAAATTTTTCGATATCGCACACAGTCAGCGCGGGGTTTGCGAGCGTTTCGCCGAATACGGCCTTGGTATTCGGACGGAAGGCGCGCTGCAGCGTTTCCTCGTCGGCCTCTTCGTCGACAAAGGTGCATTCTATCCCCAGCCGCTTCATCGTAACGGCAAACAAATTGACGGTGCCGCCGTATATCTTTGAGCTTGCTATAAAGTGATCGCCTGCGCCGAGTATATTCACAAGTGAAAGGAACACGGCGGACTGACCGCTTGAAGTAAGGACAGCGCCCACACCGCCCTCGAGCTGTGCCATTTTCTTTTCCACGAGCTCAACGGTCGGGTTAGATATCCGCGAATACATATGTCCGGGCACGGCAAGGTCAAAGAGCTTGCCGACATGCTCGGTGGATTCATATCTGTAAGTAGTCGACTGATAGATAGGCAGCGCCAGCGGCTCGCCGTTTTTCGCACGGTATCCGCCGTGCAGACATTCTGTTTCCTTGTTCATTTTCCTCAGGTCCGTTCTTTCAGTTATTTTTTACTGCACCGGTACTATGGTCATCTGTACTGCTTGAAATTGTTTATCGCCGTATCGACGTCCGGCGTATAATAATATCCGCCGCCCGCTACCTGTCTGTAAGTACCGGGATATATGAGGCTGTCGGTGCCGAAGGCGGTATATGAGGTTATGATGTCGATATTCGCCTCAAAATCCGACTTGCTCATATTTGTGTCCGCCAGAGCCAGCGCGTCACCGATCACATCACAAAGCCCGTCAGCGTTCGACGGAGTATAAAGCCGCACCAGCACCACGCTCATGAGACTGCTCACAAGCTTGTCGTGATTTGCCGGATCGCCGTTTTCGTAATGTGAGAGTATCACAGCGGCGGTTTCCCCCGTCAGCGTCAGCCGACCGGCCGGTATGTCGTATTCATATTCCGGGACCTCGGGGACCTCCGGGATCGAAACGTCGGGCAATGACTCGTCGGAAACCGATGTCTCCGGCACCGACACATCCGCGCTCACTTCCGGCAGCTGCTCCTTCTCTTTTCTCAGCGCATACGGAAGGTCAAAAGTCAACGGACCGAATTCGTCGATGAACACATCGGCGAACTCAGGCACGTCGCGCGCGTCCAGCATGACGTAATAGTCTACAAGCACGCCGGTTATGGCCTCTATCTTGTCACAGAAAAACTCTATGTCCCGCGTTTTGAGAAGATCGCGCAGCTCAGTGTTGACCGAATCTATAAACAGTCTCGTATCGGCGGGTATCACCGTGACCGAAGCTGCGGCATTGGTCTTGCTGCGGCGCAGGAGTATGATGGTATCCGCCTCATCCGCCTGATTTTTCAGGATGACCAGCGTTCCCATAGACTCGCCCCTGAAATCCTCCGGATACGAAGTGTCCCCGTGTGATTCGTCCGAAATGCTTTCGTCTCCCGACTCTTCCGGTCTGCTGTTATCCTGCGGCTGTGAGGTCCCGTCGTCGCTCGTCACCGCTATGTTCAGCAGCTGGTCGATAAAATCGCCCACTACGTTTTCGAAAAGGTAAGAGGCGGCGAATCCGAAAACCGTCACGCCGATAAGAAATGTGATGAAAAAAGTTTTAAAGCCCTTTGACATGGTTGCCCCCCTGCCGGAAATTCCCCGGTTTGAAGAAGATCATTCGGTTTCCCCTGCTACGGCGAACAGATAGTCCTCCGACATGGGGAATGACGGATGCCAGCGCTTTACCGGCACACCGTTGACTGTCTGGACAAAGTGCTCCCCGTCGTAGACCGAAAAATTGGAAAAGTCCGAAAGCCCCTTGCCCGTATATTTCACATATGCTTCCTTGCGCACCCACACTTTGGCGAATCTGAGCGCCTGGTCGTCGCCGCTGCGGACATATTCCGCCTCATCCTCCGTGAAGAACCGCTCAGCCATCACCGCATAATCCGTGCGCCGTTGCGGGGCGGTCATACGCGGCAGATATTCGCCGTCGATACCTATCGGCTTGTCGGATATAGCGACCACCATCACCTCGCCCGTGGTGGTAACGCTCAGAAACACCGTTTCGCTGTCCTTTACATAGGGTTTCCCCTTGGGGGTATATAACACCTCGGCAGAATCGTTTCCCATGTACTCACGCACGGCCGACTCGACGAGCTCATGACGCTCGGAACGGTCCGTACGATATTCATATACATATGTTTTGATATTCATTCCTGCTCCTCCTGAGAAAGCTCCGGCTCTTCACGGGCTTCGGTATCCGGTTCCTGTCCGTCCTCGCGGGCTACCGTCGTCAGGTTGACGACCGAGCCTTCAGCAAGGCGCATGACTATGACGCCTGCCGTGGCGCGTCCGTACACCGGTATCGTATCGGCGTCCATCCTTATGACTATACCTGAATCGGTTATAAGCATCAGGTCGACTCCGTCCGGGATGACCGCAAGTCCGGCGAGCTCTCCCGTTTTTTCTCCGATACGATGGCACATCATACCCTTGCCGCCGCGCTGCTGGACCGAGAAGTCCGCTATCCTGCTGCGCTTGCCGTAGCCCTGACTTGTAACGGTAAGCACACTGAGTCCCTCGCCTGTGCCCCCGGGTATCACTCCCGCGCCGACTATGCGGTCGTCACTGCCGAGCGTCATGGCTTTGACTCCTCTTGCCTGTCTGCCCACACAGCGCACGTCGGTCTCGCTGAACCTTATGGAAAGCCCCGACTGCGAAGCGGCGATGATGTGGTCGTTACCGTGTGTCCTGAGAACATACAGCAGCTCGTCTCCCTCGTCGAGAGTTATCGCATAGAGACCGCCGGCACGTCGCGTTCTGTACTCGGAAAGCTCCACGCGCTTTACCACGCCGTATTTCGTTATCATTGTCAGGTATTCATCGGTCTGCGTGCCGCTCACGGAAATGATGGACGTTATCTCCTCATCACTGCGAAGCTGCAATACATTTGAAAGGTGCGTGCCCTTGGCCGTGCGTGACGATTCGGGTATCTCGTAGCATTTTTTTACGTACATCCTGCCCAGATTGGAGAACATCATAAGATAATCATGGCTGTAAGCGATCATGATATCTTTTACGTAATCCTCTTCCTTGGTTGCCATTCCTGTGATCCCGCGGCCGCCTCTGCGCTGGCTCTGATATGTATCGGCGGGCAGCCGCTTGATGTATCCCGCGCGCGTGACGGTGATCACGCAATCCTCTCTGTCTATAAGGTCCTCGGTGAGTATCTCGTCGTCCACCGGCTCTATATCCGTACGGCGTTCGTCGCCGAACCGCTTTTTTATTTCGTTCAGGTCGTCGGTTATCAGCGCTATTATACGGCTCTCGTCCGCGAGGATCTCGCGCAGCGTACGCACCTGCTCCCGCAGCTGTGCCAGCCTTTCCTCTATCTTTATGCGCTCCAGCCCGGAAAGTCTGCCCAGCGTCATATCGACTATCGCCTGCGCCTGCTCATCAGTCAGATCAAACGCTTCGCACAGCGCCTGCTTGGCCTCGCCGACGCCGGCGCTGGACCTGATGATCTGTATGACCCGGTCGATGTTGTCTATCGCGATCGAATATCCCTCGTATATGTGCTCCTGCTTGAGCGCCTGCTCCAATTCAAAATTGAGCTTGCGGGTCTTTACGTCCTCCTGATGACGCAGGTAATATGTGAGCAGTTCTTTCAGGTTCAGCACCTTCGGCTCACCGTTCACGAGCGCCAGCATATTTACCGCAAAGGTGTCCTGAAGCTGCGTATATTTGTAGAGCAGATTGAGCACCACCTGCGGGTTCGCATCGCGCTTGAGGTCGACGACGATACGCATCCCGGCTCTGCCGGATTCGTTTCTGATATCGCTGATCCCCTCTATCCTGCGTGTTTTGACCATATCCGCCATGGATTCGAGCAGCAGCGAACGGTTGACCTGATACGGCAGCTCCGTGATGATTATGCTCGTTTTACCGTGTTTTTCCTCAAAATGCGCTTTCGCCCTGACTTTTATTTTGCCTCTGCCGGTGAGGTACGCTTCGTACATCCCCGCGATACCGTATATCGTGCCGTACGTCGGAAAATCCGGTCCTTTGATGAACCGCAGCAGATCCTGCACGGTACAATCCGGGTTACCGCTGAGGTAATTCACCGCGTCTATGACCTCGCCAAGGTTATGAGGCGGGATATTCGTCGCCATACCTACCGCGATCCCGACCGACCCGTTCACAAGGAGATTCGGGAACTTTGAAGGCAGACAGACCGGCTCCTGCAGCTTATTGTCGAAGTTCGGCACGAAGTCAACGACTTTTTTATCGATATCCTCGAGCATATAGTCGGAGATACGCGCCATCCTCGCCTCCGTATAACGGTAGGCGGCGGCGCCGTCGCCGTCTATGTTGCCGAAGTTTCCGTGACCCTCAACGAGCGGATACCGCAGCGAAAACGGCTGCGCGAGTCTGACAAGGCTGTCATATACCGCCTGATCTCCGTGCGGATGGTAATGACCCAGCACGTTACCGACCGTAGTCGCGGATTTACGGAAAGGTTTGTCATATGTGAGCTGGTCCTTATACATGGAATAAAGTATCCTGCGGTGCACCGGCTTCAGGCCGTCCCTTACATCCGGAAGCGCGCGGGACACTATAACTGACATTGCATAATTTATGTATGCCGTGCGTATCTCTTTTTCTATACCTACATTTTCGATTTTCTGTGTTTCATGCGCTTTATATTCATTGTCCATATTATCCATCTGATCGTTCCGTCCTGTAATATCCCCCGTTTATCCACAGAGTTTTCCACACATTGTGCATAAATCGGTCCTGAGTGTCTTTTTTTATGTATTCCCGTCGTCAGAAGTCGATGTTTGAAACGTATTTTGCATTTTGCTCTATGAACTCTCTGCGCGGCTCGACCTTGTCTCCCATCAGCACGGTAAAGAGCGCGTCGGCTTCAAAGGCGTCCGAAATATTTATCCTCTTCAGCGTGCGGAGCTCGGGATCCATCGTCGTCTCTCTGAGCTGATCGGCATCCATCTCGCCGAGTCCCTTGTACCGTTCCGCTATCGCGTTGCCGCCCATTTCACTTATCGCCTCGTCACGCTCCGCGTCGCTGAAGGCATAACGCATCTGCTTGCCCTTTGTGACCTTATAAAGCGGCGGCTGCGCGGCATATATATGCCCCTGTTCTATCAACGGACGCATATAGCGGAAGAAAAATGTCAGAAGCAGCGTTTTTATGTGTTCACCGTCAACGTCTGCATCGGCCATTATGATTATCTTGTCATAGCGCAGCTTGGTGATGTCGAATTCCGCACCTATCCCGGTGCCCAGCGCAAGGATTATCGGTATGATCTGAGAAGAAGCGTATATCTTGTCTGCGCGTGATTTTTCAACATTCAGTATCTTGCCCCTGAGCGGGAGTATGGCCTGAAACCTGCTGTCTCTGCCGTCCTTTGCGGTGCCTCCGGCGGAGTCTCCCTCGACAAGAAACAGCTCTGTGAACTCGGCGCGTCTTTCGTTGCAGTCTGCGAGCTTACTGGGCAGCGAAGACGATTCCAGCAGTCCCTTGCGGCGCGTTATCTCCCGTACCCGTCTTGCCTCTTCCCTCGCGCGGGCGGCAAGCACGGATTTTGCCAGTATCTTGCGCGCCGTTGCGGGGTTTTCTTCAAAATATTCCGTCAGCTTTTCGGTTACCATCGACTCGACAAGCGTACGGATATCGCTGTTTCCGAGCTTTGCTTTTGTCTGACTTTCAAACTGCGCGTTTTCCAGCTTTACGCTTACCACGGCGGTCAGTCCCTCGCGGGTATCTTCACCTGCAAGCTTGTCGTCAGCCTTGAGTTCACCTATCTTTTTCCCGTAGTCGTTGAGCACCTTTGTCAGCGCCGATTTGAACCCCGTCTCATGCGTGCCGCCTTCGATGGTGTTCATGTTATTCGCAAAAGTCAGTATCTGTTCGTTATATGTTTCCGTATACTGCATTGCCACCTCAGCCACCGAGGTGCCGCGCTTGCCGGAAACGTATATAACGTCCTCGTGTACCGGGTCGACCGCCTTTTTGGAATTTATATACTCCACAAAGCTCTTTATCCCGCCTTCAAAGCAGAAGGTCTCGGTTTTATGCTCCGGATCGCGTTCGTCATTGAGCACTATACATATACCGCCGTTGAGAAACGACTGCTCGCGCAGACGTGTACGTACTACCTCTCTGTCAAACACGGTCTCTTCGAATATGGTATCGTCGGGCCAGAACCTGACGTAAAGCCCGTGCTCGTTTGTATCTCCTACGTGCTTTACCGGGTCTTTTACCTTACCGTATTCGAATGAAACGGTATACTTTCCGCCTTCATGGCAGTTGACGACCTCCACACGCTTTGAAAGAGCGTTCACTACCGAAGCTCCCACGCCGTGGAGACCGCCGGCTATCTGATAACCGCCGCCGCCGAATTTTCCGCCCGCATGAAGCACCGTGAATATCACCTCAAGCGTAGGAAGATGCAGCTTCGGATGTATTCCCGAAGGCACCCCGCGTCCGTTGTCCAATACGCTGACGCTTCCGTCGGTATGAAGTGTGACCTCTATCCTGTCGCAATATCCCGCAAGCGCTTCGTCTATGGAATTATCCACTATCTCATATATAAGGTGATGAAGTCCCTTTGAAGATGTCGTACCTATATACATACCGGGACGCTTGCGCACTGCTTCAAGGCCTTCGAGCACCTGTATCTGTTCATCGCCGTATTCGCCGCCGAGCGGCAAAGAAGTCTTTTCGTTCTCTTCCATTCGATTATTCTGTCCCTTTCCGCCGCGCAAATCTTCCCGCTGCGCGTGCCTCGTTTATCCTTTTGCATATACCTGTCGCCGGAGAAGGTGAAACATACACCGTTTCATCGACCATGACAAGACTTTTCGGAAGGTCGGCGCACAGTTCCCTTACGGCTCCGCGCCGTTGTACCGCCCGCATGAAATCTCTCGCCCCGCCGTTTGCCGTCGC
>OLGB01003931.1_pt1 | contig 13281 bp, 9 predicted proteins | sample 1605691 | NCBI WGS metagenome assembly OLGB01 (sample SAMEA3888925, study PRJEB22519) | human gut metagenome | biome: human gut; feature: human-associated habitat; material: faeces | place: Denmark | collected 2010 | reverse complement strand
GTATGTATGCTGGTACGCCATATTTATATAAGGATAATGGTTTTAAGGACAGGGAAAAAGCTGAGGAACTGGTTAAGTTCTTATCTGATCCACTGCCGGCACAGGGAGTAGTTGATTCTATTGAGAGAAAGAAAGAAACAAAGAATCCACCGCTTCTGTACAATCTTGCCGAGATTCAGAACGAATGCAGCAAGCTGTTTAAGATAGGCCCTGATGAGACCCTTAATATTATTCAGGAGCTGTATGAAAAGAAACTGGTTACTTATCCAAGAACTGATGCGAGAGTGTTATCAACAGCGGTAAGTAAGGAAATACATAAGAATATAGGCGGACTTAGGAATTTTCCTCCTGTGAAGGAGATAGCAGAGCATATTTTGCAGAATAATATGCAGAAGGGAATTGAAAAGACAAGATACTGCAATGATAAAGCAATAACAGACCATTATGCGATTATTCCGACAGGACAGGGGTTTAATAATTTAAAGAACTTGTCAGTTACAGCTGCGAGAACCTATGAGATAATTGTAAGAAGATTTTTAAGTATATTCTATCCACCGGCTATTTATCAGAAGGTAAGTATTACCAGTGATGTGAAGAATGAAAAGCTGTATGCTTCATTTAAAGTGCTTGTAGATGAAGGGTATCTTAGTGTAGCTAAGAACTCATTTGCAAAGGCGAGAAATGATGCAAAAGTAAAGGAAGATGATAGTGCCGATAATAAGGACGATAATAAATGTGATGCAGCTTTATTTGAGGTATTGAAAAAATACAGAAAAGGTTCTACAATCACATTTAATGGGTTTAATATCAAAGAAGGTGAAACATCACCTCCTAAGAGATATAATTCAGGTTCTATTATTCTTGCAATGGAGAATGCAGGACAGCTTATTGAAGATGAGGAACTGCGTGCCCAGATTAAGGGCAGTGGAATAGGAACAAGTGCTACAAGAGCAGAGATTCTTAAAAAACTTAATACTATTAAGTATATTTCTATTAACTCTAAGACACAGATTATTACGCCTACATTTTTAGGCGAGATAATATATGATGTTGTAGACAATTCTATCAGGCATCTGCTTAATCCGGAGCTTACGGCAAGCTGGGAAAAAGGACTTACAGGTGTAGCAGAGGGGAATATTACAGCAGATGAGTATATGGAAAAGCTTGATGGTTTTGTTTCAAGAAGAACAAGGGCTGTTATGGCATTAAGGAATCAGGCGGGGCTTGTAGGACTTTTTAACGAGACTGCTAAGAATTATAAGTAAATGAGTGAAAGGAATTAAATATATGTGCGGAATTGCAGGATATGTAGGAGACAGAGAAAGCGCAGATGTACTTGTAGATGCATTGTCTAAGCTTGAATACAGAGGATATGACTCAGCAGGTATTGCGGTATTTGATCATGGTAATATTAAGGTTAAGAAGTGCAAGGGAAGACTTGCCAACCTTGTTGAGAAGATGGATGAAGAGGGAAAACCACAAGGACATGTTGGAATTGGCCATACAAGATGGGCTACACATGGAGAACCATCAGATATCAATTCACATCCACATGGTAATAAGAGAGTTACTATTGTACATAACGGTATTATTGAGAACTACAAGAAGCTTAAGGATTTTCTTATTGGAGAGGGATATAGCTTTGCAAGTGAAACAGATACTGAGGTTGCAGCAAAGCTGCTTGATTACTACTATGATGGCGATCCAATGAAGACTATTGCAAAGGTGTTATCAGAGATTAAGGGTTCATACGCACTTGGAATTATGTTCAGAGATTTCCCTGATGAGATATTTGCAGTAAGAAAGGACAGTCCTCTTATTGTTGGTGTTGGAGAACATGAGAATTTTATAGCATCTGATGTACCGGCTATTATTCATTATACAAGAGATTATTATCTTCTTGACCAGAATGAGATTGCAGTTATTAAGAAGGATTCAGTTAAGATATATGATGTTCATGGCAATGAGATACATAAGGAATTAAATACTGCTGACTGGGATGTTGATGCTGCAGAAAAGGGCGGTTATGCACACTTTATGCTTAAGGAAATTCATGAGCAGCCAGATTCTGTAAAAAGAACAATCATGCCAAGAATCATGGACGATATGCCTGATTTCAGTGCAGAAGGATTCAATCCTGACAAGTTAAAGAGTTATAAGAACATATATATTGTTGCCTGTGGTACAGCAATGCATGCCGGAATGGTAGGAAAATATATAATAGAAAAGATGGCCAGAGTATCTGTAACTGTTGATATTGCATCAGAATTCAGGTACAGAGATCCTCTTATCAGTGAAGATGATCTTATGATTGTTATATCACAGTCAGGTGAGACTGCGGATACTAAGGCTGCGCTTGAACTTGCAAAGCAGGCAGGTGCTGATACTATGGCAATTGTTAATGTCAAGGGATCATCAATTGCAAGAGAAGCAGATATGGTTGTATATACACATGCAGGTCCTGAGATTTCAGTTGCTTCAACCAAGGCATATATGGTTCAGATATCAATTATGTATTTAATTGCATTTGAATTAGCATATGCTAATGGTAAGATGGATGAGGCAGAATGCAGCAGATATACTAAGATGCTTGAAGAAATACCTGAGGTTATTGAAGAAGCCATTGCACTTGAGAGTAAGTGTCAGTTTGCAGCATCCAAGCTTATTAATGCAGACAGTCTTCTTTATATAGGACGAGGTCTTGATTATGCACTCAGCATGGAAGGTTCTCTTAAATTAAAGGAGATATCTTATATTCATTCTGAATCATATGCAGCAGGAGAACTTAAGCATGGAACTATTTCACTTATTACAGAACGGATGCCTGTAATTGCAATTGCAACACAGAAGAATCTTGAGGAAAAGACTATAAGTAATATCAAGGAAGTTAAGTCAAGAGGCGCATTTGTAGTGCTTATTGCAGAACCAGAGCTTGATATTGAGGATGGAGTGGCAGATATTGTTATTAAGCTTCCACAGGCAGACCAGCTTCTTATGCCTATGGTTGCAGCAGTTCCATTACAGCTTATTGCCTACTATACAGCAGTTCTTAAGGGTAACGATGTAGATAAGCCAAGAAACCTTGCAAAATCTGTTACTGTTGAATAATTGATATAAAGAGGATATTTGATATGAATAATGATGCATTAAAGATAAGTAATCTGTATGACCTTAATGAGACTATTGCAGCAAAGGTATTTGAAGGCTGTACATATCCATGGGAAGTACTTGCAAAGATTGGTGATTTTATTGTAGAACTTGGCAATGCACTGCCAGAAGATGAATATGAGAAGCGTGGGGAGAATATATGGGTTCACAGAACTGCAAATGTATTTCCATCAGCTTATATTGCAGGACCAGCAATTATCGGTAAAGATGCAGAGGTAAGACACTGTGCATTCATTCGTGGAAAAGCTATTGTAGGCGAGGGTGCTGTTGTCGGTAATTCAACTGAGCTTAAGAATGTTATCCTTTTTAATAAGGTTCAGGTCCCACATTATAATTATGTTGGTGATTCAATTCTTGGTTTCAAGGCTCATATGGGAGCTGGCTCAATAACCTCTAATGTTAAGTCTGACAAGAAGCTTATAACTATTAAAGGGCCAGATGGCAATATTGATACAGGTATCAAAAAGATTGGTGCTTTCCTTGGGGATAATGTTGAGGTTGGCTGCGGAAGTGTGCTTAATCCTGGAACAATTGTTGGAAGAGAGAGCAATATCTATCCTCTTTCAAGTGTAAGAGGCTTTATTCCAGCAGGTTCTATATACAAGAAACAGGGTGAAATAGTAACTAAGAGATAATTATGTGAATTTTTCGTTTTATTAATGTAAAAATGTTGTGTCTCACATTGACTAATGCAAAAGTTTGTGAGAAAATAGTCAAGGCTTGGACGACGGCTTCTGGCCGTCGTTTCATTTATAGTAAACACTATGAATTACGAAAGGAGTAATAAGATGATTTACACACAGGAAGTAGAGAATATGTGTCCAGTAGCACAGGGCGTTCATCATGGAGCAGCTCCAGTGCCAACAGAAGGTAAATGGGTACAGAATAAGAAGGTTGAAGATATTTCAGGTTTTACACATGGTGTAGGCTGGTGTGCTCCTCAGCAGGGTGCATGTAAGCTTACTCTTAATGTTAAGGAAGGTATCATTCAGGAAGCTTTAGTTGAGACTATCGGATGTTCAGGTATGACACATTCAGCAGCTATGGCAGCAGAGATTTTACCAGGACTTACAGTTATGGAAGCTCTTAACACTGACCTTGTCTGTGATGCAATTAACACAGCTATGAGAGAGTTATTCTTACAGATCGTTTACGGAAGAACTCAGAGCGCATTCTCTGAGGGTGGACTTGCAGTTGGTGCCGGTCTTGAAGATCTTGGTAAGGGACTTCGTTCTCAGGTTGGTACTATGTATGGTACATTAAAGAAAGGTCCTCGTTACCTTGAGATGGCTGAAGGTTATGTAACAGGTATCGCCCTTGATAAGGACAACCAGATTATCGGTTACAAGTTTGTCAGCCTTGGTAAGATGACAGACTTCATTAAGAAGGGTGATGACCCTACAACAGCATATGAGAAGGCTTGCGGACAGTACGGAAGAGTTGCAGATGCTGTTAAGATTATTGACCCAAGAACAGATGAAGAAGTTAAGTAAGGAGGACAATTAGAATGGCTTTATTTGAATCATATGAGAGAAGAATAGATAAGATTACTTCAGTTCTTAACAGCTATGGTATAGCTAGTATTGAAGAAGCTGAAAAGATTACTAAGGATGCCGGATTAGATGTATATGCTATGGTTAAGGGTATCCAGCCAATTTGTTTTGAAAATGCATGTTGGGCTTACACAGTAGGTGCAGCAATCGCTATCAAGAAGGGTGCAAGAAAGGCTTCAGAAGCTGCTGCAGCTATCGGTGAAGGTCTTCAGGCATTCTGTATTCCGGGTTCAGTTGCTGACCAGAGAAAGGTTGGTCTTGGACATGGTAACTTAGGTAAGATGTTACTTGAAGAAGAGACAGAATGTTTCGCATTCCTTGCAGGTCATGAATCATTCGCTGCTGCTGAGGGTGCTATCGGTATTGCAGAGAAGGCTAACAAGGTTAGACAGAAACCTCTTAGAGTTATCCTTAATGGTCTTGGTAAGGACGCTGCTAAGATTATCTCAAGAATTAACGGATTCACATTCGTTGAGACAGAGATGGATTATTCAACAGGCGAAGTAAAGGAAATCTCTAGAACAGCATACTCAGATGGTCTTCGTTCTAAGGTTAACTGCTACGGCGCTAACGATGTAACAGAAGGTGTTGCAATCATGTGGAAGGAAAATGTTGATATCTCTATCACAGGTAACTCAACAAACCCTACAAGATTCCAGCATCCAGTTGCAGGTACATATAAGAAGGAAAGACTTGAAGCTGGAAAGAAGTACTTCTCAGTAGCTTCAGGTGGTGGTACAGGACGTACACTTCACCCAGATAATATGGCAGCAGGTCCTGCTTCTTATGGTATGACAGATACTATGGGACGTATGCACTCAGATGCTCAGTTCGCAGGTTCTTCATCAGTTCCAGCTCACGTTGAAATGATGGGATTAATCGGAATGGGTAATAACCCTATGGTAGGTGCTACTGTAGCTGTAGCTGTTTCCATCGAGGAAGCTGCTAAGAACGGTAAGTTCTAAGTTTTACGATTTTGATATGTGTACAATTTTAATGTGTACACATTGAAAAAAGGCATTTGTACACATTTTGTACACATTAGGATTTAATGTGTACAATGAGATGTGTGTACAGATGCCTTTTTTATTTATGCCTTCTTAGGTTTATTATTCTTCCTAAATTCAGAAGGAGATACTCCATTGACCAGTTTAAATGTATCACCGAAATAATTGGAATTGCAGAAGCCGCATTCGCTGGCAATATCTGAAAGGCTTAAGTCTGTTTCGATAAGATACCATTCAGCATGATTGACGCGGATATTACGTAGGTATTCGGCGAATCCGATGTTGTTAAAAGCCTTGAATTTGCTGGAAAAATACGATGGATTAAGATTTAAATGGCTGGCAACATCTTTGAGTGTAATATCGTTCTTAAAATTTTCTGCAATATATTTGGCAGCAATGATCATGTTCTGATTAATTTTATTATCTGAATTGGTAATGAATTCTTTTATATCTTTAGTATTTCTGTCAAGACGGATGAGATTGATAATGAGATATTGGAAAAGCTGTCTTATACAGCAGTCTGAATAGCCATCAACAATATCATATTCCTTCTGGATTTCTCTGAACAGGAAATCAATTTTTTCGCGTTTTTCTTTTTCTATATATAAAATATGTCCCCAAAGATTGTGCTCAGCCCAGTTTTTACCGAGAGTCTGGCTGATGGTTTCTATATAGTCTTTAGAAAATTCTATATATGTTCTTTCAGGAACAAGCTCACCAATATATGATGTTCTGTGTACTGAGTTGGCAGGTATAAATATAATGTTTCCTTCGGAAAGAGTGAAAAGCCTGTTATCTATTGAAATAGTACAATTGCCATGCATCATGTAAAACAGTTCATAGTATGTGTGGCTGTGTGCAGAATGCATGGCATAGTGCAGCTTATGAAATGAATGGTCAATTCTGAATCTTGATATATTGTTAATGCCTGAATCCATATATTTAATATCCTTTATAATTACATTTATGCAATATTACTAAAAACCGACTTGATTTTTATTATCTTATTAACAAAATGTAGTATAATACTAAAAAACATGTAGTCAATAAGTAAAATGCAAAAATATAAGTTGCTAATAAAAAGCGTGTGAATTATATTATGTTTCAGTGATGCGCGGGAATGCGTCAATAAAAATTGGGAGGTTTTTATATATCATGAGACGAACAAGAAAATTGAAGAAAGCGGTTGGTGTGGTTACACAGAATTTCGGAGTTAGTAAGATTGTACATGCAGAAGAACAGGAACAAGCTAAGTCAAAGGTACTTGATACAATATGGAATAGTGTAGAGATAGGAGAGCATACTGGAAAAGGCTCGTATACATATGATTCTTCGGCTAAGACAGTTGTAGTAACAGGAGCGGGAACAAAGTTTGATAAGGATAAAGGAAACGATAATTTATCATATTCTTATTTTAATGCAAAAGGTGATGTCACTATTACTGCCAAAATGAAGGTCTCAGGAAGTGGAAATGCTCAGGCTGGTGTTCTTGTAAGAAATGACGCAAGTGAACCTGGCAGTCAGTCAGAGGCAATATATGCTGATTTTGGTAAAAACCAGATCAGATATGGTAGGCATGGCGGAAAGAATGGAGCAAATCCTTTAGGAAGTGCTAAAGCTAGTGATGAAGTGTATGTTAAAATTCAGATAGTTGGACAGGTTGTTAGTTATTATGTTTCAGCTACATCAGAATTTCCAGAAAAACCAACAAAATCAGAGACTCTTAGTGGTATAGATACAAAGACAGTAGGTTTTTTTGCAACAGAAGGAGCAACAGCAACATTTTCAGATGTAAAGATTACTTCTGAGTATAATCAGGATGATAATAAGGTTAAAAAGGTTGTGTTCGATTCTAATGTTGGAGAATTAAAGGCAACTCATACAACAAGCGCATCGTATTCTGGTAAATATATTGAAGGTAACAAATACGAAGAAGTTGCTGACGGTAATATATTAAAGATTACTCAGACACGCTCTAAAGATGATAAGGGTAATATAAGAGAAGACAAGCACATTGATTATCTATTATTCCCTGAGATTTCAGAAAATCTGACAATTACAGCTGATATAACAGTTAATTCTGTTGACAGTGGAACGGATAAGCAGGGAATCGCAATTGGTCAGTTCAGCACTAAAGAAAAACAAAAAACATCACTTGATGTAGTACATTTCCAGAAAAATAAGGTATATCAGCATACATATGGTAACAGGGGTACAGGAAATTGTGGTGATCCGAAGACTAGTACATTAGCTGATGCTATTGGAGGAACATATACAGTTTCATATTCTAAGAAAGCAGATAATAAAGCTGAGGTTAAAATTGTTTCGGCATCAGGAGATGTATTGGTTGACACAGAAGCTAATGGGGCAACAATTGATCTTGCACAGGATGTTATTGATTCGGCTCTTCAGTCTGGAAAGTCTGTAAACTATGGATTTGCTTTTTCTGGAATATCAGTTGATTTAGCTAATGTTAAGCTTATTAATGAAGCTGGTGAAATAGTATATGATATGAATGATTATTATATTGCTGTCGGAGTAGCACCTGTTATTAACAATGCAACAGCAAAGGTTGCTGATGACAGAAACAGCATTTCTGTAAACTGGGATATTGCAACAGAAGGCACGGGAAATATTAAGTATCAGGTATATGTATCTAAGGATGGAGCTGATTATGTAAAAGCTGGAGATTCTAAGGTTAATTCATATACATATAGTGTAAAAGAGGATGGTTCATATAAGTTTAAAGTTGTTCCTGTGGGTGGAGATACAAAGGGAACAGCAATTGAAACTAATGCAGTCAGCTTAAAAACACCATTAGCTAAGACAATATTGTCAGCTAAAGGAACTGATAAGAGTATTGAACTTTCATGGACAGCAGTTGAAGGTGCAACAGAATATGATATTTACAAAGCATTTGGTTCAGATGGAAAAGCAGAGATTGTAAAAACAGTAGGAGATTTATCGTATACAGATTCTGATATAAAGGCTGAGGAACCGTATTATTATTATATTGTTGCAAAGAATGCTGATAATACAAGCAATCCATCAGAAACGCTACAGGTTCTTGCATCTAATGGACATACTGGTGAGTATGTATATGAAAATGAGGCTGCAAAGTTAGAAGTTGTTGCTAAGGATAATGATACTGTATTTGCGGATAAGGCATCTGTTGCAATGAAATCAGACAGAGCTGGAACTGTAAAAATGGTTGTTAACGGAAATGAGACAATAGCCAAGAAAGTAAATGCTGATGAAGCATTTATTCTTGAAGCATCATCATTAGTTAAAGGTAGAAATGATGTTGAGGTTCTTTTCAAAGATGAAACTGGAAAGACAACAAGGAAAATATTTAACTTTGTAAGTAATCCTGATTATAACATTGTGGTTGATTCAGCATTTACAGGTAAAGATGGGGATGTTGTAGAAGGATATGCAACATATAAGACTGTGCAGGCAGCAATTAATTCGGTATCTGAAGATAATGCAGAATCAAAGGTTATATTTATTAAGAATGGTAAATATAACGAGAGAGTAACAGTTATGGTACCTAATGTAAGCCTTCTTGGAGAAGATGCCCAGAAGACACATATTTATTATTCGGCAGCGGTTGCAGAAAAAACAGCAACAGGTATGTGGGATAGAAATGCTATGTATGTTGATTCTAAGGCAGATGGATTTACAGCGGAGAATCTTACAATAGAGAATTCATATAAGTATACTAATGGAAATGACCAGCAGGCAGATGCACTTTGTATAGTTGCTGATAATACAGCTTGTGTTAATGTAAGACTTGTTGGATATCAGGATACTCTTCTTACAGATTCAAGAGTAAAAGGTGCTGATGGCAACTATGAAGTTACAAGACAGTACTTCTCTAAGTGTTATATTACAGGTAATGTAGATTTCATTTATGGAGCTGGTACATCATATTTTGATGATTGCGATATTGTTGCAAGATATACAGAATATAAGGCTGATGGATGCTTTACAGCAGGCAGAACATATGCATCTACAGATTATGGATATGTATTTAATAATTGCAGATTCATTGCAGAGGACAAGGTTGCTGATGATTCATACAGAATGGCTCGTCCATGGGGAAAAGATGATTCAACAACATTTATTAATTGTTATCTTGGAAGAGCAATTATTGATTCAGGATATGGTGATATGAGTGGTAATTCATATAAGAATGCAAGATTTGCAGAATATGGTTCATACGGTCCAGGATATGTATTAGATAATGACAGACCACTTTTGTCATCTACACAGGCTTCAGTATACACAATGAATAATGTATTGGGAGATTATGATGCCAGTGCGGTTGTAAAGTCATTATATAAGACAGATACTCCGTCTACACCAGATGATTCGAAACCAGTAAATCCAACACCAGATAGTCCAAAGCCATCTGCTCCTACATTGGATACTGATGTTTCTATTGATACAGGAAAAGATGCACCTTCTGTTGAAGTGAAAGAGTCTGTAAGTGATTTAATTGATAATATTTTATCTGATAATCAGAAGAAAGATGCAGAAGGAAAGGATGTTAAAATAGTTCTTTAAGTAAATAAGGATATAGGCGTAAATGAAGATGATAAGAAAGCTGCTGAAAAGAAACTTGCAGAACTGTCTTCTAGTAAGAAAGCAGGAATGTATCTGGATATAGACCTTAATGTTATGATTGGAAATGGAAATATTTCTGTTACAGAAACAAAGAAACCAATTGCGATTGAAGTGTCAGTTCCGGATGAATTAATTAATACAGATGCAAACAAGACAAGAAAATACAGTGTATTAAGAGTTCATAATGGTAATGTTGATGTACTTGATGCAACATATGATGAAAATACAAAGAAAATATTATTTAAATCAGATGTTTTCTCTACTTATGTATTAGTATATGAAGATACTGTTAAGAATCCAGTACCAGAGAATCCATCACCGGAAAATCCAACAACAGAGGTACCATCTATAGATGAGCCGGCAACAGAGACACCTGCTGGAACAGAAATTAAAGATGGCGATAAGTCAGTACAGACAGGAGACAAATCTCCAATTGCAGCGCTTGTTTCTCTTCTTGGATTATCAGGATTAGGAATTTTTGCTTCTACTAAGAAAAAAAGAGTTTAATTTAAAGCAATAAAAAACATATTAACCCAGAGCAGTCATTAAGTTAGTCAATGTCATGCTCTGGGTTTTTCTTGACATTTATAAGAGAAACAGATAATCTTTTGAAAGTACTTAAATGAGGTGCGAAAGAAAGGAAGATTATGAGTTTTTTAGTTGAGAAAATGGTTAATGACAGTGGGGTAACATATAGTCTTAAAGGAGCAGGCTACGCTGTACTTATAATTTTATGTGTTGCACTACTGATAATTGGCTGCGTTGCGAGAGACTGCAATAAGAAAAATAATGCGAAACATATTGCATTTTCAGCAATGGCAATTGCACTGGCTGTGGTAACTTCTATGATTAGGGTTATTAAACTTCCAATGGGTGGTTCTGTAACATTATTTAGTATGCTTTTTATTGTACTCGTAGGGTATTGGTATGGAATTAAGGCAGGATTAACAGCAGCTGTTGCATATGGGGTTTTACAGTTGATGCTTGATCCATATATTTTGAATATTCCACAGGTTATGCTTGATTATATATTAGGGTTTGGTGCACTTGGATTATCAGGAATATTCACTGGTTCAAAGCATGGGCTTGTTAAGGGATATATAGCTGGAGTTATAGGAAGATTTATATGCTCATTTCTGTCTGGATGGATATTCTTTGCCGTATACACTCCAGATTTTTTTAACAGTGCCGTGCTTTATTCAATAGTATATAATGCCTCTTATATTGGACTTGAAGCAGTGATAACACTTATGGTTATATCATTGCCAGCCGTTAATAAGGCACTTGTTTATGTTAAAAATAATTTTGTATAGAAAATAAAAAAGCTCATGGAGATTAATAAAATAATTCCCATGAGCTTTTTAGTCGGCGTGACAGGATTTGAACCTGCGGCCTCGTAGTCCCGAACCACGCGCTCTACCAAACTGAGCCACACGCCGATGCTTAAATGTGACTTATATATTATAGCGTATCTGCAGGGAAGTGCAAGCAAAAAAGTAAAATATATTTATACATTTAAAATGATTTGATATTTTGATTTAATAGATAATGCAAAAAGTTCAATACAGTAAGCTGCGCAGGCTGAAGCAGAAAAAAGATTATTGATAGATAATATCATTTACTGTGCAAGATTATAGTTGAAATTACAACTAAATTAGAATATCGTTTTAAACATATGGTTAGCAACTTCTAACAATATGCTTATTTTTGCTAAGGAGGATCGTATGTTTGATTCAATGGAAATAATAAGACTTCGAGTATTGCTTGCTTTCTATCAGATGGATGAAGAAAGCCGTAGTGTAATGAATATATCAAGAATGCTTGGGCAAGAACACTATGTTATCAGTCGGGTTATAAGCGGACTTGAAAAAGAAGGTCTTATAGAGAGGGAGACACCACGTAAACCGGTATTGACAGCTAAGGGAAAAGAAAAAGCAGAGAAGTATTCAAAAAGAATGGAGCTTACACTTAATCATCTTCTGTATGAAGGAGTAAGCATGGAAAATGCCCGTAATGATGCATACAACTGGGCATTGAATAACACTGATGAAACAATGGCTGTAATTGCAAATGCAGAGGAAAAATACAGGGTTAAATATGAACTTAGAGACAAGAAGAACTTCAGTGGCAAAGATCTTTGTAAGAAAATGAATGATGGTACATACAGATTTCCATTTATAATATATAAAGAGCAGATAGAAAAAAACCAGAATACCAATATATCAATGGCTAATGCAGGATTCGAGCATCCTTGTGAACTTGTAGTGAGAGATGGAGTCGGCATGATTCATATGAGAGCATTGACTATGAGTGCCAATTCAAGAAAAAGTGGAATGCTTATGCAGGGAAAAGTGCAGACAGTAAAATATAATTATAATAATGTATTTATAGATGCTGAAAAGAATGGTGATGCAATATGCTTTCCAGCAGAATGTCTTAACTTTCTTAACATAGGAAGCGGAGTTGACCAGATACTTCATGGAAGTGTCTGCCTGAAAATGAAATGCTCAGTTGGAGTTATTCACATGCCAGAATCAGTTGCAATATTCACAATACTGATATAGATTAATATCGTTTATTTATGCCCAAATGTAGAAGTAACGAGGCAGATTGGACTTCGAAGTAGCGGATAGGCACAAGGAAGTCCAAAAGGAGCAAGAAAACATGCCAGATTGGACGCTAAAGCAACAGTAAAGCACTAGCATACCAATATCAATTTCTAAATGAATACAAATAAAATAATTGACATACACAAACAAAAGTGATATTAATACATTAAAAGAATTGCACACGCAAATCTTTTATCTTAAGCAATGTATATGAATATACAATCTTTCAGCATATATTCAACGTGCATTGCCTATCAGGGCTGAATATTCATTCAGATTAATCCACAAGATACAATTAAATAAAGCAGGCTTGTA
>OLGB01003926.1_pt1 | contig 13299 bp, 9 predicted proteins | sample 1605691 | NCBI WGS metagenome assembly OLGB01 (sample SAMEA3888925, study PRJEB22519) | human gut metagenome | biome: human gut; feature: human-associated habitat; material: faeces | place: Denmark | collected 2010 | reverse complement strand
GCTCATTCGACCAACTGTGCTGTGTCGCGCCAAATGGGCGCGACCAAACTGCCTGCCTTTCAGACATAGCTGGTCTTTTCCGCAAGCAGGGGATTTCGCGCCTGCGGGCGCGAGTCGGGGGCTTTGCGGTCGCCCCCGACACCTCTTCGCAGTGCACACCCATGTTTCTTGGTCTTTATCGTTGCAGGGGATTTCGCCTCTGCGGAGGCGAGTCGGGGGCTTTGCGGTCGCCCCCGACACCCCTTCGCAGTGCACACCCATGTTTCTTGGTCTTTATCGTTGCAGGGGGAATCGCGCCTGCGGGCGCGACAAGGGGGCTTTCCGGTCGCCCCCTTGACCCCTTCGGTCGCCACTACCGGAACGAATTTTAGGCGTTAATGGGAGAACCGGAATTGTCCCCCATCTGCGCCACAATCCTCTCCACATGCCGACGTGCCTGATTCGCAAACTGCTCCGCCTGCTCCGGGGACTGCGGCGCGTCGCCCATCAGCCCCACAAACTGGCTGACCTTCAAGCCCAGCGCTTCCTGCATCACCGCGTCCGAACCCTGCGGCGCAACAAGGTAGTAGCACAGGAGCGAATCCTCCTGCCCCATGCGGTGCGCGCGGTCCTCCGCCTGTGAATGCACTGCCGGTGACCAGTCCAGTTCACCAAAGACCACGCATGTCGCGCGCTGGAGATTGAGACCGCTTGCCGCGCGCAGACTGATGCACAGCACGTCCGTCCGCCCGGATTGGAAGCGGTCAACCGCGTTCATTTTCGCCAGCGTCGTCTCCCGCCCGGTGATGAACCCCGGCGAAAACGCCTTCAATTCCTGCTTGTAGATGTCCATCACCTGATGGTGGTGTGCAAACAGCAGCACTTTTTCGCCGCCGTCCAGCAGTGCGCGCACAAATTGGCACACATACGGCGCTTTCGCCACGCCCGTGGCCTGCCGCGCGTGCTGGCTGATGGATTCCTCCAGCATCGCCCGCTCCTGCGCCGAAAGCTGGTCGTCCTGTTTCCAGCGCAGCACGTCGCGCATCACGGGCGCCATCAGCTGGGCGTATACCTTGTCGTTCCAGTCCAGCTCCTGCACCAGGCGGCGCTTCGGCGGCAGCTCGCGCAGCACCTCCTGCTTCGTCCGGCGGAGCATCAGCCCCTCCCGCCGCAGGTACGCGCCGAGCAAATCGGGCTTCAGCACAAGCTGATTGCCGTAGCCGCTGCACCACTCGCGCGAGAACGACTCCCAGTCGCCTAAGAAGTGGTAGTCGAGAATGTTGATGACGTTCCAGATTTCGCCGCCGCGGTTGTAAATCGGCGTGCCGGATAGCCCGATAACGCGCTCGCAGCTTTCCGACAGCAGCGACGCGGCGGAGTACTTCTCCGTCCCCGCGTGGCGCAGCTCCTGGATTTCGTCGAAGATGACCGAGCGAAAAGGCAGCGTCGGCAGCACGCTCTTCCACCCGCGCAGAAGCAGATAGTGCATGATGTACACGTCCGCTTCTGGCAGGTCGTAGGGCTTCAGCCCACGGATCGTGTGCACGCGCGGCGCTTTGCCGTCCACTCGCAGGAAACGCAGCGTTTCCTCCTGCCAGTTGCGGGTCAGGTGCGCGGGCGGAATCACCAGCGCGGGCAATGAACCGGTGGAGGATAGAAACGCCAGCGCCTGCACCGTCTTGCCTAAGCCCATTTCGTCCGCCAGCAGGCATCGGTCGTGGCTGCACAGGTACGACAGCCCCTCCTCCTGAAACGGGCGGAGCGTGCCCAGAAACGCACCGTCGGGCGGGGTCATGCGCACGGGCATGGTCGATAACTTTGCCTGACGAACCGCGTATTCGCGCGCGCCCGTGACGGCTTTTTCCCACAACGCGCGGTCGCTTGCCTTGATTTCCAGCGGGAAGCGCATCATCAGCCAGCAGAGGTCGCCCACCGCCCGCCGATGCGCCGTGAACCGCGCTTCGCCGCGCCTGCTGCCCGCGCTGCCCGGAAACAGCCGCTTGCACACCTCCGTCACCGACGGGTCGCCCTTCACCACCCAGCACTTACTGCGGCGGTTGTAGCTCAGCGTTCCCAGCGGTGCGCCGGCGGGCGGGTACGGGCGCAGGTACGGCGGAAGCAGTTCCGCTTCTTCTTCATTCATAGTGCAATTCCCCACAGCCGGTTCAGGCATACGCACGAAATCGGCTTTCCGTGAATTCGATTGGGTACGGCGACTGTCCGCTCAGTCACAAGAATTAAACTGCTGATTTGCCCGCACGCGGCGTAGCGGGTCAGCTGCATCACAATGCGCTTGCGGTCAGGCTGTCCGCGCTTGATTTCGATGCCGATGCCGCCGGGGCAAAGCAAGTCGATGCGGCAGCGCAGGGCGAGCGGGACTTCGTGCGCGCAGGGGATGCCTGATTCCACCAGCGCGGCGCGCACGAGGTCGTGCAGGTCGTATTCGCCTTGCTGGATGGGGGCGCGGATGCCGCGCAATGCGTGGAGGATTTCTGCGAGAGAATCCGCCGCCGTGTTTGTTTGTGTATCCATTAGTAGAGACCCGCCATCGCCTGTGTCAGCTGCCCCATCGCCGACGCAACTTCCGCCGTCGTCGGGGCGGGAAGGGAGATGACGTATTCCAGATTCGTGATGGCGGACTGAATCGCGGAGTAGCGCTGCGCGTCGTTTACAATGTCCATGCTCTGCAATTGCGCGTAGGCTTGCGAAAGCAGAATCTTCGCATCGGGAATCAGCGTGTTCTCCACCATCGTGTTGCTGCCGGAGCTGGATGCGCTCGTGTGGTACGGGCAGGTGCCGCTTGCGCCCAAGACCGCGTAGCTGCCGAGGTACTCAATCAGCACATCCTCATATTCCGTGCCGATGAAGGAGGCCAGCGGGTGTCCCGACGGAATCGTCAGCACGCCGCGCGTGACCGTGTCCGGGCAATAGGGGGAGGCGAGCAAGCCGCTGACGGAGCAAATCGTCTGCGTCGTGTGCATCTGGCAGGAAACCGTCGGTTCTGTGCCGGCTCTCCAGTAGTCCGTCACGACCCCGTAGCCCATCGCGTCGCTTCGGCAAGCGTCGGTGGCAAGCTGCCCCGATACCGCGCACGTCGTCACCTTCACCAAGCCGTAGTCGCTGGCGCTGCCCTCCAGAATGTCGCGGTTGGACAGCCCCTGATGAATCTTGCTCATGTAGCTCTGCCACAGCGGGGCGGCGGAGCGGGAGCCGGTGGATTTCGACGACAGCGCCTTGTAGTTGTCGTGCCCAACCCACAGGGCGGAGGAGTAGTAGCCCGTCATGCCAGCGAAGAAAACGCCCTTCTGGTCGGAGTTCGTGCCGGTTTTGCCCGCGACGGTCTGCCCCTTGATTTTCGCGTTTGTGCCCGTGCCGGAGGAAACCGCCTGCTTGAGCATGTCCACGACCATGTACGCCGTGGATTCGCTGAACACGCGGTGACGCTCCTGCTGCTGGTGGCCGTCCCAGATGACCTTGCCCGTGCTGTCCGAGATGCCAAGGACGGAGATGGGCTGCTGATACACGCCGCCGTTCGCCAGCACGCCGAAGGCAACCGCCATCTGCATGGGCGTGATGCCGCTGGAGCCGAGGGACAAGCCGAACGGCGTTGCGTCAATGTGCGCATCGTCAATGCCCATCGCGTGCAGGAAGGCAACGGAATTGTCCACGCCGACAAGGGTCATCAGCGCCTGCGCGGCGGCGGTGTTGTGGCTGTTGACGAGCGCCTTGCGCAGCGTCTCCGGGCCGGCGTAGGAGCTGCCGCCGTAGTTGCGCGGCCATGAATCCTGCCCGTTTGACCCGCGCCAGCCGGAAATCGGCAGCGGCATGTTCATCACGATGCTCGCGGGGGATGCGCCAAGTTCAATCGCGGGTGCGTACACGGCAATCGGCTTGATGGACGAGCCGACAGGCATGGTCATATCCACCGCGCGGTTGAGGGTCTTCATCGCCGTCGGGCGCGTGCGGCTGCCGACAATGGCTTTGATTTCGCCCGTGCGGTAGTCCACAACGACGGCGGCGGCCTGCGGCTCAACCGTTTCGTCGTATGTGCCGTCGGAATTGCGCGTGCGGTAGACCTTGTCCGCCGGGTCGCGCAGGGAAGGGTAGTTCGTCCAGTTTTCCAGCGTATCCTCGACGGTGGACTGAATGGAGGTGTCGATGGCGAGCTGGACGTGGTAGCCGCCGGTGCGCAGCTTGTTTTCCATGGCGTTGCGGTTGGCGGAGGTGTCCTCAAGGTTGTTCAGCTGCAGCAGGATGTCGATGACCTCATCCACCGCGTATTCGACGTAGTGCGCGTAGGCGTACATGCCGGTAGCCGTGTTCGGGTCTTTCTCCAGCACATGCGCGGTCGCCGGGTCAAGCGCCTCTTGATACTGCTCGTAGGTGATGTACTGGTTTTCGTACATGCAGCGCAGGACGTAGTTGGTGCGGTCGTTGGTGATGGCGGGGTAATCCACGCCCTCCTTCTGCCGCGTGTAGAAATTCCGGCGCGGATTGTAGTAGTAGGGCGAGTTGCATGTGCCCGCCAGCATCGCGCATTCGCGGAGCGTCAGTTCGCCCAGCGATTTGCCGAAATACCCCTGCGCGGCGGTGTACACGCCGTAGTAGTTTTCGCCGAGGTAGATGGTGTTCAGGTAGCTTTCGAGAATCTGATCCTTTGTGTAGCGCGTTTCCAGCTGCATGGCGAGGTACGCTTCCTGAATTTTGCGCTTGTAGCTCTGCTCGGAGGAAAGGAGCGTATTCTTAATCAGCTGCTGGGTGATGGTCGAGCCGCCCTGCGTGGAGGAGGAGGACAGGTTCGACACGAACGCGCCGATAATGCGCTTGATGTCCACGCCGTTGTGCGTGTAGAAGCGCGCGTCCTCCACGGCGATAAAAGCGTGCTGGAGGTATGTCGGCATGGCCTGAATCGACACCATGACGCGGTTCTCCGAGCCTTTGTATTCGGTGATGAGGTTGCCGTTGGCGTCGTAGATGAAGGAGGTCTGCGCCTGATCGTCAATCGCGGCGAGGTCAAGCGTCGGGGCAGTTTCCATGTACCCTTTCGCAATGCCGACCACCGCGCCGACTGCCGCCAGCCCTGCCACCAGCACCAGCACCGCGAAAATGCGGATGACGTTGACGGCGATCGACAGCACGAAGTTCGGCTTCTTCATCTCCGGCTTGAAAATGGAGTGCTTGTAGACCTTTTCCTCCTCCGGCAGCGCTTCGCTATCATCCGCCGAAGCGTTCCAGAAGTCCTCGTGCGCGAACATGTCCGCCTGCCCCGCAACTTCCACGGGGTCGTCGTCGTCCGCCCAGTTCGGGTCGTACTCGTCAGGATCATCGCCCTGCGGGTCGTCGGGATGACCGTCCTGATAGGCAAAATCGTCGTTTTCCGGCACAAAGTCCGGGAAATCGTTGCGTTTCTTCACTGCTTCAGCCCCTTTGCGCCGTCAGCGGCATGATGCGCGCCCCGGCGGAATATGAAAACGTGGATGCCAATCCACAAGAGCATACAAAATTACATCCTATATTATAGCACATATTCGCGCATCCTGCAATGGCAGGCGACGAAAGGAGGATGCACCATGCCCCAGAGAAACAACGAATCAGAAGCGAAAATTCCTGCAAAGCGGCGAAAATCTCCCCGGCGGCGGTGGAAACGCGCACTGTGGCTGCTGCCTGTGCTGCTGACGCTGCTGATTCTCCGCGTCGAGCGCAACGTGACCGATGTCGTGCTGACGCTCTCGCAGGCGACGGCGCGGTCGCTGGCGATTCAGGCGCTCAACGAGGCAGCGTCTGAGATGCTCGGACTCGGCGTGCATTACGCCGACCTGATGACCGTCGAGAAGGACGATCAAGGGCAAGTGCGCCTGATTCAGGCGAATACCCCGGAGATGAACCGTCTGGCGGCGCAGGCGTCCCTGCTTGCGCAGGAGAGATTGACCGCCATGGGGCAGAAAACCGTCGTCGTGCCGCTGGGCAGTGCCATCGGGCTGACGCTGCTGGCGGGCGCGGGGCCGGGCATCGCCGTGCAGATTCTGCCTGTCGGCTCGGTGCAGGCGGCGTTCAGCACTGATTTCACCACCGCCGGCATCAACCAGACACGCCACCGCATTTCCCTCGTCCTGACCGCGAACGTGCAAATCGTCATTCCGACCGGCGCGAAAAACGTGCAGGCCAGCACGCAGATGGCGATGGCGGAAAGCATCATCGTCGGGCAAGTGCCGGATTCCTTCGCTGAGGGCGGCAGCGACAACAGCATCATCGACCTTGCGCCGTGAGGGGGAATGGGGTATAATAGAACCGAAATCCCACTGATTTTCAGCAGAAAGAAGCACAAAATGCGCGTTCTCGACATTGACCTCGACTTTTTCCTCGCCGATTGCTGCCCTCTTGCCGAATTAGGACACCGCCCATCCCTCCCCGGACACGAGCCGTGGGAGGAACCCGCCGTCCGCGCGTTCCTCGAAACCCAGTGCGGATTGTCCCGCACCACCCCCAAGCCGGGGCGCATCTTCGAGACGCACGACGGCGCGCTCCGCTTCTGGGAGGAGCAAATCGCCGCCGGACGCCTGACCGCCCCCTTCGACGTCACCCACGTTGACGCGCACAGCGACCTCGGCATCGGCTATCCCGGCCCGAACTTCGTGCTGTTCAACGTCCTGTCCATGCCCGTCCAAAAGCGACTGGACTACACCGCGTTCTATGCCCAGAAGAAGCTTGATGAGGCGAATTACCTGCTGTTCGCGCTGGCGATGCGGCGGATTTCGTCGCTGGATAACGTGCGCAATCCGCGTTCGCGGGCGGACATTCCACAAGTGCTGCTTGACGCGGACGGCAATATCCGCTTAAATTCGCTGACCGCGCAGATGTTCGCCGCGAAAAACGGCGCAGAGCCGACCGTACCCTTCCGCGTATACGACGACTACCGCGATTTCCGCGCGGCGGGGGCGTATGACTTCGTGACGCTTGCGATTTCGCCGCGGTACGCGCCGAAGGAGGCGGATGCGCTGGTGGAGGTGGTGGGGGAATATATTCGTCACATCTAATATGCTACAAAAAATGGCAACGCGACTTGACAAAACAAAAAGCACATGATATATTACAAATGAAGATGCTGGCATGAAAAACGAACGATACAGAAAGGCGTGAATCCCATGGGGCAGACAGCGCGGCAATCGTAATCCCACTGTGACAGATAAAGGAGAAGCGAATGAAAAAGTTTTTGTCGCTGATGCTCTGCGCCGCTCTGACCCTGTGCGCTTTTGCCGCCCACGCGGAAAATGCAGAACTGAACATTGCCACCAATCAGTATTATGCCTTGATGGAACGCATGGAGCAGTTTGAACAGGAAAGCGGCATCAGCATCACCTGCGAAAAGTCCGTAGACATCATGGACACGATTTCGACCGCCTACGTTATCAAGAATCCCGACATTGATTTGTTTGTTTTCACTGCTTACGACGGTCTATACACCCTCAAAAACATGAAATACTACACCCCGCTGACCGACAGCGCGATTTTGCAGGACGCTTTCCAGCATGTCTATCCCGCTCTGCGCCCCGTCTGCACGGATGACGATACGCTGATGGGCTGGATAATAGATGCTTCCCCGATGGGCATGATGGTCTTGACGGAATATCTGGACGAATGGGGAATGAAGTCGCCCGAAACCTTCGACGAACTGCTGGATGTGTGCAACGAAATTCTGGAAGAAGGGCTTCTGCCGGAAGAGACAGGGCTTCTGATGCAGAAATACACCCAGTCGGGCATGATGGACTTGTTCATGAAGTATTACATCATGACCTCCCTGCAGGAGGGACGCAGGCTGGACTTTACGGACGAAACGTTTCTGCATTACGTCCAGCGCATCAAGGACGAACTGCCCGCGGAAGAAGAGCCGCGCATGGCATTTGAAAATATTTTCATGATTCCGGGTGCTTCGTCCGCCCCGTCGCAGATGATTCAATTCGTGCCGCGCATTTTCCCGGAGCAGAACAGCGCGGTTGAAACGTATGTGACCATTGCTGTGGTGAACCCCTACGGCAAGAATCAGGAAGCCGCGATTCAGTTTTTGGAATACTGCGCGACACATCTGACAGATGGAAGTTACTTTATCTATGACAACCTGACCGAGCCGATTGAAAATCCGTCGATGGTGGCGCAGCTGGATGAACTTGCGGAAAAAATCGCACTGCTGGAACAGAAAGCAGATAAAGAGCGCGCGGACGAGGACACCCTGCGCGACTTGCAGGATCAGTACGCAAACATGGAGCAGTGGCGTTATTTCTCTTCGGCGGAGGATATTGCCTACTATCAGGAGATGGCGAAATCGCTGTATGTGTCCGAGGGTTCGCCGCTGACGTATGATGACGCGCTTCAGGTGTTGGTGCAGCGCTATCTGAACGGCGCGTTTGATGCGGCGACGTTCGCGAAGGAATGCCAGAATCATGTGGAAATGATTTACGCGGAAATCGGCGAATAATCAATAGAACCAAAAAACCTCGCGGCATCACCTGTCGCGAGGTTTTCATGTGCAAATCAAATCCCCGTTGCGGATTTCGCCGACGTGGCGATATTCTCCGCGTGGTCGCCGATACGTTCGAGGTTCGTCAGCATGTCCAGATAAATCATGCCGTTCTTTGCGGAACACTTGTGGTTCTTCAAGCGGTCCATGTGGTGGCTGCGGAGGGCTTCGGTCGTCGTGTCGATTTCGTCCTCCACGCCCTCCACTTCGCCCAGCAGCGTGTCGTCCGTTACCTGCGCCTTGAACATGTCCAGCGAGCGCTGCATCTGCGCGCGCACAAGGTTCGACAGGCTTTCCAGCTCCTGTACCGCCTTGGGCGAGAATTTCACCTCATCCTGATTCTTCAGCTGCGCCGATTCCATGATGTTCTGGCTGTGGTCGCCAATGCGCTCCATGTCGTTGACGACGTGGAACATCGAGCCGACCAGCTTCGTGTCCTTCTCGGACAGGTCAAGCCCCTTCACTTCCACCAGCGAATCGGTGATTTCGCGGTTCAGGTAGTCCAGCACGTCCTCGTTCCGCGCCAGTTCTTCGGACTTCTTTGCGTCCCAATCGTTGAAGCACTCCATCGCGCGCTGGAAGTTGCCCATCGCGATGCCGCCCATGCGCTGCACTTCGTTGAACAGCTGCGCCACGGCAATCGGCGGCGTTTTGAGCATACGCGCGTCAAAGTAGCGCAGCTTCATTTCCTCGGCGGTCGAGCCGTCGCCCTTGATCAGCAGGCACGCCAGCTTCTCCAGCCAGCTTGCGGCGGGCAGCAGCAGCGCCGTCGTCGTGACGTTGAAGAGAATGTGGACGATGGCGATTTGCAGCTTGAGGTTGCCAGGGGAGAGCATCTCGACCCAGCTTGCCAGCGGCAGGCAGCAGGCGATGATGACGAAAATCACCGTGCCGATGACGTTGAAGAGCAGGTGCACCGTCGCCGCGCGCTTGGCGGTGGAGTTTGTGCCCGCGCACGCCAGCAGCGCCGTAACGCAAGTGCCGATATTCTGCCCGAAGAGGATGAAGATGGCGCCATCCAGCCCAATCAGCCCCTGCGCGACGAGCGTTTGCAGGATGCCGATGCTGGCGGCGGAGGATTGCAGGACGGCGGTGATGCCCGCGCCAATCAGCACGCCCAGAATCGGGTTGTTGATGGACGCCATCGCCGTCTGGAAGCCCTCCCACGTCCGCAGCGGCTCCATCGCGCCGGACATGGTGTTCATGCCGATGAACAGGATGCCCAAGCCCATCGTGATGGTGCCGAACTGCTTGGCGGTTCTGTACTTGTCGGGAAGATTCGAGAGAATCAGCCCCAGAAACGTGAAGATGGCGGCGAAATCAATCTGCACCGACAGCAGCAGCGACGTGACCGTTGTGCCGATGTTCGCGCCCATAATCACGCCGACCGCCTGCGTCAGGGACATCAGCCCCGCGTTGACGAAGCCGACGACCATGACCGTCGTCGCGGAGGAAGACTGCACCACCGCCGTGATGGTGATGCCCGCGAGCATGGCGAGGAAGCGGTTGCCCGTGACCATGCCCAGCAGCTTTTTCAGCCGTGTACCCGCCGCTTTTTCCAGCGCTTCGCCCATCAGCTGCATTCCGAACAGGAACAGCCCCAGTCCGCCGAACAGGGATAAGACATTCATAATCGTCATGATGGTTCGTTTCCTCCGAGCGTGCCGCAATGCAGCAGAATTCCGCCTGTGCGGGGAAAAATCGCATACATACCTACTTTACCACACTTTGCGCTTGTTTTCAACTGAATTTTACATATTCATAGAGATTTTAGGCGGCGTTCAGCGGGGGAACAAAAGGTTCTTCACGGAATCTTGGGGGGAAGAGCAGCTTGGAGGCGCGTCTGCGGACGCGCAGAGTTACTGGCAGGGACGCTTCGCTGCCTGCACCTTTGTTGACGGCTTCCTTGGGATTGGTCGGACGCGGAACAGTTGGGGCGTTGCCCCAAACCCCACAAGGGACGCTGTCCCTTGACCCTGCAAGGGGCAATTGCCCCTTGACCCCTTTTCGCGATTGGGTTGGTCGCACTTTCATGCTCCTTCCGCGTGCAGCTTTTGGGGGCTTCGCCTAAGCCCTTGTTTGCTTTCCCAACTTTCCGTGACGAACCAAACAAAAAGCCGCCCCGAAAGGCGGCGAATGTCAAATTTGCAGCGGATGCCGCTTGGCAAATCAACATCTTGCACGGAATCATCCCTGCGCCTGACGCACCATATGGTAAAACGTCCCTTCGCCGCTGAGCGTCACCCGCTTCACCGGCTCGCCCACCACCCGGAATCCCGCCTTCTCGTAGCAGCGAACGGCGCGCGCGTTCCACGTCCGCACTTCCAGATACATCGGCTTGCCCGGATACAGCCGCTGGGATAATTCCCACGCCAGCGCCGTCATCTGCGTGCCGTACCCCTGTCCGCAGTGGTCGGGATGCGCCCCGATGCCGAAAAACACCTCGCTGCCCTCATCGGACAGGTTCACGAAGCCCACCAGCGTTTCGCCATCGTAAAAGGAATAGAAATTGTTTGCCGGATTCGCAAAACCGTATCCGTGCTTCTTCTGCTCGGCATACGGCGGATTGTTGTACATCGCGTATTCGCCGGGGTACTGCCACGCGCAGATGGCTTCCTTCTCGGCTTCGGTGGTCGGATGATACGTCAGCATGGGCGTTTTCCTCCTTGGGGATATTTCTGATTATGCAAAAAACCGGAGGCAGCCTGCGCCACCCCCGGTCAAAATCCTCGATTATTGCAGCACAATGCCTTCCGCTTCCAGCTCCGCGCGGGTGCAGAGCCGCAGCGTCACAAAGTTCTGCTGGCAGATGATGTAGCTGCCGCCTTCACGCGTGTCCTTGTTCTCCAGCGTCACGATGCCCTGCGCGATGCAGTCGTGGTCGGCGCAGCTGGCATCGGTCATTTCGATGCTCGTCTCCGTGACGTGGATGATGTTCACGCACACGCCGTGGATCAGCCGGTAGTACCCGTCCTCCAGCAGCGGAATCGGCTCGTATGTCTTTGTGCCGACCGTCACAAGCAGGAACGCGACGGCTTCCGACGGGTCGCGAACCGCGCTTGCCATCGGGGAGGGCGCAATGCCGGGGTCAGTGCCGCGCGTCGCCGGGTTCAGCTTCGCGAAGCTCAGCGATTCGTTCGATGCCGCCAGAATTGCCTGCGCGTCGGCGAGGGTTTCCTGCGTCGTCGTCAATTCCGCCTCTGTCGCGGCAAGGGTTGCCTTTGTGGCTTCCAGCTCCGTCGTGGCGGTGGTCAGGCTGTCCTTCGTCGCGGCGAGTTCGGCTTCCTTCGCGGTCAGACTGTCCTTCGTTGCGGCGAGTTCGGCTTCCTTCGCGGTCAGGCTGTCCTTCGTTGCGGTGAGTTCGGCTTCCTTCGAGGTCAGGGTGTCCTTCGTCGCGGCGAGTTCGGCTTCCTTTGCGGTCAGACTGCCCTTCGTCGCGGTGAGTTCGTTTTCCGCAGTGGTCAGGCTGTCTTTCGTCGCGGTGAGTTCGGCTTCCCTCGCGGTCAGGGTGTCCTTCGTCGTCGTGAGCTCGGCTTCGGTGGCGGTCAGCGCCGTCTTGGTGTCGGACAATTCCGTCGTGGCGTCGGCAAGGGTGTCCTTCGTCGCGGTCAGCTCGGTTTCAGTGGCGGACAGGCTGGTTTTTGTGTCGGACAGCTCCGTCTGCGCGGCAGTCAGCGTGTTCTGCGTCACCGCCAGTTCGGCTTCCGTCGCGGCGAGTGCTTCCTTCGTGTTCTCCAGTTCATATTCCTTCGCCGGCAGGGATGCCTTCAAGGTGTCCAGTTCGTTCTGCGTGGTGGACAGCGTGTCCTTCACTGCCGCCAGTTTGGTCTGGGTGATCATCAGCGTGTCCTTCGTGGATGCCAGCGTGGTGTCGCGGCTGTTCAGGGCAGTCTGCGTTTCGGCGAGGGTAGCTTCGGTGGATGCGAGGTTGTCCTTTGTCGCGGACAGCTCGGTTTCGCGGTCAGCAAGCGTACCCTGCGTTTCGGCGAGGGTGGCTTCGGTGGACGCGAGGGTGTCCTTTGTGGCGGACAGTTCAGTTTCGCGGTCAGCAAGCGTGCCCTGCGTTTCGGCGAGGGTGGCTTCGGTGGACGCGAGGGTGTCCTTTGTCGCGGACAGTTCAGTTTCACGGTCAGCAAGCGTACCCTGCGTTTCGGCGAGGGTGGCTTCGGTGGACGCGAGGGTGTCCTTCGTGGCGGACAGTTCAGTTTCGCGGTCAGCAAGTGTACCCTGCGTTTCGGCGAGGGTGGCTTCGGTGGACGCGAGGGTGGTCTGGGTATCCGTCAAGGCGGCGGCGGTCGTGTCCAGCGTGGTCTGCGTGTCCGCGAGGGTGGCTTCGGTGGATGCGAGGGTGTCCTTCGCGGCGGACAGGCTGTTTTCGGTGTCCGCTAAGGTGGATTGGGTGGAGGACAGCGCGCTCTGCGTGTCCGTCAGCTGATTCCGGGTGTCCGTCAGCGAATTGTGGCTGACGATGAGACCGGCACCAAGTGCGATGGAAGAGACTGCCAGCACGATGGCGGCAATCATCCAGATGATGGTCTTTTTCCGGGCGGCAATGGGACTCATAGCAATCCTCCTAACAAACGACGAAAATGGGCGGAAAACTTCCGTTTTTTCCAGTTTACCACCATCGGGGGAAGTTGTCAATCTCGAATTTCGCGGAAGCACAAAAAACGCCCCTCCGCCGACAAAAGCAGAGGGGGCAGGGGAAGGAAGATTATTGGTTCTTCACGGAAAGTTGGGGGGCAAACAAGGACTTAGGCGAAGCCCCAAAAAGCTGCACGCGGAAGGAGCATGAAAGCGCGACCAAC
>OLGB01003919.1_pt1 | contig 13320 bp, 6 predicted proteins | sample 1605691 | NCBI WGS metagenome assembly OLGB01 (sample SAMEA3888925, study PRJEB22519) | human gut metagenome | biome: human gut; feature: human-associated habitat; material: faeces | place: Denmark | collected 2010 | reverse complement strand
AACTGCGAAACGCACTTAGCAAGCAATGCTCGTGTTTATACACCCGTGCAATCTTGTTGGGGAAATACCCCCAAACCCCTGAACGATTTCAGAGAAATCGGCTGCGCTCCTGCGGAGCTGAACATCACTCCACCTTGAAAAGTGAGTCATGGATTTTTGGGTTCACGGCGTTCAGGCAAATCCGGTTTTGCTGCATATCCGTCGATCGCCATTTTCCGAAGGTAAGCGCTCATATTCTCTATCCCAAGCTGCGCCATCCTCGCCTTTATCAAGCCGAGTTCTCTTTCATCTACGAAGAATTTGACCTGTATCGGTCGCTTACGATTCCTGTTGTCTGGCATCTGGACTCCTCTTTACTTCTGCGGAATATTTCTAATCAAACCCGGTCGATTATTTGATATGCAACTCTGTGTGCTCCTACAAAATCACGCATAGAACTCGCTTGTAAATTCCTGCTCCTGAACCTTCATCTTCGCGGTAAACTCTGAATAATTCTGCGCATCTAAGGGAATTTTCAAGCCATGCTTGGTAATGCTGATGTCATCACGCGGCACGACATTTTCCTCATAGGTCGAACCACGATTCAACCACAATTTCAAATCGTCAGACCCTTCCGCTTCTGGATAGAGATAGTAACCAGCCTTTGCATCAAAACGGAACATATAGGCAAGTACTTGTAAATAATCTCGATTTCCAATATTATCAATCGGCTTATACTTTGCATCGGCAATAATTCTCATTTCGCTGTTCCGGCTGATGAAATCAGGATAGATCAATCCCACATTTCCATCAAACAATCTCTGCGCGCCTTTACCGCCTTTATTCATTGGGTGATAAAACACATCTTCTATCAGCGAATTGACGTATTCCTCCCATAACCATGCTCCATCGAACAGGATGCCATATATCTGTCTCGCCCCTGCCCCGATTTGGTGTTTCTGATGTTGGAGAATCAAAAGGCACAACCGCTGCAATGCAAGATACTCTCTGAAATAAGCGTGTCGGACAGTATTCTTTTTGTTTTGCTCAATAATTTTCTGTCTGTCACACGGCTCATATTCTGAAGTCGCATCTATAACGAGTTTTACCTCGTCTTTCACTTTGATAAGAAGTTTATTTCCGTAAGGCTTTCTTTTGATAAACTCTACGGTATGCCGTACCAGTTCCATCAGGCTGTTATCGTAGGAAAATTCTCTCTGGCTGTATGCAACATTTCCTACAAATGGGGTGTTCTTCTCTATATGTCTTGCGACATCAATCGTGCCTTTTACATTTCCATCATTGTACCTGTGGCGGATATACTTTTTGAACAAGCCCTTCCGCATCGCTGCTTTGAGGTAATACGGAAACAGAAACAGCAGAAAATTGAACAGCCGATTGTCTTGATTGGCATCGGCATCCAAATCTACAATGTTAGGAAAGTCCAGAACTTTGTCTAAAAGATACTGGAAAAAGTAATCCTCACCCTCTCCGCAAAAACGGGATGCGATCACAATCCGCTCATCACCGTAGCCAAGAAAGCCCATCACATTGCCGGAGCGATAGGTGTCATTGACGCTTTGGAGGATCATTTGATCTTGCGTAATATCCTCTGCATCTTTTACGGTTTCAGGAAATACGAACACACCTTCGCGCTCAAGCTGTTCCAATGTCTTATCTGCAATTTTGCCTGTCAGCCTCGCTACTTGAGAAAAGGCATCTTTTTTCTGCTGGGAGTTATCCTTGATCCTGAGCAGCTTCATTCGCATCACCTCTGGCAGGTTTCTGATAGCCGTATGCCCTTGCGAACCGATTCATAATTCCTTCCTCATCGTACATTCCCTGAATGTATTCCTGTAGGAGCGGTTGCAGATAATCAGTCCAAAGCTGGTCAAAATCAAGTGTTTTCAACTTCAGGAAGTAAGACGCTCCGATCTGATAATTTTCATTCAGATCCTCGACCTCTGCGATTGCCTTATTGAGCGCAGCCATCCTTCTGATTGCCTCAGCCTCCAACTCCTCGTTTTCCAGCGACGCAAGCATCTCAAGGCGCTCATCCGCTCTGAGTTCTACGAAACGGAAGCGACGACGCATGGCAAAATCAAAGCTGTCCACAGAGCGGTCGATATCGTTCATGGTGCCGATGATATAGACATTTTCAGGAATATAGAACTTTTCGCCGGGGTCAGAGTGCAGATTGGAATACTGCGTGGAGATCTCTCCAGCTTTACCGCGATAACCGGGATCTATTGCAAAGAACAATTCACCGAAAATCTTTGAAATCTCACCGCGGTTGATTTCATCTATGATGAATATGTATTTTTTCAGTTCCTCCTGTTTTGCCTTTGCTTTTGAAATTGTACTTTTCTTTGCTTTGATTGCTTTATAGATGGCAAAGTCATAGGAATATCCTTGCGTAGCAAACGTCTTTCCGAAAAAGGACGTGATATCCTTTATTTTTTCAAACTTCTGCCCGGATTCCAGCATCTTCCGAACTTCATCCAAACTCAGAACAAGCCTGTTGACAGATGCGTTTCCGGGAATAGAAATGCGGATATGCCCGTCATCCACGCCGGTAATGGTAAATTCATTTCCATTAATCGTCTTAAATGTGTCAACGCCAAACTCAACGCCGGAGAAAAACTCTGTCATGGATTCTTGAACCGTGACTTCCTCTTCTACGGTTTCTCTGGATTTTTGGGAGTCCTCATAGTTCTTTCTGGCACGGGCAACAAACTTCTTGAAAATGCCATCCTGCAATTCAAAGCCCATTGTTCCATCATCATTGATTTTCGGTCTTAGTCCTTCAACAAAATCAGAGTAGTCATAACTCGGATGGAACTGAACGAACTCAACCTGTTTTTTCTGCTCGTCAGTAAGAAGTGTGTAATCGTCAAAGTACCCATTGCTGATGATGTCCGCAGCGATTTCTTTGGCAAGATAAGATTTTCCGGTACCGGGCGCACCTCTGAAAATCAGATTTTTTGATTCAATCAGCATGGAAGAAAACGGATTTCGGTATCCCTTGAACTGTTGAACAAGCTCTTCCTGAACAGCAGCTTCCGTTTCTGCCGCTGCGGTTTCCTTCTCATCTTTTTCGCGGTATGTCAAAATAAACTGATCTCCCGGTTCACCGAAACGTTTCAAACATTCCTGAACGAAGATAATCGTAGAGAAGATATTCCAGCAATAGATAACAAACTGCCGTCCGTTGTCATAGCCGTATGTCAGGTACTCTATTGTGTTGCGGTGCTTCTTGAAATCGTCAACACTCGCATAAATACCTCTGATTACGTCGCTGTCCGGGTTATATTTGCAGACAGGGAAATTCTCCTTGTCCTCAACCGATAATGCAGCAAGCTGCTTCTCGAACACCTGACAGGCAATGCGGGGCAAGGTTTGATTGGAATTTCTTCTTTCGCCTTTGCTGTAGGCTCGCTTGATTACGTCTCCATTTGCCCTCTTGAAACAGGCATCCAGCGGCTTATAGTTATCACCGAGGCTCAGATTATCCATTGTAAAGCGTTCATCTGTTGACTCGACGCTTTCGGCAGTAATAGATAACTCAAATTTTTCTTGCTGCTTAGTCTCGATGGAGAAGCCCAGACTTTCCATATAGTTCTTTGCGTCAACGCTGTTAAAGGATTCTGTCGAAATATCCGTGCCGTTTGCCAAATGGTCAGCAATGGCCACCACATACTTCGGCGGATATTTTTTCCCATTCTCAGACACAAGGACATATTTTACGCTCGTATTATGTTCGGGAACCCCATTCTCGTCGATGAATTTCAGGGCATCGATAATATCCTGCTTTTTCAGCTTTGGTATAGCCATGCTGCACCTCCTCGAAAGTGTGTACACACATTATATCACAAGGATAGCTCTGTTTTCAATACAATACCCAGAATTTATCGCCCTAAAATGTAACTTTTCTACGAATATAAGCTGATTTTCAGTTTCCCCAGTGTCGAACATACTCTGCATCGAAATACCCCTCTATCGACTTTACGGTTTTGTGGTGTGTTTTGCACAACCGCAAATATACGCACTCCCCAGCGAATGGTATTCACTCCGTAGCAATTCACTGTTTCACAAAGGAATCGCACAAAGGCGACAACTATTTCACCCTTTTCACTATCCTTACCTTACAGAACAGAAAATAGGCGATTTTCAGCCCTTAGCTGTACAAAAACAGGCAGCACCCAACCGACGTTGAGTGCTGCCTGTTTTGTTGTCCAATCCTGCTTGGCAGATGCCGATTTTGTAGTTTTCTCAAATTACTGTCTTATCGGCACACGGCGTATGGGGGATATTTATTGCCGTATTGCGTCACTCGTCCAGATCCGGCAGCACGATCTCACCGGAGCCGGAGGGCTCCTCCGGGGCGGGATCGGGCATCGGCTCCGGGTCGGGCGTCGGGTCAGGCGCGGGATCGGGGGCCGGGTCGGGCGCGTTGGGGTCAGCCGCGCCGCATACGGTGCAGATGCCGTCCGCGTACCGGTGTCCCGCCGCCGGGATGACCTCCGTGAAGCTGTCGCCGCACACGGTACAGGTGTACGTCCGCACCCCCGCCTCCGTGCAGGTGGCCGCCGTCGTCACCGCGGCGGTGTAACGGTGCCCCAATGCCGGTGTAAAGCTGTCGGTGTAGCTCCTGCCGCAGGCGCAGGTGTGGGTGGTGTAGCCCCCCGCCGTGCAGGTGGCCGCCGTCACCTGCTCCTTGTACGCATGGGTGTGGCGGACGCCGCCGCTCTGGCCGGTCTGATGGCCGCATACGGTGCAGACGCCGTTCTGCAGCGTGTGCGCCGCCGAAGCCGTCTTGTCGCCGCAGATGGCGCACACCTGCCAGTGGCCGCTGTCGTCGTCCTCCCAGCGGTAGCTGTGGTTCATGGCGGGCAGCGGCGTTGTCCGCACCGCCGCGCCGCAGCTGTCGCAGGTGTAGACCACGGAGCCAGCCTGCGTGCAGGTGGGCTGGGTCACGTTGGCCGTCAGCTGCTCATGGGCGCAGTCGGTGTCGCCGGTGGTTTCCCCGGGGCTTGCGCTGCCGGTCTGCTCCGTGTCCGGCCGGTCGGGCGTCTCGTCCGCAGGCGTCTTCCCGCCGCAGGCGCACAGCGATGCCAGCAGGCACAGCGCCAGCAGCGCCGCCATCCATTTCTGTTTCATACGGATGCTCCTTTCTGCCGCAGGGCGCGGACAAAGGGAAAAAGGCGGGCGGCTGTGCCGCCCGCCTTCCGTCGGTGTTTGAGATATAGATTACGGCATATCCGGCAGCTCAATGGGGCCGCTGCCGCCAGAGGAGCAGACGATCACGTCCGTGGCTGCCAGCTCCAGTACCTTCATCTCAGGTGCAACGTACTTCATAACGATCTTCCTCCTTTACAGATTTTTGTTAAAAGTGGTTACAAGTCCAACCGTAGTTAAACAGAGCCGTCACGATCTCGTACAGCGCGGAAGTCGTGTCGCCACGGTCTGTCAGCACCTTGTACATCCCGTTCAGGTAGGTATTCGCGTTGTACGCCAGCGCGTCACCCGTCCCTGTACCGGTATGAGCGGTAAACGTAAACGTATCGTCCAGTTCGCTCGCGTTCAAGCCGGTATAGTCGAAGTAGTAGCAAACCGTGCCATCGCTCAACGTACTCTGCTTGAACTCCTTGTACTGGGTCGAATCGGAGTTCACCGTGAAGTACACATCGTCAATGCTGACATTGCTGTCCAGAACGAACTTCACGCGGATCGCAAAAGCGTTCGTCAGAACCAGAGACTTTGCTTTGATCGTCACGCCGGTACCCGGAATCCGATTATTGACAGCCTGCACCGCCGCAAGCTGCGCGGTGTACTCGTCTGCCGCGCCCGCATCCACGATTGAGCTTACCAGCGTATCCGTGCGATAGTTCATGTACTTCTGAGATGCCGTGCCGTAGGCTACCAGACTGGCGATCAGCTTCGTGTACTTGCCGTCCTTATTGGCCTCGCTGCTCAGCAGAGCATTGCAGTACATTGCCACGCTGTAGTCATCAACGGAATAGATGACCTCGTTGCCATTTGCATCCTTCGCGTACATCTTCGCCTTCAGCGTATCATTCATACGCTGGGGGTTGATACCGGTGAACGCAAACTCATAGCGTTTGGTGGTATTGTTGTAGTTCCCGTTCAAGACCTCAACGGTGTCGTAGCCCTTGATATCATCGTTGTAGAACTCGAATACCATCTTCTCGGAGGTGTAACCCTCGGGCAGCAGAACCTTGTAGGTCATCGTCAGGGTATTGCCCAACGTCAGGCTCTTGTTGACAGTGATCTTCGCGTCCTCCGGAACCACAGTGTAGCTGCCATCCTCATCCATGCGGGAAACATATCCCGCAGGCACGAAGCTGGTGTTCTCGCCCTCCGCCTTGTTGTTGGCGGGGTCGAAGCCCACGAACGTACCGCCGGTGACCTCAATATTGGCCTCCTTAGACTGATAGTAATCGTCCTTGCAGTTCAGCGTCCAGTCGGGGGTGAAGCCCTCATAGGTGCCGCCCTTGACGTAGACATTACCGCGCTCAACGTAGATCAGATCGAAGTGGGGATCAGCGGTGTCGGTGATCTGCTGCGTGTAAGTACCGCCCTCCAGCGTGACCTTGGCAATGGGAGAACGCACCCACACGGCCATAGCCGCGCCGTTGTCCTCAACAGCGGTGACGGTACCTTTACCCTTGATGGTCAGGTCGCCCTTCGCCGTCACATAGAACAGACCGCTGATACCGCTGCCGGTGATGTTGTAGCCAGCCAGGTCGATGGTGACCGGATTATCACCATTGACCGTGTAATAGGATTTGGTGTTGATGTTCTTCAACAGGGTGATGGTCGCGCCGTCCTTCGTATCCTGAGCCGCAGTGATAGCAGCCTGCAGCGTGTCATACTTGACGTCGCCGATCGCCGCAACGGGATTCGCCTTCGCCACCTTGTACACGCCGTCGGCGTTCGGGGTAGCCACATAGCCGTCAGCCAGCTTCGCGCCGTTGGCGGCGGGGTCAGTGGAGAAGCTGCCGCCGGAGACAAGGATCTTGGAATCCTCCGTCAGTGCGGGATAGTTCGCAGCCTCGTCAAAGACCAGCGCGGCGCAGGGAACCTTGTTCTTGCTGTCGCCAACATAGCCCTCAGCAGTGCCGGTGCAGCTGAACGTACCGCCTGTGACCTTCACAGTACCGGCGCGTGCAACGATGCCGGCGCCATTGGTGATGTTGAAGGTACCGCCGCTGACGGTGACGTTGTCGTTCCACGGTGCATAGATGCCGCAGGCAATGTAGCCATCGGTCACGATGCCGCCGATGAAGGTGCCGCCCCTGACGAGGATCGTGTTGGGCTTGCCGTCACGCTGGCTGCCGTTGCCGGCAATCACAGCGTTATCGGTGGCGATCAGCGTTGCATTCTTTTTGATCTCAATCTTCGCGCCGGTAGACGTACCGGTGATCACCGCGCCCTCGCGGCCCTTGAGCGTGCCGGAGTACACGGTCAGGCTGGCGTTGTTGCCGACTGCCACGGCCACGTTGCCCGTGGACTCGATGGTGCCGGTCTTGTACGTATCCTGAATGTCCGTCGTGCCGTTGATGCGCAGCGCCGTACCCGTGGCCGTAATGTTGTGGCCAACCAGGTTGAGGTGTACCGTCTTGCCAGCGGGGAACACGGCAGTCTCCGTCAGCGTGACATTCGCCAGCAGACGCACGGTGGAGCCGCCCTTGGCGGCATCAATAGCCGCCTGCAGCGTCTCGTACTTGACGTTGTCAACCTTGGCGACGTAAACGCCTTCCTTGACGCCGTAGGTGCCGTCAGCATTGGCGGTGGGGATGTAACCGGTAGCGCAGTATTCTTCCTTGACCGCGCTGGAGAACGTACCGCCGGAGACGGAAGCGTTCGGCTTATCCCACGTCTGCTGGCTGTTGTTTTTCCAGCCATAAGCCTGAACCGCACCGACACCCGCAGCGCTGGTAAACATGCCGCCGCTGATGGTCATGGTGGGAGCACCGGCGGGATACGCGCGATTCACGATGGAAACAGCCGCGCCGTCAGGGATGGAGCCGTCGCCGGTCTTGCCGGAAACGTCACCGTTGCCGGTGGCGCTGATCGTACCGCCTGTCACATTCAGAGTGCCTGCACACATCTGAACGCCGCCGGTCACGCCGTAAACCTCACCGCCGCTGATCGTCACCGTACCGGCCTGCGGATGATAGATGGCCGTATCCTTGTTGGAGAACACCTTGCCGCCGCTGATGTTGATGGTGGTATTCTCCAGAACGGAAGATCCGTTGCCGGCGATGGCGTAGCTGTCGCTGTAGACCTTACCGCCGTTGATGTTGACGATAACGCCCGCCTTCGTGTTGCCCTTCCCCGCGCCGAAAACGGCGATCGCCGCCGTCGTGCCGGTGATCTCGCCGCCGTTGACGTTCAGGATCTCCTGACCATCTCTGGTATCTCTCCACGGCTTGGGCTGGCCCTTCATGTACACACCGTAGTTGCCGGAGATCTTGGTGCCGTCCTCAACGGTGATGCTGGCCTTGATGCCGTTCTTACTGCTGGCAATCGCGAATTGCACACCGTTTGTCTTGCTCTCCACCGTCAGGTTCTTCAGCGTGGTGGAGTTGGAGCTGCCGCCGACATACAGCGTACCGTAAGTCGTACTCGCGTTGGTATTCTGGATCGTACCGTTCTGGATCGTCCAGCCGTTGACCTTGAGGTACACGGTAAACCTACCCGCGCTGGTCACGGTGTAGCCGCCCAGATCGATGGTAACATTCTTTACCGTCGTTTTCACATCGTAGGTGCTCAGCTCGTCGGTACCCAGATCGATGTTGCCCAGCACATAGATGGTCTCGTTCGCCTTAACGGCATCAATAGCCGCCTGCAGCGTCTCGTACTTGACATCACCGATCTGCGCAACGTAAGCGCCTGCCTTGACGCCGTAGGTGCCGTCAGCGTTCTTCACGGGGATGAAGCCCTCCGCGCAGTACTCCGCGGGAACCGCGCTGGAGAACGTACCGCCGGAGACGGAAGGCTTCGCGCCGACGCTGGCCGCAGCGCTGGTAATGCGCCAGTTAGTGACATTCAGATTACCACCGTTGATCGCCAACGTGGGAGCTACGCTGCCGGCGATATCCATCACGATCTCGCCGGTGAACTTGGCATCGCCGCCGATCGTGGTCTGGCCTACGGATTCGTCCGCTTTATAGGCATCCGTCCACAGCTGACCCTTGATCTCGCCGCCGGTGATATCGGCCTTGAACCAGTTCTGGATCGCGGAGTGGTTGCTGGTGATCGTACCGCCAGAGACATGCAGCACACCCAATGCACCGTTCTTAATGGCGATGAAGTTATTCTGCGTAAACGTGCCGCCCTTAATGGTCAGCGTACCCCCCTCGTTACAATCGCCGTTGCAGATCAGGGAGCTGCCGACCATGGAACCGGTAGGATTCGCCTTCTTGTAGCCGGAGTTGTTGATCACGATACCGCTTTCGATGGTCATCGTGCCCTGGTTGCGGATGACGTAGTAGGAGGTCTCACCCACAGTACCAGTGTCATCACGCTTGATGGTACCGGTCTTAGCCGCGCTGGTGTCCTGAATGGTGATCGTACCAAGGTTGCTCAGCGCAGCCTTAGCCGTACCGGTGCCGCCGCTCAGGGTCTTGCCGTTCAGGTCGAGAGTCAGATTCTTCTCCTTTGCGATCTCGACATTCTCGTTTACGTTAGTCAGTAGGATAACGGTCTGTCCCGCCGTAGCCGCATCGATAGCCGCCTGCAGCGAGCCGTACTGCTTGCTGCCAACGGAGGCAACAGCTTCCACCGTCTTCAGGACGATCTTGTCCGCCGTCGCGTCCCCAGCCTTCCACTTGAGTGCGTCAGTCAGCTCAACCTTGTTGCCATTTGTATCCTTCACGGTAGAGCCGAGAGGCAAAGACGTTTTCCCTTCGGGAATGGTGTACAGCGCGGCGGTGTTTGCGCTCTTGGTGTTGTCCTCCGCCACGAGGTTAAACGCATTTGCATCCGTGTGAGCGCCAAGATACAAGCCGACATTCTTGATTGTGGTGTCCCCGTCCTGCTTGCTGATATCAAAGTAGTTGCCGGTGGCGGTGACAGTGCTCGTGATATCCCACTGGGAAATGTACTCAAACTTCACGGGGCGTGTGCTGGTGACCTTGTTGTCGGTGAAGTTGATGGTGGTCAGGGACCTGAAGTCGCTGCCCTGGCCCTCGTTATCGCCCTGGGTCCAGTTGCCGTAGGCAGGCCGGATCCATGTGGGGTTGGAGCTGTTGGCATCTGTAGTATTGGTGTAGTTCTTGAACTCACACCCGTTAAACGTCAGCGTCTGAGCCGCGATAGCGCCCACAATGATGCCATTGAAGGTGCAGTTGTCAAACTTCAGCTCGCCCAGCTGGCTCCAGGGAGAGGTGTACAGCTGATAGTTGAAGCTCATGACGTTGTTGAAGGTAGTACCCTTGAACGTCACGTTGGTGTAAGCGGGCAGCGCCAGCAGCAGGGATGTGCCGATCTTGTCGATGCTGGTGTAACCCGTGACGCCGCTGGTGATGGAGCCGCCGACGAACACAACGCTCTTGCCGTTGGCGCCGTCGTTCTTCTCACCCAGATAGCCGTTCTCGCCATAGGCGTTGAGCTTGGAGTGATCGGGGGTCTGGCCCGTGGTGTCGTCGCGCACACCGTTGCCCAGCACACCGTTGGTGTCATAGGCGTAGTCGCCCACGGTGACATACATGGTGCCGTTCAGGCGATTCTGCGCCTCGATATACTCCTTACGGGTCATAGCGCCCAGCTGCTCCAGCGTGTAGGGGTTAGCCTCTGTGCCGTCGCCGTCAGCCGTGGCCGCCTCGACTACGCCATAGGTGCCGTCAGCGTTCTTCACGGGGGTATAGCCCTCCGCGCAGTACTCCGCGGGAACCTCGCTGGAGAACGTACCGCCGGAGACGGAAATGGTACCATCCTTGCCGTTTGTCAGGAGAATGGCATCCTTTTCTGCCGTGATCTTGCCGCCCTTGATCTCTACGCTTGCCAAACCGTACTGGGCGTTCACGTTGATGGCGGCAGCGTTCTGATTGCCGGTGCCGTCACCCCAATCGCCGGTCGTGCCAGTACCCTTGGAGGTAATAATACCATTGTTGACGATCAGCTTGCCGCGGTTCAGGGAGACGCCGCCCGCCGCACCGAACACAACGCCGCCGTTGATGGTGGTGGTGCCGCTGTGCGGATGATAGATGGCATAGTCAGCAGTGGACTCCAGAATACCGCCGTTCACGGTGATATTGCCGTTATATTTTGTGTCTTGGCCGTTGCCCGCGATGGCGTACCAGCCGGCCTTGATGCAGCCGCCGTTAATGATAACGGTCGCGTCAGCGTTCTCGTTCTGGACGCTGACGGCGAACTGACCCTCGTTGGTGTTGTCAGCCGTAAAGGAAGCCGCGTCGATCAGACCGCTCTCCATGATGAACGTGCCGCCGTCGATGGCCGCGACCAGAACCTTGTCCTGCGAATTGTAAACATAAGGCGTTTCCGTCCAGACCTTGCCCGTACCGGTGCCGTTCTTGTCGGTATCGGTGCTGTCTTCCAGGGTCAGCTTGCCTACAACCTTGATATTGCCGGAATTTGTGTTGGCCACCTTCAGGGTCTTGCCGTTCAGGTCGAGGGTGACGGCCTTGTCCTTGGCAATTGTCAGACCCGTGGCGCTGAGGTCGAGATTCGTCAGCAGGGTAACGGTCTCGCCGTTATTGGCAGCCGCAATGGCCTCAGCCAGCGTCTCGTAGGTCGTCTCGCCGATCTGCGCGGCAGCAGATGCCGTGGCCTTCGGCACAAACACCTCCACGCCACCCACGGTCACCGTGGTGTTCTTGTTGGTGTCGGCCGTCTGCATCTTGTCGTTCCACAGAGAGTTGCCGCTGTTGGAGCCGGCGGCGAAGCCCTCAGCCCTGGTCTGCTCGTCCACGGTGATGGTGGCGCCGCCGTTCTTCATCAGACTGGTGTCGATCTCGATAGCCGCCTTGCCCGTAACGGGAGCGGAAGCATTAAACGAGGTCTTCGTCACCGTCAGGTCAGTCTTGTGGTCAGTGCCCTCGTTGTACACCAGCACGCAGCGGCCCACGCAGTTGAAGGTGCAGCCGTTGAACGCGACGTTCTGCGCGCCATACGTCCAGACGTTGTAGGCGCCCGCGCTGGTCTGATTGAAGGTGCAGCCGTTGAACGTCTCGTTGACGGCATACAGGAACACCATGCCGTTGATGGTGCAGTTGTCGTACACCAGCGTGTCGGCGTGCTGTAGGCCGATGTAGTTGCCATTGGTCTTATAGTCGAAGGTCACGTTGTTGAAAGTGATCTTCGCACCATGCAGGGCCACGGCAGCGGACATGTCGAAGGAGACATCCGCACCCTCGGCAGCCGCGATAGTGAACGCCTTGCCCGTGTAGCTCAGGTTGCCGTTCAGCTTGTACTCGCCCGCGTTGACCACGATGGTCTGGCCGTCCGCAACAGCCTCGATCGCCGCGTCCAGCGTCTCGTACTTCGCCTCGCCGATGGTAGCGACAGCCGCTGTCTCGTCCTCACTGGTGGCTTCGGGGTCGCTGGTAGTTCCCCCCACCGTGTTGTCATCGGACGTGTTCGCCTCCCCGACGATCGTGCCCTTGGTTTCGCCGGTGTCGCCCGTGGCGTACACCGTCGTCGGCAGCAGAGAAAGCATCATTACCAGCGTAAGCAGCAATGACGCAACTCTTTTGCCCATTCTCGTTTTGCTCATGTTCCCCCATCCTTTCTTTTTTTCTTTTGGGATCTCCGGATCAGATGTGTCCGTACACCGTGCCGGACAAGGCTTTGCTGCGCCTGACGGCGCATCGGCAAAACGCCGGACCCCGCCGCAGCCCGATGTACGTCCTCCCTTGCGCAGCATCGGACACAGGACACGCATCCAGCAGGCCCGCCACAAGCGGGGCCGGTCGGCGCCCGCCTGTGGTCTCGGCCATCGCCCCGGCCTCGCCGGGACGAGAAAAGGGTACCCTTTTCTGCTTTGCACCCCCCTGCACAGACACGCGGATGTGCGCCTGTGCTGCGCAGGAAAACGGCCGAAAGAGCTCGTTCTCCTATATTGGACATAGACGGTTTAGTATAGCATTATTTCGACATATTTGCAACTTGATTCCCGCACAAAATTTATTGACACATTCTATTAAATGTGGACAAAAGCATAGGCAAAAAATGTCTCTGCCCCCGCCTAAAATAAAAACACCACCCGTCAAGAGCGTTGACATAGGAAAACAAGCAGAAACCCAGTAAAATCAACGCTTTTAAGGGCAGAGGGCAAACAGGTTAGCTCAAAAA
>OLGB01003909.1_pt1 | contig 13348 bp, 9 predicted proteins | sample 1605691 | NCBI WGS metagenome assembly OLGB01 (sample SAMEA3888925, study PRJEB22519) | human gut metagenome | biome: human gut; feature: human-associated habitat; material: faeces | place: Denmark | collected 2010 | reverse complement strand
TTGGACATTTGATACACGATTTAACCTTCTTGCCGTCTATAGGACATTTTCTCTTCTCTAATGTGTTGCCTTCTTCAAACACAGCCACTCTGGTTTCGGGTGACTTTTTCATAAGCTCGAACGCAGAAAAGATTCCGCCCGGTCCGGCTCCAATAATAATAACATCGTATTCCATACATTATCCTCCTCGGAGAAATTTCTTAGGATATTATATCATAGAATGGAGGGTATGTGTTATAGTTTTGGTGTTATAGTTTTGGTGTTAAGTTAATGCAAAATTGAGGTACCAGACATGTTAGAAGTTGGAACAAAAGCACCTGATCCTAAATCACTTCGCTAAATTACTGTTTAACGAAGTGAGTACCACATGACACAAAATAGTTGGTTCTTATAATAACATCCACTCAGACATAACTATTCTTCGTCATATCCGAGTGGATTCCCAATCATACATAATTATATAATTATATCAACATGCATGTCAGCCGCCTCAAAACCTTTCTTAAGCTTTCGGGTAACTTTCTTAATTTCAGTACTATATTCTTTCTTGTGATTATCTTTTTCAGATGTTTTCTCAGATGCATTTGTATCCACGGTATCTGGATTTTCAATATCAGAAACCTGATTATTATTATCATCAGTTACATTATCTGCTTTATCCTGTGTATTATCAGTAGTGTCAGTAATCTCAGTATTATTAGCCTTGTCACTGTCTGTTATTTCATCAGATATCTCATTATCTGCTGCTTCCTGTTCTTTCTTTTCTTCATCAGTCGGCAGGCATTGATAATCTGCGGATTTGACAAACTCAAGATGTGCAGCCTCAATGTTGTTAGTCTTTGCAAGTATTTCCTGGGCTTTCGCTAACTTGGCACTTTTAGGTATTGTCGGGTCATTGACGACACTGCTTAATGAACTCTCCAGTTCTCCAAGCTTCTGCAGCTTTACACGGTCAACCTCTTCCTTAGTCTTGCACTGTCTGAGTTTTTCCTTGTAGCTTTCTTTTTCTTCTTTAGTTTCACGATATTTCTTTAAAGCAACAGGATCATTCTTTTCAAGATAAGATATTTCCTCAGGCGAAAGACTCCCACCTGACATAATCTTATTATCAATTTTCTGACGCTTCTGTGTTTCTCGATTATGTTCTAACTGGTCCTGAAAATCTGCAATCATAAACTGCTCGGATGTCCATGTAGAACGCTCGTTTAACTCCTGCTTAGATAAAACATTGCCAGATTCCTTTTTCTGCATCCATTTGTTGTTAAGCATCTGCAATTGTACGGTACTTGCTATTGTTCCTGATAATATCACTAGGCACACCCCCTGACATTATACAGAAAAGTCAACATTCTGACCCACATTCTTCTCCTGTGGAGTTTTTACTGTATCACTTAAGAAAAGCTGTTCCTGGTCTTTTATCTTTTCAAGAAGCTCTTCTATTGATGAAGCTGTCACTGTTACGGTCTCTGTATCGTCAGTATCATCGACATCCCCGGTCTCTTTACGTTTCTTTTCCAGCCGCTCCTCATTCTTTTTCTTTTCTGCCTTCTTCTGTGCTGTCTTCTTAGCTTCTTTCTTTTCTACAGCCTTCTTCTCAATGCGCTCCTTCTGTGCAGCACTTGACTTTTCAAGCACAGCAAAATATGATGCTGTACCATTATCATTAACCTGCATTCCAAAGCCCTTTACACTAGTTCCTGTTGCTGAAAGACTGCTTGCAAGCTGTGAGATTCCACTGGCAGCATTTGCAATAATTCCTTCATACTGTTTTCTGTAATTCTCATCAGAAGCCATTCTTTCAATCTTATCCTCATCAATAAGGACAACCATATTATTGGAATTAGCATAACCTGCAGCATTAGCCTTGGCATTCTCTTTCTGATCCTCACTTACAAGAATAAAGTTCATATTAGAGTACTTTTTCTTTAATTGTTCATAATATTTGCTTGCTTTCTCGCTTAACTTGGGATTGCCAATAGTCTGACCACTGACTTTCTTCTTTCCGCTTGTCTCATCGGTCTTAGTTGTCTCTGACTTAGAATAAACAGCCGCTGTATCTGCATACGAACCGGCTATCTGGGAAAAATTCCCTGAAGATATACTACTCATAATTCATTCCTCCTTGAATGTAAATGTATTGGATAAAGTCATCCTTGACTTTTCTTAATATTATATCGGCATATTTACAAAAAAAATAATCGCATCACATAAAAAATGATACGATTACTTTCATTCTAATCATTCTTTTCCTTCTCTCTTCTTATAAAAAGACAGACACATATAACAACAAAAACAACAGTTGCAGCTATAAGTATTGGCCATACAGGAATCGGACAGACATATCTTCTTATAAGCTTAAGTCCCTGATAAAGTGTATATACACCGAATATCGAGAATATTGCGAATGCAAGTGTATTAAGCAGTCCGTCCGGAGTCTTGCTCTTTAACAGATATCCGACTAACATACCAAGAATGTCAGCCGCAAAAAGTCCAAGTGAACATCCTATCCATACAACAAGAGCTGCACTCATACCTTCATTAGCACCAAATGTTATGGCTGTAAGCTGTGTCTTATCACCAAGTTCTGCAATGAAAAATGTAAAGAAAACTGCAAGTGGTGCAAACTTAATCTTTGATTTGCCACTGCCTTCTTCTTCGTCATCATCATCCCCTGCAATAGTTGATGCAGCAAAATAAAGAAATGCAAGTGCTGCAATAGTCTTTATAAGCCAGTCAGGAATAAATTCACTGACAAGCCCACCTGCTAAAACAGCAAGTCCGTTAAGTACAAGAATTGCTACAGCAGTTCCTAATATAATATCTCTTAACTTATATTTAGAAGTAAGAGCAATAAGCATGAGCTGGGTTTTATCGCCCATCTCAGCTATGAATTCAGTAAAAAACACTTTTAAAAACAACAGCATTTGTATGTTACCTCATTTATCTTATTATGATATAAACTGCATATATCACATAAAGTGCAACCATTGAAAAACCTTCGATTCTTCCGATTTTCTTCTTTGTTCCAGCAAATATCCATACACATATTGTAAATACAATAAGCACACACAAATCAATAATATTCTCAGTAATTATGCTGATTGGGCTGATTGCTGATGCAATACCAAGTACCATAAGTATGTTAAATACATTTGAACCAATCGCATTACCAAGTGCCATATCGACTTCGTTCTTTCTGGCTGCAACTATTGAAGTTACAAGCTCTGGAAGTGATGTTCCTATTGAAACTATTGTAAGCCCAATAAGTGTCTGGCTCATTCCAAGGTCACTCGCTATTCTTGAGGCAGCGTCTACGGTAATATCTCCGCCTACTGCAATCGCAGCCGCACCGCCAATAATAAACAGAATACTAAGCGGAACTGAAATCAACTTAATATCTTCATCAGAACCGCCCTCAATCTCGACTTTTTTGCCTTCTTTGCTTGCCTTTAGTGCAATCTTAATCATGTAAAAAATGTATCCTGCAAATGCACCGATAAATATTACACCATCAAAATGTCCAAGCATCATTCCTGACTTATCACCAACCCCAAGGATTCCTAAAATCAATAAAAGTCCTGCACAGATAAGTGAAAATGGGATATCTCTTTTTATTGTTTCTTTTGCAACATTTACTGTTGCAATCATTGCACACACGCCAATAACAACCATCAGGTTAAATATATTAGAACCGACTACATTACTTACTGCAAGCTCATTGTTGCCTGTAATTGATGCAGATACACTGACCGCCGTTTCTGGAAGCGATGTTCCCATTGCAACAATTGTAAGTCCAATAATAATAGACGGAACATGTAGTCTCTTTGCTACACTTGAGCTTCCTTCTACGAAAAAGTCTGCACCTTTAATAAGCAGAACAAAACCGATTATAAGACATACAAGTACAAGAGCAAATGGTGCATTGTTAATGAATTTTTCCATGTTTTCCTCCTTTTTTCTCTCCATAATAAGTGTCGTCAGCTTAAAAACTCTGCCACTACTATATCCAACAGGTAAAAAAAGACTCATGTATATCAACTACCTGCCGTGTACAACACTAACTGTTAATTGATATACATGAGTCTCATTATTTAAGATTTGCCAGATTATACTCTTTAATTATAATCAGAATGTTGACAAATCACACTTTCGCGCTAACTACTCCCTCATGGAATATTTAATTACTTGATAAATAATATCAAATGCGTGCATGTGTGTCAATAACTAATTCTTATGAAATCTCTTTTCTTCCTCATAAGCAGGCTCACATGTAAGATTCATGCCCAGTCTCTTAAATGTATCCTTATCTACCGCTGAAAGAATAACTGTTGAATGAACATCACATGCATAAAGCTTAGGTATCTGCTTTAATGCCTTGTCAGCTAACGGATTGGCTACAACTGAAGATGAAAGTGCAATAAGAATTTCATCTGTATGAAGTCTTGGATTCCTGCTGCCAAGATAGTTAGTCTTTAAGGTCTGGATTGGACTGATTGACTCAGGTGATAGCAGGTCAACTGAATCATCTATTCCAGCAAGCTGCTTTAATGCATTAAGCAATGCTGATGACGCAGCACCTAACAGATCACCTGTTTTTCCAGTAACAATAGTTCCGTCTTCTAACTCAATTGCAACCGCCGGTTTATCACCGCTTTTTGCTGACTTTTCAAGTGCAGCATTAACAACAGGTCTTGAAGATGGTGTGATTCCTGCCTGATTCATTAAAAGCTCAATCTTATAAATTTCCTGACTGTTTACACCAGTTCTCTTCTGGTCGCATAAATATTTGTAATATCTTCTGATAATCTCCATATTAGAAGCATAACGGCATGCTTCATCATCAACAATACAGTTACCAGCCATATTAACACCCATATCTGTTGGTGACTTATATGGACTCTCACCGGCAATAAGCTCGAACATAGCATTAAGCACAGGGAATATCTCAATATCTCTGTTATAATTAACCGTTGTTTTACCATATGCTTCCAAATGGAAAGGATCAATCATATTAACATCATTAAGGTCTGCTGTCGCTGCCTCATAAGCAAGATTAACAGGGTGCTTAAGTGGAATATTCCAGATTGGGAATGTCTCAAACTTCGCATATCCAGCCTTAACACCATGCTTATATTCATGATAAAGCTGTGAAAGACATGTAGCCATCTTTCCGCTTCCAGGACCAGGAGCAGTAACAACTACAAGTGGTCTGGTAGTCTTAATAAATTCATTCTTTCCGTAACCATCATCACTTACAATCTTGGCAACATCATTAGGATATCCGGCAATCTTGTAATGCTTGAAATTCTTGATTCCATGTGCATCTAACACCTTGATAAAATTATCAACCTCTGGCTGCTGGAAATACTTAGTGATGCAGACACTGCCTACAAAAAGTCCATATTCCGTAAATTCATCTATAAGTCTTAATACTTCCTGATCATATGTAATTCCGTAATCGCCACGAATCTTATTACTTGCAATATCTTCTGCACTTATTGCAATAACAATCTCAGCCTGCTCCTTTAACTGTAAAAGCATCTGAAGCTTTGAGTCCGGCTTAAATCCTGGAAGAACCCTTGAAGCATGATAATCATCGAACAGCTTTCCGCCAAACTCAAGATATAACTTATTGTCAAACTTGGCAATTCTCTCCTTAATATGCTCAGACTGCATTTTTAAATATTTGTCATTATCAAATCCTATCTTCATAATCTTATTCCTTTAAGTAAATTTCTTTAATAAAATTAACATAAATCACAAAATTTATCCAGTTCTTTAGTGACAATATTTTTCGTTTTGAACTTCGGATTATTGTATAATCTGCCTCGTGCCATGACTAAATCCACGTTACGAAGTGCCCTGAGATCATCTAACGGATTATTCTTAGTTACAATCAGGTCAGCACATTTACCGGCTTCAACAGAACCCGTATCATCACCAATCCCTGCCATTACTGCACTGTTAAGCGTAGCTGTGTATAATGCAAATGCATTGCTTACACCTACATATTTGTGGAAATAATAAAGTTCTCTCCAGAAATCATACTGTGTAATCCATGGACAGCCAACATCATTACCAAGTACGACCGGAATGTCGTTTGCAATTGCTGCCTTGGCACATTCCTTGATACCCTCAAACACGATATTGCCATTATATTGTTCAACCTCTGATGCATTAGATACACTTCTGTCAAAAAGTGCATATGGCAGTGCAGGTGATAATGTTGTGCATAAAAATGCATTATTCTCCTTAAACAAATGTATTATCTCATCATCAGGCTTTGCTCCATGCTCTATTGAATCAACACCATTTTCAAGTGCAACCCTTACACCCTCTGGCGACTCTACATGTGCAGCAACCATGTATCCAAGTGCATGTGCCTTATCACATACAGCCTTAACCATCTCAGGTTTCATCTTAAGCTCACCAGGAACACCCTTAGCCTTTGCGTCGAGTACGCCGCCTGTAATCATAAGCTTAATAAGGTCAACATTCTGGCTTTTTGCAATATCAACCTGAACAAGTGCTTCATCTATATTGTTAGCAGCTACCGCAACCGAACCAGCCATATGTCCACCCGGCACAGAAATTCCTTCATTAGCTGCAAGTATTCTTGGTCCGTCAGCCTTGCCATTTCTGATATCATCCCTTACTCTTGTATCAAAATCCGCCAGGCCACCGACAGTTCTTATAGTAGTAACACCACTCATAAGCTCTGTCTTTGCAAAATCCTTTACAACCTTATATGTCACAGCCCTTGAAAGTGCTGTTCCCATAAGCAGCTTAACAGTCTTTTCATTATCTCTCTGCTTTTTCTGTGGCTTTCCATTGCCTGCAAGATGAACATGCATATTAATAAGCCCCGGCATAAGGTATTTACCCTCAAGATTAATCTCCTTAAAGCCGTCTGGTACAGTGTTACCCTTCACAACACCAGTAATCTTGTTATCTTCAACAAGCACAGAATGACCATCCAAAACTTTCATATCCTTAGTTCCATCAAGGATATGTCCATTAGTAAAAATGTATTTCATAACCATCCGCTCCTTGCTTTTAGCATAATCTTAGATTATTTTACCACATTTTCACCAGTAATGTCACATGAAATAAATGCTTTCTAGAATAGCATCACAACAGCATGCACAACAAATGCCATCACCCACGCAATCAGGCACTGCCATACAACCATTATAACAGCCCATTTCCCGCCAAGCTCACGCTTTACTGAAGCAATTGCTGCGATACAAGGTGTGTACAGAAGACTGAATACAAGCATTGCGGCTGCACCGGCTGTTGAAAGTGCTGCCTGTATGCCTGTCCCGAAAAGTATCTGCATTGTTGATACGACACTTTCCTTTGCCATGACACCACACAGCAAAGATGTACATATTCTCCAGTCACCAAGTCCTAAAGGTGCAAATACAGGGGCTATTATTCCCGCAATAAGTGCAAGTATGCTGTCCTTTGAATCTGTAACAAGATTAAGGTGCAGATTGAAGCTTTGTAAAAACCAGACAATTACAGTTGCAACAAATATAACTGTAAATGCTCTCTGCAAGAAATCCCTGGCCTTTTCCCATAATAACTGCAAAACATTTTTCATGCCTGGAAGTCTGTAATTAGGAAGCTCCATAACGAAAGGAACAGCTTCGCCTTTAAACAATGTTCCTTTGTAAAGCAATGCCACAAGAATTCCCATAATAATTCCAAAGAAATATAAGCCTCCCATTATAAGTGCACCCTTTCCCGGGAAAAATGCACTGACAAAGAATGAATATATTGGCAGCTTGGCTGAACAGCTCATAAATGGTGTAAGAAGAATTGTCATCTTCCTGTCTCTCTCACTTGGAAGCGTTCTTGTTGCCATAACCGCAGGAACAGTACATCCAAATCCAATCAACATAGGAACAATACTTCTTCCTGACAGACCAATCTTTCTTAATAGTTTATCCATAAAAAATGCTACTCTTGCAATATAACCACTGTCCTCCATAAGTGATAAGAAGAAAAACAGTGTAACAATAATCGGCAGGAATGAAAGCACTGAGCCGACACCTGCAAATATTCCATCTATTACAAGACTGTGAATAACCTTATTCACGCCTGCCGCTGCAAGTGCATTGTCAACAACGCCAGTAAGTGCATCAATACCCATCTGCAGAACATTCTGTAAAAATGCACCAATCACATTGAATGTAAGAAAGAATATTGCAAGCATAATTGCTACAAAGCAAGGTATTGCCGTATATTTTCCAGTAAGAATCTTATCAATCTTCTGGCTTCGTATTCTTTCTTTACTTGCCTTAGGCTTAACAACATTAGCTTCACATATCTTCTCTATAAATGTAAATCTCATGTCCGCGATTGCCGCACTTCTGTCAAGACCTCTCTCATTCTCCAACTGAAGTACAATATGCTCAAGCATTTCTTTTTCATTCTCATCAAGCTGCAACAGTTTTAATATAAGAGGGTCACCCTCAATAATCTTACTTGCTGCAAATCTTACTGGAATATCAGCTCTCTTTGCATGATCCTCTATAAGATGAATTACTGCATGTATACATCTGTGTACTGCTCCTCCGAAATCATTCTCATCACAGTAATCAGTTCTTTCCGGCTTTTCCTGATATTCTGCAATATGAAGTGCATGCCTTATAAGCTCGTCAACGCCTTCATTCTTGGCAGCAGATATAGGAATAACCGGGATTCCAAGCATATTTTCCATGCCATTAATATCAATAGAACCTGAATTGCCTACTACCTCGTCCATCATATTAAGTGCAAGAACCATAGGCACATCCATCTCTAAAAGCTGCATTGTAAGATACATATTTCTCTCAATATTAGTTGCATCAACAATATTAATAATCGCCTTTGGCTTCTCATTAAGCACAAAATTTCTCGAAACAATCTCCTCACTGCTGTACGGAGACATAGAATATATTCCCGGTAAATCCGTAACTGATGTATTCTCATGTCCCTTAATCATACCGCTCTTGCAGTCAACCGTAACTCCCGGAAAATTTCCGACATGCTGATTAGAACCGGTAAGCTGATTAAACAGAGTTGTCTTTCCACAATTCTGGTTACCAACCAGTGCAAATGTAAGCTTTGTTCCTTCAGGAAGCTTTTCTCCATCTCCTTTAGCATGGTATTTACCAGTCTCACCAAGTCCCGGATGGTCAGACTTATATATTCGGTCTGGTCTTTCGTGTTTTCTTGTACGCTCATCTATAGGATCAATAGTAATCTCTCCTGCATCGGCAACTCGAAGTGTAAGTTCATAACCATGTATCTGTAATTCCATTGGATCACCCATAGGTGCCAGTTTTACAAGCGTAACCTCCGCCCCGGGAATTACGCCCATATCAAGAAAATGCTGTCTTAATGCGCCTTCACCACCAACTGAGGTAATTCTTGCACATTGTCCAATCTTAAGTTCATTTAACTTCATGTGTGTTTTCCTTTTCTAAATAATCTGCCCAAATCATTATTGATAATTCTTCTCAATATTTATTGTAGCACATATGACAAGTGCAGGACACCCCCTAATTGGCATCCTGCACATTTTTCTTAATATTCTACTTCACTTCTGTATGGAATAAATCACTTCGTAGTCGCAATCATATCCGCAATCGCCCATCTGCCATCATATTTCACGAAATAGAATGTCGAATCAATAACATCTTTTCTCGCACCACCTGCGGTAAGTGTCATATTCTTTGTAAATGCAATATGGCATGAATAGCAGTCATCATTATATTCAATATAATTATCAACTGTCACTCCTGTATACGGATTTCCTGACAATGTGTGGTCACTGATAAATGTTATATCTGCACTTGAAGCATAATCTTTTGCAAGATTCCAGTAATACGAATCCTCAATAAGATACTGCTGCACTGTTGCAAGTCCATGACCTGAACCGCTTAAATCATTAGTAAGGAAATTATCCCATATTTTTGCCATATTAAGAGCTTCTTCTTTTCTTTCTGATGGCATATCGGCAGAATTGCCACTTGCAGCTACAGATACATTTCCCTTAGCATCTACATTTGCAGTAACTTCACTGCCTGATGCATTATATATCTTAATCTCCGGCTTATTGACAAATCCTGTCAGCTTATATTCTACTGATTTTGGCATTGTAACATATTTAGAGACATTCACAAAATCAGGATTTTCTATAACCTTACCAGTCTTGTAATCATCTGACACAGTTATTCCATTAACTGTAAATGTATACCCTTCCGGAATTGATACAGTATAATCATTAGTCTTTGCTGAAAATACAGGCTCAATTGATTTAACCTTCCAGTCAAACACTGTGAGTATCCCAAGAACAACATGCTGGTCTTTAGCTTCCAGAGTCATTCTGGCAACCTTGTTGTCATCAGCATATATGTCATACATAGGCTCTTCTGTATTATAACTGCCCTCTGATTTCTTATATGTATAGTCAGTTGTACCATCTAATTCGGACATGTACATATTGACAAATGTATCTTTTCCCTCAAATTCACTGCTGGCTGGAAGCTCAATATTATCAGCCAATGTCTTATCAGCAGCCATCTTTGTAAAGTCATTAAGGAAATCATTCATTACCTTGTCCGACTGTGAATTCTCATATTTCTTAAGGCATGAACCTGTATATGCAATCATACAGATTGCAAGAATAAGAAGAATCACTGCATATACGGCAAGTCCTGTCCAGTAATTTAATGGTATATTGATTCCACCTATCTTTATAGACTTCTTAGCATTATTTTTCATATCTACACAGTTCTCCTTCCAATTACTTAGGCATTACGACAAATGCTGTTGGCAGCTTCCATGATGAATTCTGATAATAAAATGTTACACTTGTCATCTCATAGCCACCGTTATATACCATTGTTGAAGAACTTCCGCCATCAAGGTTGGCTGCATTGACTGCTCCGTATTCCTGCATGACTGATATCAAGTCTGACGCAGTTGCACCAAGATGTCCTGAAGCACCTCTTCCATCTGTAACTAAAAGAAGTATAGCTCCATCAGCTCTCTGTCCGATTGCTGTTCTAGGGTTAGCCCCACTTCCCTGACCTTTTAATACTCTTGCTTCATTGTTAATAATAAGTGGAACAAAATGATTATTAGAATCTGAGCTTTCCTCCTGGAAAGCAACAGCATCCCTGATCCCGGCTTCATTTACATAGCTTTCAAAATCTGCTGCCGACATACCATCTATATCTTTAACAACTAAAAGGTTGTCCTTATTAAGTCCGATTAGGTAAAGACCGGAAAGTGCTGAAGGACTGTTATATGTAATCTTACCGTCCTGCACTACAATTCCAAGTGGTGAGCCGCCTCTGTTTCCTGATGAAACATACAGACCGCCGTTAACTCCTGCAACAGCTCCTGCTCCGCTCACAATCTCATGAAGCTCCTTACCGTAATCTTCCCAAGGATATGTAGTTCCGACCTTAACCTGTGACGGATCTTTTATAATCAGCATTTTTCCAAAGAATGACCTTCCTGAAATCTCAACCATTCTTATTCCATTCCCGTCAAACTGCTCTACCCCTCCTTTATTGTCAACCGTCTGTGTATCTGTGTCTGTTGATATATTAATGAGAGATGTATCAATATCTGAATCCATTGACTCCATCTTATTAGCATTAATTACCTCATTAATCTGCGCATCTGTACAGAACCACGAAGCAAGAAACTTCATCTGACCTGATTCAAGAACTGTTGATATAAAAAGATTTCTGGCTGCAGGTGCTGAATCGCTGCATATTCTCTTAATCATAATGAATAAAGTTCCTACCAGCATTACTATAGTAACAAGTACCACCAGTAATACTCTGCCTATAATTCTGGCAATTTTCTTTCCCATAATTTTCTCCCTATTCTGTGTTATATATTATTCCAGCCTCATTGCATTAGATATCACTGAACCTGAAATGCTGAAAATATTAATTATTATATCACTAATATGGCAGTGTTTGCCATATATAATTTGAAATACTCATCGCTGTCCGCACGGACAGCTCATATGCCAGAACTGCGTTCTGGCATTGTCACGACGCTCCTCGAATATACAAGAAGAAGTCCCAGCCCATGCAAGCATGGCTGTCACTTCTTCTTGTACATTCTCATCGCTGTCCGCGCAAAAAAAGAGCGACGGCAGATTAGCTCTGCCATCGCTCTCTTTAAAAATATGAGGGAGAAAAAATGTTTTCTTTACTCCATCATAATACAACATACTTTGTAATATGTTAATATATATTATATAAAGCATTTCTAAAAAAAGTATAAAATGCCATTCTTCTTATTCCGGTCGTCCAAGATAAAATCCCTGCACTAAATCAATACCATTATCCCTTAAGAATTCATACTCTTCCCTAGATTCAATGCCTTCAGCAAGCACCTTAATGCCTCTCTTATGGAAGCTGTCTCTATAATAAAAATAATGCTCCTGCTTATCAACATCATTCTCAATATCTGTTATAAGGCTTCTGTCAAGCTTAACGATATGCGGTGCAAATATATCCACTGCCATCATATTATTATTTCCTGTTCCAAAATCATCAAGTGCAATATTAAAACGGCTTCTGTTAATATTATTTTTCTTGGACTGCCATTTATCAATGTCAAGAGCTGTATATTCAAGAATTTCAATTATACCTTTATCACCAAGAACATCGGAATAAAATTCATCAAAAACAGCCTGTTCCTCTGCAGTGAATGATTCCGCAGGAAATGAATTAATTGCTATATATGAATGATATCCTCGCTTTGCATAACACTGTACCGCCCCAAATATGGTTGCAACCTCAAGTGTATGCAAATCATTCTTTGCCCTGAACTCTTCAATTAAATCCATAACCAAAATATTCTTAGGTCTCATTAAAGCCTCATATGCATATATATCCTTGCCATTCGGATAAAATATAGGTTGAAATGCATAACTTATTTCCAGCTTTGCAAGCTTGTCTTTAATCTCTTCATCTAGCGGAAAAATGCTGTAGTCTACCATACTTTTGTCAATACCCTCTCACATTATTTACAAATCACATAAACAGATTTTACCGCTTTATTACATTCTTTGCAACTGTTATATTCATTCACAATCAATCATAAATAATCATCATAAAGGTGTAAGTTCTGACATTTTACTGCATGCAATTCTGAAGTTTTCTATCTTCATATCAGAATAGCTGATAACAAAGCTGTGGCTGTATTCATCAGTATTATTATGATAGTACTCAGATAACGCATTTATATGGATGCCTTCTGCCTCAAGTTTTCTTTTTACCTCATTATCAGAAAGTAATGTATTAAGTTCAAGAATAAAATGCAG
>OLGB01003908.1_pt1 | contig 13349 bp, 9 predicted proteins | sample 1605691 | NCBI WGS metagenome assembly OLGB01 (sample SAMEA3888925, study PRJEB22519) | human gut metagenome | biome: human gut; feature: human-associated habitat; material: faeces | place: Denmark | collected 2010 | reverse complement strand
ACAATTCATGAAAATTTATAGAATCATTTTTTTTCCCTCCATATCTGAGATACAGCCCATCGCAAAAACCTAAATGAAGGAAACCAACATATCCTGAATATAATATAAAAAATTGCCAATAACCATAATCTACAATTGAAACAAATTTAGGTAAGACAAATGAAAGTAAAACACTTGCCAACATGCTTAAAGAGTTTGCAGACGTAGCATAAAAAGCATTCTTAATGATTCCTTTCATATCTTTTACAATGGAGCTTCCACAGAGTGAATCAATCGATTTAACCACTGCTCAAAATCATAGTGTTCTATCAATTTCATAGGTATAGTAACACTTGGAGTAGCCAGAAAATCACAAATAGCTGTCTTATCTAAAGTATCATTCAATATAAAAACATTGTTTGGAGAATAGAAAGGATACTTTTTTATATTTCCATTATTCGTTATTATTTTTTTTTTGTAGAATAAAGCTTCCATTACTCTAAGGGTTAAACCCTCTTGCCCAATCTTAGGAATATCAAGTAGAGCTTTCGATTGAGCTACATACTTACAAAGTTCATGATATGGAATTTTTCTATATTGCCCAAAAATATTTTTTTTCACACACTTTATGTAAGTACACAGTTCTGTACAAGATAATACCATAGATATTTCATCCAATACATTTCCTCTATTTTTATCCAAACCTATAAAGAAGATATCAAAACATTCATCAACAGACAATTGAGCCAAAGAAGGGAAATAAAAAGTATTAGCAAACTTTAGATTATATTTTTTCGCATCCGCTTCATCAAAAGTCCAGCATTCCCATCTTGTGTCAAGTTTCAAATGAGCACAATTAGTTTTATCAATTGTATTCCAATAGTAATAAATAAGCCGTGAAGTACTATTTGCTCCAGCTTCTATCTGCCTTGCGACTTTATCAGAATTCAACATAGAGTCAAAAAGAATTATCATATCATAATCCACATAATCTTCAATCCATCTTTTCTTATAAAGAAATGAAGAAAATGGCAAACCAAGTCTACAGAATAATAATATTATTTTTCTATAAACAGCACTATTTATATATGGATTAGGAGTTGCAATTCCTAACTCATTCAATTCCTTTCCAAAATAACTACACCCTATAATTGCCACTTTCATAATCAATGCAATAACATACCTAATTAGCACCTGCAATAATTACTGGTTTTTTATATATACACGCTTCCTACTCCTTAATACATTCATTCCAACAATTAAGAGAATAGCACACATCGTAGCATTATATGAAGTATATATATATGATATACAACCCGCTACAGGTATAAACATTACAAAAAAGCATTTCAAAAGAGTTTCAAATGAAACTACAGAACTTCTTCGTCTCATTACTAATGAACAGAGAAATAAGTAAACAAACGTTATCATAAAAGGTCCTATCTTCCCTGAACTAATAATAAAATTCCCAAGATATGTATAAAAGACACCACATTCCATATGAGACTTGCTGGTCATCTCTTGCTGATATGCAGTTCCGCCATCATAATCACCTATAATAAAATGATGAATTGCAGGGAATAAATATTTCGTTGTAAATCCCTCTGGCGAATCATATCTGTCCCAAAAATAGCAAAAATGAATATAAGCCTGCCCCGCATATTCAATTATACTACTTGCACCTCCTAAACCAGTATCTCCAAAACGTGATATTGTCACAATTGCCATATACGAAACTATTAAAAGGAAAAAAACGGCAGTCATAGATACAGCTATTTTTTTTGTTTTTTTACTCATATTTTTCCAAGTAGAAGGAATACAGGATCCGCTCCTTCACAGGCATCTGCATCAGCTTCGTCAACGCTTCCTCATAGTACTGAATCTGGACGTTGTAGCGGTTCCAGAGAGCTTCCAGGGAGTCGATCACATCGGTCTTGTAATCCAGCAGAACAATCTCACCGTCTTCTATGAAAAAGACGTCGATAATACCCTGAATGAGCACCTTTTCTCCCTCGGGCAGGTCCGGATCCAGGCGTTTTGCATCAATGCCCAGCACAAAGGGCTGCTCTCGGTATAAAAGGCCCTGTTCCTGCGCACGCCACATGCGGTATGCCAGCTCCTGTTCCAGAAAAATGAGGATCTTCGGCAGACTAACTGCTTTGGCATATTCCTCCGTCAGGCGTAAAGATATCGTTTCCCGCTGTAAGAATTCTTCCAGTCGGTTCTGTAACCGATTCTTGTCCAGTCCTCTGCGATATTCCTCATAGTTGTTCGGACATCCGGTGAACAGCCCGGATTCTGTGAATAGATATGTGAAATCCAGAAGCTCCATGGTACGGTGAAACGCATTACCGCGCACTGCACCGCTGACCTTCTCCTGCTCTCTGCGGAATCCCGGGATATAGGGAACCACTTCTTTTTCTTCAAAGGTATGGAATGCCGCCTCGTCCTTTTCCGCCATGGCTGCGATCTTTAACTCTGACACTGTTGTCTTGGTATACAGCTTTTGTAACCCGGGATGTGGATATTGATAAGCAAAACGCTCCCGCAGATACATAAGCTTCCGCTCATTTTCTTCCGGGTCCCCGGTCAAAGTTGTCTCTCCACAGGCTATCAGCCGCAGCTGTTCTCTGCGATCACCCATGCGCAGCTGCTCTCGGAGCTCTTCTACCGCCAGGTCCTCCGTTCTCAGTGTTTTCACCGCAATTCCCGTCTGCGGCAGGATCGGCAGCAGGAAATCCATATAGCTTCCCGCCTCACAGAAATCCAGATAAGTCAGCCTCTCCTGTCCGGTCATCTGCGCCAACTCCCACTTTTCGTCGGCCTTGTCCAATACCGCTGTTAAGATCAGCTTCTCTCTGGCACGGGTCAGTGCCACGTAGAGCACGCGCAATTCCTCCGCCAGATTATCTTCCTTCATTTTTGCAGACAGGACTGTCCGGCGGAGAGTCTTATTTTTAATACGCCGTACGGAATCTACATAATCCACCGCAACTCCCAGATCCATGTCCACGATCAGGGATTGGTTCGCATCCTGCATGTTGAAGCGTTTCGACAGTCCGGAGACAAATACCACCGGGAATTCCAGTCCTTTACTTTTGTGGATACTCATGATCCTGACCACATCTGCATTTTCATCCAGAGTATCCGCTTCCCCGTAATCCACGTCATATTTTTCCAGTTGCTCCATATAACGGATAAAATGAAACAGTCCGAAATAACTGGTCTTCTCGAAAGCGGATGCCTTCGTAAGCAGCATCTCCACATTTGCACGCCGCTTGCTGCCGGCGGGAAGTGCCGTCACATAATTCAGATAATCATAATCGTCAAGTATTCGCTGCAACAGGTCACGGATCGAGGTGAAAGGAGTCAGGTCACGGTAGTGGCCAATCCGTTGTAAGAAGGTATCTGCCTTTTGTGAAAGCTCTGCTTCTTCACCGGCGCTTTCGCCCGCTGATATCTCTTCTCCCTCTTCCACCGTCCGGCCGCTCTGTGCCACTTCCTTCAGTGCCTCATACAATGTCATCCGTTTTCTGGAATGCCCTTCCCCGCCACTGCGGATCTGCGCGATCTCTTCCTGGGTGAATCCACCAAAGACGGACTGCATCACGCCAAACAGCGGGATATCCTGTCTCGGATTGTCCAGCACCCGCAAAAACTGCAACAGCTCCTGCACCTCCAGCGCCCCGAAATATCCGGTCTTAGATGTGATGTAGACAGGGATTCCCTGCTGTTCCAGTATCTTTTTGAATTCTTCGTCCCAGCCGCTGGTGGTGCGAAGCAGGATGACCATATCCGAATACCGCACCGGACGCAGTTCTCCCGTGGATTTCTCCATCACCTGCAGACTGCCCTTCAACTGTTTTATACGGGCGGCAATGGCGAGCGCTTCCAACTGTCGTACATTATCGTAATCCACAAGGACTCCCGCACCCTCGGCATGCTGCTCTCCGATGCCGCTCTCTTCGCGCTCTCCCTTTTCCGGCTTGCGGATCAGTAGCAGTTCGCTGCCGTAGGCGGGATCCTCCTGTGCAGGATACACTGCTCCTGGATACAGTGCCGCCTTGTCATCATAGGCGATCCCGCCGATCTCCCTGCTCATGATCCGGGAAAATACACCATTGACCGCATCCACCACCTGAATACGGCTTCGGAAGTTCTTCGCCAGATCGATCCGGCACAGATCCCCGGTCTCCTGATAAGTGTCGTATTTTTCCAGAAACAGTTCCGGTCTCGCCAGACGGAATTTATAGATGCTCTGCTTCACATCACCTACCATGAAACGGTTGTAACGACCCTCTTCTTCCCCGGAGATAGCGCTTAACAGATACTCCTGCACCAGATTGCTATCCTGGTACTCATCGATAAGGATCTCCTGAAAATACTGGCGGTACTCCATTGCAACGTCACTTGGCACAATCCGATATTTCGTTTCGGTACGATCCGTCCCTGTGCCATCGGATTCTTCCACTTTTTCCCTCTTTAACAAGATCTGCAGCGCATAATGCTCCATATCGGAAAAGTCGATCAGATGTCTCTCCTGCTTGGCTGCGAGAAGCCTTCTGTCGAATTCCAGTACCAGGTCAAGCAGCATCCGAAGCGGCTCTCTGCAGGCTTTTCCCTGCTCCACCGCCAGTTCTAACGGGGTCTTAAAATAGCTCTCTGAAAGGTCACTTAAGGTATCCTTCACACTGTTTCGGATTGCCTTTGCCAGTTCCCGTTTGGCGGGATCCACACTGTCGTCCTTTTTAGAAGGGAACCGCGCGAAAGTCACGGCGGGAATCTTAGCAGCCTGTTCCTCCAGGTCCTTACAGGATGTCAGTCTCTCCAGCTGCTCGATCTCTGCCTCCGTCAGTTCTCCGTACATATACGGGCCGTCCGGTAGTTCACACAGCCGCTTTACTTCCCGCAGTTTTTCCAGGCATCCCTCCACGGTACGGTTCACCCGTTCCGTCAGATATTGTCCGTAATCGCTGTGAACCAGTGCTTCCATATCTCCTGCGGCATAGTCATTTTTGCGCTCCTCCAGCCATTCCGCAGGCCAGGGAAAACTTCCCGCATACCGGGACAGATTCAGAATATGCTGCTCCAGCACGCTCTCCCTGCCTCCCGGGCAGAAATACTCCACACAGGCATGGAACTGTTCCGGGGCTTCCGGGACAAATTGCCCGGCATAGGCATCCTCTAAAAGCTGCGCCAGTACTTCCTGCTGAAGCAGCTTGATCTCTCCCTCATCCGCCACGCGGAAATCCGGATCCAGTCCGATCTCATTGAAATGGTTCCGGATCAGGAACAGGCTGAAGCTGTCGATGGTAGTGATCTGCGCATTATGTAACAGCGCAGACTGCTTCTGGATATGCTCGTTGCCGGGATCTGTCTCCAGTCTGGCAGTAATGCCCGCGGCGATCCGTTCTCTCATTTCCGCTGCAGCGGCATTGGTAAATGTCACGATCAGTAATCTGTCAATATCCGCCGGATGTTCTCCGTCACAGATCATGCGGATGATACGTTCCACCAACACTGCCGTCTTACCGCTTCCCGCGGCCGCCGATACCAGAATATTGCTGTTATGCAGTTCGATCACTCTTTGCTGTTCCGGGGTGAATTTCATTCCCATACGCTACCTCTGTTCCTGTTTCTTTTATCCTACGCTTCCGTCGTCTCCTGCATCCGCTGCATCAGCGTCTGCTTATCCAGATCCTCCAGCTGCCTCTTCTCATATCCGGGAATACTGCCGTCAAAGCCGCAGACCTTTTTATAGGCACAGTACGTGCAGGCTTCCTCGTTCCCTTTCTCGTAAGGATTTGCCGCTATTTTTCCGTCCAGGATCTCCCTGCCGATCTCGCGGATCTTTGTATCCACGTAAGAGGATACCACCTGCAGCTCCTCACGGCTTAAGATTCCGGATCTGGCGCTGAAGCTTCCGTCCTTTTTCTTTTCCACCGGAATGACTTTGGACTTGTCCTGTAAAAATCGATCCAAACGTTCCACCACGGCAGGATCGCTGTTCACCACACCGTTCATGCGAAGCTTTGTCAGAATCTCTTCGTTGATCTGCTCCTGGGTCAGTTCCACCGGAGTCTCTATCGTAGGATCATCAATATGATAATACAGCAGTGCCGCCGGTACGATCTCCTTATCCGGATGCTTTCTGCTCTCCAGCTCCATTGCCGCATTCATATATACCACCAGCTGCAGCTGCAGGCCGTAATATAATGCCGCCAGGTCGAATTTCTTATTGCCGGACTTGTAGTCAATGACCTTGACATAGACATGCTCCGCATCCTCCGATACATCGATACGGTCAATGCGTCCCTGCAGGTGCATCTTCTCTTCTTCAGACAGATCCACATGAATACTGTCCAGATCCTCCGCAAACCGGAAGGACAACTCATAATCGTCCGGCTGAAAGCTTCCCTGCTTCAGATGCTGCTGCAAGGTCAGCACCGTCCGGGTCAGGATCCTGCTCATCCGGGTAATAGCATATTCATTCCTTGCAGAACTGTACAGAACGGTCTCCCCATAAGTCGCAGCATAACCTTCCACTGCTTCTTTGATTGCCTGAGTTGCAAAATTTTCATCAAAATCCCACCATGTTCGACCGGATTCTGCAAGTTTTCCTGCGAAATTCTCCAGTACCGCATGATACACATTTCCCATATCCGACACTTCAAAGCCAAATTCTTCTCTCTCCTGCAGAGACAGGCCATATTGCAGGAAATGTCTGCATGCGCAGGCAGCATAGGTCTCTAAGCGGCTCACACTGTTCTCCAGCTGCCTGCCGTACAATGCTCTCGCCACGATCCTTGACAGACCGCTCTCCTTGTATCTTCTAAATGCTGCCGCCGTCAGACGGTCTCTGCCCTCCGGATCTGCTTCATAGGCACGGTACATGAGATAAAAATCCTGCCGTTCCTCTTCCCGCAGCGTTCCGTCCGCATATTCCCGCAGTTCCTCCGCCAGATATCTGGCACCTTCCTGTCTGCCCTCAATCTGCTCTAAGCGGCTGCGGTTCTGGGGATATTCCACCGCAAGCAGCGGAAAAAGCTTCCGTACCGTATCGATCAGGTAGGACGGACGGATTCCCTTCCCATCACTGTTTACCTTGGCATAAGACAGATACAGCCGTTCTGAGGGTTTCGTCATGTTCAGATACAGATACAGTCTCTGAATGTACATCTGTTGTCTGGGACTCGGTGCCATTTCTGTTCCGGATTCGATTAAAAATTCTCTGTCCATATCGGAGATAATGCCGCCCTTGGAGGCATTTTTCGGAATGTTTCCATCATTTACCCCCAGGAAAAACAGTACTTTAACCTGTTTTAAGCGGGTCCGCTCCATATCACCCACCACGATACGATCCACATTCTGCGGAATCGTACCTACTGTGATCTCGCCGAATCCGGCATCCAGGATATCCGCAAATTCCTGTAACGATATTTCTTCCTCCCCCAACAGCCCATAGATCTGATCCAGCAGATCCATGACCAGGCGGTAGATCTGTGCATATTCCCTGGCTTTCGCCAGGTCGCCCTCCTGCTCGAACTGCTGTTGATAGTTCAAAAGCTTCTGCTGTACCTGATTCTGTTCCAGGAAATCATACAGGTGATCCACATACTCGCCGGCTTTTGCCCAGGGAGCCATATGCAGGATCTCCACGGTATCCGCAAACTGCTGTCTGATACGGTTCAGACGCTCCATGGTCTCTTCCGCCCGCTCTGTGTCTTCCTGCCCACTACCCTGCTGCATTTCTTCCGTCCTACGGGTAAACAGCCTGCTGTAAGTACGATACCCTCTCGCTCCGGTGCGGATCACATAATTCTCCAGTTCATCAATTTCCTCTCTGGAGATATCCGCCATGCCGCTGCGCAAAAAATGAAATACGGTATCATACGAAAAATCCCTGATATATAACTGCAAGGCGCTTTTGATGTATTCGATCATGGGATTTAAGACAATCCCTCTGGTCCGGTCCAGAAAACAGGGAATCTCCAGCTGCCCGAATTCCGTCTCCACATAGGAAGCGTACCCCTCCAGATCTCCGATGACCACAGCAATATCCCGGTAAGTAAGTCCTTCTTCCCGGATCAGCTTCCGGATATACAATGCCGTCTGATGGACTTCCTCTCTGGGAGAAAGTGCCTCAAACATATGGATCTCATGCTGTTTCTCCGTATATGGCTCATACTGATAGCGGAACAGGTTCTGCTCCAGATAACATAACGCCGGTGCCTCGGCGAAACGGTTGGGACCGCCCTTTACAAATACATCTTCCCCTCGTGTCACCTCTGCCTCCGCCGCCAGCTTCACCAGATCCGCCACTGTTTTTTTACTTAGATGGAACAATTTCTGCTCGCCGTCCATTTGATACGGGTCTTCTTCCTCACCAATGGTCACAGTGACAATGGTCTCCTCGCACACCCGCATCAATTCCTGGATCAGACGGTTCTGTATAGGGGTAAATCCCGTAAACCCGTCGAATACCACCACACTGTCCGGAAGGATCTTCGACTTTACCAGGGATCTGCGCAGCACATCCAGTGTCTCCTCTGTGGTGATAAAATGGTCTCTGATATAATCCTGAAATCCCCGGTACAGAGTCTTTAAGTCTCTGAGCTTCATTGCCAGTGCGCCCCTTTTTTCGGCGCTGGCGATCAGTTTATCCATATCCTGTGTGCTGATGCCGTACTGCATGAATTCGGAGATAGCACTTTTCACCTCATGGATATAGCCCTGTTTATACAACAGGCTTCCCATGGCAGGCAGCTGCTCTTTCAGATCTGCCGCGATCTTCTGCAGCACCAGGCTTTTGCCGGTGTCATCCAGTACAGGCATTTCCTTCGTTCCTACTTCCTCCAGGATACGATGGCTGAGTCTGCCGAAGCTTAAGACATCGATATTCAGGATACCACCTCTGTCACTGCGCATGACCAGATCCTTCTGGGTCTGCATGGTGAACTGATCCGGTACGATGATCAGGAAATTCCTCCCCGGCTCCTGCGCCGCCCGCTGCATGATCTCTTCATAGATTCTGTGACTCTTGCCGGACCCGGAAGGTCCGAAATAGAAACGTAAGCTCATAGGTCTCCTTTTGCAGTCTTCTGCCTATTGTAAATCAAGCTCGATCGGACAATGGTCCGATCCCGGAACTTCCGTGTGGATCTTCGCATCCGCCAGTCTGTCCTGCAGGCACTGCGATACCACGAAATAGTCAATTCTCCATCCGGCATTTTTCGCCCTCGCCTGGAATCTGTAAGACCACCAGGAATAGATTCCGGTCTGCTCCGGATAAAAATAGCGGAAAGTGTCAATAAATCCATTTTCCAGTACTTTGGAGAAGCAGGCGCGCTCCTCGTCGGTGAATCCCGCATTGCCGCGATTCGTCTTCGGATTCTTCAGGTCGATCTCCTCATGTGCCACATTCAGGTCTCCTGCATAGATCACCGGCTTTTTCTCTTCCAGTTTTTTCAGATAAGTCAGAAAATCCGCCTCCCATTGCATCCGGTAATCGAGGCGCTTTAATTCCTGCTGGGCATTCGGTACATAGACTGTCACAAAATAGAATTCCGGGTACTCTGCCGTGATCACTCTGCCCTCATGGTCATGCTCTTCCACGCCGATGCCATAGGCCACCTGCAAGGGTTCCTCCTTGGTAAAAATGGCGGTACCGGAATAGCCCTTTTTCTCCGCATAGTTCCAGTACTGGTGATATCCGGGCAGATTTAAGTCAATCTGTCCCTCCTGTAATTTAGTCTCCTGTAAGCAGAAAATATCTGCGTCTATCTCTTTAAAAAAATCTAAGAAGCCTTTCTGCATGCAGGCTCTCAAGCCGTTTACATTCCACGATATAAATTTCATGCTTTTTCCTCTTTCTTATTTTTGATTGTTTAACCATTCCTGCTCCTTGCGGGCAGCCTCCAGGGACGCTTCGTACCCTTTTAGAATATCCGTAAGTCTCTGCACATCTGTGATTGCGCTTGCTTTATTTTCCGGGTGTTCCATCCAGGGATGTCTGTATTTTGCAGGATATATGTTTTCTATGGTATTCTCTCCAATTGTGTACCATTTTTTCTGATAACAGATTGTGTTGTCCTTCGGGTTTAAGAAAGCGAACAACTGTGCCAGCGGATAGCTCTCCGTCTCCGTCGCCATCTTCCGATTCTTCAGATTCTCTTCTCTGCCGGTCTGAGCCTTGTGAATCTTCACGTTCGTTCCTTCCGGTTCTACGATCAGCGTTATAGGTTCTGCCGGTTTCTTCCACAATTTATCCAGTATATAATTTAACGGTCCCAGCAGCAGGATCGTCATAAGGACCGCCAGCGTCCCCGTCAGCTCCGGGATCCAGTCACCCAGTACCAGCATCTGGAACAGCACATGATCACTGTCCCGCACGCCCCAGACTTTCATTACGACAAATGCCGCCGTCACCGCATAGATCAAGATTGTCGCTATGGCAAACGGCATCAGTAATTTCTCTTTTTTGATGCCCCAGGAAGCATAAGCCTTCCGCTCTTCTTCCGTGAACAACACCGGCAGTTCATAGTTTTCTGTCATGCTCTGATTCTCCCTTTTTTTATTATTCTCCGAGAATGATACGGAGGAGATGTTTGTCTAACATCAGTGTCCGGTTCCAGGGGTTTAAGATCACACCTTCAATGCCCTCTGCGGTCAGCGTCATGCGAAACAGCTGCTCGATATCCGTGAGGAACGTAGACATCACACTGCCGCTTCCTTTTAATTGTTCTTCGAAGCCGGTGAACGCCGACCACCATTTTTTTCCATCGGAGGTCTGCACCGCCTGTAAACGCATAGCGGTTCCGGCGGCCTGCATCACCGCTTCTTGCACATCTGCGGAAGGCGGCTCCACTGCCACGATGAACTGCCCCTGCTCCCGCATCCGTCTGCGCACCACTGTCAGTGCGTGTGCCAGAAGCTCTTCCGTGGGCTCCTGCTGTAATGCCAGAATTGCCTCCTCTATTTTTTCGTTTCCTTGTAAACCTTTATCCTTCTTCTCATCCATATCACTGATCGTATCCTTTTTTATTTGTCATTATCAGGCAGCTTTACTGCGTACCCCACCACGCACATCTATGCCTATCATACCATAAATACTTACGCAATTCCACTTACGTTTCCCTCCGCGCATTTTCCCTCCGCGCATTTTAGCTTCGCGCGCTGTCTTTTCCTTGACAGTAACCACATTCATTGCTAACATGAACCTGAGCATTTCAAGCTCAGAAATGAGGACCATTATGAACATTTTTGACCCGAAGCATAGATACAGCGATGCCGCTAAACTGGCTCGTCTGAAAAATAAAAAGCTTTTCCTGTTCGACATTGACGGAACGATCGCCGTGGGCGATACCCTGTACGAAGGCAGTGCGGATCTGATCCGCTATATCAATGCCATCGGTGGTAGGGCTTATTACATTACCAACAATTCCACGAAAAGCGGACTGGATTATGTGAAGAAATTCCATGATGCGTTTCACTTGGACAGCACAGAGGATCAGTTCATCACCTCCGGTTATATGACGTTGCGCTTTTTGAAGGAAAATTATGCAGAGAAAAAAATCTTTGTACTGGGAACTGCTTCCTTCGTAGCAGAGCTGAGAAAAAATGGGCTTCATGTCACCGAGGTCTGCGAAGAGAATATTGACTGTGTGGTGGTTGCCTACGACAGTGAATTAAATTACGGCAAGCTTACGGAAGTCTGCAAAGTTTTATTCACCCAGGACGTTCCCTTCTACGGCACCAATCCGGATCTGCGCTGCCCCATCGACTTTGGCTTTATCCCCGATTGCGGTGCGATCTGTGATATGATCACCGCTACCACTGATAAACAGCCTATTTACTTGGGCAAACCCAGCAAAGAAGTCGTAAACTTATGCCTGGATATATCCGGTTTCACCCCCGAGGAGACACTGGTAGTCGGTGACCGTCTGTATACCGATATTGCCTGCGGCATCAATGGCGGCGTGGACACCTGTGTACTATTCACCGGCGAGGCACAAAAAAAGGATATTCTGACTCCCGAGGGGGAGCCGAATACCCAGTATCTGCCGGATTATGCTTTTGAAAATGTGCAGGAACTGCTACATGCCTGCAGAGAATAAATTGAGAGTTTACGAAAGCATAGCCGCGCATAGGCAAACGCCCTCCTGTGCCCTTCTTCCGCCTCAGCCTGGGCACAGTTGACAGGAGCAAGCTTCTCCGTGCCCTTAAACCAAGATGCGACGCACTACACACAAGATTTGATGTTTACGCCCTGCGTAACGAAGACTACCGGGGCTTCACTGACTAAATTTGATGATTACGCCCCGCGCAATGCAAACTACCAGGGCTTCACTGACTAAATTTGATAATTACGCCCCGCGCAACGAATAAGACAGCGATTTGTGCGCAAGCGCCCATCGCTGTCTTTACTATGCTTATGCGCGGCTATGCTCGCGTAGCTCTCAAGTTACTCTCTAATAGATTTCTTCACGACACCGATTCCCAGCGGATAAGGTCCGGTGTGTACGCCGATGGTAGCACCGATCTGGAAGATGGGAATGGTGTCGATGTCGTATCCCTTCTCCTTCAGTCTGCTTACCAGTCTGTCCCTAAACTCCACGGCTTCTTCCTTATCGTAGCCGTATCCTATACAGATACTGTAATCTGCAATATCTGTCTTCTCCTCTGCCAGATATGCCAGCAGCAGGTCAATGGTCTTGTCCACGGTCTTGCGGCGGCTTCTGCCGATACCGGAGGGGAAGATTTCGCCTTCCTTTAAGGTGATGATAGGCTTGATGCCAAGCAGGCTTCCTGCTACACTTGCGACTTTGCCGATGCGTCCACCATGCTTTAAGTATTCCATATTTCCGACCGTGAAAAAGATTCTTCCAGAACTCTTGATCTCATTCAGGCGGTCAATGCTCTCCTGATATCCTGCACCTGCATCCCTGAGCCTTACTGCTTCCAGTACATAGATTCCCTGAAGAACTGTGTTCACGCAAGAATCGCAGACATAGATCTGTGCTTCGGGATATTCCTCTTCCAGAATCGCCTTCGCATTCAGCGCGGACTGCATAGAGCCGCTGAATTTGGTCGTGATGCAGATACAAAGAATGGGGGTTCCTGCTTTGACATAAGGCAGAAATGCATCCAGGTAATCCTGTACGGACGGCATAGAGGACTTGGGATATACATCCGGATGCTCCACCATTTTCTGATAGAATTCACGTACACCGATCTCTACCATTTCCTTCTGATATTTTCCCTCTTCAAAAGATACATAGAAGGGAACTACTGTAATATTTTTCTCTTTGGTAAGCTCCATGGGAAGATCACAGGAACCGTCTGATATAATATGAAATGCTTCGCTCATT
>OLGB01003901.1_pt1 | contig 13380 bp, 9 predicted proteins | sample 1605691 | NCBI WGS metagenome assembly OLGB01 (sample SAMEA3888925, study PRJEB22519) | human gut metagenome | biome: human gut; feature: human-associated habitat; material: faeces | place: Denmark | collected 2010 | reverse complement strand
TTCTTGTGTTTTTCTTCTTCCATACTCGAACCAGATTTGGTGAAACGTCCGATTTCTTTATTCGCAAAATTAGCCCCGAGAGCGATCGCCCGTGAGGAGAAATGACGCATTCTTATAGGATAATCGACGCATTTCACTAGGACAAACCAAGAGAATCTGCGCATTGAAAATAATTAACTAATTAAAGAGCAGTCGATTAGAAATGCTAGCTGGCCGAATCGCCTCCGATAGAATCTATGGAAGAATAACAATGGGCATTATTAGCTCCTTATAATGCCCATTGTAAGCACGTCACGTTGCCCATCGTAACAGACGCTCTATAAACAAGAGTTATTCTTGAGGATGGATTGTACCCGGATTGGTTTATAATATATTTCCATGTACAGCCGACGCCACCCGACCTATCCCGGTGATTTACCAAAGTGGCTATCTGACCATCAAGGATTTCAATCCGGAATTCAATATCTATACCCTCGGATTTCCCAATGATGAGGTTAAATATGGATTTCTCAATTTCATAGCCCCTTTCTACACGGAAGTACCCGCTACACGGAATCATTGAATGAGGCTTTTCCTGTATTGTGAGGGCGTTACATTGAAGATCTGCTTGAAAAGGCGGGCGAAATAATTGGCATCCTCGAAGCCGCATTTAAGGGCGATGTCGCCGATCAGTTCCTCGGTAGAGGCCAAGAGGCGTTTGCTCCTCTCCATGCGCATCTGCAGGATATAGGCAGAAGTGTTGTAGCCCGTGATGGCACGGACCTTGCGATTCAACTGGGATCGGCTCATGCACATCTTATCGTCTACCATGTCCGAGTTCAAGCCATGGTTGGATATCAACGCATATATATAATCATTCAGGCGAGCCAAGAAGTCTTGGTCGGCAGGGTTTAGTTTTACATTCAGTTCTGTCCCCTCACGCATAGCCTTGGAATACTTCTCACGCAGCAAACGACGCTGTTCCAGCAACTTTGTTATCCGGATATTCAGCTCTTCCGCATTGAAAGGCTTCTCCAGATAAGCGTCCGCCCCGACTTCTAAGCCACAGACACGTTCCTTTCCTCCTGATTTTGCGGTAATGATAATGATCGGAATATGGTTCAACACCTCGGATTCACGTACCCGCCTACATAACTCATAGCCATCCATCTCGGGCATCATCAAGTCGGTGAGGATCAAGTCCGGCATTTGCTCCGCCGCTATCTCCAGCCCCTCCGCTCCGTTTTGCGCATATATTATTTGATACGCACCATTAAGCAGCCGGCCGATATAATAAGAAATGTCCGCATTATCTTCCACGATCAATATAGACGGGCGCATAGACGTGCTATCCGGCTCCATCGTCGCATCCGGCAGTATCACGGTCTTGTCCGGTTCCGGATGAGAGGCGTTATCGTTAGATTCCTCGCCGGGTACCCAACGTTCCCAGAAGGAGTCGCCATGTCTCAATGGCAACATCACGACAAACTCAGAACCAACCCCGGCCGTACTCTTCACGCTCACCCGGCCCTCCATGCTCCTCACCATCTGCCGTACCAAAGAAAGGCCGATCCCCGTGCCCATCGTGCCTGCCCCTCCGGTCTCACCTAGGTAAAAAGCCTTGAAGATATGCGGCAAGTCCTCCTCGGCTATACCGCAGCCCGTATCCGCCACATGCGTGACAAGCATACTCCCCACACACTCCATCGTCACGACAACCCTCCCACCTCTCGGCGTGAACTTGATAGCGTTACGGAGTAAGTTATCCATGATCCTCCGGAAATACTCGGGCACGAAATCCATGCTGATAATCGTCTCCGAAGGAGTAAAACAAAGGTCTACCTGCCCTTGGCGGGCATACGCCCGGTTATCTTCCACGATCATGCTCGTATAAGCTACGATATCTCCAGTCCTCCATTCCGGATCGCCAATCTCAGATCTCACTTTCGCCACTTCCAATAATTGGTTCACCAATTCCAGCAGGTTCTTTCCCTGCCGTCCAATCATATTCAGCCCGGTCTTGAGTTCCTCCTCGCCTATTCCCCCTTTCCGCAACTCTTCCGACACACCCAAGATAACCGTCAGCGGCGTACGAAACTCATGCGTGACATTCGTGAAGAAATTGGCCCTCACCTCCTCCATGCGCCGCATCACCTGCTGATTGCGGGACTTCATCCGCAAGGCATACCATAAAAAGCCCATCGCTACCACCGTAAGGAAGAGTACGATCAAGCAAGCGATCAGGAAAATATTCTTGGTACGCTGCCCCATCTCATAATTCTTCTGTATCAATGAAAGCTTCCGGTTGCTCCTCTCTTTCTCGTAGTCCACACGGAGGTTCTGTATATGGTTCATATTCTCAGTATTTCGCATGCTATCAGCATAAGCGAGACTTGATGTATAAGCGTTGAGGGCATTCTTATAATCACCCAGCTTCTTATAACGCAAGTAATCCAGATGATACACGCTCGACAAATGCTTCCACGCCCGCGGCACCTTAGCGGCACCCTCCGCATGCTCCAAGAAAGCCTCCGCCATTCGCAGATCTCCCTTGTAGATATTCACCCGTGCCAAGGCCAGGCACGATTCCAGCCAATGATACAGATCGTTGTCCGCCACCATAAGGTCGTATGCGTTACGATATTCGCGTATCGCCTGATCCCATTGTCCCTTTTTCTCGAACAAGCGTCCTATATGGTTATGGCAAAGCGAAATGCCGACAACAGACCCGGCCGCACGATTATGCTCCATAGAATAATTGTAATAAACAAAAGCGGAATCCATCATGCCACGCATCTCGAAGATAGAGCCAAGGTTCGCATAGTTCATGGCCAAGCCGAGATCACTATCCAAGGTACGTTCCTCTTCCAGCGCTATTCGGAAAATACTGTCGGCCATCTCGCAATTTTCCAATGTTAGATACACGTTTCCGATACCACTCAAGGAAATGGTCCGGTTTTTTCTTGCTTTATAGCTTTCCTTATCACCCAGTCTCTCGCACAACGACAATGCCCTATAATGATAATTGGAGGCCTCGTCCATGATACCTAACCGCCGGAAGTTCGTACCGATATTATTCAAGGCCTGTATGACCTCCGAGGTATCTTTCCTTTGCATAGCCAATCGCAAGCCTTCCCGGTGGCATCCTATCGCCTCATTAAAACGGGCCGCTTCCCGGTAACGTACCTCTAATTCCTTATAGGCGAGTATCACTCCCAGCTCATTTGCAGTTCTCTCGAAATACCTTAGACATGATTGTAGAGAATCGATGTCCGGACAGGCCGAGACCACACTATCTATACCCACCTGATCATTTTGGGAAAGACCAACCTCTCCCTCTCGATGACAAGAAGGTATCAGCGAGAGTATCCACATCAATAAAATGCATATAAAACAAAAATGCTTTATATACAAAAATACTTTCAGAAGTAAACAAACAGATTCAATCGATACCGCAAAGAGAGTGTTTATTTCCCGAATCACCTAAAACAAGATGTTTAGAGAAGTCCGAAAGCTGTATATTCAGACTGATTTCATGATGAAATGGAGTAAAATCATTAAAAAGAAAGAGAAACGTGGTAGATATTTTTTCATAATGCCTCGAAGATGTACATCCGGTAAGCCCCGATCCGGATAGTATTAATATGAGGAAAGCGTGGGACTATTAACTTATTTAAGAGATAGGCTCTGGTAAACCCGTACGGTAAATAAGCAACAGCCCACGCCCTTTGTCCATATACGTATAGCATATAACAATGACGTGAAGAGTACAACTTATTCTCCCGTGAAAAATTTACCAGATTTTATCTCTGAGAACGAAGCTAAACACTTTCCTAGTGTCTAAATATGTCCGCTATCTGACGATAGCGACACAAATATAGTAATAAAATCAGACCCGGAAAGAGTTTATGTACTCTTTTTAGCTGTTGCGTTTATTGATCCGTATGTTTTTTTACCGAATTAAGCCACTGGGCGGGAGACAAACCCTCTACCTTCTTAAATGCCAAGAAGAACGTGGAACGAGTCCGAAAACCACATTCCTCATAAAGGCTATCTACCGTATGACCAGCATTCTCCGGCAGGAGCAACCTTCGCTTGGCTTCCCCCACTCGCATCTCGTTGATAAGCTCGAAGAAGTTCTGTTTTAAGTATTCGTTGATCGACCGAGAAAGTAATTTTTGGTAAATACCAGTCTCTCTCGATAAGATGGATAAGGAAAGGTCCTTTCGCAGGAAAGCATTTGTTGTCTCCAGATACTCTTTCACTTGGGAACATATATCTCTCATTTGTTCCTCGTCTGGTATAGACTGAAACCCTACCGTCTCATCCTTAACGAGCATCCGTGACGTTCCTTGGATATAAGGAACAGTTGGATGAGCAATAAAATTATAGACGAGGAAGCTCATCGCCATCACATTCAATATCTGTATCAACCAAGCATCAGTCCGAGGCCAAATCGCATAGCAGGTCATCACGGTGACAAACAAGGCAGCGAACAGGATCATAAGTTTCGGAATCCATTCCTTTTGCATGTATTCGGCATCAGACCAATTATCCTTTATATACTGCTTCTTCCGGTAAAGATAAATAAAGATAGCGACAAAATAACCGATCATCTGCGAGGTAATCACGGCAGCGTTAAAATCACCGATCCAAGTATCATCACCGGTGACCTCATGAAGTATACTCTCCATACGCTTCCGCATAGGAATGGATAACACGATAACGACACAGACAATCGCCGGTAAAAAATGCAACAATTGGACAGGCTTGAAACGAGGATCAAGATCAAAGTTGCGGCGGGTAAATAACCACAGCAACGGCATCAACAGCGTATTGACCGAATAACTGATAGGGAAAAAGAACAACGTTATATCATGCCAACCAAGCATGCGGCTCATGTTGTAAATATAAACAGGGATGTTAGGAAGAACGATAATCGCTGCGGCATAACCACTCTCGCCACGAAACCGAGTGGCAATCAATAACAACATCGCCAATAACACCAAGATAATGATGCTACTAAAGTTAACGACAAGTATAAATTCGTGGTAGCTCATTTTCTTAGAGAGGGATGCCCTTCGGTTAAAGCATCCCTCATTTTATTTCATCTTTTAGCATAACAATCAATAAGCTCTGGCGAACAGTACCCGACAAGCCGACGGTTTACCTGTCACCATACACTTACCCGGAGTCTTATCTCCAGCTAAAGGAATACAGCGGATCGTAGCTTTTGTCTCGTTCTTGATCAATTCCTCTGTCTCTGGGGTTCCATCCCAGTGAGCCATGATGAAGACGCCATCCTCGATCTTCTCCTTAAATTCCTCATACGTATCTACGTTTATGATGTTAGCCTCACGGTGATCGTACGCTTTCTTGAAGATATTCGCTTGGATTTCCTCCAACAGATTCTTCACGTATTCCTCAATGCCATCACAAGTGATCGTTTCCTTCTCCAAAGTATCACGGCGCATCACCTCGATTGTATTATTTTCCAAATCACGACCACCCATAGCCAAACGCACGGGAACACCTTTCAACTCGTACTCAGCGAACTTCCAGCCCGGCTTCTTATTATCAGCGTCGTCATATTTCACGGAGATACCCAACGCCTTCAACTTAGCCACGATACCAGCGACCTTCTCGCTGATCTGCGCTAATTGCTCAGCGCTACGATAAATCGGGACGATCACAACCTGAATCGGAGCCAAATGAGGAGGCAATACCAAACCGTTATCATCGGAATGAGACATAATCAACGCACCGATCAAACGTGTGGAAACTCCCCAAGAAGTAGCCCAAGCATAGTCGCTCTTGCCGTTCTTGTCGATGAAAGTAACGTCGAAAGCCTTACCGAAGTTCTGTCCCAAAAAATGGGAAGTTCCCGCCTGCAAAGCTTTTCCATCCTGCATCATCGCCTCGATCGTATAGGTATCCAAAGCACCAGCGAAACGCTCGCTCTCAGACTTCACGCCCTTTATTACTGGCATTGCCATATAATTCTCAGCGAAGTTCGCATAAACCTCTTGCATCTTCTTAGCTTCTATCTCCGCTTCTTCACGAGTAGCGTGAGCGGTATGGCCTTCCTGCCACAAGAACTCAGCCGTACGAAGGAACAAGCGAGTACGCATCTCCCAGCGCATCACGTTCGCCCATTGGTTGCACAAGATAGGCAGGTCGCGGTAAGACTGAATCCAGTTACGGTATGTATTCCATATAATGGTCTCCGAAGTCGGGCGAATGATCAATTCCTCTTCCAGTTTAGCTGCCGGATCTACGACAACCCCCGTACCGTCATGATTTGTCTTCAAACGATAGTGAGTAACCACGGCGCACTCCTTGGCGAACCCTTCTACGTGCTCAGCTTCTTTGCTTAAGAAAGACTTCGGGATCAGCAAGGGGAAATAAGCGTTCACATGACCGGTTTCCTTGAACATATCGTCTAGGATACGTTGCATCTTCTCCCAGATAGCGTATCCGTAAGGCTTGATCACCATACAACCACGCACGGCGGAATTCTCCGCCAAATCTGCCTTAATTACCAAATCTTGGTACCACTGCGAATAGTTTACACTTCTCGGTGTAAGTTCTTTCAGCTCTTTTGCCATTTCTTTATATTTCTAAATTATACTGTTTTCCTTAATCTGAATAAGTAATGGGTTGCAAAGGTAAGAAATAATCGTATATCTTTGTAAAAACTATATATAGATAATATCATGAATATACACAAGATCACACGTTACTTACTTATGTTATGTGCATTTACGTTCTTAACTCTCACGGCGAAAGGGCAAGATGGAGAGCCTTTGCGACTGGCCGTGGCAGGAGTATCCCACGGACATCTATGGGAGGTGATAAGCCGTTTGGATAGAGGCGATTTCAAGATTGTAGGAGTCGCCGAGAAAGATGATTACTTACGGGAACATAACGGTCTGCGGGATAAGCTGGATCCTAACCTATTCTATGCGGACCTTGGCGAGATGCTGGATAAGACCCATCCGGAGGCGGTCATCGTATACGAGCCGATCCACGACCATCTTCGTGTGGTAGAGGCTTGCGCACCGAGAGGCATACATGTTATGGTAGAAAAGCCATTAGCCGTCAATAACGAACATGCTACCCGAATGGCATCGCTCGCCCGTGAGAAAAATATCTTGTTGCTTACCAACTACGAGACTACGTGGTATAATACCAACCATGAGGCATTCCGCCTTATCGACAGCGGTGCTATCGGGAAGATCGATCGTATCAACGTATACGACGGGCATCAAGGTCCCTTCGAGATCAACTGCGGAAAAGAGTTCACGGACTGGTTAACCGACCCCATGCTGAATGGCGGCGGGGCAGTTATCGATTTTGGATGTTACGGAGCCAACTTAGCCACCCGTCTCATGAAAGATGAAAAGCCTCTTAGCGTATACGCCGTACTACGGCAGAATAAACCGAATCTTTATCCCAAGGTAGACGATGACGCAACTATTATCGTGGAATATCCTTCCGCAACCGTCCAGATCATGGGATCATGGTGTTGGCCGATGGGTAGAAAAGATATGCATATCTATGGCGACAAAGGATATATTTACCAAGATACGCCTAAGGAAATGCGAATTTATACCAACGGAAAGGAGCGCCAAGAAATAGCACCTTCCTTGAACGCTCCTTATAATGATTCCTTTTATTTCTTGAAAGCCGCTGTCCGTAAAGAGATTGACGTACCTCCCACGGACCTTTCCTCGTTGGAGAATAACCTAATGGTAGTGCGGATATTGGACGCTGCCATTCAAAGCGCGAAATCTAAAGCGGTTATCCAGCTCTTTTGAGAGTTTAAAACACATCTTTCCAATGTTTTAGATTCGTATCGATGGTATCCAAGACCTCCTTGCTTCGCCCCTCCATCATTAACTTATACATGGTCTGGGCAAAACCAAGCATTTGGGAGAACTCAATCTTGGGAGGCATCGCTAATGCGTTCGGATCGGTCATGATGTTAACCAAGGCCGGTCCGTCAGCGTTAAACACTTTCTGCAAAGTGGGGAATACATCGTCGGGGTTGATCACGTTGTAGCCCGCCATTCCCATTGAAAGGGCGACCCGGGCGAAATCCGGGTTCAGCATCGTGGTCTGCCAATCCGGCAGTCCGGCCACCTCCATCTCAAGTTTTACCATTCCTAGGGAACGGTTATTAAATACGATTAATTTAATCGGCAAATGGTATTGCACGATCGTAGCAAGGTCGCCCAACAACATTGAGATACCTCCATCACCACACAACGCAACGACTTGCCTGCCGGGATAAGCCAATGCCGCCCCTATCGCTTGCGGCATGGCGTTCGCCATCGAGCCATGATTGAATGATCCCAACATCTTCCGCATACCCGTAGCTTGCAAATAGCGGGCACCCCATACACAAGTCATACCCGTATCCACGGTAAATATGGCGTCGTCCGAGCTAAGCTCGTCTACGACCGAGATCACGTACTCTGGCTGTATCTTCTCTTCTTTCCCCCGGACAGCGGCGGCAGAACGGAGATTTTCCCGAACTTTCTCATATTTAGCCAACTGTTCCCGCAAGAAACTATCATCTTCTTTCTGGTGAATCAACGGAATCAACTCATCCAAAGTATCCTTCACATCGCCACAAAGCCCCAATTGTATCTTGGCACGACGCCCCAGACGATTCGGATTGATATCCACCTGTACGATCGTGTTGCTCTCTGGCATGAATGCCTCGTATGGAAAATCGGTTCCCAACAACACCAACACCTCTGCCTCATGCATACTATAATAGCCGGAAGGCATGCCCAATAGACCGGTCATCCCCACCTCGTTCGGATTATCGTATTGGATCTCCATCTTACCCTTGAAAGAATAGGCTACCGGAGCATTCAGTAATTTAGCCAACTGCACCAATTCCGGAAGGGCATCTTTCGCCCCTATTCCACAATAAAGTGTCACTTTCTTCGCATTATTCAACAAATCCGCTAATTCCCGGATTTCCTGTTCGGCGGGACAAACCCGTTGTCGCGTAGGAAAAGAAAAGGTAGAGGACAAACCCGCTGTAGCATTCTCTGCCGCCAAGTCACCGGGAAGTCCGATCACCCCGACCCCACATGATGAAATCGCCGCTTGCATAGCGCCTTGAAGCATCCGGGGAAATTGTTCCGGCGTAGTGGCTACTTGGTTATAATAGCTACAATCATCGAATAATTTGATCGTATTTGTCTCTTGGAAATATTCCGTACCAAACTCCCGGGAAGGGATCGTGGAAGCGATCGCCAAGACCCGTGCTCCGGATCGTTGGGCATCATACAGCCCATTAATTAAATGTACATGCCCGGGGCCACTACTACCTGCGCAACAAGCCAACTCGCCTGTCAACTGGGCCTCCGCCGCAGCGGCATAAGCCCCCGTTTCCTCATGACGGACATGAATCCACCGCAATCTGCCGTTTTTCCGAACAGCCTCGTTCACCTCATTCAGGCTATCGCCTGTCACGGCGTATATACGTCGTACGCCTGCTTTTTCCAGCGTATCCACTAACTGGTCCGCAACTTTCTTCGCCATAGTTTAAACTCTTCTTTTTATTTTATAAGAAAACTATCAAGGGCTGGAGAAAGTTTTTGGAAAGACTGATTTTTATTTGATGCAATCCGTCAATGTTCGTAAAAAAGCGACAATCGCAGTCTCCTCTTCCTGAGATAAACCTAAGTTCCCCAGTTCATCCTTATTTACGGTCTCGGGATATTCCGCCGGGGGGAAATCCTCTACATCCCTTACGTTATAAAAATGTACGATCTCCTCCAAGGTCTTGAAATATCCATTATGGCCATATGGAGCTGTCAGAGCGATATTGCGGAGCGTAGGCACACGGAACTTCCCGTATTCTTCCGGATCACGCAGTCGTGAGCCCAAGCCAAGATCCATCGTATCCTTACCACACGTATTATAGGGAGCCGAAACCTTAAAGAATGGATTGCCCGGATTTGAGGGAATCCCCAGATTATCATAGGTATGATCGGTGAATAGCACCTTCCCGGCCCGTTCGTCGGGATCCAAGATATGGCACTCGGCACATAGCCCTTTTTCCTTGAAAAGCTCATAGCCTAGTTTCTCCTCTTCTGTTAATTGACATTTGCCGGCTTGCCAAGCATCGAACTTCGAGGAGAATGGATTCATCTCGGCGGAACGCTCGTAGAGGGCGATCACCTCGTTTATATAGTAAACATATCACCAAATGTACGATTTATTTCTCAAGATATATGAGCGATGGCCTCTATTTATGGAGAGACATCCCCATGTAGATACCGATGCAATAAGGAATTAACCAGATGAACCACACAACAATGCTAAATCTGTTGAAATGCTGTTTGGCTTTTAACGAACCTTTAAAGTAAGTCCAAATCGCCCAGATCGCATGGATCAGCATCAAGCAAATAGCGATAATTCCCGTTACGGTATGTACCGTATCATGTAAATGGGTCAGTTGGGCGATATGCTCCATCAAGCCCGTTCCAATAGCGTCCGCATAAAGTCCTAATACAAAAAACCAAAGATGCCACGCTTTTAACTGTCCTTGGAAACGCTCGCCCCAGACCCCGATCGTATAGCATATCAAGGCGGATGATATGACACAAATGGCCGTAATCAGTAAATGAATATCAAGTTGATTGAATACCATATTTTTCCTTTTTCAAAAAGAACAGAAGCTTCCTAAAAAAGTTCAGGCTATTGGCAAAGAATTCATACATTCGCGTGTCTAAATAAAAACGACAGGGCAATCCCGTTGAAAAATATGAAACAAAATATACTCGCTCTCTATCTGATCAAGTTATCCAAATGGTTCTCGCTCGTAATGCCTATCATTGTCCTATTCTACGAGGATCATGGTTTAGGACTACAAGACGTGTTTATTTTGAAGAGTGTCTACTCGGTCGCCGCTGTCACTTTGGAGATTCCCTCGGGCTATCTGGCGGACGTATGGGGGCGTAAGAAATGCTTGATTCTAGGTTATATACTTTTCTTTGGAGGGTACCTATGTTATTCTTTCACCTCCACTTTCACGGCATTTCTCTTCGCCGAGATTTTGTTGGGAACCGGGCAAACCTTGGTAAACGGAGCGGATTCGGCGCTGCTCTACGATACAACCGTACGATATAAAAAAGAAGAACTTTATTTGCGGTATGAGGGACGTATCACGATGATCGGTAATTTCGCCGAGGCCATCGCCGGGATATTCGGTGGATTGCTGGCCGCCTATTCCTTGCGATTGCCGTTTTACGCCCAAGCGTTTGTCGCCTTTATCGGCATTCCAGCGGCGTTCGCCTTGCAGGAATTCAATACTAAGAGCAAGGTGCAGAACCCGGTTTCCGAGATTCTCCGCATCTTGAAATATTCCTTGGTCACGAACCGTAAGCTATGCTATAACATCATGTTCTCCGGTATCATCGGAGCCGCTACATTAACGATGGCATGGTTCGTGCAGCCCGTATTGATGAAGTTGGAAACCCCGACCTCCTATTACGGTGTCATTTGGACCGTGCTCAATCTGACTGTGGGATTGTCCGCCCTCTATTCTGATCAGGTAGAGCGGTATTTCGGGATGCGTAAATCAAACACGTTTATACTACTTATAATCGTAGGTGGATATATATCGCTCGCTTATAACCTTACTTATTGGGGATTAGCGATCTTGTTCATTTTCTATATAGTCCGGGGCTTCGCCACACCGATTTTGAAAGGTTACATTAATCAAATGACCTTCTCGGAGATGCGGGCTACGGTCTTGTCGATCCGTAACTTTGTGATCCGCTTGATATTCGCTGCCATCGCCCCATTTATAGGTTGGCTAAATGATTTCTATTCTTTACGTGTCGCCCTGTTAGTTTCCGCCGGAATTATTGCCATACCCGGAATTTTATTCTTAGTTTTGCAATTCCGTAAAGCAGATTAAAAATATAATAGCATGAAAAGACAACTTATGACCGGACTGTTTGCCGCTTTGGCTTTCACAGCGGTAGCCCAGTCGAATGAGTGGCGAGACCCCGAGGTCAACGCCGTAAACCGTGCCCCGATGCACGCCAATTTCTTCGCCTACGAGACCGCCGAGGTGGCAGCGAAGGACGCCAAGGAACAATCCCAGAACTTCATGACCTTGAACGGTCCTTGGAAATTCTTTTGGGTAAAGAACGCTGACGCTCGTCCTACCGATTTCTGGCGGACCGATTACAACGACAAAGGATGGAACAATATGCCTGTGCCCGGTGTATGGGAACTGAACGGATATGGAGATCCTCTCTACGTAAACGTTGGTTACGCTTGGCGTGAGCAATTCAAGAACAACCCGCCCGAGGTCCCTACCGTTAATAACCATGTGGGTTCCTACCGTCGTGAGATCATGGTTCCTGCCAGCTGGAACGGAAAAGAGATCATCGCCCATTTCGGTTCCGTTACCTCCAATATGTATTTGTGGGTAAACGGGAAGTACGTAGGCTATAGCGAAGACAGCAAGCTGGAAGCGGAGTTTAACTTAACTCCTTACTTGAAACCCGGACAAAAAAACCTGATTGCTTTCCAAGTATTCCGCTGGTGTGATGGCACTTATCTGGAAGACCAAGATTTCTTCCGTTACAGCGGTGTCGGACGTGATTGTTATTTATACGCCCGTAACCCAAAGCAACAGATCGCCGATATACGTGTGAATCATCGGCCATCTGCGGTTTTCAGTCAAAATTTCACGCAGCATTTTTTCCAGACCTTCAATGTCGGTCGGTTTTTCCCCATATATCACTACCCGTACCATATTCCACCTGCCTTTTTTGATTTGTTACTTTTCACACACCGTTATTGTTCACGCATACGTGCCCAGTAACGGATTTTCATTTACATTTCGGGCCATAACTTTTATACTATAAACATACCAAATGAGCAATTTAATGAAAACCACATCGACGCAAACGGTCAAACCTCGACCTAAATGGTCACGGTTTTGAATAAAGGAGGCGGTTGAGCTTTGATGCATTTTGCGATTGTTGAAGATTTGAAGATAGATCAGAATCATCTGATTCATTTGATACAGGAGAACTTGGAGAAGCATGGGGAAACGGCGTGCTTTGACTGCTACGAGCGGCGAGGCGTTTCTAGAAGCGTTCCGTCCGGGACTATTTAATGCGGTTTTTATGGATATTATGCTGGACCGGAACGGGCGCAATGGCATTGACACGGCGCTGGAGCTTCGCAAGAGCGCAGAACGTCTCCCGATCATTTTTACCACATCGGAACGTGATTATTCGCTGCAGGGGTACCGTGCCCATCCGCTTGATTATCTCTTAAAACCGGTTGAGGAAAAGGCGCTTGCCTGGTGTCTTGATGAGATCCGGACATTTCTCGCCGCACCCGCCTACA
>OLGB01003899.1_pt1 | contig 13387 bp, 12 predicted proteins | sample 1605691 | NCBI WGS metagenome assembly OLGB01 (sample SAMEA3888925, study PRJEB22519) | human gut metagenome | biome: human gut; feature: human-associated habitat; material: faeces | place: Denmark | collected 2010 | reverse complement strand
CTGCCGCACCTCGCTCGCCGTATCGGCACTTAGAATTATGCGGTATTGCCTATAATTTTTCATTGACAAACCCACTTCTCTGCGCTACCATGTTACTATCTTGTAGTATACGAGGGGGATCACCATGAAATACGGTTTTATCGGCTGCGGCAATATGGGCGGCGCAGTGGCCCGTGCGGTCTGCAAGGGTGCAGGCGCCAGGGATGTGCTGCTGGCCAACCGCACACCAGCCAAAGCGCAGGCCCTGGCCGGCGAGCTGGGCTGTGCCTGTGGCACTAACGAGCAGGTCGCCAGTATCTGCGATTTTATTTTCCTGGGGGTCAAACCCCAAATGATGGCTGACATGCTGGACGAGCTGGCCCCCACGCTGGAGGCCCGGGCCGAAAGCCGCCCCTTTGTGCTGGTCAGCATGGCGGCGGGGCTTTCGATGCAGCAGATCCGTCACATGGCGGGCAGCGGCTACCCCATCATCCGCATGATGCCCAACACCCCCGTGGCGCTGGGCGCCGGTATGATCCAGTACTGCTGCGACGACGTGGGGCCTGCCCAACTGCAGGAGTGGCTGGCCGCCATGCAGCCCGCCGGGCGGCTGGACGAAGTGCCTGAGACGCTGATCGATGCCGCCAGCGCAGTTTCCGGCTGCGGCCCGGCCTGGGTGTACCAGTTTATCGAGGCACTGGCCGATGGCGGCGTGGCCGCCGGCCTGCCCCGCGCCAAGGCCCAGGAATATGCCGCCCAGATGGTGCTGGGCAGCGCCCGCATGGTGCTGGAAAGCGGCAGCCACCCCGGTGCCTTGAAAGACGCCGTGTGCAGTCCCGGCGGGTCCACCATCCAGGGTGTGCGCCTGTTGGAAGAACGGGCCTTCCGCGGTGCTGTGACCGACGCCGTGCTGGCCGCCTACGAGAAAACGAAAGAGTTGGGAAAGTAAGATGCGAATTGTTGTTAAGGTCGGCACAAGCACCCTGGCCCACCCGGGTGGGCGGCTGAACATCCGCCATACCGAGGACCTTGTCAAGGTATGGAGCGACATCAAAAACGCCGGACATGAGCTGATCGTGGTCTCCTCGGCTGCTACCGGTCTGGGCGTGGGCAAGCTGCAAATTCAAAAGCCCCGGGACATCACCACCAAGCAGGCAGCCGCTGCCGTGGGCCAGTGCGAGCTGATGTACACCTACGACCGGCTGTTTGGCCAGTACAACCACACTGTGGCCCAGATGCTGCTGACCTGGGAGGATTTCGACCACGAAAACCGGCTGCACAACCTGCGCAATACGCTGGAGCGTCTGCTGGAGCTGGGAGCCATCCCCATCATCAACGAGAACGACCCCATCGCCTGCGAGGAGTACTCTCTGGGCGACAACGACACGCTGGCCGCGCTGGTGGGCGAGTGCATCCACGCCGATCTGGTGGTGCTGCTCTCTGACATCGAGGGCTTGCACACCGCCGACCCACACACCCATGCCGACGCGAAACTTATCCCTGTGGTGGAAGAAATCACACCCGAAATTGAGGCGCTGGCCGGCGGGGCCGGGTCCAGCCTGGGCACCGGCGGCATGCTGACCAAGATCAGCGCTGCCAAACGCGCCACCGCCGCCGGGGCCGATATGATCATCACCAACGGTGCCCGCGCCGACGTGCTGTACGATATTGTGGAGGGTAAGCCGGTAGGCACCCGCTTTATTGGTAAAAAGGAGCATGCCCAATGACGACGCAGGAAATTTTGCAGGCGGCACAGACCGCCCGCATGCCGCTGGCTCTGGCCGACGCCGACACAAAAAATGCGGCGCTGGAGGCCATGGCCGTGGCATTGATTGCCGCGAAAGATGCGATCCTGGACGCCAACGCGAAAGATCTGGCAGCGGCCCGCGGCCGAGTCAGCGATGTGATGCTGGACCGCCTGGCGCTGACGCCCTCCCGCCTGACCGACATGGCCAAGGGTATGCGCGAGGTCGCCGCCCTACCCGACCCGGTGGGCGCGGTGCTGCGCCGCATCGTGCGCCCCAACGGGCTGGTGATTGAAAAGACCGCCGTGCCTATGGGTGTGATCGCCATAATTTACGAGAGCCGCCCCAACGTGACCAGTGACGCCGCTGCTCTGGCGGTGAAAGCAGGCAGCGCCTGCATCCTGCGCTGCGGCCGCGATGCCTGGGCCAGCTGCCACGCCATTGTGGAGGCCCTGCGCGCCGGTCTGCGCAAAGCCCACCTGCCCGAAACGGCAGTGAGCCTGATCGAGGATACGAGCCACGCCAGCGCCAACGAGTTGATGACCGCTGACGGGCTGGTAGACCTGCTGATTCCCCGCGGTGGTGCCGGGCTGATTCGCGCCTGCGTGGAGAATGCCACAGTCCCCTGCATCCAGACCGGCACCGGCATCTGCCACGTTTATGTGGACGCTGCCGCTGATCTGGAGATGGCTGTGAACATTGTGGAGAACGCCAAGACCAGCCGTCCCAGCGTTTGCAACGCCGAGGAGGCTCTGCTGGTACACCGGGATGTGGCCGCCCAGTTTTTGCCGATGCTGAAACAGCGCCTTGTAGACGACCGCACCGCCGTCGGGCTGACCCCGGTGGAACTGCACCTGGACGCCCGCGCCGCGGCTATCATTGACGGTGTGCCTGCCGCACCTGCGGATTTTGACACCGAATATCTGGACTACAAGCTGAGCGTGGCCGTGGTGGATACACTGGACGACGCCATTGCCCATATTGCCAAGCACTCCACCCACCACAGCGAGGCCATCATCACGGCGGACAAGGCCGCCGCCCAGCGTTTTACCGCCTGCGTGGACAGCGCCGCGGTCTACGTGAACGCCAGCACCCGCTTTACCGATGGCGGTGAGTTCGGCCTGGGCTGCGAGATGGGCATCAGCACCCAAAAGCTGCACGCCCGCGGCCCCATGGGGCTGGCCGAGCTGTGCACCTACAAGTACATCATCCACGGCAGCGGCCAGACCCGCGGCGGTGCCGCCGCCAAACTGCAGACGCCCTGCTGTTGAAAATTTAAAATAGCAAAAAATTCCCCGGTGCAGTTCAGAATAAAACCGCACCGGGGAATTGCTGTTTATATGGATGTCAGCCGATGTTCATATCGACGGGCTTGGAGATGCCATTGACGTGGCCGGAGCCCGTGTACTGCCAGATGTTGTATTTATAGCTGAAGTTCAGGGTGTCGCGGTACTGGGCGATCCAGGTGTTGTACTTGCTGATGTTAGCGAAGTTCAGCGAGTTGTAGAACCAGCTTGCATAGGAGTACACACCGGCAGAGTAGCCGGAGTTGCGGATGGTCTCGCAGAATGCGACGGCGCAGGCGGTGCGCTGGGCGGCGCTGATGGTATCGGCGCGGCCGGTATCACCGGCGACTTTCTCGGTATCGTAGTAGACGCCCAGGGGCAGCGAGTAGCCGCTGACCAGGCTCAGCACCATGCTGGCTTCCTCGACGGCCTCGGCCTCGTTAGTGGCTTGGCTGTAGAAGTAGACGCCCACTTTCAGGCCCGCGTTGATGGCGCCGCGGATGTTGGCGCGGTAGGTGGAATCCTCGACCAGAGCACCGCTGCCGTAGCCGCGGTAGCCACAGCGGATGATGGCAAAGGTGATGCCGTCGGCCTTGACAGCGTTCCAGTCAATGCTGCCCTGGAACTTGGAAACATCAATGCCGCGGGCCGTGCGATTCAGCGCACCGTCGGCACCAAAGGTGTAGACGTTGCCCTGGATGACCTGGTTGCCGGTAACGGGCTGGTGGGTGGCGGGGTCGTAATAGTACGTGGCGCCGTCAATGTTCTGCCAACCGGTGTACTGGTACTCGACGGTCTCGGTGCTGGTCACGGCAAAGCCGTACCCGGCCAGCTTGGAGGCTTCGATCTCATGGGGAAAGCCTGCGGTGCGATCCACCGGCGTGGGGGCCGGGGTGGCCGTGGGGGCAGGCGTCGGGGTCGCGGTCGGCTCCGGGGTGGCGGTCGGGGTGGGTTCCGGCGTGGCCGTCGGCTCCGGGGTGGCGGTCGCTTCGGGTTCCGGGGTAGGCGTTGCCTCTTGCTCCGGGGTGGGGGTCGGCGTGGACTCGCTGTCACCACTGGCAGAGGAGGAACCACTTTCGACGTTCTCATCTACCCCCATGATGCCCTCGTTATCGTCGGCATGGTGGATGACACGGGTGGTAACAGCCAGAGGCACGATGGCATCCGCTGCACCGGGCAGCCAGACAGCCATGCTGTGGGCAGCGGCATAGCTGTCATCGCGCTTGGCACCGGCCAGGTCCTTGGTGCCGTCTTTGTAAACGGGCAGGTACGGGGTCTCGGTGCCGTCAGACAGCAGCAGATGGCCGCTGCTGCTCAGCTTGGCGGTGTATGTAGTGGTCTTGCCGGTCTCGGTCTTGGCGCTCTCAGCGTAGGTGACGGTGTCGGTCACCTCCTCGACGATGGGGGCAGCGCCTGCGTTTTTGCTGGCAGAGTCCTCAGCGCTCTCGTTGACCTGGCTGGCCTGGACGATCTTCTCTTTCACGGCGGCCACATCAGCCTTGTAGACGACCTTCTCGTTGACGGTTACAGTCTTGCTTTCGGGCGTGACATACCCCTCGATGGGCTGCACAGTCACGGTGTAGTCGCCAGGCTCCACCTCCTCGGCCAGGGCCGTGCCGGTCTTGGTGTCCAGCTCGTAATCGGTGGTCTTGCCATCCTTGTCAGTCAGAGTCACGGTGGCGGCCACATCCAGCAGGGGCAGCTTTTCCTCGGCGTCCTCATCCTTGTCGGAGGCACTTTCGGGGGTGGTAGTCGGCAGCGTATAAAGCTCCACACCAATGTCCTGCTGCACGACGGTCACATCGACGTACAGGTCCTTATCCGGTTCCGGCGTAGCCGTCGGTTCCGGGGTCGGGGTGGGGGTCGCCTCCACGATGGCCGTCGGCTCCGGGGTGGGTTCCGGCTGGGCCTGGGGCGTGAAGGACGCTGCCATGACGCCCAGGCCGATGCTGGCCGTGAGCACCACGGCCGAGCCGCCTGCCACCAGTTTGTACAGCGGCAGACGCGCAAAGGCGTTGCCGGAGAAATATTTCATGGGATTCCGCTTACTGAACATCCTGTCCTCACTGTTTCCTTTTATAGAGTTCTATTACTGCTTATGGTCATCATACCATAAAGACTCCCCTGGCCGCAAGGGGGCAGGGGCGAAAAAACTTGTAAATTTTGCCAAAACAGATGCTCTAATTTTGTTCAATTTACCGCATTTTGGCAGTTTTTTAGCTGATATGGTGGTTACTCTGCCGTAAGGCCACCAGTAGTTGTGTAGGGCAAAAATTCTTCTACCAGCAGGTCCACGCAGGCGCCGTAGCTGCGCATGCCCAATTTCTGGCCGTAACCCTGCAAAAAGGCAGTGTACACTTTTTCGCCGGTCTCCTTCACCGGGCCTTCCCACTGCTTCCAATAGGCGTTGTTGTCCGCCATGTCGGCCTGAGCCTCGGCGCACAGGGCGGCATAGGATGCCCGGGCCAGGTCCGGGTCGGCGCTGTACAGCGCGTTGGAGAGATGCAGATAGCCGAACAGCCAGCCGGAGTACTGGTATGCCGCATTGCCGCCCGCTGTGGCCGCCATAACGCCGACGAAGTTAGCCTCCTGCTCCGCCGCCACACCCCGCTGGTGGGCCAGCTCGTGGGCGACCGTCACCGGCAGGAACACCGCCGGGCTGTCCACGTTGAGGGTGCTCTCCCCCACCAGCGGGCAAAGGTAGCCGGTGAAGCCCCACGCGCTCATCAGCTTGGAGTAGACCGCCGGTTTGGGGTGCCGCTCGGGGCCGTCCAAAAACGGCCAGCGCTCCAGCAGCGGCGTGTACAGGCCGGTGCAGCTTTGCAAAATTTCGGTTTTCTCCACCGCAAACAGACTGCTTTCGTCCCGGGGCACGGCATCGGCTGTCTCGTTGACGCGGGCGGCGAAGTAGTCGGTCACCGCCGCCAGCTGCTCTACGCTGACCGCCGGGGACTGCATGCCTGCCCTGCCTGCAAAGCTTGTACCGTAGTACTGGGTGCCCCAGAGGGCGCACACGCCCGCATAGCCCCAAACGACCAGCACCGCCACATGCAGCAGCCAGGCGGGCAGGGCACCTTTTTGGCCCTTAACCGCACGGCGGATGGCACGGACCAGAAAGGCCAGCGCACCCACGATCAGCACGGTGGCCCCCAGCTCGCAGGCACTGAAGGGCAGCGGGTCCACCAGCGCCGAGATGCCCCGCTTGACGGGCATCGAGACATGGGCCAGCCACCAATCCATGGCCGTCCGGTTGCCGCGTGCGGCCGCAAACAGGCCCAGGGCCGCCAGCCCGGCCAGCAGCCCCAGGCAGGCGGCCCGGTGGCGGCGCAGCCAGGCGGTAAGGGTTTTGCAGGTATTTTTCAGCATTGCAGTGTCTCCCGTTTGTGATTTACTTTAGGCAACACCGCACAATTCCCGCCTTACGGCTTAAGCACCGCTTCGGCGGCTGCGGCACGGCATCTGCGTTGCCAAAATGCTCGATAATACACAAAGTATTATCTGCGCTTTTGGCTTAGCAGCTGCCGCACCTCGCTCGCCGTATCGGCACTTAGAATTGTGCGGTATTGCCTTTATTATACTACACGCACCCCCGCATTGCCAAAAGTTTTTGCTTGACAAGGCCCGTCTTTCGTGTATACTGAAAGCAGACATAAAAACAGGGGCGCTGGGGGGCATCCTCGGCTGAGACCGAAATCAACTGCGATTTTGGAAACCTTACACCTGATCCGGGTAATGCCGGCGTAGGAAGTTTGACCCATAGTCGTACTGTTTTGCGCCTGCATGTTTTGCAGGCGCTTTTTCTTGTTTTTATGTACTATTTTTGAGGAGTGGATACCATGTCCAAAACCTATTCCAAGACCCGCACTCTGGTAGAGTGCGCCCTGATGATCGCGCTGGGCACCGTGCTGGCGAACATCAAGATCTATTCCCTGCCCAACGGCGGCTCCATCACGCTGTTCAGCATGCTGCCGTTCATCATGATCTCGTTCCGCCACGGGGTCAAATGGGGCCTGTTCACCGGCTTTGTCAACAGCCTGCTGCAGATGCTGCTGGGCTTCTATGCACCGCCGGCCCCCGGCCTGCTGCCGCTGGTTGGCATGATTTTGCTGGACTACGTGCTGGCCTTTACCCTGCTGGGCCTGGCCTGCGCCATCGCTAAGCCCTTCAGCAACAAGCTGGTGGGTGTCGGCGTCGGCACGGCCGTCGTCTGCTTCATCCGCTTTATGTGCAGCTTTTTATCCGGCGTGCTGATCTGGGGCAACCTGAGCGACGGCCTGCCCGCCTGGACCTACAGCCTGACCTACAACGGCAGCTACATGCTGCCCGAGACCATCATGACGACCATTGCCGCCGTGCTGATCTACAAGGCCGCTCCGCAGCTGTTCAGCGCACAGAACGACTAAATTCTTTCCCATTCCTAAAAAAGCTGCCTAAAATTCTCGAACAGAAGCATTGCAAGTTGTGCAATTCTCTGCTATAATAGCTGTAATGATAGAAAATTCTGTGCGCTTTTGCAGAGAGGCCGCACTTTGAAAGGGGATTTTAGAATGGCAATCTCTGAACCTACTGCCGTATTTTCCATCCGGGATGACCGGGATATGGAGATCAAACAGGCAGTATTGCAGGTCTACCGTGCGCTGGAAGAGAAAGGCTACAACCCCATTAACCAGCTGGTGGGCTACATCCTGTCGGAGGACCCGACTTACATTACCACGTACAAAAACGCCCGCGCCATCATCCGCCGCATTGACCGCGACGATCTGCTGCAGGCTTTGGTGCGCGACTTTGTAAAAGGCTGATTTTTCAACAGAATATGCAAAAAACGCCCGTGTGCTTTAGCTGGCACACAGGCGTTTTGTTTTATTGATGCTGCTTAGTCGGCAAAAAAGGCGTTCTGCACGGCGTTAAGCACGGCGGCGCGGCCAGCGGTAAAGTTGACACCGCCCTGCAGGTAGCAGGTGTAGGGGGTGCGCAGGGGGCCGTCGCAGCTGATCTCGATGGTGCTGCCCTCGGTAAAGCTGCCAGAGGCCATGACCACTTTGTCGGTGTAGCCGGGCTCGTCAGCGGGCTCAGGGTCAGCGAAGCTGTCCACCGGGCTGTTGTGCTGGATACCGGCGCAGAAGCCCGTGAGGGCGGCGGCGCTGCCGGAATCGAAACAGGTTACGATGTCGTTGTGGTCGTCGGTGTAGCGGGGCACCGGCTTGACCCCCACCAGCTCCAGCAGGCACTGGGCGTAGATAGCGGTCTTGAGGGCCTCGCACACGACGCCGGGGGCGTAGTAGAAGCCCAGGAAGGTATCCCGCAGGCTGTCCTGGGTGCAGCCCAGGTCGGCGCCGATGCCGGGAGCCGTGAAGCGGTGGCTGCACTTTTCCACCAGGTCGGCGCGGCCAGCAATGTAGCCGCCGGTGGGGGTGATGCCGCCGCCGGGGTTTTTGATGAAACTGCCGGCGATCAGGTCCGCGCCTGCGGCCAGAGGTTCCTGCGTCTGGGTGAACTCGCCGTAGCAGTTATCCACAAAGATGACCGCATCGGGGTTGGCCTTGCGAGCAGTCTCGGCCACCCTGCGGATCGTCTCTAAATCGAACGCATTGCGCTGCATGTAACCGCGGCTGCGCTGGATGTGCACAACGGTAGCCGTTTTGGCTTTTTCAGCAATCAGCGCGTAGTCCGGGGTGTTGTCGGGCAGCAGCGGGCACTCGTCGTAGTTGACGCCGTACTCCCGCAGGGTGCCGCAGCCCTTGCCTGCTTCGCCAATGCCGATGACACCCTCCAACGTATCGTAGGGGCGGCCGGTGGCGGCCAGCAGGGTATCGCCGGTGCGCAGCAGACCAAACAGGGCGACCGTCAGGGTGTGGGTGCCGCTCATGAACTGAGAGCGCACAAGGGCAGCCTCGGCGCCCATGCAGCGGGCGAAGACCTCCTCCAGCTTATTACGGCTGTCGTCCCAGACGCCGTAGCCGCTGGAACCCCAGAAGTGCCGGGCCTCGACACCGCAATCGGTGAAGGCACGCAGCATTTTCAGCTGGTTGTAGTCGCGGATCTCCTCCACATGGCAGAAAGGTTCACGACAAAGTTCCAAAGCTTTTCGGTCCAGTTCCAACACGTCGGGGCGTAAATTGTAGAATTGTTCGATCATTTTGTATTCCAATCTGTAGTATATTGTTGAATCATGCCATTTTGTACAAACCCAAGCCGCTGGTAAAATCCGCGGAGGTGGGGCAGGCAGAGGAAACAGACGTCCTTCTCCGCCGCCAGTTCGTTGGCCAGGCTGGCAATCAGCCAGCCTGCCAATCCCCTGCCCCGCCATTCCGGCGCGGTGACACCGGCGGCCATGTAGGCTTCGCGGGTGCTCTGCTCATAGCAGCCTACCGTGCAGACGGGCTTGCCATTGTACAGCAGGGCGCGGCAGGTGCCATAGCCATGGGCCAGGGCCGTGCAGGCGGTGGAGTAGAATTCGTCGGCCTCGGCATCGCTCTCGGAAAAGACCAGGCGGCTGATGGGCAGCATCGAAGGGGCAGTATCCAGCGTAAGGCCCCACTTCCCCGCCGGAGGCTTTGGCAGGGGCAGTGCACGGCCCTGGGGCAGCGTCCACAGGGTCAGCGGTTTGCCGGACTGCCATGTGTTGGCGTAGGCCGCAGGCAGCGGGTGTTCGCACCGCAGGCAGTCGACGTGCAGGAATCGCAGGAAGCCCTGCAGTTCCTCGCGTGTGTCCTCGTCGTCGGGCAGGCCACCGCACAGAGCGCCGCTGCCGCCGCGCAATTCCAGCACCGCCGTGCCGGGCAGCAGGTAGAACATCCACCCGCTGGCCGGGTGCGCACCGAACAATGCCAGATGGGTGCCCAGCACGCTCTCAAAATACGGCTTGCCGGCAATGCGCCGGCGGTACTCGGCCTGCTGCTGCGGTGTGGTAACGGCTTGGATCATAGGTGGTCCTTTTCTGTTCCTTTTCTTATAAGAAAAGGAACCAAAAGAATTTTAATGGAAAAGCATAGAAACGGGCGGATATAGAATCCACCCCTATGTGGGGTGGGGTTCTATCGTGCATAGGGCGGCATTTTTATCGGCTCCTACGGCCTACCGGGGAATTGTAGGGGCGGATGCAAGCATCCGCCCGCGGGCGAGCAATGCTCGCGCCTACAGCGCATTTTTATGCTAATTTTGTTTGAAAATTCTTTTCGCGACTTTCTTTCAAGAAAGCTGCATCACAATGTTTTTATAATCGCGGCCGCGGACCTCAAAGTTGGGGTAGAGGTCGAAGGAAGCGGACGCCGGGGACAGGCTGACGACGTCGCCGGGCTGGGCGGCACTGCGGGCCAGCTCAACGGCATGCTGCATGTTGTCGGCGTGCAGGATTGTCAGCTTGCTTTCGTCAAAGTCGGGATGCTCGCGCACGGCCTTCTCGATGCGGGGGCCGGTAGCACCCATCAGCACCAGCGTCTTGACGTGGGCGATAATCTCCGGGGCCAGCGGCTCGTAGGGGATCTTTTTGTCGTAGCCGCCCGCGATCAGGATGATCTTCTGGTCAAAGCTGCGCAGGCCCGCGATGGTGCGCGTGGGGCTGGATGCGATGGAGTCGTTGTAGTAAGTAACGCCATCCAGTACGCGGACCGGCTCAATGCGGTGCTCAACACCCGTAAAAGTGGAGCCGACCTGGCGCATAGCCTCGACGGGCACGCGGCCCCAGACGGCGGCAATGGCTGCCAGCAGGTTTTCCACGTTGTGCAGGCCGCGCAGTTTGATCTCAGCGCGGGGCAGCACAGGGGTCACAACGCCGTTCTCGGCATAGCAAAGCGTATCATCGCTTGCGCGCAGGAAGGCGCCGCGGTCGGTCTCATGCAGGCGGGTGAACCAGACCTGCTCGCCCTTGCAATCGCTCTGCATGGCGCGGGTGATGTCGTTCTCGTAGCCCAGCACGGCACGGCAGGGCGGCACCTGCCAAAGCAGGATGTTGCGCTTGGCATCGATGTACTCCTGCATATCCTTGTGGTGGTCCAGATGGTTGGGGGTCACGTTGGTGACGACCGCCACCTTGGGGCTGCGGCGCATGCTGATAAGCTGGAAGCTGGACAGTTCGACCACGGCCACGGCGTCAGGCGTGACGTCGGTCAGCTGGGGCAGCAGCGCCGCGCCGATGTTGCCGCCCAAAAAGACTTTGCGGCCGGCGGCCTCAAACATTTTGGAAATCAGCGTAGTAGTGGTGGTCTTGCCGTCGGAGCCGGTCACAGCCACGATCTCACAGGGGCAGAACTCGAAGAAAAGCTCCACCTCGCTGGTGACCATAGCGCCAGCGGCCTTGGCTGCCTGCAGTTCGGGCTTGAAATACTCATAACCCGGCGTGCGCATGATGATGTCCTGCCCGGCGAAACCGTCGGTGTAATGCTCGCCCAGACTCAGGGCCACGTTCAGGCGGCGCAGCGTGTCGGCGTAGTCGCCAAAGTCCTCGATGGATTTTTTCTGGTCGCACAGCGTGACCTGCGCGCCCAGCTCTACAAACTGCTCAATGCAGCGCTTGTGGCTGACACCGGCACCGATAAAGGCAACTCTTTTGCCCTGAATAAGTTTTTCCAGCTGTTCGATCGGCAGCATAGCTATCTCTCCCCTGCTTTATAATTTGGTTTGAATCTATACGCTATTATATACGATTACGTGCGTCCCTGCAACAAAATTCGGCCCGCCGAAGCGGACCGAACAAGATTTATTTTAAATCCATCGGCATCGGCGGACATGCGCCAACAATGCCGATACCGCTAGAGCCAAAAAGTGCATTTTTGTGTCGTCAGGCGCGAAAATGTGCTTTTTTTGCGACGGGGTGAATCCAAAGGCGGGGTACAGGAGCATGGCGCAGCCACAAGCGACGAACCCCTTCTTTGAGCGCACGAAGTACGCGCTTACTGCTGGCCGCCCATGGGGATGCCGTGCTTATCCAGCAGGGTGCGGATCTTGGTCATCGGATCGATGATGGAAGAAACGCTCTTGTCGTGGTTGATGGCGGCGATGAAGTAAGCGGTATACTTGGAAACGTCGACGTCGTAGTACCACTCGCGGTCCAGCAGCTCGGGCTTGCGGTAGGTCAGGTTGGTGCCCAGCACAGCCTTGATGATGCCGTCGTGGTAAGCCTTGTCGAACTTCTCCAGGCCGGCGGTGAACAGCGGGAAGGTGCAGCAGGTGAAGATGTTGCGGGCACCGCGCATCTTCAGCTCGTAGGCAATATCCAGCATAGACTCGCCGGAAGCAATGATGTCGTCAGCGATGAAGACATCCTTGCCCTGGACGCTCTCGCCCAGGTACTCGTGGGCAACGATGGGGTTACGACCGTTGACGATGCGGCTGTAATCGCGGCGCTTGTAGAACATGCCCAGGTTGCAGCCCAGCACGCTGGAGTAGTACATGTTGCGGTTCATGGCGCCCTCGTCGGGAGAAACGATCATGAAGTTATCCTTGTGGAAGCTGACGTCAGGCACGTGATGCAGCAGGCACTTGAGCACCTGGTAGGTGGGCATGACGTTGTCGAAGCTCATGGTGGGGACGGCGTTCATGACGCGGGGGTCATGAGCATCAAAGGTGATGATGTTCTTAACGCCGACATCGCGCAGCTGCTGCAGCGCAAAAGCGCAGTCCAGGCTCTCGCGGCTGACGCGGCGATGCTGGCGGCCGCCGTACAGGCTGGGCATAATGACGCTGATGCGGTGGGCGCGGCCTGCAACGGCCTGGATCAGACGCATCAGGTTCTGGAAATGGTCGTCGGGAGAGAGATGGTTCTCATAGCCGAACAGCTGGTAGGTAACGCTGTAGTTGCCCGGATCGACGAAGATATACAGGTCGTCGCCACGGGTAGAAGCCTTGACCAGGCCCTTTGCGTCGCCGGACTGGAAACGCGGGCAATCAGACGGGATAATGAAGGTGTCAACATCCATGCCAACCTCGCGCGCCCAGCGCACCAGGTGACCATCTACCAGCTTGCACAGTTCCTCGGCGCCGGGGCAGGCAATCAGACCCAGGTCAGCAATTGCAGACTCCGTGGCGAAGAAATCGCGCGGGCTAATATTTTGTTCAGCCATACGTGTGTACTCCTTACTTCCATCACAAATTTTTACCGTTCATCAGCGGCGGGCATACCGCCACATCTATTAGTATTGTATCACAGCCCCCGTGTAAAATCAGCCCCGGCATGCGTTTTTCTGCCGTTTTTTCGCATTTTCCGCGCTTTGCACATGCACAGTTCGCCATTGTTTGAAAAATACTGGCGGATTTTACAAAAAATTTGCAAAAAGCGGACAGAGCCAAGCTCCATCCGCCTATTACAGGTATTTCTACGCTTTTGCGCTTACTCTTTGGTCTTGGTTTCACTTTCGTGGATTTTTCGCAGGATCATCTTTG
>OLGB01003889.1_pt1 | contig 13419 bp, 10 predicted proteins | sample 1605691 | NCBI WGS metagenome assembly OLGB01 (sample SAMEA3888925, study PRJEB22519) | human gut metagenome | biome: human gut; feature: human-associated habitat; material: faeces | place: Denmark | collected 2010 | reverse complement strand
GAATTACCATTTTAATCTTTTCTCCTTGTTGTATTGTGGCATTGCTGGATATTTCATACTCCTTCCTTAGAATAGCGAGGGATTGGAATGACATCATTGGTGTGGTATTTAAAACCTCCTCCCTGCCGTGTCCCGTAGCCTTACGGGGTGTTTTGCTATGCAAAATATAGGGGAGGTGTCACGCAGTGACGGAGGGGTTGGAAAATACTGGAAGTGGAGGTGGCAGAAGTCAGGACTCCTCTCCCTCTGTTCATCGTAGATGTGATAGGGGGAGTGCCCGTAGGGCGAGAGGGTTAAAGAAATACCCGCAGAAGAAACAGAGACAGGCATTAACCTCTTTCCCTTTCGAGGTGTCTCCGAAAGAAAAGTGCAATAGTTATTCCCCGGAAAAAAGCTCTTTGTCGGGTCGGTTGGAAACTTTTTGAGCTCCTGTTTCTGCTATCTTTGTATTTGTGTTATCTTTGCAGCCGTAAACTGCTCGGTTCTGTCCGGGCTCAATATGTGAAGCATGAAAGATTTTTTTTCCATACTCCGGCGATTTGTGCCCCCCTATAAATATTACCTTGCCCTCAACATCTTTTTCAATATTTTGGCGTCGGTCTTGACGCTTTTCTCGTTTGCCCTTATCATTCCTATATTGGAAATATTGTTCAAGCTCAAACAGGCCTCTTATACTTTTATGGAATGGGGGTCGGGTTCCATTAAAGATGTGGTGATAAATAATTTCTATTATTACATTACAACCATAATCGATGAAAAAGGAGCCGGTTTCGCCCTGTTGATATTGGGCGTTTTTTTAATGGTGATGACCTTTTTCAAGACGGCCGCTACCTATTTGAGCTCCTATTTCATGATACCGCTTCGGTCGGGAATCGTGCGCGATATTCGTAATTATGTGTATGAAAAAGTAGTAAGTTTGCCTATCGGTTTTTTCACCAGTGAGAAGAAAGGCGATGTCATGGCCCGTATGTCGGGAGATGTAGGAGAGATAGAAAATTCGATAATGGCATCGCTCGATATGATGTTCAAGAATCCCATTATGATTATTGTCTGTTTGGCGACCATGTTCGCCATTAGTTGGCAACTTACTCTTTTTGTCTTGATTCTGCTTCCTACGGCAGGATACATTATGGGACAAGTCGGTAAGAAACTGAAACGTCGTTCTCTCGAAGGGCAGAATCAATGGGGATTGTTGATGTCTATCATAGAGGAGACTTTGGGCGGGTTGCGCATTGTCAAGGCCTTCAATGCCGAGGATAAAATGATAAAATGGTTTCACGACGATAACAATCGTTTTTATCGCATATCCAATCGAATCAACCGCCGGCAGTCGTTGGCGCATCCTATGAGCGAATTTTTAGGCACGTGTACCATTTGTATCGTCCTTTGGTATGGCGGCTCGCTCATCTTGTCGGGAACGAGCAGTATCGATGCCGCTTCGTTCATTTACTATCTGGTTATTTTTTACAGCATTATCAATCCGGCGAAAGATTTGTCCAAAGCCGCTTACTCCATACAGAAAGGGTTAGCCTCTATGGTGAGGGTCGATCTCATTCTGTCGGCGGTGAATCCCATACAAGACCCGAAGAATCCGGTAGAATTGAAGGAAATGAAAGAGGGGATAGAATATCGGGGAGTCTCTTTCCGGTATAGTACCGAAAATGTCGTGAAGCACGTCGACCTTTCCATTAAAAAGGGACAGACGGTCGCTCTCGTAGGGCAGTCCGGTTCCGGAAAATCTACGATGGCCGACCTTTTACCACGCTTTTACGACGTGAATGAAGGGGGAATTTATATCGACGGAATCAATATCAAAGATTTCAGAGTGCACGATTTGCGGGGATTGATGGGAAATGTCAATCAAGAAGCCATTCTCTTTAACGATTCTTTCTACAACAATATAACCTTCGGGGTGGAAAACGCAACGATGGAGCAAGTCATCGAAGCGGCAAAAATCGCCAATGCGCACGATTTCATCATGGCGACCGAACAAGGATACGATACCTGCATTGGCGACCGGGGAAGCCGTCTTTCGGGCGGGCAGCGACAACGTGTGAGTATAGCCCGTGCAATCCTGAAAAACCCTCCTATTCTTATTCTCGACGAGGCGACCTCGGCTCTCGATACCGAGTCGGAACGGTTGGTACAGGAGGCTTTGGAGAACCTTATGCGTAATCGCACTACGCTGGTAATAGCTCACCGTCTTTCCACGATAAAAGATGCCGATTTAATTTGCGTCATGCACGAAGGCGAAATTGTGGAACGGGGTCGTCATGACGAATTGATAAAACTCGACCGCTATTATAAACGTTTGGTCGATATGCAGAAATTCTGAGACGTTCCGGAAAAGATACGCCGAAGAGACTCCTCTCGGTAACCTCTTCGGCATCACTCATTTCGAGATTAATCGATTTTCCTTTTTGTACGTTCCTTCCGGTAAAGCCGTTTTATCCATAATATTCTGTTGTGGAGTGTCTTGTCGTTTTGTAATACAGGGCAAGTAGAAATTGTGCGTGGGTGGATATGGAACTCGTATGGCTTGTCGTTGATAAAATAAATTCCACAGAAAACTTTTTTGATTTTTATTCAAAGTATTTATTAAGATTGGCTTTTGAAAAATAAAAGCAATATTTATATATTATTATAATGATAAAACTTTCGTTTTCTCTCTTGTATATTAATATTATTTTATATAACTTGCCTTCGCTTATAAAAATAAGATCGGTCTGGCTTTATTCCATAATTTGATATAGGCCGATAAAGTTGTTAGAAATTCGAATATAAAATATTGATATTCAAATTGATATTATCTAAAATGCTGGTTAAGAGTCAAATGGTTTGTTGAGCTATATTTTTACAAATATTATACATAAACTAAATTTAAATTATGATGAAAAATTTCTACAAAAAGCTATCGTTTGTAATGGTTATGGGCATCTCTCTTTCAAGTTATGCCGCATGGAACGGTGATGCAACTGCTTGGACACAGGGCGATGGTTCGGAACAAAATCCGTTCTTGATAGAGAACGAGGCGCAACTGTCGCATTTGCAGCAAACGGTGACAGCCGGTGAAACCTATCAAGGAAAATTTTTCCGCTTGACAGCCGATTTAGACATGGGTGGCAAGCAAATGCCTTCGATTGGTAACTATAATGACTATACGACACAAGAGAATCCCGAGTTGGTCAGAGAGTCAAAAGTATTCCGTGGAACTTTCGATGGCGATTTCCATACCATCGATAATCTCACAATCGTAAATAATAATGCCGATGTCAATCTCGGTGGGGTGGGACTTTTTGCAGTCTCTTATCCCGAAACCCACATCTGTAATCTCACTCTCGGGCAGGGTGTTACCGTTGAAGGTAGTGAATTCGACAATGTAGGCGGTTTTATCGGTTATAGTTCGGGTGGCAAGGTGGAAAATTGCCGCTTCATGGGTTTGGTGAACGGGGGCAGTATGAACGCTGGGGGTATCGTGGGTGTTGCCGAGGCGACTGTGACAATCTCTGGTTGTGTAAATACCGGTAGGTTGGTAGGGCATTCGTTTGCTGGTGGTATTGCTGGGACTGTCAGTATATCGAAAGTTCAAAACTGTTATTCTTCGGCTACAATTTCGTGCCCATCGGCCTATTGGGTGGCTGGTATTGTTGGTTGGGCCGAGCAATCCACACTCTACAACTGTTATGCTATCGGTTCCATCGAGGCGGAAGTCGGTTCGTCTTTCTTGCCCGGTAAAAGCCCCATTTGTGCAGAATTGGAAAAATCTTCGGCTTCCGATTGTTACTATGTCGAAGCGCTCACCGGCTGTAAGCCTTTGAGCGAGCAGACCGGTGTGACCGCTGTTACGGAGGAAGAAATGAAAGCTGCCGATATGATTGCTAAACTTAATGCCAATCTGTCTGCTAATGCGTGGGGTGTAGGGGCCGACGGCTTCCCGGCTCTTCTGTGGGAAATCGACGGAACGGGCAGTATCGAGTCTGTCGGTGCGACAGCTGGAATTGAGATTGTTAAAGAGGGCGACCGCTTGGTGATTGTATCGGCAACAGGTGAAAAAGCTCGCCTTAGTGTTTACGATATTACCGGTAAAGTGATCGTGACGGCTGTTGTCACCGATGGCGATTGCATTACGGTGCACGATAAAGGAGTATGTATAGCCTCGCTTGTTACAGACGATGGCAATCGTACGACCCATAAATTTTTGTTCTAAAAAGTAACGAGAAAGTGAAGGGGAATCGCATGCTGTCGGTTCCCCTCGTTTTCTCTGCATTATAATATCATCGACTTATGATAATGCGAAAAAAAATTACATGTATGGTTGCGGCTGCGTTGGCCTTTATGGCTTCGGCGCAGCCGTTTCAATCGGTATATTATCCTTCGAAGCTCACCGCTTCCACGATTACCCGTGTTCATCAGAGAGCATCGGCCTTGCGGTCTGCCGATGAGAATATACATGCCATAGTGAGACTTTGCGACGAGGCTGACCTCGATAGGCTTGCTGCGGATTATGGAGTGGCGTTCAATGTGGTGACGGGTAACCTAGCCACAGCGGTAATCCCGATGAGATCGTTGGTGGCTTTTGCGGAAGATGCTGACGTCGAGAATGTTGATGCCGGAAATACGGTGAGAGCTATGACCGACCTCGCGCGTGAGTATTCGCAAGTGGATGCTCTTCACGGAGGTCTTCCCGATTTCCCCCGCAGTTTCACGGGAAAGGGCGTGCTGATAGGAGTGATTGATACGGGTTTTGATTTCATGCACCCTGCATTTCGCGATGCCGAGGGCAATAGTCGCATTATTCATGTATGGGATCAGAGCGGTAGGAACGGAAATACTCCTTCTATGGGATATGGTGTGGTATTCGATACCCCGGAACTGATTCGCTCTGCGGCTCATGATGTTTCGAGAGACACTCATGGTACTCATGTGGCTGCGATTGCAGCCTCCTCGGCCGATGTGTATAAAGGTATGGCGCCGGAGTCCGACATTGTGATAGTGGCGACCGACAAGAGCGAATCCGGAATTATAGATGCCCTTGCCTATCTGCTCGATTATGCCGAGAAAGAGAAGAAACCGATGGCTATAAATCTTAGTATGGGTACGGTCATAGGCTTCAAAGATGGGACTGATCCTATCGCGTCGATGATTGACGAGCTGCTCGACAAAAGCGGCAAAAAATGCCTTATGGCGATTGCGGCTGGTAACGAGGGGCATCGTAACTCCACGATTGTGACCGAGGCCACGGGGCAGGGTGAGGTGATTAACACATCGTTTACTCCGCCATCGCACATGCGCGAAAATATCTTTATCGGGTGTTCGACCACATCTGCATTTCAAGTGACCCTCTCGTTGGTAGGTAGCGATGGAGTCGCTTTTGAAACTTCGATTAGCTCTGATGTTTCCGAATCGGTAAGTCACGAGAATATAACCGGCGAAAAAGACTATTCGCTCGTCACGCTTTCCCCTATGAAAGATGCCGATGGTTTGCAGCGCGGTGTGAGCATCAACCTCTATGCCCCGTTGAAAGACGGGCAAAAATGGAAACTCTCAGTGACGGGCGCTGCCGGAAAATACATTGCATGTTGCGATTACGGGGAACTTGATAATGGCTCCAACGCGAGCACGATGGCGGCGACCGCTTGTGGGCAAATTCCCATATCGGTGGGTGCTTATGTGTCGCGAGACAAGTTTACCAATTTACAAGGTACGGAACGAAGTTCCGATTGGACTGTGGGCGAGAGGTATCCCCTTTCCGGTATGGGACCCACATTTGATGGACGCGATAAACCCGATGTGCTTGCACCGGGTGCACACATAATTTCGGCGATCAATAATTATGCGGCATCTTACAATGTAAATCGCGAAGACTTGGCTTATACCGAGGTCGATGCCCTGATTCCCGGGCGTACCAATTATTGGGGGGCAATGTGCGGGACATCGATGGCGACGCCGGTAGTCACCGGCATTATGGCATTGTGGTTGCAAGCCAATCCTCGGCTCGACTTCGATCTCGTGCGAAAGCTCATCGGCTCCCCCGGATCTCACATCGATGCCAAAACCGGTATGGAGTCGCTGTTGGCAGGGGTAGAGCTACCGAAAAGCAAAAACACCGTGCCCTATATTTACAATCCCTTCACACGCAGTATCGCTATTATCGGTGAAGGAGTCGTTTGTGTAGAGGTGTTTGCTGTCGACGGTACTTTTTTAAAGAGGAAAAATCGGCCCGTGGAGCCTGTTCATATCCCCGAAGGAGCTATGCGCATTGTGCGTATAACCACTTCGACAGGCTCGCATATCTTGAAAATATGATGCTGCACGGTGTTGCTCTCTGTCGAGAAGTCCGCTTGCGAGGATATATCGCATGATTATGGGAGAAAATATTCATTGGAGAGGCGAGAAAAGGATATCCTTGCAATGGGGTGAAATTCAATTTTGAAAAGATAACCTTTCGGTTGGGATTTGGGGAGCAGTCTCAAAGTCAATAGAAAGAGCCGTATTAAACTCCGTTTTCTTCCTTTTCGACCATACCGATCGCCCGTTTTGTCATGTCATTTGATTACACGTGCGTTAATGTAAATATATATCATAGAACCGATTCTTGTGAATCTCGAAGATTTTTTATACGTTTGTCACATGAAAGGTTTCATGAGAAAAATAGTAGCCTTCTTGTTTGCCGTTATATTCGGGCTTACTTCTGCCATCTTTTTGTCGGCAGGAGCCGACAATGAGCTTGTGAAACCGCAAGACCCCTCTTATCCTTATAGCCTTATCGATGTTCGGGCACAGTCCCTGCCTATGCAGAGTTTTACGGCGATTATTCCGGTGGAAAGAGGGCTATGCGTGAATGTTTCACGCTTTCCGTCTTCTCCGATAACAGGGAAAGTAGGAGAAAATATCGCATTTTTATATGAGCAGCAATTATATTGTCAGTTAGTAGACCTTTGGGAGAAGGTCGTCGAGGATTGTTATGATAAATATAAGGCACAGTTGTGCTATGACGGACATTATCTATATTCCCTTTGTAAAATGTTGATTTAGCGGAATAACGGTGGGTAGCTGTTGTTCACGGGGAGTCGAGTGCCTCACCCGGTTTTCTTGTCGCATGTATGAGTGTGGCGAGAAAGAGCCTGCATATACATATAATAGGAATAGTCTGGTATCCCAATGATACGATTCTCTGGCTGTATGGAGTTGCTATATTTGTATTCCTGCCTTGCTGTAATGCGATAGAAAAGAGATAGCTCGCAGATTCAGAGGCTTGAAATCCGGCAGAGATATCGTCTTTTCGGTTTGATTCCATATACTATCTGTACTATCTGAGGTTCGGCGCTTAGGAACTATTTTGCGATTTGTCGATTTAAGCAATCAAAATAGTTTCATGGAATTTTAACGACCAATTTTTATTACGATTCAATTAGTTTTATCATCAAATGGAAAATATAGAAAAGGAAACTGCTTCTTCTAAATTTATGGAAAATCCTTATATTGAAATGAAAAAGAAAATTTCTGTAAATGGTATTGTTGCACTGGTAATTGCTATACTCGCTTTTGTAGGTTCATCTGCTGTTTCCGATCCTCAGTCCTCCCTCAAACTTTTTTTGATTGTGTTGGGTGCGGGACTCCTTGTATATGGATTGATAAGAGTTGCAGTGGGGAATAAGATAGCTGTTTGTCGGGCTACTGGAAAAGTGTTGAAAAAATATGAACTACTTTTCGAAAGCGCCGAAGTTTCACGGTTAAAACAAATGGTAGAGTCGGGTAATTTTCAATCTATCGATACGTTACAGCGGGCGGTAGGCCACAAGGCTGGGGCAAAATTGACTTTATTCATCGATGCGGATCATAATTTTGCGACAGCACAAGTTTCTGAATTTATACCGTTTGACTATGAGCCGGTTATGTCTCCGATGAGTTATGAAGGCGAGGCCGTAAAGACAATCGCAACGTTAGTGACTTCTGGGACATAACGGATTTTTACTACTTATACTACTACTTTGTTATTAGAAATTATTGTAAAGTAAACTCTTTGTTTTAAGTTATTTAGAATAATAACCAAGAGATATGCTACTGAATTAATGTATTTTTTAGGCTCCCTCTGTTCGACTTTCATAATTTTCGAATAGGGGGAGTTTTTTTATGATTCGGTTGAATAAATCCGATTTTGGATCAGTAGAAAATCCGTGGGGTAGACCTGAATTTTAGCGATGAAACCTTTGTCGATAACTATATTCCAGCCTTTTCGGAGAGTTTGATTTACAGTTCTGTTACTGTTATCGGGTACTCCCCCTATCTTATCTATGATGAGCAGAGGAAGAGGGTAATACCTTTCGGTGTATCGTGTTTGTTCGTCTTCCCTATATTACACAGAAAGACTCCGTAATGCTGCGGGGCATGGTATGGGAAAGATTTTAATGACTTTCTGTCGCATTGTTTTAGCGAATGAGATGGATTGTATTTAACCTTCTCCCCTGTGTTTTGCGACGCAAAATATAGGGGAGACACAGAGGCGCGAAAGCGCCGAAGAGAGGGGTTAAAAAAAAGACAGCGTATAGGATTTTTTATTGTAAAATCTAACCCCTTAGCCCTGTGGGTACTCTGGCTATTTGCTCCGAAAAATTATTCTGGGAAAGAAATTTGCGATAGAATGTCGTTAATTATTGTCGAATTGGTTTCCTTTACGTATCTTTGCGCAAGAAGCAAAATAGACAGTATTCGGTATGGCCGGATAAATTGGTCACTGTCCATCTTTGCGTTATCTTTGCATAGTGTAACAATATAAAAAATAATTCTCATGAATCAAGTATCCGATCGTTTGGCAGCTCTTGCTCCTTCGCAAACGCTTGCGATGTCACAAAAAAGTAGTGAACTGAAAGCACAAGGAGTAGATGTGATTAATCTGAGTGTGGGAGAACCCGATTTTAATACACCCCAGCATATTAAAGATGCCGCGAAAAAAGCGATAGACGATAATTTCTCGCACTATTCGCCGGTTCCGGGATATATGGATTTGCGGCAAGCCATTTGTGCGAAGCTCAAAAACGAAAACGGACTCGATTTTACTCCTGAACAGATTGTCGTTTCGAATGGAGCCAAACAATCCATTTGTAACACGATTCTTGCCCTTGTCAATCCGGGAGACGAAGTAATCCTCCCCGCCCCGTATTGGGTAAGTTATGTAGAGATGGTTAAACTCGCCGAAGGAAAGAATGTGATTATCGAGACGGGCATCGAACAAGATTTCAAGATGACGCCTGCCCAACTCGAAGCCGCTATCACGCCCAAGACCAAGCTACTCATTCTCTGTTCTCCCTCCAACCCTACCGGCAGCGTCTATTCCCGCGAAGAGTTGGAAGCGCTGGCCTCCGTTTTGGAACGTCACCCGCAGGTATTCGTCATTTCCGATGAAATATACGAACACATCAATTATGTGGGAGCCCATCAAAGTCTCGCGCAATTCCCCTCTGTTCGGGAGCGGATAGTCATTATCAACGGGGTTTCCAAAGGCTATGCGATGACCGGTTGGCGTATCGGGTTCATCGCTGCTCCGTTGTGGATTGCCAAAGCCTGCAACAAATTGCAAGGACAATACACATCGGGAGCATCATCTATCGCACAGAAAGCCGCGGCTGCCGCTTTTGCCGGAGAGCAAGGTTGCGTAGAAACCATGAGACAAGCATTTCAACACCGTCGCGATTTGGTCGTACGTTTGGCAAAAGAAATACCCGGCTTAAAAGTAAACGATCCGCAGGGAGCATTCTATCTCTTCCCCGAGGTCAGCCACTATTTAGGGAAGTCCGACGGCGAACGCAAGATAAACACCTCTTCCGATTTGGCGATGTATATCCTCGAAGTAGGTCATGTCGCAACGGTGGCGGGCGATGCTTTCGGGGCTCCCGATTATCTTCGTCTGTCTTATGCCACTTCCGAGGAGAATATCACCGAAGCCATGCGCCGTATGAAAGAAGTCCTCGCCCGTTTGAAGTAAGACCCGCCGAATCCGGTTCAGTAGAAAAACAAAAGGGTTAGCGATGAATTTCTTGTCGATAACCACATTCCAGTCTTTCCGGAGAGTTTGTTTACAGTTCTGTTACTGTTGTCGGGGCTCCCTTCGCCCTTCGGGCACTCCCCCTATACCGCTGTGTGACACCCCGCAATGCTGCGGGACACGGCAGGGGAGAAGAACAAACACAATACACAGGAAAGTATTAACCTCCTCCTCTGTGTTTTGCATGGCAAAATATAGGGGAGGTGTCCGCAGGACGGAGGGGTTAGAAAATACCGACCGTGGAGATGACAGATTCAGGTCTCCTCTCCCTCTGCTCGTCGTAAATGAGATAGGGGGAGTGCCCGTAGGGCGAGGGGGTTGAAAAAAATACTGGCAGAAAAGGAAACAGAAGCGGATATCAACCTCTCTCCGGCTGTGTCTCGTAGCGTTACGGGGAGTTACGTTAGTAATATAGGGGAGACACCGAAGATACGGTAGTTTCTTCGGAGAGGGGTTGGAGGTGTATAAAAAGAAAATTTCCTCTGATGTCCTCCTGAGCTCTGAATCCCTTTTTAGGGGGATACAGATTCCTATTCGATAAAAACAGAGAACACCGCTCCTCACGGGGCGGTGTTTCTTTACTAACTAAAAACAAACTCCAATGTTTTGGATTTTTCTTTCCCCGCGAATTAGATCTGGCTTTTGGGGGATTTTATAATTATTTCATTTGGCTTTGCGCTTGCAATAGCGGAGGCATTGTCCGCAAATATCGTAACCCAGCATGGCTCCCAATATGAAATCCTCCTCTGGTGTCAGTTCGTTCAAAGGTCGGGAAGTCATGGATTGAATCACTTCGATACACTCCCTGCGGCCGAAAAACAGATTGATTTTATTACAGCCGATCGGTTGAATGCAATAATCTATGTTTTGGCTGTTCAATCGACTGACGGCAAACTCTTCATATTTTTTGTTCGTCGTATAAAGAACCATGTTGCGAACACCCTTCTTGTATTCATACACGTGGTTCAGAAACACTTTCAATTCGGCCGGATAGGCATTGCACGTAATCATGGGATGCCGGTTGTAAAAGGTTAATCTTTCAAACTTTTTACCCAGTTATCGATGCGACCTTCGGTCTTGTCCGATTCATTCATTTCGTCGAGGGGAAGCCCCGCGAATTCACCGTCTACAACTGCCGTAGAAGAGGAAAAGTTGTAATCGCCCGTCGGTACGTGATTACCGATAAACTTACAGCCCGTCCCTTTCAGCTCCTCATACAGTACGCCTATTCCGTCACAGAACGTATCGCAGTACGACTCCGAGTCCCCGCACCCGAAGAGTGCGACCTCTTTCGAACTCAGGCCAGCCTTTTTCAACACCTTCACAGCGTCGTACCAATCGTCTTGCAACTCTCCGCAGCCCCAAGTCGATGTACCCAATACCAATACGTCATATTCCTTTACCATTTCTCCGGTCAGTTTGGAAGCATCGTGTACGTCGTTCGAGGCGACACCCAACTTTTGTGCGATTGTATGGGCTACACTCTCGGTAGTACCTGTGGAAGAACCATAAAATATTCCAATTTTTTTCATCGTTTTATTCTTTAATTTTTCACGATGTAAAGTAACGACTTTCGGCGAGCTTCCGAAATACCTAATTATAGGGATTTTATGGTCGTCCGATACTCAATTTGTGTGGAATAATAAGGAAAAAGAGACTAATTTTTATAAAAATACCAGCCTGATAGGAAATCAGATAGGATTGTCATACCCCCAACCCCTCTCCTCGAAACAACTGTACCTTCGGTCTCTCTCTTATATTGCTAACGCAACTTCCCACAATACTACGGGACACGGCAGGGGAGCAGAACAAACACAATACACAGGAAAGTGTTAACCTCCTCCTCTGTGTTTTGCATAGCAAAATATAGGGGAGGTGTCCGCAGGACGAAGGGGTTAAAAAATATCCATAGCAGAGGACGCATATCAAAACATCACTCTCTCCCTATGTTTCTGTAAAGGAATAGAAAGTACTCACAAAGCAAGAAGAAAGCACAAAAGGCCGATCGAAGTGTCGCTTTTAATCCTCTCCCTCTGCTCATCGTAGATGAGATAGGGGGAGTGCACGTAAGGTAAGGGGGTTAAAATATAAAGAAAAGAACAAGATTCTCCCCTCCTTTATCGGGCAATAAAGCTACAAAAAGCGGCTGCATTTCCGGGTTCTTTCTTTTCGGCGATGAAAGGAAAAAATAAATACCTTCTACTTCCCGCGTTCCTGGCAAGATAACCCCGCCGTTCCGTAACACGCCAAACTTCGGGACAACCGTTCAGCCACCGCATCGCGTAAAGTCTGCGGAGACAAAACCTCAGCTTGCCAATACCCCAAAGCATACACCTCCTGTTCGAAATCGGGAGTGATTTTCAAACGGTAATGAAACGTAGAGCCATGTTCGTTCCGGTCAAGTTCCTCTTGACTTTCGTGCAAAGGAAGTGTCCTCAAATAATTAGCTTGCAAAGCAGGGACACGCAGCACCACCTCCTGCGCCGGCATATCGTCGTGCGTAATCCCGAAACAATCCCGGAAATAATCGATGGGAGAAAAACTGTCGGGATAGACGAATGTACGACTGCTCAATTCGAGAGAAGCAACCCGGTCCAAAGCATAAGTCTTGATTTTCCGATCCGTAAAATCCTTAGCGATGACATACCAACGCTGACGAAATAACTTCACGAAATAGGGAGCCGCCAATGTATGCGAACTTGTTACACGTCGGAATGAACGATACGACAAAATAAGCACCCGGTTCTCCTTCATCGCCTCGAAGACGATTCTCAAAAATTTCTGCCCCGAAGGTATATTCTCCAAAACGATTCGATTCCGCAACTCCTGACTCTCGTTCAGCATGTTACTCACCGCAAGCGTGTTCAATGCCCACACACGTGCACCGTTTCCCTGCAAAGCATCCGGGTCCTCGATGTAATATTCATACGTAGAAGCATCACACTCGATATTCACGTCAAACATCTCCTGTATGGCCTGACGATAATTCATAAACGTCCGTCGAGCCATCGGCTTGCCGTCCGAATATTCGCTCCGTTGCCACAACCCGTCTATCTCTCTGCGGGTAAGCCTTCCGTAACGCTGCAACGTATCGATCAGCCATACATACCGATTGAAAAGTTCTTTCGCCATAACACAAATCCACTGTTTTATGATTCCAAAAGTAATACCTATCCCGCAATTTCACCAATCACCTAATCACTATTCCAAAATTTTCTCCCGATTCCGAGATCTATTTTCACTTACAACAGTACAACAAACAAGCCACGCACATCAAGGTTCCCTCTATTCACCCTTCAAAACGCCATAAAAGAATCATCGGAAAATATCGAATACATAGAAGCTGTTTTAAATTTATTCCGAGACAGATTGAGACC
>OLGB01003886.1_pt1 | contig 13427 bp, 12 predicted proteins | sample 1605691 | NCBI WGS metagenome assembly OLGB01 (sample SAMEA3888925, study PRJEB22519) | human gut metagenome | biome: human gut; feature: human-associated habitat; material: faeces | place: Denmark | collected 2010 | reverse complement strand
GGCGCCCTGGCGCGGGTGGCTGCCGTGGTGCCCCGCCATGTCGATCTCTTCGACCGCCTGCTTCGTAATATTCATCGCCCCCGCGAGCACGTCTTCGGGCTCGCCTATCCAGGTATAGACAGAACGGTTGTGGTCGGCGTCAGAGTCTATGTCCATTATCGTGATATTCGGTGAGGCGGTAAGCGCCTCCGTTATCCGTTTGATCTTCACCTCGTCTCTTCCCTCGCTGACGTTCAATTCACAGAGCAGTATTTTCTTAGCCATGTTTTTCGTCCCCTTTCTTATTTTAGAGCGTCTTTGAGCCCGAGGGCCGACCGCGCCAGCCCTTCGTTTATCTCCGGCGTCTTTATGAGCGGGAGATTGGCCTCCACGTTAAGCGCTGTATCCGCGACCGCCATTTTTGCCAGCATTATCCCCGCCTCCATATCGGAGGACGCGGCGGCGTTGCATCTCCCCTCCATCTCGCGGCAAAGCTCCAATATGCGAAGGGCGGCGCGGCCGTTGGCCAGCGGCACCTCGGCGGCCTTTACCGCCGCTCTCTCGACCGCGGCGCGGCGCGCGGCCTTTTCCTCCTCGACGGCTTTGGGAAGCGCAAAGGCGGCCTTTATGCCGAGATAGGACTGCGTGTCCTCTACCGCGCCCTCTTTGAGCCGCTCGACAAGTTCGTCAAGTTCTTCCGCTATCTCAAGGTATCTTTCATCCGGAAGCCCGCATTCTTTACCTATCGAAAGACGCGCCACCATTCCTACGAGCCCCGCCGACATCGCTCCGGCCACGGCGGAGGCGGAGCCGCCGCCCACGGTGACGTCCCTGCTGTCCATTATTTTCTCTATCACTTCGTAAAACATCTTCATTTATCTCTCCTATACAACGATCGCGCCGTTGCGGACGCTTATCTTTCCGTGTCTTACAACCGTATCTACCGGGTTTTCCCCCAGGCGGTAGGCGATATCTTCGTAGCTCGGAATGTCGAGAATGATGATATCGGCCTGCTTGCCGGCCTCGATAGAACCTATCCGGTCATTGCGTTTAAGCGCGCAGGCGCTGCCGTAAGTGGCGGCGCGCAGGGCGCGCGCGGGCGACATCCGGTGCTGCCGGCAGGCAAGGGAAATTATGAATGGCATTGACGTACACCAGCAACCGGGACAGCAGTTGGTAGCCATCCCCAGTTCAAGCCCCGCGCCGAACATCGGACGCGGGTCAAAAAACAGCGGATGGTTCACGGCAAAGTCTATCCCGGGAAGAACCACCCCTGCGACTCCCGCCGCCGCAAGCTTCTCCAGCGCCTCTACGGGAGTGTAGTTGAGGTGGTCGGCGGAATACATTTTCATCTCCGCGGCCAGATCCTCGCCGCCGACATATGAATAGGCTCCCGCGTGTACCTTCGGTTCCATTCCATATTCGCGGCCGGCCTCCAGTATCCTCCGGCATTCTTCCTTTTCATAATGCCCCGCGTCGCACCATATATCACATGCCTCGGCAAGCCCGCTCCTGCCCACCTCCGGGATCATCTCCCCGATAAGCATATCCATATATGTCTCTTTCTCCATCTCGGGAGCCCAGCCGTGCGCGCCGAGGAAGGTCGAGGAGATGTCTACCGGCAGCTTCTCCGCTATCATCCGGTTTATCTCAAGCTGGCGCATCTCACCCTCGATGTTGAGGCTGTAACCGCTTTTGCTCTCCAGCGTCGTCGTGCCGCTCAGTATCATTTTCCGCACCCGCCGGGCGGATTGTTCGTAAAGCTCTTCTACCGGCAGGCCGCGGGTGGCGGACAACGTCACCATGATCCCCATCGGCACCCCCCGGCGCTTCAACTCCTCAAGGTCGTCGGTCTCCAGCCTGGCACAATACTCTTCTACGCGGGTACCGCCGAAGACCACATGTGTGTGGCAGTCGACGAATCCCGGCATGACGACCTTGCCGGAGGCGTCGATGACCTTCGTCGCCGTGTCGATCAGCGGCGCTACCTCATCTCGGCCGCCGACGGCCGCTATCCGGCCATCGCGCACCGCGACGGCGCCGTTTTTTATAAGCCCGACGCAGTCCGCCGCGCCCTTTTCGCAGGTCAGTAACTGAGCGGCGTTTTCAATGACTATATCCGCTGCTTTTTTTATCATTTGGACCGCCTCCGATCAAACCAAAGCGAGGGGGGCCGCAAAAAGGCTCCCCCGCTCTCTACTTTTTCAATTCACACAGGTTATGTGAACAGCCAAAACGAACAGTTCCGCTTATAGTTTGTCGCTTCCGTCGGGGCCGAAGGTAACTTTGTCGGCCGGCTGCCACCAGAGGGGGACCTTGATGGCCTCCTTCGTGAGTTTGCCCTTGCCGTTCGCCACATCCTTCGCTGATTCGTAGCCAGCCTGGGCGTGACGGATGACGCCGATCCCGGAGTCCACCGTCATCGCCACCTCAAGGCGGATGTCGGCGTCGGCGGTGCCGTCGGCGATCTGAGTGACGCCCGTATGTACCGCCTCGCCCATCGAGTAGTTGGCCTGAATGGCGATAAGGTCGCACATGCCGCAGGCGTTGAGCAGCCCGTTGAGCATCGGCCAGTCGGAGATGAGGTCTCCGCCGTCCGGCATCCTCTCTGATTCAAACGTCGGATTGACGATCGAGCCGGAGTCAAGGTTGTCGCGCGAGAAGGCCACCGGACCCTTTATCTCGCCTTTTTTAATGAGGTCGTTCACCGCGAGCGCGAACCTCTTTCTCTGTCCGAAACCCATGTAGCAGATGCGCGCGGGCAGCGCTTCGATCGGCAGGTGCTTGCTTGCGAGCGGTATCCAGCGGCCGACGATCGGGTCGTCTCCGAATAGCTCCATCGCCAGTTCGTCGGTCCTCTTAAGGTCTGCGGGGTCGCCGGAGATGCAGGTCCAGCGGAAGGGGCCGCGGCCTTCGCAGAAGAGCGGGCGGATGTAGTCGGCGACGAAGGCCGGCAGTCTCATCGCCTCAGCCTCGGGGAATCCGGCGTCGCGGCATTCTTTGCGGATGCTCGTACCATATTCAAAGGCGGGAACGCCCTTATCGAGATACTTGAGCATCACCGCGAGCTGGCGCTTCATCGTCGCGCGCGCCAGTTCGAGATATTTGTCGATATCGGCGTTGCGAAGCTCTCTCGCCTGCTCCGGTGTATATCCGGAGGGGATGTACGATACCGGGTCGTGGCAGGGACACATCTCCGTCACCACGTCGGGCATGAAGCCCTTCGCAAAGGCTTCTTCAAAGAGGTCGGCCGCGTTGCCGACGACGCCGAAGGAATGCGGCGTCTTTTCCGCGGCGCACTTCTTCGCCTTTTCGATCGCCTCGTCAAGCGAACCGACGATCTCGTCGAGGTAGTTCTTTGCGACGCGGCGCTCCAGCGTCTCGATGTCGGCGTCGATGACGATCGCGACACCGCCGTGCATCTTCATCGCCCAGGTCTGGTTGCCGCCCATTCCGCCGGCTCCAGCCGTGAGAAGGATGCGGTTTTCCATATTTCCGCCGTAATGTTTGATGCCAACGGCGGCAAGCGTCTCAAAGGTGCCCTCGATGACTCCCTGGGTCCCGATATATTCCCACGGCGCCGCCGTGTACTGCGCAAAGATGGTAAGATTCTTCGCTTCAAGATCGTAGAATGTCTCCCATGAGGGGCGCATGAAGTTCGTCGTCGCCATGACGACGACCGGCGCGTATTTGTGAGTCTTGAATACCGCCACCGGCATACCTGACTGCACGACCAGGGTCTCGTCGTCTTCAAGCTCTTTAAGACTCTTGACGATCGCGTGGTAGGACTCCCAGTTACGCGCGCATTTGCCGTTGCCGCCGTAAATTATCAGCTTTTCCGGATGTTCCGCGTTCTCCATGTTGTTTTCGAGCATACGGAGGATCGTCTCCTGACGCCACCCTTTACACCTCAATGTGTTTCCGCGCTGTGCCTTTACCTCGTAAAAAATTTGTGCGTTGCCTGCCATAAGAACATCTCCTTTTTGTTATTAAGCGCCGTTTCGGCACGTTTTTTCTTAACTTGACAGGTCAATGGTAAAACAGCGTTATCAAAGAATCGTCAGGCCGAAAGAGGCCGCCGCACATCAAAATTGATGGAGCGGCGATTCCTTTTGATAAAAAATTAATGGTAAATATCTATATTTCTGATATTGGCCCCCCTCGACCACGTGATAACCATGATAAAAAAAACACCTCACCTGGGACCTTTTTATGTGGTGATCGTCACCGTCTGGGGAACAGCGCGCGCTGCCAGGATGAAAAAATACGCCTCGTCGCTCACGGACGCGTCCTTTATACCTTTTTGCGTAGAATATCTGCCCTTTAATTAAACGTAAACGGTATTTTTGTACGAAAATCATCTCTTTATCTTAATGAATAAGTATTATAATAAATACGTGCAGTGAAACAGCCGCTTCGTCATTATTCATAAAGGAGAGAAAAAAATGGCCGGATACGAACTGCTTATAAAGAACGGAACCGTAATATTTCCAGACAGAGGTGTCGCAGAGAAGAAAAATATCGCGGTGCGGAACGGAAAGACAGCCGAAATAACCGTCGCTCTGCCCGAGGCCGAAAGCGTCATCGACGCGGAGGGACTCTTCGTATCGCCGGGGTTCATAGACACGCACCTCCACGACGAGGAGATCTGCGACGGGAAGACGATAGAACAGTCGATGCTGCGTCAAGGCGTGACGACGGCGATCGCAGGCAACTGCGGCTGCGGGCCGCTCGCGGAGGAGATACTGCCGCACCGCACGTCGCCGTGGATCAACCTCGGATACCTCACGGGACACACGAAGCTGCGCGAGGCCGCCGGCTGCATCGACAGCTATGCGGCCGCGACGGAGGAGCAGCTTGCGAAGATGTGCCGCCTGCTTGAGCGTGAGCTCAAAAACGGCTCGTTCGGCCTTTCGATCGGCCTCGAATATCTGCCGAACACGCCGGCGTCGGAGCTTGAGGCGCTCTTCAAGACCGCGGAACCCTTCGCCGACATCTGGGTTCCGATACACATCCGTTCAGACGGCCCCGCCGCCGTTGCCTCCACAGACGAAGTTCTCGATTACGCTAAAAATTGGAAGCTGCGTTTTCAGATATCGCATACGGGCAGCATGACTGCATTCGGGCATCTGGCCGAAGTGCTGGAACACATCGACGCGGCGCGTGCAGAGGGGCGCGACGTGACCTTTGACTGCTATCCGTACGACGCCTTCTGCACGCATCTCGGCTCCGCGGTTTTCGACCCTGGCTTCGCGGAACGGTGGGGCAAGGGCACGGAGGCGCTTGAGATAGGCAGCGGCCCGCTGCGCGGCCGGTGGCTCAACGAAGACGGCCTTTACGAAAGGCTGCGCCGCGAAGCGCCGGAGACGCTGATAATTGCGCACGTCATCCACAGGGACGAAATGGAGCTCTGTATCTGTCATCCGCAGTGCGCCGTCGCCTCCGACGCGCTGCTCTTCCGCGGCCATGGCCACCCGCGCGCGGCCGGCACCTTCCCGCGCGCTCTGTGCCTGCTGCGCTCCCGCGGATATACATGGCCCGACGCGCTGCGCAAGTGTACGTCGCTGCCCGCGGAGATGGCGAAGCTTCCCGGCAAGGGGCACATCGAAGAGGGATACGACGCGGATTTCGTCATCTTTGACCCGGGGACGCTGAAAGACAACGCTACCTTCGCGCATGAACTGCTGCCGCCGACCGGCATCAAATGGGTCGTAATAGGCGGCCGCGCAGCGTTAAAAGACAACGAGATATTGGGATGCCCGAAAGGAAAACTTATATTTAGAAATAAATAAAAGTTTTTATTCAACCCAATCTATTTAGTTATTTCACAATTATCCGCCATCCGCATACTTGTAAAGTGCTAAATAGCGTGGTATTATATCACACCAAGTTACAAAATATCTAATTTATAAAAATTAGTATTTTGCAGCTTATTCGATAAACGAAAGGGGGCCGGAAGTGGTACTGCGGCGCGGTTTCTCAGACTGGAAAATTCGGCGAAAGCCAAAGGAGGAATGAAAAATGCAGAAAAAACCGAAATTGAATTGGCTCAAAATGCAGATGCCACATACTTATGTGCTGCTGTTCTCATTAATCGTTCTCGCAGCGATCGGAACGTACGTCATACCGGCCGGCGTCTATGAACGCGTGGCCGACCCCGCGACCGGGCGTCAGGTCGTCGACCCCGCTACGTTCAAGTTCGTGGCATCGACGCCCGTAAACGCCTTCCAGATGTTCATCGACGTCTACAAGGGGCTCGTATCGGCGGCTGACATAATCTTCTTTATAATGATATCCTATGCCTGCTTCTACCTCGTACTCGTAAGCGGGGCGCTCAACGCGGCGATCGGAGCGCTGCTCCGCGTAACGAAGGGCCGGAATGAATTCGTGATGCCGTTCTTCCTGTACATGTTCGCGACAGGCGCGACATTCTTCGGCATGTTTGAAGAGGCGTTCGGGTTTATCCCGATCTTCGTGGGTATCGCGATCGCGATGGGCTATGACGCGATCGTCGGTATGTCCGTCGTGGCGATGGGCTGCGGCCTCGGATTCGCGGCCGCCTTCATGAACCCATTCACCGTAGGCGTCGCTCAGAGGATAGCGGAACTGCCGCTCTTCTCGGGGTTGGCCCTCCGCGTAGTTTCATGGTTTGTCTTTGTAACTATGGGCGCCATCTGGCTGATGCGTTACAGCGCGATGATCAAGAAGGACCCCAAAAAGAGCCTTATGTACGGCATCGACGTAGGTTCGCTCGCGCTTGACCACAACGAACTCGTCACATCGAAATTCACGTCGCGCAACAAGATGGTGCTCGTCACGCTCTTCATCGGCATGGCCTTCCTCGTCTGGGGCGTCCTGACGCGCGGCTGGTACTTTGACGAACTGTGCGGACTGCTGCTGATCACGGGCTGCGCCTGCGGCCTCGTTAACGGTTGGGGCCCATCGAAGATAGCCCAAGTATTCATAGAGGCGTGGAAAGACATCATCTTCGGCGCCTGCGTCGTCGGTATCTCGCGCGGCGTTCTCGTCGTGATGCAGCAGGGGCAGATAATCGACACCGTCATTTACACCCTCGCGGCGCCGCTCGCGCTGTTCCCGAAATGGGTTGCCGCGGAAGGCATGCTTTTCGTCCAGACGCTGATCAACTTCTTCATCCCGTCCGGCTCCGGGCAAGCGGCGACGACGATGCCCATCATGGCGCCGCTCTCCGACATACTGCACATCCCGCGCCAGGTGGCGGTCCTCGCCTTCCAGTACGGCGACGGCTTTTCGAACATTCTGTGGCCGACGACAAACCTGCCCGTCATGTGCAGCCTCGCGAAGGTGCCCATCGAAAAATGGTGGAAGTATTTCATTCCTTTCTTCCTCATCCTTTATCTCGTGCAGATGGTCTTCATGTTTGTCGCGGTAATGATCAATTACTCCTGAGGAAGCGATAGTATGACTGATTTCGTAAAAAAATTCGAGGAAAGCGTTGAAAAAAACGCCGCGGCGATGGCGGCGATGAGCGACGATTTCGCCGCGCACCCCGAAGTCTCCGGCACGGAGAAGCGCACCAGCGCGAAACTGATCGAGGTGCTCAAAGCACACGGCTTCGACGTCACTGCGCCTTACAAAGACATCCCTTATTCGTTTACGGCGCTCAAAGGCAAAAAGGGCGGTCCTAAAGCCTGCATCATGGTCGAATACGACGCGCTGCCTGAGATAGGGCACGCCTGCGGCCACAATCTGCACGGCTCGATGGCGGTGCTTGCTGCCTGCGCGCTCGCGCCGATCGTAGAAGAGACGGGCGGCGAGCTGCTCGTAGCGGGCACTCCCGCCGAAGAGACGAACGGTGCGAAGGTCGCGATGGCGGAAAACGGCCTCTTCGACGACTGCGCCTTCGCGATGATGATACACTCAAGCTGCGGAGAGTCGATCGCCGCCTATCGCTCACTCGCGTTGAGCCCGTGGGAATTCACCTTCACGGGGAAGACGTCGCACGCGGCCGCCGCACCGTGGGAAGGGCTCAACGCGCTGAACGGCCTACAGCTCTTCTTCCACGCTATAGACATGCTGCGCCAACACGTGCGTCCAGAGGTGCGCATGCACGGCATCGTCTCCTACGGCGGCGCCGCGCCGAACATCGTGCCAGAGCGCGCCGTCGGGCAGTTCTACTTCCGCGCGCCGCAAAACGATTATCTTGAAACGGTAGTCGAGAAAGTCTTCAACTGCGCCAGAGGCGCCGCGCTCGCCACCGGCACGGAGGTCACGTGGCGGCGCTTCGAACTGCCGTTCAAAGACATGACGCCCAATGAAACAGCGGAAAAAATGGCGGCGGAGCTGATGGAGTCCGAAGGCTTCAAGGTGTCGCCGTGCGAAGGCTTCATGGGCTCTTCCGACGTCGGAGACGTCACGTATCACTGTCCGGCGATACAGCCGGAGCTTGACATCTCCGCCGGAAAAGTCTTTCAGGCGCACACGCGCGACTTCGCGGCGGCGACGCTGACGGACGCCGCGCACGATGCGATGAGGCGCGGCGCAAGGATCATCGGCAAATCGGTGATCCGCGTGCTGACGGAACCGGAGCTGAGAGAGCAAATGCGCGCCGATTTCGAGAAAAACAGACGAAAAAACAAAAAATAAGACACGCAACCGTCCTGCAGCGCGCGGCTCTCCAACGGCCGCGCCGCAGGACGGCATGACAGCGGCACCTTTTGTTACCGCGCTCTCTTGAATGAGGGCAGGCAAAGCACCCGCCCTCATTCGATGGCGGACGCTTTGCTTTATTAAAGCCCGAACCGCTCCCGTAGCATCTTGACCCGATGCGGGACCGGGATTTTTGCGTATATTTCAGCGGCCTCTTCGGCATATTCTTTCGAAGATTTTTTGAGGATTTTGTTAAACTGCGGAGGCAAGCCGCCCTCCTCCAGCATCTTCGCGAGCCAGGCCTTCGCCATCGCATGTACGGAGATCCATGAATGCTTTTTTATCGGCGACGAGAGCAACTCGCCGATCTCAAGCGAACGATAGGCGTCGTCATAACGTCTGCGCTCGGCGTCGGCGATCGACTTCAGACTATACAGGATCGAACCGCAGCGCCCTCCCTGACAGCGTTCAAAGACCTCCGTGCCGCGGCAACATTAGTATATTTTATACTATTTCGCAGAAATATTTAACCGCCCGGCCGCTATTTAAGCACTTTCCCGTCAATTATCAGTCAAAATTCCCCTATATTTTCTCAACCGAGCAGGTGTGTCTCTATTATCTGGTTCATATCGAAATGACGGACTCTCAGGGAATGGCGTATGACCTCTTCCAGCGCCGCCAACGGCAGCGGCCCGACAAGCTCCGCGTCGGCGATTCCGACGCCGTAGCTGTCGGCGAGCGACTTGACGAGGTCATATACTACGGGGATGGGAGTCTTTTCAAAGTTGGTCAGGTTCATCGAGACCTGCACCAGCCCTCTGTCTTCCAACGCAAGCCCTATCGCGCGGCAGAAGCGCAGGCCGCCGGTCGAAAACCGCATGCGCTTCGCGATCGCTTTGGCTATTTCGAGGTCGTCCGTGCGCAGGTTCACGTTATACGCGACAAGCGGGAAGCGGACGCCGGTGACGGTCACTCCGGATTTGGGAATAAAGGCAAACGGCCCTTCGTCCGGACGCCACTCTTCATCCCGCATCTTTTCCGGCAGAGCCTCGTATTGCCCCTTGCGTATATCGACAAGGTTCTGGCGCGACGGTTTAGTGGCAGCATCCTCGTAGTAATAGACTGGGACGCCGAGCCCGCCAAGGAATTTTCCATAGCGCCGGGCGATGTTGAGAGCCTCGTCTTTTTCCACGCTGCGCACGGGAACGAAGGGGACTACGTCGACGGCGCCCTGGCGCGGGTGGCTGCCGTGGTGCCCCGCCATGTCGATCTCTTCGACCTTCAGCCGTCCCCGAATATTTTAGGATATAAGTTTCTCTGGTGATAAAATGTAGAAAAATGTCCATGAGAGAGATGATGATAATGTCTAAAGAAATATTCGGCAAGGCACAGAGTCATATAACAGAGAGAGCCGGCGAGATGGTCGCCTTCAGCGACTACCTCGCGGCACACCCGGAACTGTCGGAAGCGGAGTACGAAACGAGCCGCCTGATGACGGAGAAGCTCCGCGCCGCCGGTTTCGAAGTGGAGTACCCATACCTTGGCCTGCCGACCGCGTTCATGGCGAAAAAGAAGAACGGCGCGGATAGACCCGTCGTCGCGGTGATGGTCGAGTATGACGCGCTGCCGGAGATCGGTCACGCCTGCGGCCACAACCTGCACGGCACGATGGCGCTCTACGCTGGTATGGCCGTCGGCGAGGCGATGGGAGACGTCGCCGGCGAACTGCGCGTCATCGGCACGCCGGCGGAGGAGACGGACGGCGCGAAGATACGTATGGCCGGCGAGGGAGTTTTTGACGACGTCGACTTCGCAGTCATGTTCCACTCCTTCGCGGGCGAGAGCTTCGCCGACTATCGTTCGCTCGGCATCGACGGCTTCGACTTCACCTTCACGGGGCAGACCTCTCACTCCGCCGCCTCCCCGTGGCGCGGCAGGAGCGCGCAGAGCGGAATGCTGCTCTTCATCGACGCGCTGAACATGCTGCGCATCCACATGCACGACTACTGCCGCCTCGCCGCCTATATCACGGAGGTCAAGGGCGCGGTGAACATCATCCCCGACCGCGCCGTCTGCCGCGTGGAGGCGCGCGCGCCGAGACAGGACATCCAGAGGGAGCTGACCGCCGCCGTGCTGGAATGCGCGCGCGGCGCGGCGACAGCGACGCGCACCGAGGTCAGTTGGGAAAACTTTGAGGGCAGCTTCGCGCCGATGCTGCCGAACCTCACGGCGGAAAAACTCGCCGAAGAGACAATGGCCGAATACGGCGTCATCTGCACCAACGGACATCCTGCGACCGGCTCCACCGACGTCGGCAACGTCTCCTACCGCTGTCCCGCGATCCAGCCCGAGTTCGCGATCACGACGCGGAGCCTCGACCTCCACACGCGGGAATTCGCCGCGGCGACGACATCGGAAGAGGGGCACGAAGCGCTGGTCCGGGGAGCACGCATCATCGCCGACATCTGCCTCAAAGTATTGACGGACGAAGAGCTGAGAAAGAAGATCAAGGCCGAGTTTGAGGCGGCGAAAAAATAACCTTTGCGATCAAGCATACGCCGCATGTCCGCCTTGTGTATTTTCGTTTTTATTGTCAATAAACAGAAAAAATATCACATACTCCTTTCCTGTGTGATATTATCTGCCGCGGAGCTAATTGTACATTTGCCCCGCCTGGCGGTAAAACTTGAGTATACGGCGGACGATATGACATGGACGGCGTCAAAGGCACTGTGACCGCCCCAGCGGTGATCGTCAAAACCAGCGCCGGCATTGGCTCGCTCGCGCTTATCGCGCTCCTGCCTCTCGCGCTTCGCAGGAAAAAATAATATAAACGTATAACGATCGGCGCGGCGGAGATTTGATTCCCGCCGCGCCGACTTGCCGTTTGGATAATTTTTCGTTAAAGTTTTCGGGCCGCTGTGAACACCGCTGCTAAGCGGACACTACCCGGCAGCGGATCCGGCTGAATCCGTGAGGAATAGCCATCCGCCTGACTGTCGAGAGCGGCGTTAGCGGCGGGATACGGAAAGCGCATGGCGGAGCGCGCTTATCAGCGGTTCGCCAGCTCGAATACGAGCGACATCGAGACGGCGACTTTTATCACGCCGGGGGAAAGCTGCGTCGCGGGCGCCGCGGCAACGTTCATCGCGTCGCCCGCAAACCCCTTCATCATGCGCGGCTGCGGCGCCGCGCCGGCGGAGCCGATACTCGCGCTGATCAGCGCGCCGAGCCTGCGCCCGCCAGCGGAGGCGACGGCCGCGGCGCGCCCTTTTGCGTCCTCAACGGCGGCCGCGAGCAGGCCGCGCTCGATCTCTTCCCTGTTCTGAAGGCCGAATGATACGTCGTTTATCATAGCGGAACATTTTTCGGCGCTGCCGTCAATAACAGCGCCAAGGCCCGCCATATTCCGCACCGTCACCGTGAACACGGCGGAGGCGGCATAGCCCTTCTGCACGCGTTTCTCGCGTACCATCTCGTAATTCGGCGCAAGCTCGTAGCCGGACGTTTTGACGTCTTTCGCGGCGATGCGCAGCGACGCGATGTATTTATTGAGTTTGTCTATCCTTGACGCAAGCGCCGCGCGCGTATCCGCGGCAGTTTTGCCGTATTCCGTCAGCGAGAGCGAAACGACCGCCATGTCCGGCTCGGACTCCTGCGACGCGTACCCGGTAACGGAGATCGAGTCGCGCGTCTGTTCCGCACAGAGCGCCGCCCCCGCTCCGAAAAGTACCATCAGCCCCGCCGCGGCAAGGGCCGCCATAAGTTTGCCTGAATGTTTCATTGTGATTTCTCCCTTCATACATATATATATTGCGACGCCGCGCGGCCCTTAGGCCGTTCTCGCGTTCAGAGCGTCGCTGAATGCCTTAGCCGCCTTTTGTACCTCTTCCAGCATCGATTCGAATTTGTTTTCAAAATCAGCCGCCGGGCCCGCTATGCCGAACTGCGCTATCAACTCGCCGTTAGCCGTCAGGATGGGGACGCTGACTCCCGACGTCTGATTCTGGAGCTCCTTCGTACTGAAGGCGTAGCCGTCGCGGCGTATCTTCGCGACCTCTTCCCGCAGGCGCTGTTCGTCGATGATCGTATTCGGCGCGACCTGGACCTTGTTGTCATTGATGACCTTCTCCCTGATATCGTCGGGCGCGAAGGCCAGCAAAATTTTTCCGGTCGCTCCGGCATATATGGGAAAGCGCATTCCCGGGTAGGCCGCGTATTGCAATAGCGTCGACGGCGTTTTTGTAAATATGCAGTGCCCCTCGAGCTTATCCAGGACGGAGATCAGCGCCGTCTGCCCCGTCGCGGAAACCAGCCGGTCCATCAACGGCCTCGCCACGTCCAAAAAATGGCGGTAGAACGAATCGGTGTTATATAAAAACAGAAACCGCAGCCCGATGTTATAACGTTCGGTCTCCGTATTCTGAGCGACCCAGCTGCGCTGCTGTAAATTTTGCAGCACCCTGTGGATCGTCGATTTTGCTATATTGGATTGCTTTTCCAACTCCCTTATACTCATTTCTTCCTTTGACGCGGCCAGTATCTCCAGCAGCGTTACCGCCTTGTCTATTGCGGACATCTCCATGCCTTTCACCGTCCCGAACATATTGGCAAGGCCATTTTTCAGCCTTGATAAATTATCATACCATATTACCGGTTTTCCTTAAAAAGTACCCGCGCGCACTTTTAAATTGTCTCCCGTAAAATCTTGACAGGCAAAAAAAATAATGATACCATCATCGTAAGCAAATCAGGACAAAGTGTCCCATTTTTATCACAACATAACATCAAACAAAATTACAAATTTTGATAATCGGAGG
>OLGB01003885.1_pt1 | contig 13430 bp, 11 predicted proteins | sample 1605691 | NCBI WGS metagenome assembly OLGB01 (sample SAMEA3888925, study PRJEB22519) | human gut metagenome | biome: human gut; feature: human-associated habitat; material: faeces | place: Denmark | collected 2010 | reverse complement strand
CGCGCGCCATCAAAAGCGCCTCCGGCGCGGCCAAAGCGCCCGCGGGCCCCGCCGCGTCCAAGGGGCCGGTGCTCAAGGGCCGCGCCATCGCCGACCCTCCTGTGGAAATTGGCGAGCTGGCCGAGGATAGCGGCATCGTGGTCATAGAGGGTACCGTCACCGGCGTGAACGAGGCCAAAGAGCTCAAGGGCGGCGAAACCGTGCTGGTCACCTTCGCCGTTTACGACGATACCTCCACCGTATACTGCAAGGCGTTTTACAACTACCGCATGCGCCGCGCCGCCATGGGCGAAACGCCCGCGCCCCCCACCGAGGAGGAGCGCAAGCGCGTGAGCGACCAGATCGCGCAAATCAAAAACGGCATGCGCGTGCGCTTGCGCGGCGACTGCCGCATGGACCCCTTCCTGGGCGAGCTTTCCGTGGGCGTAAGGGATATGCAGCAAATGCCCAAAAAGGAGCGCCTGGACAAAAGCGAGGAAAAGCGCATCGAGCTGCACATGCACACCAACATGAGCACCATGGACGCCACCGCCGAGGCCGGGGCGCTCATCGCCCAGGCCGCCAAATGGGGCCATCCCGCCGTGGCCATTACCGATCACGGCTGCGCGCAGGCCTTCCCCGCCGCGTTTGGCGCGGCCAAGAAGAACAATATCAAGCTGCTGCCGGGCGTGGAGGGCTACCTGTGCGACCTGCCCGCCATCGTAACCGACCCGGACGAAAGCCCCATCGACGGCCCCATCGTGGTGTTGGACTTTGAAACCACCGGCCTGTCCCACGCCATGGACCGCATTATCGAGGTGGGCGCGGTCAAGCTGGAAAACGGCCGCGTCGTTGACGAGCTCAGCCTCCTGTGCGACCCCGGCGTGCCCCTCAGGCCCAAAATCAGCGAGATCACCGGCATCACGGATTTGATGCTGGCCGGCAAGGAAAGCCCTGCGGAGGGCGTAAAAAAGCTGCTGGATTTCATAGGCGGCTGCCCGGTGGCCGCGCACAACGCGCCCTTTGATATGGGCATGCTGCAAGCCGAATGCAAGCGCATGGGCGTCGCCTTCCACGCGCCGGTTCTGGACACGCTTACCTTTTCGCGCAAGCTCTATCCCCATCAAAAAAGCCACAAGCTGGGCGCGGTATGCCGCCTGCTGGGCGTAAGCCTGAAAAACGCCCACCGCGCCGTGCACGACGCGGCGGCCACCGCCCTGTGCCTGGCTAAAATGTACGAGGAGGCCAAAGCCCGCGGGGCCAAAACCCTGCGGGATATCGACAGGCTCGTAACCGGCGATACCATTGGCGAAAGCTATCACATCATCCTTCTGTGCAAAACGCAGAAGGGCATGCAAAACCTGAACCACCTGATTTCCGATTCCAACCTCGCCTACTTTTACCGCCACCCCAACATGCCGCGCCACCTCATCAACCAGTACCGCGAGGGCCTCATCCTGGGCAGCGCGTGCGAGGCGGGCGAGCTGTTCCGCGCCATTGTGGACGATAAGCCCGAAAGCGAGATTGAGCGCATCGCCAGCTGGTACGATTACCTGGAGATTCAGCCCATCGGCAACAACCAGTTCATGATTCGCAACGGTACCGCCCGCGACGAGGAGCACCTGCGCGATTTCAACCGCCGCATCGTGGCCCTGGGCGAAAAGCTGGGCAAGCCCGTGGTCGCCACCGGCGACGTGCACTTCTTAAACCCCGAGGACGCCATCTACCGCACCATTTTGCAGGCGGGCCTCGGCTATGACGACTGCGATACCCAGCCGCCCCTATATTTCAAAACCACGGATGAAATGCTGGAGGAGTTCAGCTACCTGGGCCGTGAAAAGGCGCATGAGGTCGTGATCGACAACCCGAAGAAGATCGCGGACATGGTGGAGGAGCTGCGCCTGTTCCCCAAGCACCCGGAGGGCAAGGACACCTTCCAGCCCTTCTGGGAGGATGCGGCCAACGATATTGAAACCCGTTCCTGGACCCGCGCCAGGGAGCTCTACGGCGATCCCCTGCCCGAGATTGTTCAAAAGCGCCTGGAAAAGGAGCTGGGCTCCATCATCGGCTACGGCTTTTCCACGCTGTATTCCATCGCGCAAAAGCTGGTGAGCAAATCCCTCTCGGACGGCTACCTGGTGGGCAGCCGCGGCTCGGTAGGTTCCAGCTTTGTAGCCACCATGTGCGGCATCACGGAGGTAAACCCCCTGCCCCCGCATTACCGCTGCGACCATTGCCACAAAATGTTTTTAACCCCGCCGGAGCTGGCCAGCGTGGGCGTGGACCTGCCGGACAAAAACTGCGAAATCTGCGGCCACAAGCTAGCCAAGGACGGCTACGATATCCCCTTCGAGGTGTTCCTGGGCTTCAAGGGCGATAAGGTGCCCGATATCGACCTGAACTTTTCCGGCGAATATCAGCCGCGCGCGCACGCCTACATTGAGGAGCTCTTTGGCAAGGGCTTTGTGTACCGCGCGGGCACCATCTCCGGCCTGGCGGAAAAAACGGCCTACGGCTTTGCCGCCCGCTACCTGGAGGAGCGCGGCATCAAGGCCGGCCGCGCGCACAAGGAGCGGCTGGCCGCCGGCTGCGTGGGCGTAAAGCGTACCACGGGCCAGCACCCGGGCGGCATTGTGGTTTTGCCCAAGGAGTACGATATCTGCCAGTTCACCGCCATCCAGCATCCGGCGGACGATATCGAAGGCTCCACCCTCACCACGCACTACGACTTTAACTCCATGCACGATATCCTGGTTAAGCTGGACTGCCTGGGCCACGACGATCCCACCATGATGCACCGCCTGGAGGAGCTTACCGGCGTAAACTTCCGCGAAATCCCCCTGGACGACAGGCAGGTTATGAGCCTGTTTTCCAAGCCGGACGCGCTGGGCGTAACCCAGGAGGATATCATGTGGGAAACCGGCACGCTGGGCATTCCCGAGTTTGGCACCAGCTTTGTGCGCGGCATGCTGCTGGAAACCCGCCCCTCCACCATGGAGGAGCTTATCCGCATCTCCGGCCTCAGCCACGGAACCGACGTATGGCTGGGCAACGCGCAGGAGATCATCAACTCCGGCAAAGCCAAGCTGGCGCAGTGCTTCTGCACGCGCGACGATATTATGAACTTCCTGATTTCCAAGGGCATGGCGGAAAAAATGAGTTTTGACATCATGGAAAGCGTGCGCAAGGGCCGGGGCCTCAAGCCCGAATGGGAGGACGCCATGCGCGAGCACGACGTGCCCGAGTGGGCCATTGACAGCTGCCACAAAATCAAGTACATGTTCCCCCGCGGGCACGCCGTGGCCTACGTGACCATGGGCCTGCGCGTGGCCTGGTACAAGGTGTACCGCCCGCAGGCCTACTACGCCGCCTATTTCTCCATCCGCGGCGACGGGTTTGACGCGGCGCGCATGCTCTTGAGCGTGCAAACCCTGCGCGACCGTTTGGAGGAGTTTGCCAACCGCGAGGAAAAAATGAGCGTGCGCGAGAAGCAGGAGGAAAACGCTTTCCACATGCTTTTGGAAATGCAGCAGCGCGGCATACGCATGCTGCCCGTGGACTTATACAAAAGCGACGCCACCCGTTTCCTCATTGAGGATGGCAACCTACGCTGCCCCTTCACCTCCATCAACGGCTTTGGCGAAAACGCCGTGCAGGGCATTCTGGATTCGCGCGATCCATCCCGCCCCTACATCAGCGTTGAAGACCTGAAGAACCGCGCGCACATCGGCGACAGCGTGGTTGAAATGCTACGCGGCCAGGGCGCGCTGGAGGGCTTGCCCGAAACCAGCCAGGTAGACCTCTTCTCCCTCCTGCCCAGGCTGTGACCAGGGGGTGACCCCCTGGACCCCCGCTCTGCGCGCCTTAGGCGCGCAGGGCTTGGGCGCGGGTGCTTGGGGCTGCGTAATAAGGCCGCCGGAGGGCGGAAGGCCCTCCGGCTCGCTTGGCGGTACGCCAGCCAAGGCGCTTGGGTGGAGGGCCGCCCGCTTCGCGGGCTCAGCCTGTCGATAAACCTAATGGGGGCTTGGAGGGCCGCAGCCTTTCAACGCTTGTTCCGAAACCGGCGGCGTGTACGCCGGTTTCGGAAGCCCTGCTTAGCAAGGTTTCCTTACGCCGCTCGCCACCCGGCAAGCGCAGCGAGTAGGAGAACGGCGCAAGCTGCGGTTCCGTATGATTTTAAAGAAAGGAGCCTTTTTATGACCCTTGAACAAAACCTTTGCGGCGTCGTGCCGGAAATGCTTCTAAAGCTGGGCGTCACCTCAGCCGCGCTTTCGCTGAACTACCCGCTTTCCACGCTATGCCGCATGTTTGGCCAGGCCATGTCCATGGCCGAGATGCAAAAGGCCCTGGAGGCCTTCAGCCGCGAGCATGCCTCCGTCTATGGCCCCATCGCCGTGGCCCCGCACGAGGAGGGGTTCTGCCTTACCGTGCCGCCCGAGGGCGCGGCGTACATCTACCGCAGCGCGCCCAATACGCCCTTCCTGCGCGAGCTCATCGCCCAGGCGCAAAGCCCCGCCTGCACGGAGGAAAGCCTGATCGCCGTATTCCGCCGCCACTCCCCGCGCGTGTGCATCGTGCCCATGCGCAACGCGGAGTTTGACACGCTTGTGTATTTTGAGGACGGCCAGCCGGATGCGTTCTATTACTGCCTGCACGCGCACGACGGGCATGTGACCTATCACCGCTTTTCCAAGGAGGATTACGAAGCGTTCGGCTTTGAACAAGCATGAATCAAAAATTTTTTTGCCGCGCGCGGAACCTTTTGGGCGGATGGCTCGTTTGTTCCTAGTGAAAGCCTCCGGGCGAGAACGCCCCAGGCTTGATAAAGGAGGATGAACGATGAAGCATCGCAAATGGATTGCCCTGCTGTTGGCCCTCTGCCTGGCCCTGCCCCTGGGCGCTTTGGCCGCGGAGGCGGATACCGAGCTGGAGGGACTGGTAACGGAGCTTGTGGACGGCGGCTTTGTGATGGAGGACCGCGAGCTTGGCGAGGTGCTTGTCAACATGGATGATACCACGGTTCGCGACGGCATTTTGGCCGAGGGCGAAATTGAGGTGGGCCAATACGTGATCGTTGCCTATGACGGCCGCCTCACCCGCAGCATCCCGCCCCAGGCGCATGCCGACCGCGTGGGCTGCTATGTGCTCAACGGCACGGTAAGCGAATTTTTGGAAAACGGCGTTCTGCTCACCGGCGACGAGCTCTTTGGCGACGTAATCGTGCGGCTGAACGGCTCCGTGCCGCACATCTACCGGGATATGCCCATCACCGTGTATTACGACGGCGTGATGGCGCTCAGCCTTCCCGGCCAGGTGACCGCGCGCTACGTGATTGTGCCGGAGCTGACCGGCGTTGTAAGTGAAAAGGATGCGGACGGCTTTACCCTGACCGGCGCAAACGGCCAAAGCTACCGCGTGCTGCTTGGCGAGGATACCTTTACCGGCATGCTTAGCGCCTCCGTGGAGGAAGCGCCCGCGCAGGAACCCGGGGAAGCCCCTCAGGCCGGGGCCGCGGAACCCCCGCAGGAGCCCGCTGAAACGCCGCAGCCCGGGGACGGGCCGCAGGATTCCGCCGCGCTGCCCACCCTGGAATGGGGCGACGGCGACACCGTGACCGTGTACTATAACGGAACAACTACCAAAAGCAACCCGCCCCAGCTAACCGCTTTGGAGGTGCTGGTGGTGCGCGAGTAAGCGCAAAAGCGTATAGCCAAGCGGCTCCCCCTGCCCATGCCTGGGCAGGGGGAGCCGTTTGCTTTCTCAAATGCCATGATTGCGTGAAATATCTGATAAATGGCCTGACATAAGCCCTTTGTCCTGCGGGTTCGTATTCTTTCCGAACAAAGATATGCAAAAGTAGAATTTCAAATCCTTCTCGTTCCTTGCGCCATAGCTTTGGCCAAACAGCGGTTGCAGGCCCTCGCTTGTGCCAAAGAAGATGGCGATGGTGAAGGATGCGACGTAGGAGATGACCGAGAAGGCGTTTACGCCAATATCTCCAATTTTGCTGACCAGAACCAGATTCATGCACAGGGTGGTAACCGGCGTAGCAAGCTGGCCGATGCCCTCGGGAAGGCCGCGAAGCGCGATTTTTCGCAGCAGCTTCCCTTCCAGCTTGGGCTTGTGGAAGCGCAGGATGCCCTTTTTGCGGATGAAATGCGTTAGCATTATCAGCAGCAAAACCGTTTGGGAAACGCCCGTTGCAATGGCCGCGCCGGCTGTTTCCATGTGAAGCGGGAAGATCAGCAGCCAGTCGCCCAAAATGTTGCACGCCGTTGAAACAAGAACGGCGAGGCTGACTAGGCCGGGAGAACCGTCGTTGCGGCAGAAATGCTGCAAACACATGGATAGGCCGGAGGGGATGATGAACAGGGAGTACCAGAACAGATACTCTCTGGATAATCTGTGAAAGGTTTCGTTAGCGCCGAGCAGCGAGCAGATGGCGTCTGGGAAGAACACGCCTGCCGCGCTGAGAAGAACGGCGATTGCGCCTACCGCGAGCATGGCGTGCATGAACACTTGATTTGCGCCCGTTTCGTCGCCGCGTCCAAGGCGAATGGCAAAAACCGTCACGCCGCCAATGGAGGCGAGCATGAAAAGGGCCGCGACGATCATGGTAAAGGGCAGGACGATATTGACGGCGCCCAAGCCGTTCGTCCCGATGCCGTTGCCAACAAAGATCCCGTCCACAACGGTGAACAGGAAAAAGCATACGTTGCTTAACATCGTTGGCACAACGTACTGAAAGACATTTTTGGCATGTTGATTTGGCATTTGCGTTTTCCTCCTTAACTTTGTTCGCTGCAATCTTCCTGAAGCAGCACTTTGACAGTTTCTTGCGCAAACGGGGAAGGGAAAACGGTGAAAAAAATACGTCCGGTATCAATAACCGGGCGCACCCGACATCTTCCATTCGACGATTGCCGGAGATGGGCTCCGGCAGGTCATTGCGATGACCCGTCCTCCGATGACAGCTCGAATATGCGGTTGATTTCGTCCTGCAAAAAACCCAGGTACTTCTGCGTGAGGCACAAAAGCGCGGCGCGCTCCTGCGGGCTCAAGCATTGGAGCGATTGCCCCTCTGCCTGCATGAGGGGCAGCACGACCCTTTCGGATAACAGCCTTCCCTGTGCTGTTAGCTGAACCCGCTTGTTTTTGCGGTTGCCAGAAACAGGCTCCAGCGTGATGTATCCCTGCCGCTCCATGCTTTTTAACGCGGAATTGAGCGTTTGCGGCGCAAAGTGCCAAATCGCGCACAGCTCCCTTTGCGTGTAAGCCGTATCGCCCTCTTGTAAGGAATACAGCAGCCAAAGGAATGTGTCTGATAATCCGTGCCGCTTGGCGTATTGATGATAAATCTCATCCATCTGCTTGCTGGACTGGTTGTACGCCGCAAGATGCTCGTTCATCCAGTTGTCCATAACGGGCTCACCTCCAATTTATCCGAAATCGGATGAACAGATTATAATCCGCTTTCGGATAAAAGTCAATAGGCATTGACGCATGTTCAGATGTTTTTTTGAGGGGCGCTCCAGAAAAGCCGACCTTGACATTGCCTGACGTGGATTCTATAATGATATCGGGAAGGGATGTGGCCGCGTTTGTACGCCCGAGCGGCCAGCCTTACCGGGCGCTTTCTGAAGGGGCTTTTCTTTTTGACGATAAGTTAGTTATGGCTAACTTATGAAACCCAGAATCGCGCGCATACGGTTCCCTAAGGAGGAAGAAGCCTGCTTGAGAAAAGCCCAAAGGCGCGCCGCTTCATGAACGCGGCCTGGCTATGGCGCCGACGGGCTTTGCCAAGGCGGATAGAACGGAGGGAAAGCGATGAAATACACCCTTTGCGAGGCGCTGATGTGGCGCGCGCTAACGCCCGACATGTTCCGATGGCTCAAGGAGCACAGGCCGGGCTGGAACGTGCGCGCGCTAAAACGAAAAGCCAAGAAGGCCTACCGTGAGATGGCCGCCCGCACGCCGGATATAGGCAGCTTGAGGCAGAATTCCCTGCGCATCTGCTTATCCGGGGGAATGGTATGGCTTTCCACCTATGAGGCGGCGGAGGGCGCGATGGATGAGGAATGCTTTGCGGGCATGGTGCTTGCCAGCATGGAATCCCCGCTGGTGAAAGGCGCTTTCCAAAAGAAAGAGCTGTTCACGGCGGAGGCGCAGCGCAGGCGCGCCGAAAGCGCGCAGCGCGGCAACGCGAGCTCCCATAGCCCCTTCAACTGGAAAACCGAGGTTGTTCCCGGGCGGGACCCGGACGAATGCACGATTTTTTACCGCCAATGCGGCCTGTGCGCCCTGGGCAGGCAGGAGGGGCTGCTTGCGCTTGTACCCCAAATGTGCGTGCTGGACGTGCTGTCGGTGGAGTGGATGGGCGGCGTGCTGTACCGCAGCAAAACGCTGGCCACCGGGGGCGATTGCTGCGATTTTTACGTGTGCAGGAAGGGCTCGAAATGGCATGCGGAGAGGGAGGGGAGGGCATGGGCCCAAACGCCGCCCTCCTGACCGCAGGCTGGGTTCGCGCAACACCGCTGAATAAATGGAACGGCAGCGCCGCTATGGCTGCTTGTGCCAAATTCGTTTTCCAGGATGCCCCCGGAAATACGAAGGGCCGCGCCCAAGCGCGGAAAGGACGGGTGAAACGATGAAGAAGCAGGAGCATTTGCCCATGTACGGCGTAGGGCCGGCCTATGGGGCCGTCGTCCTTTTGGCGACTGCCCTGGGAAACGTACTGACGTATACCGGAAGGATGCCGGTGCGCCCATTCGGGCCGCTTCGCATTCCCGTGGCGGCCGTCGCGGCCGCGCTTATCCTCCTTGGGCTATGGCTGTGGTACAGCGCCGTATTCCGTGCCAGGGTGGACGAGCACATCAAGGAAAACACACTGGCCGCCGCCGGGGTGTACGCGTGGGTGCGCAACCCGATTTATTCCGCGTTTTTGCTGGCCGGCAGCGGCGCGCTGCTGCTGGCAAACAATCTGTGGCTGCTGGTTTTGCCGCCGCTCTACTGGCTTTTTCTGACCGTTCTTATGAAATGTACGGAGGAAAAATGGCTGGCTAAGCTGCATGGCGATGCGTATGCGGCCTACTGCCGCCGGGTGAACCGCTGCATTCCCTGGTTTCCAAAAAACGAAAGGGAAGGGAGAGGGTGAGGCGAAACGCCATTCTTTCAAAACACGCGCAGGCCGGAGGGGCTGGGTGGAAAAGCCATGCTTCAAATGATGAACATAGGGCACGCGGGCATGGCAAAATGGGGACTGAGCCACATCAACGTTGCGCAAAACGCCTTCGCGCTGGATGTGGGCTGCGGCGGCGGGGCCAATATAAAGCGGCTGCTGCACAGCTGTGCGAAGGGCTGCGTAAAAGGGCTTGATTACTCGCCCGTTAGCGTGGAAAAGTCCCGAAGGCTCAACGCGGATGCAATTAAAGCTGGGCGCTGCCAGGTGCTTGAGGGCAGCGTTGCGCAGCTCCCCTTTGAGGCGGGCAGCTTTAACTTGGTTACCGCCTTTGAAACGGTATACTTCTGGCCAAACCTGCATCAGGCTTTTTTGCAGGTTTATCGGGTGCTAAAGCCCAATGGGCAATTGATGATCTGCAATGAAGCCAATGGCAGGAATCCAAAGGATGAAAGATGGGCCGGAATCATTGAGGACATGAAGATATATCGTTCAGATCAGCTGGAGGCAACGCTTAGGGAAGCCGGGTTTAGCGGCATAAGCACGGATGAAAGCCGAAAGAGCTGGCTGTGCATCGTCGCGGAAAAGCGCGCGGACGCGCCGTGACGGAAGTCGCAACGCTGCTGCGCATGCGCCGGAACGCGAAACGGGAAGGCCGCCGTTTTACGGGCGATTGCCGCCGGGGGAACGGGGCGCTGCCCGCCGCGGCCCTTTCCGAAGGAAAACGTACCTGTCCTCCCCCGAATGCTCCGGCGCATACTGATAGCCTAGCCTGGAAAACGCCTTGAGCGCTTCGGGGGCCTCAATTTGGTTTTCCGCCATATAGCGCGCCATTTCACCGCGGGCCATTTTGCACAGGGTGCCCTTTTCGATAATCCTGCCGCCGCTTTCCTCGCCAAATACGCAGGTGAGGAAGCGGACGGTTTTGGGCAGGTATTTGGATACGCACAGGCTGTACTCTTTGGAGGCCAGGTTGACGATGCAGTCCGTTTCGGCGAATAGGCGCTTGGCGATCCTGTCCCCCCAGAAGCTGTAAAGGTCCTTTGCCCCGCCCACTTGGAGCCTGGCTTGCATCTCCAAACGGTATGGCGTTACGCCGTCCAGGGGGCGCAGCACGCCATAGAAGCCGGACAGAATGCGCAGGTGCTCCTGGATATAGGCAAGCTCCCCATTCGTAAACGCATCGGGCGCCATGTACTGGTACTGGATGCCCTCATACGCCAGGATGGCGGGGCACAGGCGGCCGCGCAAATCCATGCGCTCGAGGCGCTCCGCGTTTGTTTGCGCAATTTGGCTGTTGCACTTCCACAGCTTCCTTAGTTCCGCGTAGGGCAGGCTGCGCAGCCGCCCGCAAAGCTGCTCCGCTTGGGGCAAAAGGGCGGGCAGCTCCCGCCATTCCAGGCTGTCCGTATCGTCGCGCATCTTTTTGGCCGGGGAGATAATGATGCGCATGCCTTACGCCTCGCGCGCAAGATAGGCCAGGACTTCGGCGGCGTTAGCATCCGGCTTGACATTGGGCATCGCCTTTTCAATCACGCCCTGCTCGTCAACCACATAGGTGGTGCGCGCCACGCCCATGCTAACCTTTCCATAGAGCTTTTTTTCCTTCCATACGTCATACGCCTGGATGGCCTCGAGCCCGGGATCGGAAAGCAGGGTAAAGGGCAGGTCAAACTTTTGGGCAAATTTCAAATGGGAGGCCGAAGAATCCTTGCTGATTCCGATTACGGGCACATCCATGGCCCTGAAGGCGTTATAGCTTTGGGCAAACGCGCAGGCCTGGCGGGTGCAGCCGGGGGTATTGTCCTTGGGATAGAAATACACCACAACCTTTTTGCCCAGATAATCGGATAGGCTGACCTGCTTCCCGTTTTGGTCGGGCAAGGTAAAGTCCGGGGCTTTTGCGCCAACTTCCAGCATTGTCATATCTCCTTTGCATTTTAGCCGTCCCCGCCGTTTTTTGAGCCGGAGGGGCGGCGGGGTACAGGCAACAATCGGGGCCGGCGGCAGCGCCTGCGCGCCCAGGTCGTCGAAAAAGCTCGCCTACGGCGATCTTTTCCGACGAGGCTTGCGCCGTTCGCCTACTCGCTACGCTTGCCGGGCGGCGAACGGCGTAAGGAAACCTTGCTGCGCAAGGCTTCCGGCCCCACCGCACATGTCGCTGGGGCCGGATTACACTCGGAGCGCTGCGGCCCTTCGAACCTCCCCATGGGGGCTCGACAGCCTGAGCGCCTGCGCGCCGTCTGGCTCCTGGTTTTATTATACATCATTTTGAACCGATTCAAACGGCTAATTCCCTCAAAGGCCTGCTGGAAGGGGCGTGGGGGAAGAAACCGCGCCGGTTATGAGCGGCGTAAAGCGAGCGTTCAGCCCTTGCCAGGCATGCGGCAAAATGGCGCTTTGCCAGAGGGCTGGGCAGAGGGAGGCATTGTGGAAAACGATCGGGCGCTGTATGCGCTGGGCATCCATGTGCTGCGGCACGATGCGGGCAGAACCCTGTATGGAATTGACGGCGGCCGCGGGCAGATTGAGGATTACGGGCTGTACCCGGGCGTTTCGCTGCAATTCAATGATATTCGCTGCGAAAGGCTGCCGCTGGAGGAAGGCGTTTCATCGCTGCTGGAGATGAACTACTGCGCGGCGGGGCGCTATGAGTGCGAATTTCGCCAGGGAAGCTGCGTGCGCCTGCAGGAGGGAGGCTTTTGCGCCTGCCTCCGCTGCGCATGCAAGGTGTCCTCATGCTTTCCCACAGGCCGCTACCGCGGCATCAGCATCATGCTGGATGTAAAACAGGCGCAGCGCTTTATGGACGGGCATTACCCGGAGCTGGCGCTTGCGCTTTGGCAGCTGCCCAGGCGGCTGTGCCCCAATAACGCCTGCTTTCTGGCGCAAACCGAAGGGGCGCTGCGGCAGGTGTTTGAGCAAATCGCGGCGGCGCCGCCCTCCTTGGGCATTGCCTATTACCGGGTGAAGGTATTGGAGCTTTTTACGCTGCTGTGCGCATGGAGCCCAACGCAAAAGCCGGGCGGGCGCTATTTCACGCGGGATAAAACGGAGCTGCTCAGGCATATCCGGGAACAAATCCGGCAGGAGCTTTCAAAGGAAATCACGCTTGAAGGGCTGGCCCGGGAGCATGGCCTGGGCATGACGGCGCTCAAGCGCGATTTTACCGCGCTTTACGGCATGAGCCCCTTTGCCTACCGCCGCCGTTGCCGCATGAACCGCGCGGCGCAGCTGCTTGCGGATACGCAGCTACCCGTTATGCAGATTGCCATGGACGTTGGCTACCGAAACGCCAGCAAGTTTTCCGCGGCCTTTCGGGAGGAGATGGGAGTAACGCCCCTGGCTTACCGAAAAAAAGCGGAACGGTTTGGAGCATCGGCGATGGGGCGTGACGGTTTGGAGTAGCCAAACAGGAAAAGGAAGGGTATGATGCTTGATAGTTAGATTATTCTAACTAAAATAAAACGGAAAGGTTGTGTATGCTTCATGAAGAAAGTTCGCCCCATCAGCACCCTCCTGGCCATGGCGATGGCCCTGTGCATGGCGCTCTCCGCCGCCCTGGCGGAGGAAACGGTGGATCCCGCGCAGCTCATCAACGATTTGAAGGGAACCTATACCGAGCTGTTTACGACAATCTGCGACCCCGCCTACGACGATGTATGGCTGGAGAGGTGCGCCGCCTACGTGGGTGAAGAAAATGCCGAAGCTGTGGCCGCCATGCTCAAATCGGCCTGTACGGGTAGGCTGTACGGCCAAGAGGCCGTTGACGCCTATGCCGCCGCGCCGGAAAGCACCCAGTTTGATTGCTACTTCCTGGGCGGCGTGAGCCAGTTTGTGTTTGACGGCAACAGGGTTACCGGGCTGGACGGCGAGGGGAAGGAGGTTTTCTCGCACGAGTACGCCTATGTTGAAACGCTGGAAAACACCATCGCCTGCTATGCCTACAAAACCGAGGATGCGGACGCGGGCGAGTTTGCCTACCTATGCCTGGCGCCCGATACTCCGGCGTCTACCTACCACATCGAGTTCCGTTACGGCAGCGACCTGGACGCGCTGGCGCCGCTGTATGAAGGCCCCTATGCCTACTGGCTGGCGGCAGGCATCCCAGCCGACGCGGATGAAGCCATGATCCATAATTGCATCGACCTGTTCTGCGCGGAAAACAGCGCGGAGGAATGACCATAACGCCGGGCCGCACCCGGGCGGCCCGGCGTTTCAGGCCGTCGAAAAAGCTCGCCTGCGGCGATCTTTTCCGCCGAGAGTTGCGCCG
>OLGB01003883.1_pt1 | contig 13436 bp, 13 predicted proteins | sample 1605691 | NCBI WGS metagenome assembly OLGB01 (sample SAMEA3888925, study PRJEB22519) | human gut metagenome | biome: human gut; feature: human-associated habitat; material: faeces | place: Denmark | collected 2010 | reverse complement strand
CGGTGTTTTTCCGCCGAGACTGGAGGAGTTGTGCGCCCGACATGCACATAAACTAGGCGGTGTAAGTCCGCTACAGGCATTGCAGTGTGAACTGTTAGCCAAAGGCAAGGGTGTCCATCGTGAGGTGGAATCTGAAGGAAGCCGGAGGCAAAACCTCGGTCCGACGAACAGGAACCGCATGTGAGGCATTATGGGACGGACAAGTCTACCACCCAAGACAAAGTCCTACACTGCACGAATCCCATGGTGTAAATGCGGCGGATATATGAGGAGAAAGTTTATGTGCTTACTCGGGGAGATCTTGCGGGGGCTTAACCTGAGTGCAATCTGCCCAGAGATGGATGGATGAACCGCAAGAAGTCAGCAGAGGCCATAGTACTGTTAACACACACATCAGGAAGGGCCGAACGGTAACAAACTTCTCAGACGAAAGAAGGTCGGGCAATGCGAAGAAAGCAGAAAACTGCGCAAGCAGGCTGTTCATGCGAGGACAAGCTGGAAGCGGAAAGCACCATGAAAGCGCCGAGTATTGCCCACACAGAAAACGCAGGAGAAGAAAGAGCGCAAACGTTGCTCGAATGTATCCTCACCAGAGCGAACATGGCAGAGGCGTACAAACGGGTAGTCAAAAACGGAGGTGCGTCAGGCATAGACGGAATGACAGTCCAAGCGATGTATGGACACCTGAAGGAGCACTATCCCGAACTTATCCAAAGCCTCTATGATGGAAGCTACAGGCCCCAAGCAGTAAAGAGAGTCGAAATCCCCAAAGCGGACGGAGGAAAGCGCAAGCTGGGAATCCCCACGGTCATAGACCGTATGATACAGCAAGCCATCTCCCAAGTGCTGACGCCAATATTCGAGAAGCAATTCTCCGACGGCAGCTATGGATTCCGCAAAGGAAGAAGCGCCCATCAGGCAATAGAACAGGCTAGGATATATTACGAACAGGGATACAAAGTATCAGTGGATATCGACCTGGCCAAATACTTTGACACAGTCAACCACAACCTGCTCATAAAGATGCTTCGGGAAGAGATAAAAGACGAGCGTGTAATAAGGCTCGTCAGGAAATACCTCAAAAGCGGAGTAATGGAAAACGGGCTCATCAGCTCGACCACAGAAGGAACTCCGCAGGGAGGCAACCTCTCACCGCTCCTCTCCAACATCTACCTTACAAAATTTGACAAACTGCTGGAAAGCAGAGGACACAAATTTGTAAGATATGCCGACGACTGCAACATATATGTCAAAAGCGCAAGAGCCGCCCAAAGAGTAATGGGAAACTGCGTCAATTATCTTGAAGGAACGCTGAAACTCAAAGTGAACCAAAAGAAAAGTTGTATCGGAAGCCCGACAAAACTCAAATTTCTTGGTTTCTCCCTCTACCCTAGCAAAGGAGAAACGAAGATAAGGGCACACGAACAAAGCCTGAAACGGTTCAAAGACAAAATCCGAAAACTTACCGCCAGGAATCAGGGACGCTCGATAGAGACCATCATGCTAAACCTCAGGAAATACACGACGGGATGGCTGGGCTACTATGCGATAGCCGAAATGAAAAGCGCGATGTTACAGCTGACTGGATGGATAAGACGCAGGATACGGCAAATCTACTGGAAACAGTGGAAAAGGATATGGCCGAAATACAAGAACCTCAGGCAGCTGGGAATCCATCACAGGGACGCGTGGCGATGGGCAAACAGCAGGCTCGGATGCTGGCATATAGCCAGAACGTGGATACTGACCACCTCACTGACCAACAAATACCTCGCCTCGCAGGGATATGACGATATCCTGCTGCGATATGAGGCAATGCGCGCTCGTTACCGAACCGCCGTATACCGAACGGTACGTACGGTGGTGTGAGAGGACGGCCTCTCAAATAATGGGAGGCCTCCTACTCGATTTGACCTTGGGTTTTGTTTTAATTCAGACCAGAAAAACAAAACCCAAAGTCAACCCTCCTCCACCGGCTTCGCCGGAGCCCCCTCGGAGAGGGAGCCAAAGGTCTTAGATAAATCGGCGTTTATACGCAGTGAACCAAAACGCCGGTTTTGCGTTTTGTGTGAATCGCGTAGTTTGTTCACCAGACGTGCGAATAACGAAATAACCGAGGGCCTGCCAAGCGGAGGCGCACTAGTGTGCGGTGAGCATTGGCAGGCCCTCGGTTATGAAGTTAGTCGTGCGTATAAACGCCGATTTACGCCAATTTATCGCTGTCTGCCTGCTAATGTGTCTGCCCTGCTCTTACCTTCATTATGTTTTCGCACATAAACGCTCAAAGCCTCCCGCGCAGTGGTATTGGAGCAATCTTTACAGTATTTTTACCTGCATTTTTCCAACGCTATGACCTGCGCCGCCTCTGCCGCGCCGGCCGGCTGCAGTCCAGTGATCGCACCGCGGCAGGCGGTGACGGAGCTGTTGCGGTAGATGTAGCCTGCGATGGAGCCGACCGCCTCGCCGCCGGTGATCGTTCCGCCGGCGGAGCAGTTCACGATCTGCATCGCGGCGGGGACCGGGTAGTAGCTCAGATAAGGTTCCGTCGAGAAATAGAAGCCGCTGCCTACTATGCCGCCGATACGCGAAGCTCCGTCCGCTTTCATCGTAAGCCCGCTGACGGCGCAGCCTTCTATCAACGTGGCGCTCCTTGCGTCGGCGGCCATCGCTCCCTCCGTGATCTTGCCCGCCGCGCCGACGAGCCCGCCGATCATGACGGAGCCCTTCGGCGCGGTGATCGTTACGTTGTCTACGGAACAATTTTTGATCGCGCTGTAGTCGGTCGCGCAGCCGGCCAGGCCTCCGACGACGCTGACGCCGCCCCCGAAGCCGTCGCCCACGCTGATAGCCCCTCCGGTGACGTCGCAACTCACGATAGAGCAGCCGGTCCCCATGTCGCTCATGCCTCCGGCAAGGATGCCGGCGCTGTTTCCCGCGCCTGACAGCAGGACGATGTCGGCTGACGCCGTACAGCTTTCAACGCCGCAATAGCCGCCTCCGATGATGCCTCCGACCATGCTGATGCCGGAGATTGTGTTGTCTCCCACCAGCGCGACGTTTTTGATTGCGGCATCGTTTGTCTGAAGCGCCATGCCGACCACGGCGGCGACGCCGTTGCCCGCTTTGGCGGAGACGGCTGCGTTTTTGACTGTGAGGTCGCTTATCACGGCGCTTCCGGCGGTGCAGCCGAAGAGGCCGACGCCCCGCGCCGTCGCGGCGTCATTGATCTTCAAATTGGAGATCGTGTGCCTGCCGCCGTTGAAGGTCCCGGTGAAGGCCACGGAGGGGTCCGGCATGTCGGGGTCTTCCGCCGTCCCCGCGAATTTGCCGATAGGCTCCCAGCTTTCATACTTGGACATATCTATATCGGCGGCCAGGATGAAGTGCGCCTTAAGATGATTGCGGACGTTGTTCAGCTGCGCCGCCGTCCCGATCCGCCATGGGTTTTCCGCCGTGCCGCTCCCGCCGGAGAAGCCTGACTCGCCGCCTGAACCGCCGCCGCACCCGCCGGCCGCGAATATCGCCAAAGTAAGTATCAATAACAGAGAAAAAAATTGTGGTATTTTACGGTTCCGCACCGTGGATCCCTCCCGAAATTTTTTAGTTAGTGCAAGCTAACCGCATTGCAGAATAACAGAACCGGCTGCGTATTTGTGGCCGAATCGGGTGTCTGCATGTTCGGATCCGGCATATCTTGTCATAAAAGCCGTATGCCGTCGTTTGCCTTTTGCCGCGGGGGTATGTTACACTACATTGCGTTAGTTAACGCTAACTAATTTCCGACCGCGGCAAAGGAGCGCTTTTTTGTGATCATACAGTTTTCCCAACAGGATTTCGCGCCGCGCTCTTTTGTCGCATTCAACTCTCCCGAAAACACCGCCGAGCAGAACTGCGATGGCGGCCGGTTGGAAATTCCCGAAAATATCGCCGGCGGCAGGGTGGCGGCGGATGCCGTCTCTCCCGGTTTGTCCCTGATTTGTTCGGAGATGTCATTTGCGAAAGACACATTTTTTCGTGAAGAATATCAGGATCGGGACGTTCTGCAAATCGCCTTCTGTCTGCAGGGCAACTGCGAATGGAGTTACGGAAACGGCGCGCGCCCGCATCAGCTCGCGCCGGCTGAATGCAGCCTGCAGTGCGGCGTTATGCGCAAATGCGACAGTTTTTTCCCGCGCGGACCGTATCGGGCTTTGAGCCTCTCTTTGGGACGGGAGCGTTTTGCCGACGTTATCGAGTGCCTTAAGGATGTGCGCCTGCTTGATTCGGGCGATATGATCCGGACGCGCGTCTTTGCCGGCACGCCGCATCTCCGGCTGCTTATCCGACAGCTCACGGAGTGTCCCCCGGACTATAAGTTAAGGAAGTTGTTTCTGGAGGGGAAGGCTCTTGAGCTTTTGTCTGTATTCTGCAGCGAGGTGATCGGGCGGAAAGAGAAGAAAGGCGACGTTTCCAGAGAAGACCGCCGCTGTCTCCGACAGGCGCGGGAGCGTATCGACGAGCAGTTTCTTCTCCCGCTCACCATTTCGCAGATCGCCAAAGAGTGTCATATGAGCGAGACGAAGCTGAAGCGGGGGTTCAAGAATTGTTTCGGATGTACGGTATATGAATATATGGTCGAAAAGCGTATGGAGCTGGCCCACAGCCTGCTTTCGAGCGGGAAATACAAGGTGAAGGACGTCGTGTGGATGGCGGGTTACTCAAACGCCGGTCATTTTATCAAGATGTTCCGCAAGAGATACGGCCTTACGCCGGGCGAAATATCGTAAACGGCCGGAAAAATCGTATTTTTATATAGGTATAAATATTTGTTATAATAAACGTGCGTTTTTTGTGTTCCTGACATAGCCCGGAAGGGAGGGCTGCTGATGCCGCGCGTTTATTTTACCGGTTCAGGAAAATTACGTTCCGAGTACGACGCTTCGGAGGCCGCGGCGCGGCTGATGCTTGCCGTCTCCGAGCGCGAGGGCATACCTTTCGGGCGCAGCGTGCCTTTGAAGGTCCATTTCGGCGAGCGCGGCAACGAGAGCTTCATCCGGCCGGCGCTGTACGACGGCATAATCGACGCGCTGCTTGCGCGCGGCGTCGCCTCATCGTTCATGGAAACTTCCGTGCTCTATGCCGGCCCGCGCATGAGGCGTGAAAGCCACATGCGGCTCGCCGCGGAGCACGGTTTCACGCGCCTGCCCGTCGTCATTGCGGACGGCGAAGCGGGCGAATCGTTTTACGAGGTCCCTATCGGGAAAAAGCATTTCAAGAGCTGCAAGTTGGGCGCGGCGTTCCGCGATTTCAGCCGGTTCGTCGTGCTGTCGCATTTCAAAGGACACAGGATAGCCGGCTTCGGCGGCGCGATAAAACAGCTTTCGATGGGTTTTGCCGCAAAGGGCGGCAAGCTCGCGATGCACATGGGCATAAAGCCGTTCATCTTCCGGCCGCTCTGCAGGCGGTGCGGCCTCTGCGCGGCCAACTGCCCGGTCCATGCTATCGCCAAAGACGGCGCATACCGCATCGACGCTGCGAAATGCATCGGCTGCGGCGCTTGTTTCGCGCTCTGCCCGCATAAGGCCGTCTCCATCTACACGCCGAAAAGCATCGTGCACGCGCTGCTGCGGCGCGGCGATTTTCTCGAACGCCTCGCGGAGTACGCTTACGCCGCCGCGCTCGGGCGCAGGAATATCTACGTCAGCTACGCGATGAACGTAACGGCCAACTGCGACTGTATCGGCAAAAAGATGTCCCCGCTCATCCCGGACATAGGCATATTCGCCTCGGCGGACCCTGTGGCGCTCGACGCCGCCTGCCTCGACGCGGCGGCCGCGGCCGGCGCGCGCTTCAAAGGCCGCCGCCAGCTCGAATACGCCGAGGAGATAGGGCTGGGCAGCGCGAAATACGAACTGATAAGCATCTGACGATAAAAGGCACACACACCGAGCGCTTCGCCGAAGATATACGCCAAAGCCCCGCCGCCCTGTTTCATGCCGGTAATAAACTGGAGGCACTTCCGCCAAGAGGGAAGGCCGTCTGGTCCTGGCTGGAACCGGTGACGGAGGAGGACTACAAAGCCGCGGCGAAGGGGAAATAGGCGGATGGCGGACGGAGATCGACGGCATAGCTTGATGCGAAACGCGAGTGGGGCCTGCCCCAAAGGTACATCTTGCCGTGAACTCGCCTCGGCGCGGAGATGTCTGTTTACGGATCTACGCGCCTTCGCTCTGCCGGCCTATTTTGCCAATTCGATGCGCATCTCGATCGAGCCCGGGAGCGTATCCATCACGGAAAGCGGCGCGTCTATCACCCCGATATTGACCTGGAAGCCGAACTGCTTTGAGATATCTTCGTCCTTATAGAGGATCGTAAAATAATTCCCGTCTGTAGCAAAGTCGATATCGCCGTTGAGCCATCCGTTGTGCACATCCTTTTTATCGTAGGATAGCGGCCGGGCCATGACGCCGCAGTAATCGTGAGAATATTTGCTCATGCTCACCGTGTACGGCAGGCGCGATATAAGTTCCTTCGCCGAACGGCTGTCGTTCAGCGTCGCGGGGATGACCTTGTCCCCGACTACGAGCCGGACCTTCGTGCCGCCCGCTATCCGGCGTGTCGAATATTTTTCTGCGCCCTGCGCCTTTACGGGCGCGGGAGCGGCTTGGGCCGGGGCGGGACATGCCGCGCCGACGACGCCGCATCCGGCGAAAACCAGCAGGAGACTCAGCAGGCGCGCTGAGAAAAATGTTTTGCGCATGGTATCATTTCCCTTCTTGAAATCATGATATGATTTTTTCTGAGGCGATTTTATTTCAGCCTGAAAATAATAGCAAATACTTATTAATAATCATATAAAATGCTTGCAAAGCATGATTCCCATTTCTATAATCTAAGAAAAACTTAAAGGCGGGATCGTCATGGAACTCAGGCTTTTTCGATATTTTCTGGCCGTCGCGAAGGAACAGAACATCACAAAGGCCGCCCGGGTGCTGTGCGTTACCCAGCCGACGCTGTCGCGGCAGCTCTCGGAGCTCGAGGCGGAGCTGGGGACTCAACTGCTGATAAGGGGTAAGCGGAAAGTAACGCTGACAGACAAGGGCTCGCTCTTCCGCCGGCGCGCCGAGGAGATCGTGATGCTCGCGGACAGGGCCGAGCAGGAGGTAAAGACGCCGGACTATCTTGCCAAGGGCGATATCTATATCGGATGCGCGGAGACTGAAACGATGCGCCTCGTCGCAAAGACGGCGAAGGAGCTGCAGCAGGATTATCACAACCTTTGCTATCACCTATCCAGCGGCAACGCGGAAGACCTGCGGCTGCGCCTTGAAAAGGGACTGCTTGATTTCTGCGTATTAATGGACCCCTTCGACAAAAGGGACTTCAACTATATAGAGCTGCCGGGAAAAGACGTCTGGGGCCTGCTGATGCGAAAAGACAGCCTGCTCGTCAGCCATGAGCGGATAACCGCCGCCGAACTGAAGGATCTGCCGCTGCTCGTATCGCAGCAGGAGGAGCAGAGCGCGGAGGGGCTGAAAAAATGGCTCAAGGGCAGGGAGCTCAATATAGTCGGGACATATAACCTCCTCTATAACACCACGCTGATGGTCGAAGAGGGTATGGGCTATGCGCTGACGCTCGACAAACTTGCCCCAACCGGGAATGACAGCGTTCTCTGCTTCAAGCCGCTCTATCCGGCGGTGGAAACGAGCTCCTATTTCGTCTGGAAAAAGTTCCAGATATTTTCCCAAGCAGCGAAGATATTCCTTAATAAGATGCGGGAGACGTACGAACGTTAGACCCGCCGGCAACAAAGACAACGGACGGCTCAGCGCCGGGAAGGGGAATGCCGTGAACTTATCGGACAGACCGCTTGCGAAGGCGCGAAGAATTTCAAAAAGCCGACGCCGGCCCTGCGCGGCGTAATGGAAAAGGCCCCGCTGTATTACTCCCAAGATGCCGCGCGCCGCAGCTTTGCGGCGTGTTTTTTATTTGTCAGCTCTCATCACGGCCGCTGATTTTTTGTCGAATTTATCATAGCTTGTAAGCATTATTAATCATTTATAATAAGTATTTGCTATTGATATTGTCCCGTCATATAATTTTCGCAGCAAACGCGAAGGAGGGTGAGTTATGAAAAAAACGACCGCGGCAGCGCTGCTGATGCTGGCGTTCTCAGCCATCTGCTGTCTTACCGGAGACGCGGGCGCCGCTGAAAAAATACTGCTCACGGCGGGAGGCAAAAGTTTCACGGCAGAGCTGAACGACGGTCCCGCAGCGGCGGCTCTGTTAAAAAAGATGCCGTTTACGCTGGAGATGAAGGATCTGAACGAGAATGAAAAATTTGCGTATCTGGACGGAGCGCTGCCTGCTAAGGCCTCCGCACCGGGCACCATACGCGCGGGGGATATCATGCTGTTCGGAGCGGACTGTCTCGTCGTTTTTTACAAAACGTTCCCGACGGCTTACAGCTATACGCCGTTAGGAAAAATAGAGGGCGCGGAAACCGTATCGGCGCTCTCGGGCAAAGACGGCATAAAGATCACCTTTTCAAGAAACAAAACAAAATCAAAATAAAGAGAGGAAGTAAAACAAATGACGATCGACCTTGCACAAAAAATTTTTCTTGCCGCGGCCATCGCGCTGATCTCGGCGCTGGCCCTGGTATCGGCGAACGCCGCGTTCGCCGCTGACGCGGACCCGTGGTTTGCCCCGCTCCCTAAACAGGCTCCGGCTCCGCAATACGCCGACCACGGCGCGGACAACTTCTATAAGAGCGACAAAGTAACGGCGAAAGACGTCTCGTTCAAAAATCAGTTCGACATGAAGGTCGCCGGCAGACTCTTTGTACCAAAGTCCTACAAGCAGGGGCAGAAGCTCCCCGCGATCGTTGTCGGCCACCCGATGGGCGCCGTGAAGGAGCAGAGCGCGGCGCTTTACGCGCAGAAGATGGCAGACCGCGGATTTGCCGCGCTCGCTGTCGACCTGCCTTTCTGGGGCTCGAGCGACGGTACGCCGCGCAACAGCGTCAACCCCGACCTCTACTCCGAAGCCTTCATGGCCGCGGTCGATTACCTTGGGACGCGCGATTTCGTCGACCGTGAGAGGATCGGCGGCATAGGCATCTGCGGCAGCGGTTCGTTCCTCATAAGCGCCGCGAAGATCGACCCGCGCATCAAGGCCGTAGCCACGGTATCGATGTACGATATGGGGCAGGCCATGCGTAACGCGCTTAATAAGTCGCAGACTATGGAACAGAGAAAGGCTTATATCGCCGCCGCGGCACAGCAGCGCTACGCCGAGTTCCAGGGCGGAAAGCGCAGGCTCCTGGGCGGCACGACGCACACGCTTGACGCGCAGACCGATCCCATCCAGCAGGAATTTTACGATTTTTACCGCACGACGCGCGGAGCCGCGGCGGGCAAAGGCCAGGACCTCAATACCACGACGCACCCGACCTTCGCAAGCGCGGTAAAGTTCATGAACTTCTATCCTTTTGAGGATATAGAGACGATCTCCCCGCGCCCGATGCTCTTCATAACGGGCGACCAGGCGCACTCTAAAGAGTTCAGCGAAGACGCCTACAAGCGCTCCGCGGAACCAAAGGAGCTCTGCTATGTAAAGGGCGCGGGCCATGTCGACCTTTATGACAAGACAGACCTCATACCGTTTGACAAACTGAACGATTTCTTCACCGCGAACCTGAAGTAACGGACCTCCCGACAATAATCCGCCTTCAAAAAGCGGCGGCGCCTCCCTCGCGAAGCGCCGCCGCTTTAATATTTTTCCCCCAACCGCCGCCGATGTTTGCGCGGAGAAAGTGCCAAAGTCGGGATCACGCAGTTTGATGCGAAACACAGATAAAACGCCGGATAGAATCGCCTCTTCATCCGGCGTTTTATCTGTTGACTTAGAGCCTGCTCTAAGCCTTAACCTGAGACCGGCAAGACCGGCAATATGACGAGAGAGGAAGATAACAGCACCGTGGTCTTCGCCGGTTATCCGAATTGGTGGATATGCGATCCTCTACTCCTTTTTAGAGAATGCCGACCTCTCCGGCAAAAGGGTCATCCCCTTCGTCACCCACGGCGGCAGCGGTTTTTCCGGCACCGTCGAGACGATCGCAAAACTGCAGCCGCGTGCCGCCGTGGACAGGAACGGGATCAGCATCTCCAGAAACGATGTCCAGGATTGCGCGCCGGATGTGTCGGAGTGGCTTAAAAACCTGAAATAAACCGAGCGCACAGCGAAAGGGGCCGCCTTTATTGCAATCACCGGCAGCCCCTTATTTGTCTTTTTTTTGCCTATTCTACGACCTCTATCTTCACCTGTATCTCGCCGCCGTGACGGCCGTGCCGTTAGCGGTCATCCTCACGGCTGTGGATCTTACCGCCGGGCGTTTCGCGCTTCCCTCATCCATAAGTTCCATCGTCACAGTGAACTTATCTCCCATAGCCGCCAGCAGCTCCATGCCGGACTCGACATGTCCCATGGGCACGAGGTCCTCATTGTAGCCGAAGTCCTTGTAGTAAAAGACTAGCGTGTTCCACGGAGTGTAGAGCGTCACGTCCGCCGCGTCGGGATCAACGCCGGTTTTGACCCCGGCGCTGCGGGAACGCCCACCGGCAGAGAGGCCGCGGCCAGGAGTAAGAGCGCAAAGACCGCCGGAAGCAGCAGCTTTTTCTTCATGGTCCGCCGCCTATTCGCCCTCGGGAAAATCAGTCGAGGCCGCGAGCTCTCTCTGTTCTTCAAAATCGGCGAGGCGTGCCCTGAGAGTGGAGATCGTGCAGTCAAGCGCCTGTGAGCCGAGCACCATCCGCAGAGGTGCGGGTTCCTTATCCGCGCTCTCAATGATGCGGGCCGCCATGCGGACGGGATCGCCTGGGGCCAGGCCGTTCGCGGCGTCCAGCATCTTGAGGAAGGCGTGGGCCGGATTGCCCTCATATTCCGCCGTCATCTTCGCCACCTTCGCGCTTCCATAGCGGAACTCGGTGCGGGCTCCGCCGGGTTCCACGAGCGTCACGCCGATGTTGAAGGGCGCGGCCTCCTGCGCGACCGATTCGCAGAAGCCCTCGATGCCGAACTTCGTGGCGTGGTAGAGAGAATTGCCGGCAAAGGCGACCTGCCCGCCGTAGGTCGACATCTGGATGACGCGGCCGCCGCCCTGCGCGCGGAGGTGCGGCAGAGCCGACCTTATCAGCTGGATGGAACCGGTGAGATTCGTGGCGATAATGTGGTCTATCTCCGCGTCCGAAAGCTCCTCGGCGGCGCCGAAGAGCCCGTAGCCCGCGTTGCTGACGATGACGTCTATCCTGCCGTGCTTCCTGAAAGCATCGTCGACGAACCTGTGGATCGCGGGAACGTCGGTGACGTCGAGAAGCCCGCAGTCAAAGGTGTCCGGATACTTCTCAATGAGCGCCGCGACCCTGTCACGGCCGCGCACAGTGCCGACGACGCGGTCCCCCCGTTCCAGGAGCTGCCTGCTCATTTCATAGCCGAAACCGCTGCTGACGCCCGTGATGAGCCAAGTACGTTTTTTCATTGTGATCTCCTCCTGTGTTTATTCAGAAATTTTATTTATGCAGTCCAGCGCGTTCAGCGCGCGCGGATAACCGATAAAGGGTATGCACTGGGATATGACCTTGATAAGAAACTCTTTGCCGCTGCCGAGGCGGATATTCGCCGCGATATGGGAGGCAAGCTGTCTTTCGCAGCCGCCCTGTGCCGCGAGAAAACAGAAGGTCAGCATCTCGCGCCGCCGAAGGTCAAGGCCGCCGCGCGTGTACCAGTCGCCGAAGCAGTTGTCCGTCAGCCAGCGGTTGATGTGACGGCTGTCTTCCGGCCCTGACCTCCAAAAATCCTTCATACCGTCGCCGAAGATCTCGATCTGCGCCCGCTCTCCGGCCGCCAGCCGTTCCTCCGCCGTCGTCGTCGCCTGCCCCGGCAGAGGCAGCCGGACGCCGCGCTCCGCTAATATTTCGTTGGCGGCGCGCAGAAAGGGATATAACCTCCCGATGCCGAGATAGGCCGCCGCCTGGTAGAGCATCTCCTTAGCCTCCGTCGGCGTCACGCCGAAGTTCAGCGCCGCCGGCAGTATCGCGCGGTATTCGTCGATCCCCTGACAGCCGACCAGCGACGCGAGTATCGCCGTCATGCGCGTCCTCCCGTCAAGGTCGTCGCTGTTTACCACCTCGTCAAAGGCAAAATTATCAAATCTTTCGATAAATTCCGGGTCCGTGTCGAGAAATGTGGAACGATAACCGGGAAACATCCTCTCGTGATATTCTTTAGCCGCCGCTGTGATCGCCATATTCATTCTCCTTCATATTCTTTCGTTTGTGCTGAGGCAATTGTAAAAAAAGGCTGGAAAACAGCAATTCCAACTGCTGATGCGATCAATAAGTTTTACTTATGCGAATCGCGGCAACAAAAAACGCCTCCCGCCGTCTGACGGAGGCGGCATAAGGGCGCGCTTATTTCGCCTATTTATTGAGCAGTTTGTAAAGTATCTCCGCGAAAAGCTCCGCGTAGGGGTTTTCCGCGTCCTTTTTCCAGAATGCGCAGTAGTTACGGCGCAGCGGGCCGTCGGCATTCCGGATCGGCAGTCTGACGATCGAGGAGGCGGGCGGCGGAAGCGTGCCTACGGCCGCTACCGGCATAAAGCCCTTCCTGCCGGCGGCCATAAAACGGCCCTCCTCGAGAGTTTCGGCAAAGATAAATTTGCCGGCGAAGCCAAGCGCGCCGCGGTAAAACTCCTCTTCGCCGCGCCGCTGTTCCTTCGATGATACGAGAATACAAGCTATTTCCCTGAGCTCTTCGAGCGCCGCGTATTCCTTCGCGGCGAGCGGCTCCGCCGGAGACAGCTCCGCGAAGCAGCCGCAGCGGAGCAGGTGGAAGTTTACATATTCATCCGAAAATGCCCGTCGCTGGTCGCTCAAGGCCAGATCGGCCGTCCCCTCGCGCAGCGCGTCGTAGAGCTCCTCGTGGGTGCCGCTAATGGTTTGCAGCGAAACCTCGGGGTGATCCCGGGAAAAATCCGCCGCTGCCTGAAGCAGCTCCTGTCCGCCGTAGCACTTGAGATAACCGACGCGCAGCCGCCGTTCCCCGAGGCCGATGCGCACGGTCTCGCGGCGCATGGTTTCCGCCTCGGCGAGCAGCTCCCTCGCGCGGCGATAAAAATATTCCCCCGCAGGAGTCAGGGAAAAGCCTCTGCTTTCCCTGTGCAGCAGCTTCACTCCTAGGTCGTTTTCCAATGCCTGGATCTGCTGCGAAACCGCCGACTGCGAGATAAAGCATTCCTCCGCGGCCTCGGTAAAGCTGCCGCATTCCACGACCGCCGTGAAGTATTTCATCTGCCGCAAAAGCATAAGCGCGTTCGCCCCCCCGTCAGCTAACTTGAAATATGACCGAGCATAATATTAGTTTACTGAAACTTCGCACACCATTAGTAGCGCATG
>OLGB01003872.1_pt1 | contig 13460 bp, 15 predicted proteins | sample 1605691 | NCBI WGS metagenome assembly OLGB01 (sample SAMEA3888925, study PRJEB22519) | human gut metagenome | biome: human gut; feature: human-associated habitat; material: faeces | place: Denmark | collected 2010 | reverse complement strand
ACCTGGCCCGGGAGGTGGGCGTGGGCGCCGTGCCCGGCTCCAGCTTCTTCCGGGAGCCGGTGAACCACCTGATCCGCCTCCACTTCGCCAAGAACGACGACACCCTCAACGAGGCCCTCAACCGCCTGGAGCGGATTCAGAAGCTGAAGAAATGATCAGCCGCCGCCTGTCCCGGTCCCCGGGGCGGGCGGTTTTCCCTGCCCGGCCGCGCATATCCCCATTTCTCCCCGCATAGGATGGACCAACAAGAGGCGGGGAGTGAACGAGTTTTGAAGGGTAACATGGAGGAGCGGGCGGAGCGCCTGGCTCAGTACATTATAGAAAACCGGACCACGGTCCGGGCCGCCGCGCAGAAATTCGGCATCAGCAAGTCCACTGTGCACAAGGATATCTCCGAACGGCTGCCCCAGTTCAACCGGGCCCTCTATCTTCAGGTGAAGGAGGTCCTGGATGTCAACAAGGCCCAGCGGCACATCCGGGGCGGCATCGCCACGCGAAAAAAGTACCGCGGCCAGTGAGACGCGCATAAGCTGGACTGTGACAAACGCTTGTATCGGAGGAATGTATATGGCAAATCCGTCCCAGGGCCGCTGCCGCCCGGTCCGGTCCGCGCCGGCCGTCCAAACGAGGCGCAGTTCCGCCGCCCAGGAGCCGCCGGTCCGCCGCTGGCCCCACCCGGTGGGCTGCCAGGACCCGCCTCTCCCGCCGGAGCCCACGCTCCACTACATACGCTGCGCACTGTCCTATCAGAACCAGCTGCTCTCAGAGATCAAAACCCTCCTCCAGCAGCTGGCGGAACGAGAGAACAGTCAGGAGAGCTGAAGTATGGCGTGCCGGTGTCGGCACGCCATTTTCCCTCTTGTGTTTTTCCGCGGGGTGTCCTATAATAAGTGGCGATATTATGTAAATCGACCCAAAAGACATCACCGCGGCCCCCGGCCGCGCACAAGGAGCGTAATATACCCATGGCAAAACGAGTCATGAAGCGCCGGCGCAGCCGGAAGCGGTTTCTCCTGCTGATCGTCCTGATCGCCGGTTTGATCTATGCCGGCGCCCACATTCTGATCCGCCAGCCCGAGGTGAAGGCCCAGGAGGACCCGGACCCTGTGGAGGAGACGGAGGACCTGACCCAGGAGGAGCGGGATGCCGCTGCGGCGGCTGCCGCGGCCCTGGCCGCTCACACGGAGCGGAAGGATCAGTTCTATACCATCCTGGTCTCCGGCTGCGACGACGGCAACGGCAACAGCGACACCAACATTCTCCTGGCGGTGGACGCCAAAAACGGCTATATCCACGGCGTCAGCATCCCCCGGGACACCAAGGCCGTCTGGAACGGCAAAAGCCACAAAATCAACGCCGCCTTCGGCTCCGGCGGCACCGAAAAGCTGGCGGAGGTCATCGGCGACCAGCTGGGCATCCCCGTGGACTTCACCGTCTCCGTGGACCTCAAGGGCTTCGTGGCCCTGGTGGACGCCATCGGCGGCGTGGACTTCGACGTACCGGTGAACATGGACTACGAGGACCCCTATCAGGACCTGTACATCCACATCCCCGCCGGGATGCAGCATCTGTCCGGCCAGGAAGCTTTGAAGGTGGTCCGCTTCCGGGAGGGCTATGCCTCCCAGGACATCGGCCGGATGGAGACCCAGCAGAAGTTCCTCAAGGCCGTGGCCCAGCAGACCCTGACCCTGTCCAATTTGGACAAGATCCCGGAATTCGCCAACATCTTCAACCAATATGTCAAAACGGACCTGACCCTGGGCAATCTCGCCTGGCTTGGCAAGGAGGCCATCTCCATGGGCTCCGGCGCCATCTCCTTCTCCACCCTGCCCGGCGAGTGGAAGTCCCCCTATATCTATCTGGATCAGGACGCCGTCCTGGAACTGGTGAACCAATACCTGAACCCCTATGTGGAGGCCCGGACGGCGGAGGATCTGAACATCCCCGCCTGAGGTTCCCCTCCGCCAACCGTCCGCATCCCAAAGGAGGCACGCCATGAAAACCCGCATCCTGTCTCTGGCCCTGGCGGCCAGTCTGCTGCTGGGCGTCCCCGCCCTGGCGGCGGAGAACAGCACCGGCAACTTCGTCCGCGAAAAAACCTATACCGGGCAGTTCTCCGACCTGACCGCGGACTCCACCTTTTACGACAATGTGGCCGCCCTGTATGAATACGGCCTGTCCGTGGGCAAAACCGACGGCACCTTCGGCCTCAAGGACTCTCTGACCGTGGGGCAGATCGTGATTTTCGCCGGGCGGATCCGCAGCCTCTACCGCACCGGCGACGCCGAGGCCGGTCCCAATGCCCACAGCAAACCCGGCGACACCGCCACGGCGGTGCGGTACCTGCGCTACCTCCAGGCGGAGGGCGTGCTGGGCACGGAGCTGGACGGCAGCCTCGCCGCCCCGGCTACCCGGGCCCAGGTGGCCCACGTGCTGGCCAACACCCTCCCATCCGAGGTCCTGCCGCCCATCAACGACGAGATCGTGACCGAGGGCTACGCCAGCCGCCACTTCATCACCGACGTCACCGAGTACACCGACTATTACCGGGACATCCTGTTCCTGTACCGGGCCGGCATCTCCGTCGGCTCCGACGCCACCGGGTCCTATCTGCCCCAGGACCCCATCACCCGGGGCGCGGCGGCGGCCATGCTGACCCGCATGGTGGACCCCTCCCTGCGGCTGACCCCCGACTGGGATCTGGACAGCGTCTGGAGCGCCGCGGGCACCACCCTGGGCGACCTGGTGACGGCGGGCACCTATGTGGCCGCCCCCACCACGGAGGAGGAGATCGACTCCAGCGTCCGCTACATGCTGGCCTCCAATCAAAACACTCTGCAGCTGCAATACGATACCATCTCCGCCATGGCTGCCCGGAAGGTGATGGAGCAGACCCTGGCGGTGGTCAAGACCTATGTGGAGCAGTGCTACAACACCGTCACCTGTACCTTTGATACCAGCGGCGCCCTCACACTGACCTTCTCCGCCTCCAGCGCGGGCACGGCCATCCAGACCTACCGGGAGGAGGCCATGGCGGCGGCCATCGCCGTCCACGACGAGCTGTGGTCCTCCGGACAGATCACGCCGGGCATGTCGGAGTATGACAAGGCCCGGGTGTACTACACCTGGATCTGCGACAACTGCGTCTACGACTACGACGCCGGGGACGACTCCCTCAGCCACATCGCGTACAGCCTCTTCCACGACGGCACCGCCGTGTGCGACGGATACACCGGCGCCTACAACATGCTGCTGAAGCTGGAGGGGATCGACTGCACCGCTCTCTCCAACAGCTCCCACATCTGGACCGTGGCCACCCTGGACGGCGTCCAGTACCACATCGACACCACCTGGGGCGACAGCGGCGCCCAGCCGGATTACAGCTATTTCGCCATGACTCCCACCCAGTCCTGGAACCAGCACCGCTGGTAAAGAGCGCAAACAAAAAAGAGCCCCGGGCCGGAGGCCCGGGGCTCCTTTTCGCATTTTTCCTTTTACAGGTGATGGTCCCGCAGCAGGCGCTTGGCCTGCTCCCACAGCTCGTCGCTGACAGTCTGGACCACCACGACCTTATGCACCAGCTCCGGCAGGGCCTTCACCACCTCCGCCTCCACGATGGTCTCGTTGGTGAGATCGGCGGAGGGGCACCCGGCGCACTGGCCCAGCAGCTTCACATACAGCACGCCGTCCTCCAGATGGTCAATGGCGATCTCGCCGCCGTGGGCCCGGAGGGAGGGGCGCACCTCCTTCTCCAGCACGTCCTCAATTCTCTTCAGGGTCTCTTCCATGGTCTCGTTCCTCCCTCTCCGCCGCCTTGGCGGCCATGATGTCCTGCCGGATCCGATGCCGGGTGTCATCAAAGAGCAGCTCCCGGTTGTGGCGGAAGTAGGCGTCGCAGCCGAAGTTCTCCACGAACCAGGAGGTGTCGTACCCGGCGGTCAGCTCCGTGACAAACAGCACCAGCTCCTGGCTGTCCCCAAAGGTCTGCTCCAGGAAGCGGAAGGCGTTGTCGAAGGCCGCGCCGGCCTCGGCGCCCAGGGTCTCCCGCCGGTCCGCCTCGGCGGCAAACCACGTCCGCACCGCCTCCATGGCGGCGTCGGCAGTATCAAGACCCTCCCGGACCAGGCGGGCTTTGTAGTCCTCCAGCAGGTTGACGGCCCGCTGGTCCAGATCCCGGCGCTCCTTGTCCTGCTGGCCGGCCTCCCGGGCCTGGCGCATCTTCTCCCGCCGCTTCCAGATGAGATTTCTCAGCACGTCCCCCGGCGCCGCCTGGGTGATCTGTTCTTTGAACACGGTCAGGTCGCCGTGGACCGTCTCCGCCAGGGCGTCCTGGCGGCGGGTGTTCCGGGCCAGCTCGGAGAGCCGGGCCACCACCAGCCCCATGACGGAGAGTTTTTCGTCAAAGGGGGCCTCCCGCAGCTCCAGGGAGGTGATCGTCTCCCAGGTGCCCCGGAGGATGTCCTCCACGTGGTAGGTCTTTTGGTACTTGTAGTAAAGATCCAGGTAGTTGGCGAAGTCCTTGGCGATCCGGGGCATCTGGATGTACTGCCCCACCACGCCCCGGTCCGCCCGGATGCCCAGCTGCTCATAGGCGCAGAGCAGCTCGCTCAGGTCCTCCCAGCCCCGGGCAGTGGCGAACTGGAGGCCCTCCGCCGTGGTCTCGATGCGGTAGAAGTTCTCCTTCTTGATGTCCAGGTAGGACACCACCGCCCCGTGGAGGCCCTTGCGCCGGGCGTACTCCTTCCAGACGGCGAAGTCCTCCTCCACGTCGATGCGCTTGACCCGGTCCAGCGTCACCACGTCGAACTCCCGGACGGAGCGGTTGTACTCCGGCGGGTTGCCCGCCGCCACGATCAGCCACCCCTCCGGCAGGCGCTGGTTGCCGAAGGTCTTGCACTGGAGGAACTGGAGCATCATGGGCGCCAGGGTCTCGCTGACGCAGTTGATCTCGTCCAGAAAGAGGATGCCCTCTTTCAATCCGGTGGACTCCATCAGCCGGTACACGGAGCCCAGGATCTCGCTCATGGTGTACTCGGTGACGGAGAATTCCTCCCCGCCGTAGGTGCGGTGCTCGATGAAGGGCAGGCCCACGGCGCTCTGGCGGGTGTGATGGGTGATGGTGTAGGCCACCAGGCCCACGCCGGTCTCCGCGGCGATCTGCTCCATGATCTGGGTCTTACCCACACCCGGAGGGCCCATCAGCAGCACCGGCCGCTGGCGGACGGAGGGGATGAGGTAGTTCCCAAGCCCGTCTCGGGCCAGATACGCCCGGAGGGTGTTGGTGATCTCCTGTTTGGCCTGTTTGATATTCATAGGTACACTCCTTACACAGCCTCCCGCCGGGTCCCGGCCGGGGGATCGGTCATCTCATTCACAGCTGGGGCAGCTCGTCCAGGTCCAGCCCGTCGTCCTCCGCCGCCTGCTGCACCGCCCGCTCCAGGGCAGGCACCGGCAGCACCAGCCGGATGGCCCAGGGGGGCATCCGCACCGACAGCGGCGGCTCCTCCAGCAGGATGAAGGCCGTCTCATAGGGGGGCCGGGTCTTTGGGTAGATGCCCATGCCGTCGGTGAAGTAGACGAGGCCCCGCAGGTCGGAAAAGGCCCCCTCCTCCCGGAGCTTCGCCACGTGGTCGAACACGGGGCGGAAGTCCGTGGCGCTGCCGCCGGTGAGCTGGAAGTTCTCCATATACTCCTTCAGCTGGTCCAGGTCCCGGATGGGGGTGTCGGACCGGATCTGGTCGTCGCACTGGAGGATGCGGATGTTCACCTGCCGGGTGAAAGTCTGGGTGCTGCGCAAAATGGCGTAGGTGCAGGCCAGGAACGCCCGGACCAGCTCGCCGGAGGTGGACATGGAGGTGTCCACGGCGATGACGAAGTCCTGGATGCGGTGTTCCTCCCGGGTCTCCGGCGGCTCCACCAGAGGCATGTTGCCGTAGAGTTGGAGCCCGTAGGTGTAGAAGATGTAGTCGAAGGCGTCGTCGTCCACGGCCAGCACCTCCCGGGGGGCGGCGAACCGCCGCAGGAAGGCCCGGTAGTCCACATCGTCCCGGACGGCCACCCGCACCTGCTCCAGCACCGCCTCGCCGCCGGTGGCCTGGGCGGCCAGCACCGTCTCCATGCCGGTCTGGGTCCGCTCGGAGAGGCTCTTCCACCGCTCATCCTGCCGCTGGCGCTGCTCCTGGTCCTGCTGCTTCTCCGGGTCCCAGAGGCCGTGGTCGTCCTCCAGAAAGGCCCGCTGGAGCCGGGCCAGCTCGTACTCCGAGGGTGCCGTCCGCAGCAGGTGGCGGTAGATGCCCTCCGCCGTCAGCACCGGCATCTCGGCCCGGCACTGGCCGTAGAACTTCTGCCGCGCCGGCATGGCCGTGCCGGTGAGGCAGGGGTAGTCCAACTCATCCAGGATGCTCTCCACCGCCGCGTCGCAGCTCAGGTCCCACAGCACCGGGTCCTTCCCCCGCTTCTTCCACAGGTGCCGCAGCATACAGTGGAGGATCACGTGGAGGTAGGCCCGGTTGGCCGCCGTCCGGGACCGGAGGTACCGCTCGGCAAGCCAGGCGCCGCTGTAATAGAGGGTCTCGCCGTCGGTGGCGATGGACACCGTCACCTCCCCGCCCGGCTGGAAGGCCAGGGCGCACAGCGCCGCGTCCAGATAGGGCAGGTTCATATACAGTTCGTTCCGGGCGGCGTGGAGGATGTCCAGCCCCACGTCGCTCAGGTCCTTTTTCGTCTCCTCCATGTCCGCCCTCCTCTCCGTCGTCTTACAAATCGAAGCGCCGCCGGGCGCCCGCTCCCGCCCGGTGCCGGGCCTCCAGCAGCAGTGCCAGGGCCTCGGCCGCCCCCAGCTCCCGGGCCAGGGCGCAGCCTCCCGCCAGGGCCTCCGGTCCCGGCCTCACCCGCTCCAGCAGGAAGTGCAGGCTCTCCGTGTCCCGCTCCGCCAGCAGCCAGGCCAGGGCCGCCTCCGATTGTGCGCGGAGGTAATCCAGATAGGCCTTCTCCGCCTCCGGCGTCAGATCCAGCGGGTAGCGCAGCCGCCAGAAGGCCAGGCGCAGCGCGCAGTCCGCCTCGTGCTCCATACCCAGAAAGGCTTTCCACAGCCGGTCGTAATTCCGCAGGTCCAGGCGCCGCCGGACAAAGCAGTGGTGATAAGGGTAGCCTGCGCCGCTGATGTTGTAGTCGAAGTGGTGGGCGGGGCAGTTCTCCTCGTACAGCTCCCGGTACTCCGGGAAGATCAGCCGGGCAAGGATTCCCTCCGGCCCCGCCAGCGTCACATCCAGCTCCCGGCTCAGCTCATCGGCAAAGTAGGCCAGGGTATCCCCCTCGGCTCCCGGCCGGGTCAGGTGAAAGACGCGGAGGCTGCGGCAGTTCATCAGCGCCCCGCCGCCCCACCGGCGGATGCTGTCGCAGAGAGACAGGCTCCGCAGCGCGCCGCAGTTCAAAAAGGCGTAGTCCCCGATGGCCTCCAGGGCGGGCGGCAGGGCCAGCTCCTCCAGGCGGCGGTTGTCCCAGGCCGCATCGGCCGGGGCGCCGCAGGTGATCTCCACCGCCTCGCCGGGCACCTCGGCGGCGCCCGGTGCCAGAGCGTGGTTCCCCAGGGCCGTCACCGGCAGGCCCCACAGGGTATCCGGCAGGGCCGCCCGGGTATCGCAGGTGGCCGCCCGCAGGACCGTCACCCCCGCCGCCTCCCGGCGGACCGTCAGTTTCCAGTTGTTGGCGCCTGCCATGGTCTCCAAAGCCGTTTCCTCCCGCTGTTTTCTCGCTTTTCGCAGTATACCACACTTCCGCCCTCCTGCCTAGGGCAGACGTCTGGAAAAGAAATTTTGAAAAATTTGTGGTTTCCCCTTGACAAACTGTTTATACTGTATATACTGTACATGTACAGTACGAACGGAGGAGCTCCATGGAAATCATCATCCGAAACACCACCAATCAACCGATCTACGAGCAGATCTACGCCCAGATCAAGGCCCAGATCATCGCCGGGAAGCTGTCTCCGGGGGAGGCCCTTCCCTCTATCCGCAGCTTGGCCAAGGACCTGCGGATCTCCGTCATCACCACCAAGCGGGCCTACGACGAGCTGGAGGCCGAGGGCTTTCTCTATACCGTGGCCGGCAAGGGCTGCTTTGTGGCGGAGAAGAATTTGCAGCTGGTCCGTGAGGGCCGCCTGCGGGAGCTGGAGGAACACCTGGCCGCCGCCGCGGAGCTGGCGGTCAGCTGCGGCGTCACCGCGGAGGAAGTGCTGGAGACGCTGCGCACGCTGTTGGAGGAGCACAATCTATGAATGCCATCGAACTGAACCATGTGACCAAGGAATTTCCCGGCTTCACCCTCCGGGACCTGACGCTCTCGGTGCCCCAGGGCACCATCTGCGGCCTGGTGGGTGAGAACGGTGCCGGAAAGTCCACCACCATCCGCCTGCTGATGGGCGCCCTGCGGCCCGACAGCGGCACCTGTTCCGCCCTGGGGGTGGACGCCGCCTCGCCGGAGTTTCTGGAGGCCAAGGAGGACATCGGCGTAGTGCTGGACGAGGCCTACTTCCCCGAGGTCCTCACCCCCCAACTGGTGGGGAAGGTCATGGCCAAAACCTACCGCCGGTGGGACGGCGCCGCATACCAGGGGTATCTCACCCGTTTCTCCCTGCCGGAGAAGAAGATGTTCAGGGACTTCTCCCGGGGCATGAAGATGAAGCTGGCCATTGCCGTGGCACTGAGCCACGACCCCAAGCTCCTGGTGCTGGACGAGGCCACCTCCGGCCTGGACCCCATCGTCCGGGACGAGGTACTGGAGATCTTTAACGAGTTCACCCGGGCCGAGGACCACTCCATCCTGATCTCCTCCCACATCCTCAGCGACCTGGAAAAGCTGTGCGACTACATCGCCTTCCTCCACCAGGGGCAGCTGCTGTTCTGCGAGGAGAAGGACGCGCTGCTGGAGCAGTACGGCATCTTCGTGGGCACCGCCGAGCAGGCGGACAGCCTCCTGCCCGAGGCCGTGGCCGGCCGGGAGGCGGGCGGCATGGGCGGCGTGCGGTGCCTGGTGCGGCGGGATCTGGTTCCCGCCACGCTGGAGCTGGAGCGGCCCACGGTGGAGGACATCATCCTCTTTCTGGTGAAAGGAGCGAAAAACGCATGAGTGCGCTGATCCTGAAGGATTTTTACGTGATGTGGAAGCAGACCAAGGTGCTGCTGATCATCATTCTGGTATTCTCCTGCCTGCCGGGCGCTTTCTATCCCACCTTCGCGGTGATATACGCCGCCATCCTGCCCTATTCCGCCATGGCCTACGACGAGCGCAGCAAGTGGGACCAGCTGGCCGGCATGCTGCCCTATGCCGACCGGGAGGTCGTCCTGGGCAAATATCTTTTCGGATATCTGTCCATCGCCGTGGCGGCGGGGCTCTCCCTGGTGATCCAGACGGCGCTGACTCTGTTCTGGGACCGGGCCTCCGACAACCTCTCCTCCCTCTCCACAATCCCTCTGGCCGTATGTGTGGGCGTGTGCGTCCTGGCGCTGACACTGCCCCTGATGTTCCGCTTCGGCGTGGAAAAGGGACGGCTGGTGATGTTTCTGATCATCTTCCTGGTGTGCGGCAGCACCGGCGTCCTCACCGGCATCTCCAGCGACAGCCTGGACGGCGGCTACTACCTGTCCCTGGCCCTGCCGGCCGCGGCGCTGGCGGCGGTGGTGCTGACGGCCGTGTCCATCCCCATGTCTCTGCGGATGTACCGCAGGAGGCGCGCATGAGTGCCGGCGCGCCTCCTGCGGCGGAGCCCACCGCCGCGGACATCGCCGCCGGACTGTGGCTGCTGGGTCAGGCCCTGCTGCTGGAGGGGCTGGTCCCTCCGCCGGAGGCGGAAAAACAGCCGTGAAAATACCGGAGGAACCCGCAGAGCGGGCTCCTCCGGTTCGCTTTTTGTCCGGTCTCCGGCGCTCAGCCCCACAGGGCGGAGAGCATGGGGATGACCTGCTTTTTCCGGGACATGATCTTGGGCAGGAAGGGCGCCGCGTCGTTGGTGCGGATGTTGAAGGCCTGGCGGATGGTGTCGGCCTCTCCCACGAACAGCAGGTGGGTGCCCTCCTTCAGCACGTCGGTGATCATGAGGACCACCGTGTGCAGCTTCTGCTTTTTCCGAATGTTCTCCATGGCGGAGAGGAACTCCTCCTGTCTCTGGAGCAGCCGGTCGGAGTCCATGCAGGTGATCTGGCTGACCGCCAGGTCATGGCCGGCGATGTGGAACTCCTTATAGTCGGTCCGCAGCATGTCCTCCACGGACTTGTCGTCGCCGCTGGTGGCGGAGAAAATGGCCGTGCCCACCTCCTCCAGGGAGACATTGGCAATCCGGGCCATGCGGTTGGCCACATCGATATCCCGCTGGGTACAGGTGGGGGATTTGAACATGACGGTATCAGAGACAATAGCGGCAGCCATGAGGCCCGCCATCTTGGCTGTGGGCATGAGGCCCTTTTCCTGATACATGCCGGCCACGATGGTGGTGGTGCTGCCCACGGGCTCATTGCGCACGGCGATGGGATTCTTGGTCTGGATGTCCGCCAGGCGGTGGTGGTCAATGATCTCCAGGATCTCCGCCTGCTCCAGGCCCATCACCGACTGGGCCTTCTCATTGTGGTCCATCAGCACCACCTGCTTGCGGCGGGGGCGCAGCAGATGGAACCGGGACAGGGTACCCACCACCCGCTCGTTCTCGTCCAGAATGGGGTAGGCGCGGAAGCGGCTCTCCAGCACGGTGTCCTGCACGTCGTCGATATAGTCGTCCAGATGGAAGCTGACCAGGTCCTGATTTTTGCAGATACTGCTGATGGGCAGGGCATGGTACAGCAGGCGCACCGCCCGGTAGGCGTCGTAGGGGGTGGAGATGATGCACGTTCCCTTCCCCGCCGCCTCTTCCAGCAGAACCGGATCCACCTCGGCCTGGCAGACGATGACGCCGGCCGCGCCCACATCCAGCGCCCGGCGGATCATATCCGGCTGGTCGCCGCAGACCACGATGCTCTCCGGATCGGAGAACACCAGGTTCTCCCGGCTGGCCGGCAGAGCGATGGTGACCTCGCCGGAGATCACATCCCGCAGCTGCTCCCCCTCGTTGAGGATCTTACCCTCCAGCACCGACAGCAGGTTGAAAATGGGCACCTCTCCCAGCCGGGGATTTCGGACGGAGGACATATCATAGCTGGCCACATCTCCGGCGGAGAGCATGCCGAACAGTGTCCCGTCGTCATTGGCCACCGGAATCACAAAGATCTTGTCAGCCTGCATGGTCTGCCAGGCCCGGCTGATGGTGGCGGCGGCGGACAGGGTGGGCGGCGTGTCGTAGTCCAGGTCCCGCACCTGCGTGCGGACGTTGCTGAGCAGACGGGGCGGCTGGAACCCGAACTTGTCCAGCACGATCTGGGTCTCATCGCTGACCTGACCCAGCCGGGCGGCCTGATACTGCCGCTGGCCCAGCGCGTTTTTCAGCGCGGCGTACGCCATGGCGGAGACGATGGAATCCGTGTCGGGGTTCCGGTGTCCGGTGATATAAATAGTATCCATGAAAGACTCCCTTCCGCCGGATGCGGGGCATCCGCTGGTTCTCGCTTCCATTATGGGGCCCAGGCGGGTCTTTGTCAACCGTCAGCCCAGCCAGAAAAATGCCGCCCGGGGCCTCCCCGGGCGGCATCTGTCACAAGGTCTCCAGGTAGGCCTCGATGGCCTCTCCCATAAAGTGGGCGGTGCCGTCTCCGAAGCTGTCCAGATGCTCGGCGAAGCGGTCGTCCGCGCCGTAGAGATACGCCAGACGGCGCAGCTTTTCCGTGTCGCAGCTGCCGTGGAACCGGGCGATGTGGTCCTGCCAGCGCAGCACCAGGGCCCGGGCCTCGGGACTGGACGGATCGTCCTTTTTCGCCTCCGCGGCAAATTCCACCAAAATGGCGTCCGCGGAGATCTGTTCTTCTCCTGCGCCGATGTATGCAGACATATGGGCTCCTCCTTTTCCCGCAGATCACAGAATCATCAGCTCTTTGGGCGCCTTGGTCAGGTTCCGGCAGCCCTCCTCCGTCAGGAGGATCACGTCCTCGATCCGCACGCCCATGCGGCCCGGCAGATAGATCCCCGGCTCCGCAGAGATCACAGCACCGACGGGCAGAGGCTGGTCGTTGAGCGGCGAGGCGCTGGGGCTCTCATGGATCTCCACGCCCACCCCGTGACCGAAGCTGTGGGTGAAATAGTCCCCGTAGCCGGCGGCGGTGATGACGGCCCGGGCGGCGCCGTCCACCTCCCGGCCGGTCACTCCGGCCCGGGCAGCGGCGATGCCGGCGGCCTGTGCGGCAAGCACCGTCTGGTAGACCTGCTGCATCTCCTCGGTGGCAAAGCCCACAGCCACCGTGCGGGTCATATCGGAGCAGTAGCCGTGATAGATACAGCCGAAGTCCATGGTGACGAACTCTCCCCGTCCGATCTCCCGCTCTGAGGGCACGCCGTGGGGAAGGCTGCTGTTGGGGCCGGATACCACGATGGGATCAAAGGACATATTCTCCGCCCCGTAGTGGAGCATCCGGTACTGGAGCCGGGCGGCCACCTCCTTCTCCGTCATGCCCGGGCGAATCTCGCCCAGGATGTCCTCCAGCGCCCGCTCGGCGATCCGCTGGGCTGCCACCATGGCCTCCAGCTCCTCGCTGTCCTTGGTGCGCCGCAGGTCCCACAGCAACTCTGAAGCGGGGATCAGATCGCAGGGCAGAGCCTTGCGGTAGCGCTCCCACTCCTGCACGGTCATATAGGCGTCCTCAAAGCCCAGGCGGCTGACCGCCTGCTCCCGGAGCACCTCCTCCAGCAGCACGGCATAGCCCCGGCCAGGCCCCGTCTCCCGAATCTCCGCCCCCTGGACGTAGCGTCCGGCGGCCTCAATGTACCGCGCGTCGGTGAAATACCAGGCGCGATGCTTTGTCACCAGGGCCACGCCGTCGGTACCCGCGGAGTGGAAGCCGGCAGCGTAAAAGCGGTTGGCCTCGCCGGTCAGCAGCATGGCGTCCAGGCCCGCGGCCTCCAATCGGGCCGCGATCTTCTGAAAGTGGTTCACTGACGTTCCTCCTTATTTGTATATGTCCGCCCGCGCCGGGGCGGTCTTTCCGAAGCCATCAAAGGAATCCGAACGGATCTGCCCGCAGGGCATCGCCCTCCGCCTCGCCGCTGTCGCGGCAACCGGCGGAGATGGCGTGAGAGCCGCCCCTCTGTGCTTATCTCTCTTCTGCGCCCTGCTCCAGCGCCGCCTTCACGAACCCGTAAAACAGCGGATGCGGACGGTCGGGGCGGCTCTTGAACTCCGGGTGGAACTGGGCGCCCACAAACCAGGGATGGTCCTCCAGCTCCACGATCTCCACCAGCCTCTCATCGGGGGACAGGCCCGCCAGAGTCAGGCCTGCGGACCGGGCGGCGGCGCGGTAGTCGTTGTTGAACTCATAGCGGTGGCGGTG
>OLGB01003869.1_pt1 | contig 13466 bp, 11 predicted proteins | sample 1605691 | NCBI WGS metagenome assembly OLGB01 (sample SAMEA3888925, study PRJEB22519) | human gut metagenome | biome: human gut; feature: human-associated habitat; material: faeces | place: Denmark | collected 2010 | reverse complement strand
GTCGGTCCCCTGGAAGAGCACCTGGCCGGAGGTGGGCTTGAGCAATCCGTTCAGGTGCTGGATCAGGGTGGACTTGCCCGAGCCGGTGTGGCCGATGATGCCCAGGTACTCTCCGCGGTAGGCGGTGAAGTCCACGTCCACCAGGGCGCCCCGTTCGAACGGGGTACCGGCCGAGTAGATATGACAGAGCTTTTCCGTCTGAATGATCGGTTCCAAATGGCTTCATTCCTTTATCAATTGGTGCATCCCCCGCAGGGTAACGCCCGCGCGGGCCGTCCGGCCGGGCGGCCCGGTCCTTATTGCAGCAGCCGGTACAGCGCCTGGGCGCACTCCTCGTCGGAAAGCGCGTCCAGGGGAACGTCCACGCCCGCCTGGCGCAGCTGCCATAAAAGCTCGGTGGTCTCCGGCACCGTCAGACCAACGGACTTGAGGGCCTCCACCTGCCGGAAGACCTGACGGGGCGGGCCGTCGGAGACGATCTTGCCCTTGGCCATGACCACCAGCCGGTCGGCCATGGCGGCCTCGTCCATGTGGTGGGTAATCAGCACCACGGTGACGCCGCTGGTGCGGTTAAGTGCGCGGATGGTCTTCATGACCTCGCTGCGGCCGATGGGGTCCAGCATGGCGGTGGGCTCGTCCAGCACGATACACCGGGGGCGCATGGCGATGACGCCCGCGATGGCCACCCGCTGCTTCTGACCGCCGGAGAGCAGATGAGGGGCATGCTCCCGATATTCGTACATGCCGACCTGCCGCAGGGCCTCGTCCACCCGGCGGCGGATCTCCTCGGAGGGCACGCCCAGATTCTCCGGGGCAAAGGCCACGTCCTCCTCCACCACGTTGGCTACGATCTGGTTGTCCGGGTTCTGGAACACCATGCCCACGGTGCGGCGGATGGCCAGCAGCAGCTTCTCGTCGGCGGTGTCCATGCCCTCCACGTACACCTTGCCCCCGGCGGGCAGCAGCACGCCGTTGAAGGTCTTGGCCAGGGTGGACTTGCCGGAGCCGTTGTGGCCCAGGACCACCACGAAGGTGCCCTTCTCAATGGACACATCCACGCCCGCCAGGGCCAGGAGGGGCTTCTGGTCCTCCTCCGCCGGATAGGCGTAGGTCAGATTTTCCGTTTGAATGATCGTCGGCATCGTTCTCTCACTTCTCTTGCAGTTTCCTCACGCGGAACCGCCCCGGGACCCGCGGGGCCCCGTGCTCCAGCAGCCGCAGCAGCCCAAAGCCCGCCAGGACCCCCAGGGTGTTCAGCATCAGATCGTCAATGTCAAAGGCCCGCCCCACCAGCAGCTGCCAGCACTCCACGGCGCCGGTAACGCACAATCCGGTGGCCAGGGCCCGCCTCCAGGTGTATCCCCGCCACAGCAGGGCGGCAAAAAAGCCGAAGGGCAGGAACATCACCACATTGCCCGCCAGGATGTACAGGGAGTGGGCGTCGGCGGCGAAGGTCCGAAAGGGCACCAGGCTCACGGTGCCCAGTTCAAAAAAGGGGTCGCCGCCCGTGTTCCAGGTGTATCCGTGGAGCAGGTCCACCAGGGACCACACCACCCACCGGGGCGTCAGGGTCAGGGCCGCCATGCCGCCGCAGAACATCCAGAACAGGGCCACGGCCCCCTCCCGGAGGGGCGGGCTCACCAGCCCGGCGCGGCGCAGTCTCCGTCGCCGCCAGGGCAGCAGGCAGCCGTACACCGTGAGGGCGGCGCAGCCGCCGGCCAACAGGGTCAGCAGATACGCTGCGGTCCTTCCCATGGCCTTATTCGCTGCACCAGCGGCCCGTGGCGCCGCAGGGCAGGGCCAGGCCGGTCTCCGTCACCGGAAGGCCCAGCTCATCCCAGGTGCAGCGGCCACCGTACTTCTCCGCCACCAGCAGGTGCAGCAGGTAGCCCAGCACCGACGGGGCCAGACCCGTGGTGTAGGAGTTGATGATGACGAACAGCGGCTTGTCCGACAGCACCCCGGCGCACAGCTTCACGAAGGGATACAGGTTCTCCTCCAGCTTCCACACCTCGCCGCCGGGGCCCCGGCCGTAGCTGGGCGGGTCCATGATGATGGCGTCGTAGGTCTTGCCCCGGCGGATCTCCCGCTCCACGAACTTGGCGCAGTCGTCCACGATCCAGCGGATGGGGGCGTCGGAAAGGCCGGACAGCTTGGCGTTGTCCTTGGCCCAGGCCACCATGCCCTTGGCCGCGTCCACATGGCACACGCTGGCCCCTGCCTTGGCGCAGGCCACCGTGGCGCCGCCGGTGTAGGCGAAGAGGTTCAGCACGCGGATGGGCCGCCCGGCGGAGCGGATCTTCTCCATGGCGAAGTCCCAGTTGACCGCCTGCTCCGGGAAGAGGCCCGTGTGCTTGAAATTCATGGGCTTGACCTGGAAGGTCAGCTCCCCGTAATGGATCTTCCAGCTCTCCGGCAGGGCCTTCTTCTCCCAGTGTCCGCCGCCGGTCTGGCTGCGGAGATACCGGCCGTCCGCCTTGCGCCAGGCGGGGTTGCGCCGGGGGCTCTCCCAGATGGCCTGGGGGTCCGGCCGCACCAGCAGCTGATCGTCCCACCGCTCCAGCTTCTCGCCGCCGCCGCAGTCCAGCAGCTCATAGTCCTGCCATTGATCCGCAATCCACATATCGCCGCTCCTTCCCTTCCGCCTCCGCCCAAGCGGAGGAGGCATGTCCATAGCAAATCATGTTATTATACCTCTTTCCCCGCCGGTTCGTCAATTCCTTTCGGCCGTCGAAGAGGGGCGAAACCCGGCGCTCCCGGGAAAAAACAGCCCCGGCGCAGCACGCGCCGGGGCCTCGGTCATATTCTCTCCAGCAGCGTCCCGGCAAAGGCCCGGACCCGCTCTGTTTTTTCCTCGTCCATAAAGGGCACGTCATAGCCCAGGTGCCGCTCGGCGTGGCTGCCCAGATACCGCAGGCGGGAGTGGGCGCAGTAGCGCCGCATCCCCGTCTCAAAGAGGTCACAGCCCTTCTCCGGGCGGTAGCCGCAACTCAGCAGCAACGCCACGGCCTTCCCCTCCCACAGGGAGGGGCCCCGGGTCTCGCCGTAGAACTTGTTCATGCCGTACACCAGCCGGTCCAGCAGGGCCTTCATGGGCGCCGTGCAGTACCAGGAATAGATGGGCGTGGCCAGCACGATCAATTCCGCCGCCAGCACCCGGTCAAAGAGGTCCTGAACGTCGTCCCCCTGGGGACAGCCGAACACCGTCCAGTCCCGCTGGCAGATCCGGCAGGCCCGGCAGGGCCTGATCTCCCGGTCATAGAGCCACACCGTCTCCGTCTCCGCGCCGCCCTGCTCCAGCGCCTCGCAGAAGGGCGCCAGCAGCGCGGCGGTGTTGCCCGCCTTCCGGGGGCTGCCCATGAGGATCAGAACGCGCTTCACAGGGTCTCGCCGCCGCAGGCGGTGCAGGAAGCGCAGCTGCCGCAGGCCGCGCCGTCCTCCTCGTCAGGCAGGGACGGCGCCTCCCGGCCCGCCAGACGCTCCCGGGCCACCGCCAGCATCAGCTTGATGCGGTTTTCCTGGTTGACGCGGGTGGCGCTGGGGTCGTAGTCGATGGGAGTGATGTTGGCCTGGGGGTGCAGCTCCCGGATCTTGTTGATCATGCCCTTGCCGCAGATGTGGTTGGGCAGGCAGCCGAAGGGCTGGGCGCAGACGATGTTCTCGTACCCGGCCCGGACCAGCTCGATCATCTCGGCGGTCAGGAGCCAGCCCTCCCCCATCTTGTCGCCGGTGGAGATGATGCCGTCGGTCAGCTTCACCAGTTCGTTGAAGGGCAGCGGCGCGTGATAGCCGTTGTCCTTGAGGACCTTGATGAGGACCTTCTCCATGCCGGCGATGTACTGGAGGATCACGTCGGACACGTGCTTTTCCAGGAAGGAGCCGCCGTAGAGCCGGGCGGTCTCCGAGGGGTTGTAGGCGCAGTACTGCACGAAGCCCATGAGGCCCGGCAGGTTCACCTCGCAGCCCTGGCTGGCCAGGAACTTCTCCAGGTCGTTGTTGCCCAGAGGGGAGTACTTCACGTAGATCTCTCCCACCACGCCCACCTTGACCTTGGGCACCCGGTGGACGGGGATGGCGGCGAAGTCCGCGGCGATCTTCGGCATGGCGGCCTTGATCTCCCGGCCGGACCAGCCCTTGTCCTGAAGCACCCAGCCGCAGATGGTGTCAAGCCATTTCTCTTGACAGGCAGCCGCGTCGCCCTTGTGGGTCTCGTAGGGCTCCGTCTGGGCCTTCAGCGTCACCAGCAGGTCGCCGTAGTAGATGCAGGCCAGGAGCTTGCGCATCAGGGGCACCGTCATGGGAAAGCCGGAGTCCTTCTCGAGGCCCGAGAAGTTCAGGCTCACCACCGGCACCTGGGGATACCCGGCCTTGACCAGGGCCTTGCGCAGCAGGTGGATGTAGTTGGAGGCCCGGCAGCCGCCGCCGGTCTGGGTGATGATGAGGGCGGTGTGGTCCAGGTCGTACTTCCCGGAGCCCAGGGCGTCCAGGAACTGGCCGATGACCAGCAGGGCCGGATAGCAGGTGTCGTTGTGGACGTACTTGAGTCCCAGCTCACAGACCTGGCTGCCGCAGTTTTCCAGCAGCTCGCAGGTGTAGCCCGCCTGCTCCATGACGGCGGCCAGGATGCGGAACTGCACCGGAGCCATGTTGGGGATCAGGATTTTATGGGTCTTTTTCATCTCCGGGGTAAACTTGGGGTAATTCTGAAATTCCAGTTCCATGGCTCAGGCCTCCTTTCCTTCCGCACGGCGCTTTTCATCCTGCTCGTCCAGAGCCGCGAACAGGCTCCGCAGCCGGATGCGCACCGCGCCCAGGTTGGTGATTTCGTCGATCTTCAGCTGGGTGTACAGCTTTCCTCCCGCCTGGAGGATCTCCCGGGTCTCGTCGGAGGTGATGGCGTCCACGCCGCAGCCGAAGGAGACCAGGTGCACCAGATCCATGTCCGGCTGGTCGCAGCAGTACCGGGCGGCGGCGTACAGGCGGGAGTGGTAGGTCCACTGGTTCAGCACCGTGGTGGGGAATTTCTCCACCCGGTTGGAGATGGAGTCCTCGGTCACCACGGCGGCGCCCGCCCGGGTGATGAGGGTGTCGATGCCGTGGTTCACCTCCGGGTCCACGTGGTAGGGACGGCCCGCCAGCACGATGATGCGGCGGCCCTCCGCCCGGGCCTGGTCGATGATGCGCTCACCCTCCTTGCGGATCTGGGCCATGTGGTGGGCATACTCGGCATAGGCGGCGTCGGCGGCCTCCTTAATCTCCCCCTTGGTGATGTCCGGGAAATACTTGCGCAGGATGGTGAAGATCTTCTTGGTGAAGTCCTTGGGCCGGTGGAGGCCCACATAGTCGTAGATGAACTTGGTGTCCTTGATCTCCGGGCAGTTGCCGGCGATGACCTCCGGATAGTAGGCCACCACGGGGCAGTTGTAGTGGTTGTCGCCCAGGCCCTCGTCGATGTTGTAGGTCATGCAGGGGTAGAAAATGGCGTCCAGCCCCAGCTTGGAGAGGAACTGAATGTGGCCGTGGGCCAGCTTGGCCGGGAAGCAGGCGGTGTCGCTGGGGATGGTGCCCTGGCCCTTGAGGTACAGATCCCGGCTGGAGAGGGGGCTGTGGTACACGGCAAAGCCCAGCTTGGTGAAGAAGGTGTGCCAGAAGGGCAGCAGCTCCCAGAAGTTCAGGCACAGGGGCAGCCCGATCTTGCCCCGCTTGCCGGGGACGGGCTTGTAGCCCAGGATCAGCTTGCGCTTATAGGCGTAGAGGTTCCGCTCGCCGGTGTCGGCCTTGCCGGTCACGGGCCGGTCGCAGCGGTTGCCGCTGATGAAGGTGGACCCGTCGGAGAAGGTGCTGACAGTCAGCTGGCAGTTGTTGCCGCAGCGGCCGCAGACCTCGCTGCGGGTCTCCTGGTGGAAGTCCGCCAGGGCCTGCCGGTCCAGGAGCGTGCTGGTCTGGCCCGCGGCGGCCTTGCCCCGGCCATACAGGGCGGCGCCGAAGGCGCCCATGAGGCCGGCGATGTCCGGGCGGATGACCTCCACCCCCATCTCCTTCTCAAAGGCCCGCAGCACCGCCTCGTTGTAGAAGGTACCTCCCTGGACCACAATGTTCCGGCCCAGTTCCTCGGGAGAGGAGGCCCGGATCACCTTGTAGATGGCGTTTTTCACCACGGAGATGGAGAGGCCCGCGGAGATGTTCTCGATGGTGGCCCCGTCCTTCTGGGCCTGCTTGACGGAGGAGTTCATGAACACCGTGCACCGGCTGCCCAGGTCCACGGGCCGCTCGGCGAACAATCCCAGCTTGGCAAACTCCTTCACATCGTAGCCCAGGGCCTGGGCAAAGGTCTGGAGGAAGCTGCCGCAGCCGGAGGAGCAGGCCTCGTTGAGGAAGATGTTGCTGATGGCCCCCTGGTCGATCTTGAAACACTTCATGTCCTGGCCGCCGATGTCGATGATGAAGTCCACGTTGGGCAGGAAGTGCCGGGCGGCGGTGAAGTGAGCCACGGTCTCCACCACGCCGTAGTCGGCGTGGAAGGCGGCCTTGGCCAGGTCCTCGCCGTAGCCGGTGGTGGTGACGGAGGCCACATGGAGGGCCGGGTGCTCGTCGTAGAGCTTCTGGAGCACCTCCCGGATCAGCGGCACGGGGTTGCCGAGGTTCGGCCGGTAGTCGGTGAAGAGGATGCGGGCGTCCTGGTCCATGACCACCATCTTGACGGTGGTGGAGCCGGAGTCGATGCCGATGTGGACCGGGGCGGCGTAGTCCGCGCCGAAGGGCACCCGGGGCACCGTGGCCTTGGCATGCCGGGCCCGGAAGGCCTCATACTCCTCCTGAGAGGAGAACAATGCCGGCTGGGAGCGGTAGGTCTCGGAGGCGCCGTGCTCCTGAAGCCGATCCGCCACCTCCAGAAGATCGAAGGTCCTATCGGAGTAAAAGGCGGCGCCCAGGGCCACGAACAGAAGGCTGTTCTCCGGGCAAAGGCCCGTGACGCCCAGGGTCTTGTCAAAACTCTCCCGCAGGCACCGGGAGAAGGTCAGGGGACCGCCCAGATACACCACGTTGCCCTTGATGGGCCGGCCCTGGGCCAGGCCCGCGATGGTCTGGTTCACCACCGCCTGGTAGATGCTGGCGGAGATGTCCTCTGCCCGGGCGCCCTGGTTGATGAGGGGCTGCACGTCGCTCTTGGCGAACACGCCGCAGCGGGAGGCGATGGTATACGTCTTTTCCGCCTTCTGGGCGGCGGCGTCCATCTCGTCGGCGGTCATCTTCAGCAGCGTCGCCATCTGGTCAATGAAGGCGCCGGTGCCGCCGGCGCAGGAGCCGTTCATCCGCACCTCCATGCCGCCGGTCAGGAAGAGGATCTTGGCGTCCTCCCCGCCCAACTCGATGATGCAGTCGGTGCCGGGGGTCAGGCGGGTGGCCGCCACCCGGGTGGCAAACACCTCCTGGACGAAGGGCACCTCCACGCTCTCCGCCATGCCCATGCCGGCGGAGCCGGAGATGGCGAATTCCGCCTTCCCGCCGGGGACATACTGCTCCGCCACCCGGCGCAGCAGCTCTTCGGATTTTTCCAGGATATGGCTGAAATGCCGCTCGTATGTACTGTAAATCAGATGGTCCGCGTCGTCCAGCACCACGCATTTGATGGTGGTGGAGCCCACGTCAAGTCCCACTTTCAAGGTTACTGCCTCCTTACAGGTAAACGGTTACGCCGGGAATTTCACCGCGTAACCGCACGATTCCACATTAGTTGATATGATACTCTTTTTCGACAGGATGTTCAACTGGAAAAATCACCAGCAAGTGTGAAGAATTCGTTAAGATTCCTATTTTTCCCGCCTCTGGACTTTTCCCGGAAATGTGCTATACTGAACAGGACTTTTCAAAAAGCGAGGCGAATTCCATGGACCGTGTGCTGCTGCACTGCTGCTGCGCCCCCTGCTCTTTAAGCTGCATCGACCCCCTGCGCGCCGAGGGCATCGAGCCGGTGGCCCTGTGGTACAACCCCAACATCCATCCCTGGAAGGAGTACCAGGCCCGGCGGGACTGCCTGCTGGAGTATGCCCCCACCATCGGCATGGAGGTGCGGGTGTGGGAGGACTACGGCCTGCGGCAGTTCGTAGAGCACGTCGCCGGCAACATCGACGCCCGCTGCGCCTACTGCTACGGCCACCGATTGGAGGGCGCGGCAAAGTACGCCGCGGAGCATGGCTTTGCGGCCTTCACCTCCACATTGCTCGCCAGCACCTATCAAAATCACGAGGCCATCCGGGCCGCCGCCGAGGCCGCCGCGGCCCGCCACGGCGTGACCTTCCTGTACCGGGACTTCCGCCCCAACTTCCGCGCCGGTAATCATCGGGCCCGGGAGCTGGGGTTCTACATGCAGAAGTACTGCGGCTGCGTCTTTTCCGAGGCGGACCGCTACCAGAAGCAGATCGACCGGGACAAGGCGAAATTTGCCGAGGGCTGAGCAGAGCATACCGCCGCCCTCCCCTGCTGTCCACTGTTTCGGGACCATCGGCCCCGACAGGAAGATGATCGGTACAAAACACAGCAAAGAGGACTGCCTGCAGGCAGTCCTCTTTTGTATAGTCTCAGTTTTTCAGGCTGTGGAGCGGGGCCGGGATGCGGCCGCCCCGGGCGATGAAGTCCGCGCTGGACTCCCGGTGGACCGGCATGACCGGGGCGGAGCCCAGAAGTCCGCCCATCTCGATGGTATCCCCCACATCCTTGCCGGGAGCCGGCAGGAGCCGCACGGCGGTGGTCTTGTTGTTGACCATGCCGATGGCGGCCTCGTCGGCGATGATAGCGGAGATGGTCTCCGCCGGCGTGTCGCCGGGCACGGCGATCATGTCCAGGCCCACGGAGCACACGCAGGTCATGGCCTCCAGCTTGTCCAGGCAGAGGGTGCCGCCGCGGGCGGCGGCGATCATGCCCTCGTCCTCACTGACGGGGATGAAGGCACCGGAGAGGCCGCCCACGGAAGAGGACGCCATGACGCCGCCCTTCTTCACCGCGTCGTTCAGCAGGGCCAGGGCGGCGGTGGTGCCGTGGGTGCCGCAGACCTCCAGGCCCATCTCCTCCAGGATCCGGGCCACGCTGTCCCCGATGGCCGGAGTGGGCGCCAGGGAAAGGTCCACGATGCCGAAGGGGGTGTCCAGCCGGGCGCTGGCCTCCCGGGCCACCAGCTGGCCCATGCGGGTCACCCGGAACGCCGTTTTCTTCACCGTCTCGGCCACCACGTCGAAAGGCTGGCCCTTCACCGACTTGAGGGCGTGGTGGACCACGCCGGGGCCGGAGACGCCCACGTTGATGACCTTCTCCGCCTCACCCACGCCGTGGAAGGCGCCGGCCATGAAGGGGTTGTCCTCCACGGCGTTGCAGAACACCACCAGCTTGGCGCAGCCCAGCCCGTCCCGGTCGGCGGTGGCGGCGGCGGTGTCCTTGATGATGCGGCCCATGAGGCTGACAGCATCCATATTGATGCCCGCCCGGGTGGAGCCCACGTTGACGGAGGAGCACACCAGCTCCGTCCGGGACAGCGCCTCCGGAATGGAGCGGATCAGCTTCTCGTCGGCGCGGGTCATGCCCTTTTGCACCAGGGCGGAGTAGCCGCCGATGAAGTTGACGCCGCAGGTCTTGGCCGCCCGGTCCAGAGCCAGGGCGAAGGGCACGTAGTCCTCCGCCTCGCTGGCGGCGGCCACCAGGGCGATGGGGGTCACGGAGATCCGCTTGTTGACGATGGGGATGCCGAACTCCCGCTCGATGTCCTCGCCGGTGCGGACCAGGTTCTCCGCGCAGCGGGTGATCTTGTCGTAGATCTTTCCGCAGGCCCGCTCGGGGTCCGGGTCGCAGCAGCTGAGCAGGGAGATTCCCATGGTGATGGTGCGGATGTCCAGGTGCTGCTGGTCGATCATCTCAATGGTGGATAAAATTTCCTTCTGATTCAGCATAATGGTTCTCCACAGTATCGTTATTCTCAAAAGCCCCGCTTCCCAGGAACATCCGCCCAGGAAAGGGGGCCAGGGGAAAACCGCTGGTTTTCCCCGGTTGATTTACCCAAGGGCAAATCAAGGAATTCCAATCATTTTCGGCAGGACATGCGCCTGCCGAAAATACCTTGACCCGCGCGTCCGGGGGACGCGCACACCAGTGACGCGGCGTCACTGGTGCAGGTGGAATCTAAAGGGGGGACGGAGTCCCCTCTTTACCCCCCCCCTCACACCCGGTGCATCGCGTCGAAGATCTCCTCCCGCTGGATGCGGATGGAGATCTCCATCTTCTCCCCCAGAGCCTCCAGCAGCCCCCGCAGCTCGCCCACGGAGGTGCGGGCCTTGCTGACATCCACGGCCATGACCATGGTGAAGGACCCCTGCAAAATGGTCTGGGTGATGTCCAGAATGTTGACGTTGTTCTCGGCCAGCAAGGCGCAGACGGCGGCGATGATGCCCACCTTGTCCTGCCCCACAACGGTGACGATGGCGTTCATAGTGTCTCCTCCTTGTGGGCCGGTCCGGCAGACCGGCCTCTCTTTCGCAGCATACCGAAGTATTATAGCACAGATCCGGCGGCTTGTAAATCGTCACCCTGCCGCCAGGCCCTGGAACACCCCCCACGGCGGGATCAGGAAGGTCAGCAGGACATAGCAGGCCGCCAGCAGCCCACACAGAGCCAGCCAGATCCGGGGGCTCCGGGCACCATCGGGGCCGAAGGCGATCCCTGCCGCCAGGGCGCCCGCCCAGACCGCAAGGCACAGACGGCCGCTGCCGCCGGCGGCCAATATCGCCCCATTCAGCGCCGCGGCTCCCAGGCTCGCCAGCACAGCCGCCGGCAAATCCCGGACCACAGGTCCCGGCGCCCGCCCCAGGCGGCAAGTCAGAAAGCAGACCCCCAGCATGGGCCAGAATACCAGCTTGCTCAGTTCCCAGGGACTTGCCCGCTGAGGCACCAGCACCGCCGCCGGACCGCCCCGGACCGTGCCGTGGAGCAGCAGAAGCACCAGTCCCAGCAGCACCGCGGCCAGATACCGCAGTGCCACCCGATCGATCGTATCTCTCATGGTCTCTCACCTCTCTCCACCGTATGCAGCAGCGGGGGCGGAAAGACCGAAGGACAAACAGGACCGGGCCCGCGGGCCCGGTCCTCCGGATCGGCAGACGCCGGTCCTCAGATCTCGTCAAAGAACTTGGCGTGGATGGCCTTGACGGCCTTGTTCACATCCTCCTCGTCCAGCAGCACGGAGACCCGGATCTCGGAGGTGTTGATCATCTGGATGTTGATGCCCGCCTCGTACAGGGCCTCAAACATCTTGGCGGCCACGCCGGGGTTGTGGACCATGCCCGCGCCCACGATGGAGATCTTGGCGATCCGGTCGCTCACGTCGATGTGGTCGAAGCCCAGCAGCTCCACATGATCCTCCAGCAGCTTCTTGGTGCGCTCCATATCCTGCTTGCCCACGGTGAAGCTGATGTCCTTGGTATTGTGGCGGCCGATGGACTGGAGGATAATGTCCACGTTTACGTTTTCCTTGGCCAGCAGGGAGAAGATCTTAAAGGCGATACCGGGCTGGTCGGCCAGGCCCACCACGGCCAGACGGGCCACGTTTTTATCCTTTGCCACACCGCTGACGTGCATTTTTTCCATGGTTTTTGCAACCTCCTTGACTTTGGTGCCGGGCTTTCCGGAAAAGCTGGAGAGCACCTCCAGCTTGACGCCGTAGCGCTTGGCCATCTCCACGCTGCGGTTGTGGAGCACCTGGGCGCCCAGGGTGGCCAGCTCCAGCATTTCATCGTACGTGATCTCGTCCAGCTGGGCCGCGCCCTCCACGCTGCGGGGATCGGCAGTGAAGACGCCGTCCACGTCGGTGTAGATCTGGCACAGATCCGCGTGGAGCACGGCCGCCAGGGCCACCGCCGAAGTATCCGAACCGCCCCGGCCCAGGGTGGTGATATCGTCGTATTTATTGATCCCCTGGAAGCCGGTGACGATGACGATGGCCTTTTTGTCCAGCTCGGCCAACACCCGCTCGGTATCGATGCGCTTGATGCGTGCGTCGCTGTAGACGGAGTTGGTGCGGAAGCCCGCCTGCCAGCCGGTCAGGGAGACCACCGGATAACCCATCGCCTCGATCGCCATGGCGCACAGGGAGCAGGAGATCTGCTCGCCGGTGGACAGGAGCATATCCATCTCCCGCTTGGAGGCATGCGGATTGATCTGAGCCGCCTTGGCGATCAGGTCATCGGTGGTATCCCCCTGGGCGGAGAGCACCGCCAGCACGTTATGGCCCCGGCGGTAGGTCTCGGTAATGATGCGGGCCACGTTGCGGATGCGGTCGGCATCCGCGACGGAGGTGCCGCCGAATTTCTGTACAATGAGTCCCATTGGTATATGTACCCCCTATTAGGAAAATGTGATCGTCTTTGCGGGGCCCGGCATACGCCGGGCCTTACGCCATCTTATGCCCTCAGTCCAGCACCCGGAACACGCAGACGCAGTCCAGGCCGCACAGGGCCTGGTCCAGCATTCCCCGGGTCAGGGCCGTTCCGGTGAGGAAGGCGCACTCCCCCTCCGGCGCGCCGGGGCGGGCCAGGAAAACGGCCCCGGGGAACGCGGCGCGCACCTGGTCCGAAGCGGCGTTGGCGCGGACGTACCACACGCTCTCCACCCCGGCGGGCGGCACGGCCACCTCGGCCCCGCCCGGCCCCCAGCCCAGGTATTTCTTGGTCTTCATGTGCTTTGCCGCGTCGATCACATCGGCCACCACAGCGGACGCGGTGGGCAGCTTGCCCGCGCCCCGGCCGTAGAACATCACGTCTCCGATGGCGTTGCCCCGGACGGTGATGGCGTTGAACACGTCCTCCACCCCGGAGAGCGGGTCCTCCAGATCCACCAGATGCGGGGCCACGAAGGCGCAGACCCTGCCGTCGGGGCGGTGGATGGCGCGGCCCAGCAGCTTGATTTTTTTGCCGCAGGACTCGGCATACGCCACGTCGGCCAGCGTCACGCCGGTGATGCCCTGGGTAGGCACCTGATCGGGATACACGTGGCGTCCGAAGGCCAGCGAAGCCAGGATGCAGATTTTGCGGCAAGCGTCGTGCCCTTCGATATCGGCGGTGGGGTCCTGCTCGGCATAGCCGTTTTCCTGGGCCTCCTTCAGCGCCGCAGCAAAGCTCAGCCCCGCCCGGATCATGCGGGTGAGGATATAGTTGGTGGTGCCGTTGAGGATGCCGCAGATCTCGGTGATCTCATTGGCGGCCAGGCATTGATTCAGCGGGCGGATGATGGGGATGCCGCCCCCCACGCTGGCCTCAAAGAGATAGCTTACGCCGTGCTCCTCCGCCAGCTTCAGCAGGTCATAGCCGTGCTCGGCCACCAGCTCCTTGTTGGAGGTCACCACGCTTTTGCCCGCCTTCAGCGCCCGTTCGGTAAATTCCCTGGCCACCCTGGCCCCGCCGATGGTCTCCACCACGACCTTGACCTCG
>OLGB01003866.1_pt1 | contig 13487 bp, 13 predicted proteins | sample 1605691 | NCBI WGS metagenome assembly OLGB01 (sample SAMEA3888925, study PRJEB22519) | human gut metagenome | biome: human gut; feature: human-associated habitat; material: faeces | place: Denmark | collected 2010 | reverse complement strand
TGATCGTGGGCGGCAAGGACGGCCTCATGCCGGTGGAAAAGACCATCATCGACCGCTGTGTGCGCATGGTGTACCGGGATTATCTCAGCGACCCGAAGCCGGAGAATATGCCGATTCTGGAGGACTTGTATAACGAGCTGCGGCGGCAGGAGGAAAAGGAGGCGCAGTACATCGCCACGGCTTTGGAAATCTACGTTTCCGGCTCCCTCAACGTGTTCAACCACCGCACCAACATCAACATTGAAAACCGCATTGTCAGCTTCGACATCAAGGAGCTGGGCAAGCAGCTCAAGAAGATCGGGATGCTCATCGTGCAGGACGCCGTGTGGAATCGAGTGACCGTCAACCGGGAAGCCCACAAATCCACCCGCTACTACATTGACGAAATGCACCTTTTGCTGCGCGAAGAGCAGACCGCCGCCTACACGGTGGAAATCTGGAAGCGCTTCCGCAAGTGGGGCGGCATTCCGACCGGCATCACCCAGAATGTCAAGGACCTGCTTTCTTCCCGCGAGGTGGAGAACATCTTTGAGAACAGCGATTTCATCCTCATGCTCAATCAAGCCAGCGGCGACCGGCAGATTCTCGCCAAACAGCTCAATATCTCCCCGCATCAGCTCTCGTATGTCACCCACAGCGGTGAAGGCGAAGGGCTGCTTTTTTACGGCAACGTCATTCTTCCCTTTGTAGACCGTTTCCCCCGCGGGGAACTCTATGACCTACTTACCACCAAGCCACAGGAGCAGACGGCATAACAAAACAAGAAAGGAATTGCACGATGGAAAACAAACTGATGATTTTTGAAAACGAAGCCTTTGGAAAGGTGCGAACGCTGAACCTCAACGGCGAGCCGTGGTTTGTAGCGGCGGATGTGTGCAAAGCGCTGGAACTGGGGAATCCGAGCATGACGGTTGAGCGTCTGGATGATGATGAAAAGGGTATCAGTACTATTGATACCCTTGGCGGGAAACAGCGCATGGCAATCATCAACGAACCCGGACTGTATTCGCTGGTGATCACCTCCCGCAAGCCGGAGGCAAAGGCGTTCAAGCGCTGGATCACCCATGAGGTCATTCCGGCCATCCGCAAGCACGGTATGTATATCACCGACGAGAAGCTCAAGCTGTTCGCCGAGCACCCTGAGCTACTGGACGCACTGATGAAAAGCCTCTACGCCGCCCATGCGGAGAACCTGCGGCACAGGGCGGAGCGCCAAACGCTGCTGCCCAAGGCGGATTACTACGACGCCTTTATGGACGCGGACGGCTGCACCAACCTTCGCACCACGGCAAAGGAGCTGAATGTGCCGGAGCGCTGGTTTGCCCGCTTTCTCCAGCAGACCGGCTTTCTCTACCGCAGCCCTGCGGGGAACCTCATGCCCTACGCCATCCCCCGCAACCGCGGGCTGTTCCGCGTGAGGGATTATGTCCGCAACGGTCACAGCGGCGCGTACACCCTCATCACCCCCATGGGCAAGAGCCTGTTCCGGGAGCTGCTCCGCTGCGGCGAGGCGCTTCCAACTGATTGATTAAACGAATAAGGAGCGTAACACCATGAAAAAAGAAAATCTGTACCTGATCCACGGCGAGGACTATCTGCGCCACATCGAGGAAAAGCTGGAGCTGCTGTGGATGGCGACCATCCTCATGCACTACATCAAAAACGGAGCTGAGAAGGACAGCTATCTGGACCTTGTACGCAGATCCACCCTCGACTTTGACGAGCGCTGCGAGGAGATGTTCAGTTCTTGGGGCAGGGCGCTCAATTACCTCAAGTCCCATGACCTTGCGGACCTGTCCGACCTCATCGAAAACGACCTGATCGAGCCGGAATATGCCGGTTACGTTCCTGCGGATAATCCCTGCTGCCCCGGCGAACGCTGCTGCGAGTATGCTGAGCGCATCGAGCGCGAATACGCCGCAGAGCGTGAGGCGGACGAGGACGCCGACGTATTTGAGTATGACGGAGAACCGGCCATATCTGAGCTGACCGGCGTGTGCAGGGACATCCTTACGGCTGTCGAAGGGCTTACCACGCTTCTAAGGGATGAGTTCGACTATGCAGGCTGACCGCATTTACTGCGGCGACGCCCTGACCGTGCTGAAAACCCTGCCGGACATCTCCGTAAACTGCTGCATCACCTCGCCGCCATACTACGCCCTGCGGGATTACGGCGTGGACGGGCAGATCGGGCGGGAGGAAACCCCGGCGCTGTATGTGGAGCGCCTGACTTCCATTTTCCGGGAGGTCAGGCGCGTTCTCACGCCGGATGGAACACTCTGGCTCAACATCGCGGACACCTATGCCGGAAAGGGCAATCAGGGGGACAGCCTCGACCCCAAGTACCCCAACGGCAGGACCGGTCAGGCGGTCGCCCTCAACGGCAAGGTGGAGGGCTGCAAGGCAAAGGACATGATCGGCATCCCGTGGCTGCTGGCGTTCGCGCTGCGCGCAGACGGCTGGTATCTGCGCTCGGACATCATCTGGATGAAAGCGAATCCCATGCCGGAAAGCACCAAGGACAGGCCAAGCCGCTGCTATGAGCATATCTTCCTGCTGTCCAAGTCCCGCCGCTATTACTATGATGCCGCCGCCATCGCGGAGCCGGTTGCGGCCTCCACTCCTGCGCGGATGAAGCGCGGATTTGGTGCAGGCAACAAATATTCCGCGGATATTCCCGGTCAGAAGCACCAACACCTCAACGACCACCGCCCGAACGGGTACGCCGATGAGGACATCCCGCAGCTTCGTAACAAGCGCGACGTATGGCAGATCAACACCGTGCCGTACAGGGGCGGGCATTTCGCCGCCTATCCGCCCAAGCTGGCGGAAACCTGCCTGCTGGCAGGCTGCCCGCCCGGAGGCGTGGTGCTGGACCCCTTCCTCGGCTCCGGCACTACGGCGGCGGTGGCAAAGCAGCTCGGACGGCACTACATCGGCATTGAGCTGAACCCGGAATACTGTACGCTGGCAGAGAAACGGATCGGAGGTGTCGCGGTATGAACGCCTACACCCGGCAGGATCTGAGCGTCATGCAGGCGTGGCCGCTGGAGCGGAAAATTCGCGTGACGCAGGCGAAGATCATCGAGTGGTATCACCACTACGGCGGCAAGGTCGCCGTTTCCTTTTCGGGCGGCAAGGACAGCACCGTGCTGCTGGACCTTGCGCGTCGGGCGTTCCCCGACATTCCCGCCGTGTTTGTGGACACGGGGCTGGAATACCCGGAGATACGGGAATTTGTCAAAACCGTTCCCAATGTAACATGGCTGCGCCCGGAGATGCCCTTTTCCAAGGTCATATCGGAATACGGCTATCCCGTCGTTTCCAAGGACGTGGCACGGCGCGTTCGCTATGCAAAGCGTGGCAGCCCGTGGGCGCTGTGCCATCTGAACGGATTAAACCGTGACGGTACGCCCTCAAAATACAATGAACGATACATGAAATGGCGTATCCTGCTGGATGCGCCGTTTTTCGTTTCCGACGTCTGCTGCGCCGTGATGAAGGAGCGGCCCCTGCACAGATATAACCGTGAAACCGGTAGAAAGCAGATCATTGCGACCATGGCCTGTGAGAGCGCACGCCGCCAGAGCGTCTATCTCAAAATCGGATGCAACGCCTATCATAAGCGGGACCCCACCTCGCAGCCCATGTCCTTCTGGACGGAGCAGGACGTTTTGGAATATCTCAGAATGACCGGTATCCCGTATGCCTCCGTCTACGGCGAGATCGTGGAGAAAAACGGCAGGCTGACCACCACCGGCGCGAAGCGCACCGGCTGTATGTTTTGTATGTTCGGCGTTCATCTGGAAAAGGAGCCGAACCGCTTTCAGCGCATGGCGCTGACACATCCCAAGCAGTACGATTTCTGCATCCATAAATTGGGCTGCGGCAAGGTGCTGGACTTTCTCGGCGTACCGTATGCCCCGAACGGAGGTGAAACCCCATGAGCAAACGCTCGCCCCGACTGCTGTTTACCGACGAGGAGCTGGCAGCGCCGGAACTGAAAAAGGCCATCCGAAAAGCAGACAAGCGCATGAAGAAACTGGAAAAGGCCGAGGCGAAGATACCCAAGAAAACCGTGAAGAAAAAGCAGCGCGTCGTTGACCCGAAAACCGGCACGGTCACAACGCGCCTTTCCTTTGAGGAGGTGGACAAGAAGCGGCCGCCCTCCAAGCTCACCCACGCCCTGCGGGACGCGCCCGGTGCGGCGGCGCTGTCCGCCGTCCACAGGGAGATTCGGAAGCATGAGCAGGACAATGTGGGCGTGGAGAGTGCCCACGGCGTGGAGCAGGCGGCGGAGCGCGCCGTGCGACTTGCCCAGCACGCCCACCGCTCCCACAAGGAGAAGCCCTACCGCCGCGCAGACCGCGCCGAGGCCAAGGCAGACCGCGCCAACCTCCGTGCGTTGGACAAAACGGCGCAGCACCACGACCCGCAGTTTTCCAGCAATCCCTACTCCCGCTGGCAGCAGAAGCAGGCCATCAAGCGGGAGTACGCCGCCGCCAAAGCCGGAAAAAGCGCCGGGAATACGGTCAAAGCCTCCGAAGCCACGGCAAAGGCGGCGCGGAAAGCCGCGGAGAACACAAAGAAAGCCGGTGAGTTCATCGCCCGTCACAAAAAGGGCTTTCTCATCGTGGGCGGCATCGCGGCAATGATCGTCCTCATCCTCTGCACCGTTTCCTCCTGCTCCATGCTGATTCAGGGCGGGGCAACCGGCGTGAACGTATCCACCTACCCATCCGAGGACGCGGACATGCTGGCGGCAGAGGCGCAATATTGCGCCATGGAAGCGGAATTGCAGCAGTATCTCGACACCTACGAAAGCACACACGACTACGATGAGTACCATTTTGATCTGGACGCCATCGAGCATGACCCCTATGTGCTGATCTCCGCTGTCACCGCCCTTATGGGCAGGGAGTGGACGATCTCCGAGGTCGGCGGCCTCTTGGAGATGCTGTTTGAAAAGCAGTATATCTTGACGGAAACCATCGTCACGGAAACCAGATACCGCACGGAAACCCGAACCGGCTACTACACCGATGCGGAGGGCAATCTGCACAGCTATGAATACACCGTGCAGGTGCCGTACACCTACTACATCTGCACCGTAAAGCTGGAAAACTTTAACCTCTCCCATGTGCCGGTCTATATCATGTCGCAGGATCAACTCTCCTTGTATGCCATGTATATGGCTACTTTGGGCAACCGCCCGGACCTGTTCGGCGGCTCGGAGTACATCGGGAAATACTACACCGCCGACTATGAAAAGTACGAGATACCCCCGGAAGCGCTGGAGGACGCGCAGTTCGCCGCCATCATCAAGGAGGCGGAGAAGTATCTCGGCTATCCCTACGTATGGGGCGGCAGCAGTCCTGCCACCTCCTTCGACTGCTCCGGCTTCGTCAGCTACGTCTACAACAACTGCGGCGTGGGCTGGAGCTTCGGCAGGCTGGGCGCTTCGGGGCTGCTGGGCGTCTGCACAAGGGTATCCGCCGCCAACCTGCGTCCCGGCGATCTGGTGTTCTTCCAAGGCACCTACGACACGGCGGGCGCATCCCATGTGGGCATTTACGTCGGTAATGATATGATGCTTCACTGCGGCGACCCCATCCAGTACGCAAGCCTCAATTCAAGCTATTGGCAATCCCACTTCCTTGCCTACGGGCGGCTGTCCCCGCCCTGATTTCACTGAAAGGAGCCAAAAATGAACCCTAAGATTATAAAGCTCAAGGCTGAACGGGCGAAAAACGATGAAAAGATTGCCGCCCTCCGCTCCCGCAACAGGGAGCTTGACGAGAGCATCGTCGAGCTGGAGAATACCGACATCATCGGCCTTGCCCGCGCCACCGGCATGAGCATGGAGGAGCTGGCCCAGTTCCTCACACAGCTCAAAAGGGGCGGTGCGCCCTTTATCACACCCAATACCAAGGAGGATACGGACTATGTGCATGAAGAAGAATAACAACCGGCTGCTGCGCGGCGTTGCCGCCATCCTTTGCCTTGCCCTGATGTTTCTCACCATGTCCGGCATGGCCATGGCGACGGATATGGAGGACGCCCCGGCAGGCGACGCGCCGGAAAGCACGCCGGAGATCGTGGAGGCCGAGCTTTCCGCCACACCCGAAGAAACGCCGGACACACAGGAACCGGCTCCCGCGCCGCCTGAAACGACGGAAACGCCGCAGCCGGAGGCGGAATACGCGCTGGACGCAGATATTCCGGCAGGCTGGCACAACGCGCCGGTGACGGTCACGGTTCGTATCAGGGACAAAAACAACGCGGGCTGGCAGAAGGTAGAGGCGGCGCTGCGGGAAACCGCCGAAAGAACAGACCTGACGGAGCAGCTTGCCCACGACGGCCTCGCCCGCTACACGGTGCCGGACAACGGTACCGTGTTTATCTTTATCACTGACCCCTTCGGCGCGGAGCATAAAAAGGAGCTAACCGTATCCTGTATGGACTTTGAAGCGCCCCGGCTGCGGGCGGGCGTCAGCGGTACGCTGCTGCGCGTGGAGGCCGCCGACACCCTCTCTGGCATAGCCGGGGTCTATGTGAACGACGAGCTTTATACCACCCTGCAAAACGGCGAGTTCAGCGTCCGCATTGACAAAAACACGCGGGATTCCCACTTTTACATCATGGGCGTGGACAACGCGGGCAACCGCACGGGCTATCTGGTGATCGCCAACCCCTTCTATGAAAAGGAAGCGCCTGCGCCCAGCCCCACGCCGGAGCAGCACAGCACCCATTGTCCCGCAGACTGCGATTGCAGGAAGCAGTCCTCCGGCAATACCGGCAGCAGCGGCAGCAATACCGGTGCAGGAAAGCCCTCCAACGCCTCCGGCAGCACGGGAAAGACCGCTGCGGCACAGACGCCCGCCGCCGCTGAGCCGGCGAAAGCACAGGAGCCCGCCGGTACCGCCGCACCTGTCGCCATTGAGAAAGGGACGGGCTTTTCCCAAAACGGCAGCGCCGTCACCCGCGACCTGCTCTACGACAAGCACACCAACAAGCAGTTCATCGCGGTGGAAACCCGCAACGGCCATACCCTCTATCTGGTGATCGACTATGATAAGCCGCTGGATGAGGACGGAGATCAGTATGAAACCTACTTTTTGAACCTTGTGGACGAAAGCGACCTGCTTGCACTCATCGACGAGGATTCCGCCCCTGTCTGCTCCTGCAAGGACAAGTGCGAGGCAGGTGCGGTCAACACCGCCTGCGCAGTCTGCAAGACCAATATGACGGAGTGCATGGGCAAGGAAAAGGCTACGGAAAAGACGCCGGAGCCCGACCCGACGCCGGATACGAGCGACAGCCCCGACAAAGACGGCGGCGAAAAGAAGTCCGGCATCGGTCTTGTTGTGATTGTGCTGCTGCTCCTGATGGCGGGCGGCGGCGCGCTGTATTGGTTCAAGCTCCGCAAGAAAAAGCCCGACACAAAGGGACCTGTGGACTTGGACGATTACGACTACGGCGATGAGGATGAAGATGAGGAATACGAAAACGAGGACGATGCGGACGAGCCGAAGGAAACGGAGGACGCGGATGCATGACCCTTTTCACCAAAAACCCGCTGGAGCGGCTGATGATGCAGCGCCCCTATCCGGGAAAAGAGGAAACGCCGCGCACCCCTGCCCCGGAGGGGCATTTCTGCTGCGGCTGTTCCCGCTACGGCACCGTCTGCCTCCGTCCCTGCTACCGTGACACCGACCTGCGGGAGAAACTGCGGGCAAAAGCGCCGGAGCGTTAGGACCCCGACCCTTGCCGCATTCTCCCACCGATGCTACAATGTACCCACGAAAGACCAAATGCAGCGGAAAAGGATGTGATACGGATGCTGAGCTTTGAACGGGTGCTGGAGGCATTCAGGGAGCACCTTACAGAAGATACCGGCGTGGAGGTGGTGCCGACCCGGCACGGCTATACCTACCTCACATGGGATGACAGGCGTGAAAATTGGGACACCGCTGAGATTTGCCTCACGCCGGAGGCGCTGCTGGACAGGCTGACCGGCGCGGTGGAAAGCTATGAACAGTGCCGCCTTTTGGATGGAACACGGGACCCAACCGACGCCGAGCGCAAAGCCTTTGCCGAGGCTGCCGAGCGATACCGGAAGCGGTGCCTTGAACGGCCCTGACCCACATACGATTAGAAAAACAGACACGAAAAGCAGTCCTTCGGGGCTGCTTTTTGCTATGCAGAAAAGGAGAAAAATGAATATGACACACCATAAATTAGTGATCGCGGAAAAGCCCTCCGTCGCCCAGTCCATCGCCGCCGTGCTGGGCGCGAACAAGCGCAACGATGGCTATCTTTCAGGAAACGGCTACCTTGTAAGCTGGTGCTATGGGCATCTGGCGGAGCTGGCGGGCGCGGATGTGTACGATGAAAAGTACGCAAAATGGCGCTATGACGACCTGCCCATCCTGCCCGCAAGCTGGCGCTTCACGCTGAAAGCGGACAAGTCCAAACAGTTCGAGCTGCTGCGGGACCTCATGCGCCGGGAGGACGTGAGCGAGGTTGTCAACGCCTGCGACGCGGGGCGCGAGGGGGAGCTTATCTTCCGCACCGTCTACTACATGGCGGGCTGCACAAAGACCATGAAGCGGCTGTGGATCTCCTCCATGGAGGACGAGGCCATCCGCAGGGGCTTTGCGGACCTTCGTCCGGGACGGGAATACGACGGACTGCACCAGTCCGCCCTCTGCCGCGCCCGCGCGGACTGGCTGGTGGGCATCAACGCCACAAGGCTCTTTTCGGTGCTGTACCACCGCACCCTCAACGTGGGGCGCGTCCTGTCACCGACGCTGGCGCTCATCGTCCAGCGGGAGGCGGAGATCGCCGCCTTTCGCCCGGAAGCCTTTTACACGGTAAATCTTCGCTGCGGCGATTTTGCCGCCGTGTCCGAAAAGTTCAAAGAGAAAGCGGAGGCGGACGCCCTTGCCGCCGCCTGCGCCGGTCAGCCGGTCACGGTCAAGGCGGTGCAGCGCACGGAGAAAACGGAGAAAGCGCCCCGGCTTTACGACCTGACCGTCCTCCAGAGAGAAGCCAACCGCAGCCTCGGCTATACCGCCCAGCAGACGCTTGACCATCTGCAAGCCCTCTATGAAAAGAAGCTCTGCACCTATCCCCGCACGGACAGCCGCTTCCTCACTGATGATCTGGAATCCTCTGTGCCGGAGCTTGTGGCCGTTGCTGCCGTTATCTGCGAAACCACCGCACCGGAGGGCGTGAACGCAAGACAGGTCTGCGACAGCCGCAAGGTCAGCGACCACCATGCCATTCTCCCCACCGCCAGCGCGGGCAAGGCGGATACCTCCGTCCTGCCGCTGGGAGAGCGCGAGATTTTGCGCCTTGTGGCGGGGCAGCTTCTCCGTGCGGTCAGCGACGCCCACCGCTATGCGGAAACCGCCGTTACGCTGGAGTGCGGCGGCGCTGTATTCACCGTCAAGGGCCGAACCACCCTCACACCCGGCTGGAAGCGGTATCTCGCGCAGGAAAAGCAGGACGCCGCGCTGCCGGAGCTGTCGGAGGGGCAGGTATTGGATTGCGCCGAAGCCGCCGTAAAGGAGGGCAAGACCACGCCGCCCAAGCACTTCACCGAGGACACGCTGCTTTCCGCCATGGAGAACGCGGGCAAGGACGATACACCGGAGGACGCCGAGCGAAAGGGGCTGGGAACACCCGCCACCCGCGCCGCCATCATCGAAAAGCTGGTAGCCACGGGCTTTGTGGAGCGCAAGCGGGCGAAGAAGGCCGTCAGCCTTGTGCCTGCCCATACCGGCGTTTCCCTCATCACCGTGCTGCCGGAGCAGTTACAGTCCCCGCTTCTCACCGCCGAATGGGAATACCGCTTGCAGCAGGTGGAGCGCGGCGAGCTTTCCCCGGACGAGTTCATGACCGGCATTGCGGATATGCTTACGGAGCTGGTAAAAACCTATCAGGTCATCTCCGGCGCGGAGGTGCTGTTCCCCTCCGGCCGGGAGATCATCGGCAAATGCCCCCGCTGCGGCGGCGACGTGACCGAGAGCAAAAAGGGCTTCTTCTGCGAGAAAAACGACTGCCGCTTCGGGCTGTGGCGGGACAACAAGTTCTTTGCCGCCAAGCGCGCCGCTCTGACAAAAAAGGTCGCCGCCGCGCTGCTTGCAGACGGGCGAGTGAAGCTCACCGGCCTTTACTCCGAAAAGACAGGCGGCACCTACGACGCCACCGCCGTGCTGGAGGACACCGGCGAGAGCGTCCGCTTCCGTTTGGAATTTGACAAGGGGGCGAGGACATGAAGCTCTCCAAGCTGGAGCAGGAAAGTATCATCCTCTACAACGAGGAAGAATCCACCGCCAGCATCTACACCCACGACCCCAAGCTGAAGCGCAAGCTCAAGCGCCTTGCGGAGAAATACCCGGACAAGGTGTACCCGGATAAGGCCGTCCATGCCGGAGCGGTCAGCTACGCCGTGCCGAAAAGCTGCGTCAGCGTCCGGGAGCCGTTCAGCGACGAGCGGCGCAGGGCCGCCAGCGAACGCGCCAAAAACGCCGGATATACGCCGCCCGCAAGGAGTATATACTCCGAAAATGAATAAGAACCGAGCGCCCGCACAGGAAAGCCTACCCCTGCGCGGGCGCTGCCATTTTAGGGGCAAACAGCCCATGAAATGAAAGGAAGTGCCTATGACACGAAAATCTCCGTATCCGACAAGAGCGGATTATCCGGCATTGATTGAAAATGCCAAGCCTGTGCTGCGTGAGCTGCTGGAAGCGGCCTCGTATGAACGGAGAATCACCGTTCTCAATGAATGTTCTCTCGATGTGGTCAATACCGTCTGCACACTTATGGTGCTGGGGCGGCACAGCCTCTATCTTCGCCGCAAAAAGCCCTTCAACGCGCCGGACGCGGTTTTTGTCCGGTGGGCGGCGGACCTATGGACGCTGCGTGAGCAGGACAAGGCAGGCGACATCCGCTATCTCTGCGGAAAAACGGATTTACGGGAATATCTTTCGCAGGGGCTTCAGCTCCTGCGTATCGACCTGATGAAAGGAGGTAAAAATGCCAGAGAAGCCCGGTAAAAACAGAGAACAGCTCAAGGAGATCACCGACCGCATCGAGGCGGGTATCCGCGACATCTTTGAATCCGGCGATATGGAAAAGTACCGCAATTACCTGCGAACCATGAGCCGGTTTCACAACTATTCCCTCAACAATCAGGCGCTCATCCACTTGCAGCGCCCGGACGCCACACTTGTGGCGGGCTACAACCGCTGGCGGGACAAGTTCTCCCGCCATGTGCTGCGGGGCGAGAAGGGCATCACCATCATCGCGCCCACGCCGTATAAGAAGAAAATCGAGCAGGAAAAGCTCGACCCGGACACCAAGCTGCCCATTCTGGACGCGGACGGAAAGGTTATCACCGAGGAAAAGGAAATTGAAATCCCCATGTTCCGCCCGGTGAAGGTGTTCGACTACGCCCAGACGGACGGAAAGCCCCTGCCGGAGCGTGTGGCCAGTCCCGTCGCCAACCTGACCGGCAGCGTGGAAAATTATGAGGCGTTCATGGAGGCGCTGCGCCGGTCCTCGCCCGTGCCGGTGGAGGTAAAGCCTCTGTCCGCCGATGTGGACGGCTATTTCAGCCCCAAATCCCAGAGCATCACGCTGCGGGAGGGTATGAGCGAGGTGCAGACGGTATCCGCCGCCGTCCATGAGATTGCCCACGCCAAACTCCACAATTACGGCTTGCAGCAGCCAGAGGAGCGCAAGACCAAAAGCCGCAATACCGAGGAGGTGGAGGCCGAAAGCATCTCCTTCATGGTCTGCGCCTACTTCGGCATTGAAACCGGCGCGAACAGCTTCGGCTATGTGGCAACATGGTCAAAAAACGCCGAGCTGCCGGAGTTCCGTGCCAGTCTGGACACCATCGGCAAAACCGCAAACGGCATCATCACCGACGTGGAAAAGCATTTCGCGGAGGTTTGCAAGGAGCGCGGCATCGAGCTTCCCAAGGACACGGAATATGAGCTTGTCACCATCCCGCCCTCACGCGCCGACGCGCTGGCCTTCGCCGCCGACTACGCGGCGTTCCTACGCCGGGGTCTGAACGTTCCAGACAGCGCGGACAAACCCACAGCGGAGGCGGTGGCGGACAGGCTGCTTGCCGGTGAGGACACGGAACTGCGGAAGGAGCTGGAGGATTTCGTCAAGCTGGCAGACGAGATCGGCATTGACGACGGCTCTCATGGGCTTCTGGAACGCTTCAACGGCCTGTTCCGTCAGGAATGGCGGGCAAAGGAGAAACCTCAGCCGGAGATTGAAACAGAAACGCCGAATGTTGAGGATGAGCTGCCGCCCCTGCCGGAGCTGGAGCAAGGCTATCCCATGCCGGATACCAGCATCGGCTTTTGGGAAATGTATCAGTACGGCTACACGGACGGCAATGCCATGCTGCCGCTGACCAAAGAGCGCGCCATGGAGCTATTCTTGCAGGACGTTCCCGTGTTCCTGCTCTATGCCGACAGCACCGAGGCCATGGCGCTGGACGCAGAGGACATTTCCTCCCACACCGGCGTGTTCGGCGTGGAGCGCGAGGAATGGGACGCGGTGCGCGGCGTTGTGACGCTGAGCGAACAGGAGGACACGGAAAAGCTGTTTCTGGAAAACCCACAGGACGCTTTCCTCATCTATCAGATTCGGCGCGGCGGTGAATTGGACGCTTACCGCTTCATGAACTATGACTACTTGCAGAGCAAGGGCGTCACGCCGGAGCGCGGCGGCTACGACGCGATCTACACCGGCGGGCTTGCCGACTATGGGGACAACAAAACCAATCTGGATATGATTTATCAGCGGTTCAACGTGGATCATCCCGCGGATTTCAAGGGACACAGCCTGTCGGTCAGCGACATCGTTGCCTTGAAGCAAAACGGCGTAGTATCCTGTCATTACGTTGACAGCATCGGCTTCCGGGAGCTGCCGAACTTCCTGAAGCCTGAGAATTATCTCAAAAACGCGGAGATGCTGCTGGAGGACGACTACGGCATGATCGACGGCATCATCAACAACGGCCCCAAGCAGCCCACCGTGGCCGACCTGGAGGCGCAGGTCAAGGCGGGCTTTTCCATCTCCCTGACGGAGCTGGCTGCGGCCTCCCACCGCGAACAGAAGAAGCCCTCCGTGCTGGAAAAGCTCAGGGAAAGGACGCCGGAGCAGGCGAAGAATAAAACAGCGCCCAAACGGAGCGCGGAAAGAGAGCTTTGATATGAACGACAAGCATTTCACCCACGATGAAGTCAGCCTTATGAGCATCTACAACGCAGACGGCACCCGCGAGGGGCTGATTGCGGACCTCACAGAAATGCGGGGGTATCTGGACGCGGAGGAGGCCGAGCTGCGGGAGCTGACGGACAGCGCCCTCGCAAAGCTGCGCGACATTACCGACGCGGAGTACGCCGCCCTTGACCTGACGCCGGATTTTGACCTCTGAGCAAAGCTGA
>OLGB01003857.1_pt1 | contig 13513 bp, 11 predicted proteins | sample 1605691 | NCBI WGS metagenome assembly OLGB01 (sample SAMEA3888925, study PRJEB22519) | human gut metagenome | biome: human gut; feature: human-associated habitat; material: faeces | place: Denmark | collected 2010 | reverse complement strand
GGAGAGGTTTTTAACGTCGATCACTTTGACGCAGCCTCCTTTCCAGCTTGCCCTGCAGCCAGGAGAACACCATGACCAGCACCAGGTAGATGCAGGCGGTGCCGATCAGGGGGAACATGGCCTCGTAGGTCCGGCCGTAAATGCCCTGGGCGGCATAGAGCAGTTCCTTGCCGCCGATGCAGGTGATGAGAGAGGTGTCCTTGAGCAGGATGATGAACTCATTGCCCAGGGCCGGCAGAATGGCCTTGAAGGCCTGGGGAATGACGATAAAGCGCATGGTGTCCAGATACCCAAGGCCCAGGGACCGGCCAGCCTCGCTCTGGCCGGGGTCCAGGCTCATGAGGCCGCCCCGGATGATCTCCGCCACGTAGGCGCCGGAGTTGATGCCCAGGGTCAGGGCGCCCACAGCGGTGAAGTTCCGGCTGGACTTGAAAATGACCAGGCCCATGATGAGCAGCTGTACCATCATGGGAGTGCCGCGGATAATGGTGACATATACCTTTGCCACGACATTGGCCGCACCCAGGGCGGGATTGTGGATACCGGGGCGCTGCTGGTCGTGGGCGGTGCGGATCATGGCCACCAGCACGCCCAGGGCGATGCCGATGGCAAGGGCCAGGGCGGTCGTCACCAGGGTGGTGCCCACGCCGCCGATGTACTGCTTCCAACGGTCCGCTTCCAAAAATGCCTGATAGAACTTGACAAAGAACTCCTGCCACCAGGCCAGGTCCGCGCCGCCGGCCAGCATGGGCTTCCACAGCTCGTAATAGGCTGCCAGGTCCACAGGGGATCACCTCTCTCTTTCTGTTTGGTTGGGGATATGCCGAAAAAAGGGCGGCAGGAGCCGCCCTTTTTGGTTTGCAGGGGTCCGATTACTCGGCGGTGATGTAGCTGTCGATGATGGACTGGACCGTGCCGTCGGCGATCAGCTCATTCAGGGCGGCGTTGATGGCCTCGCCCAGAGCGGTGTTCTCCTTGTTCAGGCCGATGGCGTAGGACTCCTCCACCCAGGGGGTCTCCAGGATGGTCAGGCCGGCGTTGGCGGCCACGAACTCCTGAGCGGGGCCGTTGTCAATGATGACGCAGTCCACCTGGCCGTTCATCAGGGCCTGGACGGCAGTGATGCCGTTGTCATAGGCCACCACGTGGTCCTCGCCGTAGCCGCCGTTCTCCGGGGTGTCGGAGGCGTAGATGTAGCCGGTGGTGCCGCGCTGGGTGCCGATCATCTTCTCACCCAGGTTGTCCAGGGTCACGTCGGAACCCTCCTTGACGATGACCACCTGCACGCCGGTGGCGTAGCTGTCGGTGAAGTCCATGACCAGCAGGCGGTCGTCGGTGACAGACACGCCGGCCATGACCATGTCGCTCTTGCCCTGCTGGACGGCCAGGAGGGCGGAGTCAAAGTCCATGTCGTCGATCTGGAGCTCCAGGCCCAGCTTCTCGGCGATGGCGGCGGCAATGTCGGCGTCGATGCCCACCACGGCGCCGGAGTCGTCGGTCATCTCATAGGGAGGGAAGGCGGCGTTGGTGCTCATGATGAGCTTGCCCTCTTCCACGGTGGTGAAATCCGCAGTACCGGTGGAGTCGGTGGTCTCCTCGGTCTGGGTGTCCTCAGTGGTCTCCTCGGTGGTCTCGGTGCTGTCGCCGCCGCAGGCAGCCAGGCTCAGGACCATGGCCAGCGTCAGCAGCAGAGCAAATAACTTCTTCATGATATCTTCCTTCTTTTCATGTGCTCCCGCGGTGAGCGGGGCGTTTTCCAATGGGACCGGAGCGGGACAGGCCCGCCTTCGGAACACGCATACCTTATCACTTCCCTATGGGCTTGTCAATACTTTCTCACGGGAAAGTGAATAAATATTTGAAATAGTCCAAAAACCTGGAAGCGAATTTGAAAAAAAGTGGCAAAAATGCCCTTCTCTCCGCAGCAAGCCGCGGAGAGAAGGGAGAAAAACGTGAATATTTGGGTGAATATACAGACAAGGGGGCTCTTACTGCGCCCCGCCGGGACTTCCGAAAGGGGCCGCCTCCAGCCGCAGAAAGAATCCCTGATTGTGTCCGCAGACCGGACAGACGCCGGGGGCGGCGGGCCCCTGGTGGATGTGACCGCAGTTGAGACACAGCCAGCCCTGCCCCGCACCGCCGGAGAACAGCTTCCCCTGCTCCAGGAGATCGGCCAGGGCGCCGAAGCGGTCGCCGTGAGTCTGTTCGATGGCGGCGATCAGCTGAAAAGAAGCGGCGATCCGGTCAAAGCCCTCCTGCCGGGCGGTTTCGGCGAAGGCCGGATAGATCTCCTGATGCTCCTGATACTCTCCGTGGCGGGCACGGCGCAGCAGGACCACCGGGTCCTCCGTCAGGTCTACCGGATAGCCGCCGTCAATGTGGACGGTGCCTCCGGCAAAGGGCTTCATGTGCTGGTAGAAGATCTCCGCATGCTCCTTCTCCTGGTGAGCGGTGAACTGAAACACCGACTCCAGCACATGCAGACCCTGGGCACGGCACTGGGCGGCGGCGAAGGTGTAGCGGTTGCGGGCCTGGCTCTCGCCGGCAAAGGCCCGCATGAGGTTTTTCAGCGTCTCGCTGTTTGCGAAATCCACGGACATAGCGGTTCCCTCCCGTTCAGATTGGTTGGGAACAGTTTCCGCCGGAGGGGGCGGTTTTATGCGCGCCGAACAAAAAGACGCCCCCGGTGAAAGCCGGGGGCGCGGAGGCTTGTCCGTCAGGATTCCTCCGGCAGGCGGTATTTGCGCAGATCCCTGCGCAGATCCTCGTCAAAGGAGCTGGCAGTTTTGACGCTGTGGAGATAGGTATGGCTGTCCAGACCGCCGTCGTGCTCCTGAATCACGGACACGGCGATGTTGGAGCAGTGGTCGGAGACGCGCTCGCAGTTGGTCAGCAGGTCGTTGAGCACAAAGCCCATCTGAATGGTACACTGACCGGACTGGAGCCGGCGGATGTGCCGGTCCCGGATGGCCTCGATCAGCCGGTCGATGGTCTCCTCCAGGGGCTCCACCGCCGCGGCATCTGCAGGATCGTCGGCCTGGAAACAGTGGAAGGCATTGTCCAAGATATCCCGCAGGGCGGCGATCAGCACGCCCAGCTCGGCCTCGGCGCTGCCGGAGAAGGCCAGGTCCTTGTCGTGGAGCTCCCGGGCGGAGTCCTGGATGTTCAGGGCGTGGTCGCCGATACGCTCAAAGTCGCCCACTGCGTGGAGCAGCCGGGAGACCGTGCGGATGTCGTCCATGGATACGCCGTGCTGGGATACTTCTACCAGGTAGTTGCTGATGTGGTCCTCGTAAATGTCCAGCTTGTCCTCATTTTCCACAATCAGAGCCTCTCGCTCCTCGCTCCAGCGGTCCAGCTGTTCCAGAGCCAGCAGCAGGTTTTCGTGGGCCAGCTGGCCCATCCGGTTGGCCATGGCCACGCTCTCATTGATGGCCACGCCGGGGGTGCGCAGCAGCAGGGGATCCAGGAAGGCAAACTGCTCGCCGGCGCGTTCGCTGCGGACCACTCTCCGCGCCAGCTGTTCCAGCTGGCGGGAGAAGGGCAGCAAAATGAGGGTGGTGAACACATTGAATGCGGTGTGGCAGAAGGCGATGCCCACGGCACCCACAGCGGCGTCCATGAAGGCGAAGTCCAGCAGCAGATTGCCGCCGTAAAAGAGGACCAGACACACCACGGTGCCGATAATATTAAAGGAGATGTGGATGACGGCCACCCGCTTGGCGTTGCGGTTGACGCCGATGGAGCTCAAAAGGGCGGTGACGCAGGTGCCGATGTTCTGGCCCATGATGATGGGAATGGCCATGCCGTAGGTGATGGAGCCGGTCAGGGCCAGGGCCTGCAAGATGCCCACGGAGGCAGCGGAGGACTGGATGACGCCGGTAAAGACGGCGCCCACGGCCACGCCCAGAAGGGGATTGTTGAAGGCGGTGAGGAGGCTGGAGAACTCCGGCATATCCGCCAGGGGACTGACGGCCTGCTTCATCAGCTCCATGCCGTACATCAAAATGGCGAAGCCCACCAGGATCCGGCCGATGTCCCGCCGGCGCTGCTTCTTGGAGCCCATGATGAGGATGATGCCCGCCAGAGCCAGCAGGGGGGAGAAGTTCTCCGGCTTCAGGAGATTCACAAAGACATTCTCGCTCTCGATCCCCGTCAGGGCCAGGATCCAGGCGGTGAGTGTGGTGCCGATGTTGGACCCCATGATGACCCCGATGGTCTGACCCAGCTCCATGACGCCGGAATTCACCAGGCCCACCAGCATCACCGTCATGGCCGAGGAGGACTGGATGGCGATGGTGATGCCCGCTCCCAGCAGCAGGCTTTTGAAGGGGTTGGAGGTCATGCGCTTGAGCATCCGCTCCAGCTTGCCGCCGGCCATCTTCTCCAGGCTCTTGGACATGGTGGTCATGCCGTAGAGGAAGAAAGCCAGGCCGCCGCAGAGGGTAAAGATGGAAAAAATGTCCATGTCGTCGATCCTCTCCGTTTTTCGCGCCGCCCAAGGGGGGCGGCGGTGATCCATTCTATGTATGGCGCGCCACCATTATATATGTAAAAAAACCTGCTGGGAAGGGGGGTGGACAAGATTTCGCAAAATTTGCGTAAAATGATCGGCAGAGTGCACAACGAAACCGTTTGCATTTGTGCAAAAGAGAAGCAGCACCTCCTGGCGGAGGTGCTGTCTCGGAAAACTGTTCAAACAGAGGAGTCGCTGGTCCATAGCTGCCGGACCGCGCCGGCGGCGTCCCGGCCGGCAAAATAGCCGTCCTGCCACAGCGCCAGGATCTTCCGGGTGTCCCGTTCCATACGGGAGAAGCCCTGGGTGCTCTTGGGGGCAATCACCAGCGCCTTCCCCGCCTTTTCCAGGGCAAAGAGCTCCTCCCGGCACCGGTTGTACCGCTCCGCCCGGTCGGACAGGGTGTGGAGGAACGCCGGGTACTTCCGGAAGGCGCGCTCCATCACCGCCCCCGCATGGTCCGGCTGCTTGCGGTAGCCGCGCTCCCGGGTCAGCACTACCACCAGCCGGTCGCAGCCCAGCTCCAGGGCCCGGCGCCAGGGGATGGCGTCGGCGCAGCCGCCGTCCAGGTAGGGCACGCCGTCGATGACGATGGGCGGAAACAGCAGCGGGATGGCGCAGGTGGCCTGGAGCAGCAGGAATTTATCATCTCGCCGGGGCACCTGCAGATAGGCCGCCCGGCCGGAGGTCAAGTCCGTGACCACGGCCTCCGCCAGGCCCGGATAGGCGGCGAAGGTGTCGTAATCAAAGGGCACCAGCCGGTTGGGAATGGTCTCATAGGCGAATTCCAGGCCGAAGTAGCAGCGGTTGCGGGGGTTGATCCAGTTCCGCAGACCCATGTAGCGGCGGTCGTTGGCGTAGTGCATCAGCAGCTTCAAATTCCGGCGCTTTTGCCGGGAGAGGTAGCTGACGCCGTAGGCCATGCCGGCGGAGACGCCCACCGTATAGTCGGGCATGGGCAGCCCCGCGTCCAGAAAGGCGTCGCACACGCCGGAGGAGAAAATGGTACGAAAGGCGCCGCCCTCCAGCACCAGAGCGGTTTTCATGAGAGGTCACTTCCCTGTATGGAGACTTTCCGGCCTCCGCCGGAATAAAATTATTATAGCACGAGTCGGCCCGAAAGAAAACCTTGCCAAGAAACTGTAAAAAATTTTGAAAGGTGCGATTTTCTTCTTGTCACGCGGGTGAAGCGTTCGGTATAATAAACTTTCTAAGACCTGGAAAGGAGGCGATGGCGCTGCCCTGGAAGAAAAAAATGATCTGGCGGGAGCGGCTGGGCCGCAACCGGACCATCCTGGGGGAAAAGATTCGGGAGGCTCTGGCCTCCGTGGTGCCCATTACCGCCATTGTGCTGGTGCTGAGTTTTACCGTGGCCCCTCTTCCCACGGCCACGCTGCTGGCTTTTCTGGTGGGCGCGGCGCTGCTGATCGTGGGCATGGGGCTGTTCACCCTGGGTGCGGACACCGCCATGACCCCCATCGGCGAGCGGGTGGGCGCCCACATGACCCGGTCCCGGAAGCTGTGGGTGGTGGTCCTGGTGGGCTTTTTGATCGGCGTCATCGTCACCGTGTCGGAGCCGGACCTGCAGGTGCTGGCCACCCAGGTGCCCGGCGTACCCAACGCCCTGCTGGTCGGCGCCGTGGCCCTGGGCGTGGGTGTGTTTTTGGTGATCGCCCTGCTGCGCATCCTTTTCCGCATTCCCCTCAGCCGCATCCTGATCGTGTTTTACATCGCGGTGTTCGGTCTGACGCTGCTGGTGCCCGAGGATTTCCTGGCTATCGCCTTTGACTCCGGCGGCGTGACCACAGGCCCCATGACCGTGCCCTTCATCATGGCCCTGGGCCTGGGCGTATCTTCCATCCGCAGCGACGAGAATGCCTCGCAGGACAGCTTCGGCCTGGTGGCCCTGTGTTCCATCGGTCCCATTTTGGCCGTGCTGATCCTGGCCATGATCTATCCCGCTGCCGGGACCTATACCCCGGTGGCCCTGCCCGATGCAGCGGACAGCCGGGCGCTGTGGCACCTGTTTGAGGAGGGGTTCCCCACCTATCTGGAAGAGGTGGCCGTGTGCCTTGCCCCCATCGCCGCCTTTTTCGCCCTGTTTCAGGTGTTTGCCCTGAAGCTGAAGCGGAAAAAGGTGTTGAAAATCGCCGTGGGCATCCTATATACTGATCTGGGGCTGGTACTGTTTCTCACCGGCGTCAACGTGGGCTTCATGCCGGCGGGCAGCTACTTGGGCCGCCAGATCGCCGGCCTGCCCTACAACTGGATCCTTGTGCCCATCGGCATGCTGATGGGCTGGTTTATCGTCCAGGCGGAGCCCGCGGTCCATGTGCTCAACAAGCAGGTGGAGGAGATCACCTCCGGCGCCATCCCCGGAAAGGCCATGAGCACCAGCCTGTCCGTGGGCGTGGCTGTGTCTATCGGCCTTGCCATGGTGCGGGTCATGACCGGCGTGTCCATTTACGCCTTTTTGGTGCCGGGATATCTGGCGGCCATCGTCATGTCGTTTTTCGTGCCCAGGATCTTCACGGCCATCGCCTTCGACTCCGGCGGCGTGGCCTCCGGACCCATGACCGCCACCTTCCTGCTGCCCTTTGCCATGGGCGCCTGCGAGGCCCTGGGCGGCAACGTAGTCACCGACGCCTTCGGCGTGGTGGCCATGGTGGCTATGACGCCGCTGCTGACCATTCAGATGCTGGGCCTGCTGTATCAGAGCAAGCTCCGCCGGGCGGAGGCCCAGGCGCAGGTCCAGGACGAGGAGATCATCGATCTGTGAGAACCTTAAGAGAGGAGGGACGCCTATGCAGGGAGTGGATCTCATCATCACCATCACCGACCGGGACCGGTGCGAGGACTTCACCGCCTGGTTTTGCAGCCAGGACATTCCCCTGGTGCTGACGGCGCTGGGCCGGGGCACCGCTACCACGGAGATTCTGGACTGTCTGGGGCTGGAGGATTCAGAGAAGGCCGTGCTGCTGTGTGTGGCGCCCCGGTCCCCCCGCCTGATCCGCCGGGCGGCGCGGGAGCTGTGGCTGGACGTGCCGGGCAACGGCGTACTGATGGCGGTGCCGGTGGACAGCATCGGCGGGCGGACCGCCAGGGAATATCTGCTGCATCAGCAGGAGGGAGAGTCCCCCATGACGGAGCAAGAGAAAACCCACGAGTTGATCGTGGTCATTACCAATCAGGGCTATACGGACCAGGTCATGGACGCTGCCAGGGCCGCCGGGGCTACCGGCGGCACCGCCGTTCACGCCAAGGGCACCGGTACGGAGCTGGCCAAGCGGTTTTTCGGGGTGTCCATCGCCTCGGAGCGGGAGTTGATCTTCATCCTGGCCCGGGTGGAGGACAAAAAGCCCATCATGAAGGCCGTCATGGACCAGGCAGGCATGAACAGCAAGGCCCAGTCCCTGGTGTTCTCCCTGCCGGTCAGCGGACTGGCCGGCCTGCGGACCCTGGATACGGAGGAATAAAAGCCCGGCCCGCCGCTTTCAGCGGCGGGCCGGTCTCGCGTCGGGAGCGCGTTTTTCACAGCAGCCCCCGGTCCCGGGCCAGAGCCTCCACGCTGCGGTCGTAGGTGGCCTCCGCCTCCGGAGAGAAGAAGCAGCCGGGGACCCCCTCGCCGTGGTCCCGATGGTGGGCCACGCACTCACAGCACTTGCCGTGCCGGGGGCAGTTGTAGGTGCAGGGGCAGGGACGGGTATTGTCGCAAGCCATGTACAGTCCTCCTCTTTCCGATTCTGCTTCCAGTGTATCACCGGGAGGCCAGGTGGGGAAGATGAAAACGCCGTTTTTTTGTTCCAATGCCGAACAGACGGGAAAATCTTGCAAACCGCCGCGGAGTATGATACATTGAACAGTCGAGAACCCGTGTTCACGGGCCGGGAACGCCCGGGGCCTCCCCGGCCGGTGAAAGCGGGTTCCTGAGAAAGAGGAGGAAACATATGCCCACCCTGAATGAAGAGATCACCCGGCGGCGGACCTTCGCCATCATCTCCCACCCCGACGCCGGCAAGACCACCCTGACGGAAAAATTCCTGCTGTACGGCGGGGCCATCGCCCAGGCCGGCGAGGTCAAGGGCAAGCGGGCCCGGGCCGCCACGTCGGACTGGATGGAGATCGAGAAGCAGCGCGGCATCTCCGTCACGTCCTCGGTACTGCAGTTCCAGCACGACGGCTTCTGCGTCAACATCCTGGATACCCCCGGCCACCAGGACTTCTCCGAGGACACCTACCGCACCCTCATGGCGGCGGACAGCGCCGTCATGGTCATCGACGGGGCCAAGGGCGTGGAGCCCCAGACCCGCAAGCTCTTCAAGGTCTGTGCCCTGCGGCATATCCCCATCTTCACCTTTATCAACAAGATGGACCGGGAGACCCGGGACCCTCTGGAGCTGTGCGAAGAGGTGGAGCGGGAGCTGGGCATCGACACCTATCCCGTCAACTGGCCCATTGGCTGCGGCCGGGAGTTCCAGGGCGTCTACGACCGCCAGAAAAAGCACATCCTCTTCTTCTCCGGCGAGGGCCACGCCAAAAAGGCCGCCGCCATGGAGGTGGACCTGGAGGACGAGGTGGTGGACCACACCATCGGCGAGACCCGGGCCGCCGCCCTGCGGGAGGAAGTGGAGCTGCTGGGGGCCGGACGGGAGTTCGACCTCAAGGCCGTGCGCAACGGCACCCTCTCCCCGGTGTTCTTCGGCTCCGCACTCACCAACTTCGGTGTGGAGCCCTTCCTGGAGGCCTTCCTCCAGATGACCACGCCGCCCCTGCCCCGGGTCAGCGACCAGGGGGAGGTGGACGTGTTCTCCGAGGACTTCTCCGCCTTCGTGTTCAAGATCCAGGCCAACATGAACAAGGCCCACCGGGACCGGCTGGCCTTCATGCGGATCTGCTCCGGCAAGTTCAAGCGGGAGACGGAGTACTACCACGTGCAAAGCGGCAAGAAGCTGCGCCTTTCCCAGCCCCAGCAGATGATGGCCGCGGAGCGGGAGATCGTGGACGAGGCCTACGCCGGGGACATCATCGGCGTATTCGACCCGGGCCTTTTTTCCATCGGCGACACCATCACCGTGCCCGGCAAGAAGTTCCGCTTCTCCGGCATCCCCACCTTCGAGCCGGAGCACTTCATGCGGGTCAGCCCCATGGACACCATGAAGCGCAAGCAGTTCATCAAGGGCACGGAGCAGATCGCCCAGGAGGGCGCCATCCAGATCTTCAAGGTCCCCGGCGCCGGTCTGGAGGAGGTCATCGTGGGCGTGGTGGGCACGCTGCAGTTTGACGTGTTCCAGTACCGCATGCGCAGCGAGTACGGCGTGGAGCTGCGGATGGAGGGATTGCCCTTCGACCACCTGCGGGTGGTGACCGAGTGCCCCTGCGAGCCCGCCGACCTGGTCCTCTGCACCGGCGCGGCGCTGCTGGAGGACTTCAAGGGCCGGCTCCTGATCGCCTTCGGCGGCGAGTGGTCCGTGGGCTTCCTGACCAAGCACAACCCCGGCCTGGTTCTGGCGGAGTCGCTGTCTGTATAAAAAGGAAAGAGCAGCGGGAGAGGCAAACGCCTCTCCCGCTGTTTGTTTATTGCTCCGGCGGCTTTCTCCGCCCGGGAAAGCCCAGCAGACCCAGTACGACTCCCGCCAGAAACGAAAGGGGCGGCAGCAGGTCCGTGCGACGGACGGTGAACAGGGAGATGGGATTGGCGGGGATCTCCTGACTGAAGGAATACCCGCCCCCGCCGCTCCGCAGCGCCAGCAGCTCCAGCGTGCCCTGGATCAGGGATACCGTCAGCGGCAGCATGGCCAGCAGCCATACCGCCAGCACCGCCAGGATGCCCCGGCGGGTCCACGCCGCCCAGGGACGGTCCGGGGGACGGGCGTTCAGCAGCGCCAGGGCGCCCTGGGCCGCCGTCCACCCCAGGGCCACCAGGGACAAAGGCAGCAGGATCAGCTTGCACAGGAAGAAGGGAGCGGAGATGTACGTCCGCTCAAACAGGTCCGCGGCCTGCCGCCCGCCCCACCAGACCAAGACCAGCAGCAGCGCGCTCACCACTGCTCCCGCCGCCACACGCCGCAGCCGGGCGGTACGGTCCGTCTGCGCCGGACCGTAGAGGACCTCCGTCACGTCGGCGCCCAGGGCCTCCGCCAGGGCCGTCAGCATCTCCACGTCCGGCCGGGATCGGCCGGTCTCGTAGTTGGAGACCGTCTGCCGGGTGACGTGGAGGGCCTCCGCCAGCTGATCCTGGCTCAGGCTCCGCCGGGTCCGCAGCGTGCGGATGTTTTTTCCGATGTCCCGCATGGGCTCACCCCCTCCTTTTCCGGCTCCATTGTACGGCAGAGGGACCGGGATTGTCACGCAAAGAGTCTTTGCACCGGCGGTTTACAGGGCCTTTCCGCTCCGCGCGCCGGTAAAGCGGCCCTCCGCCACGGCGGGGACGCCGTTCACAAACACGTAATCCATGCCTTGCGCCAGCTGCTCCGGATCGGCCCAGGTGCCCGTCTCGTGGATGTGTTCCAGAGAGAACAGGCACAGGTCCGCGTCGGCCCCCGCCTCGATCCGGCCCTTTTTCGTGAGGCCGAAGCGGTCCGCCGCCTGCCGGGTGATCTTGTGGACGGCCTGGGGCAGTGTCAGCACGCCCCTTTGGGCCACATAGGTCTCCAGCAGCCGGGGGTATGTGCCGTACACCCGGGGGTGCAGGAGCCCGGCGGGATAGGTGGCGTCGGAGATCACGCCGGAGAAGGGGGCGCGGAGGATGTCCGCGATGTCGTCCTCGTGGGCGATGAAGTCGATCATGGAGGGGCCGCAGTCCTCCGCCGCCAGCAGGTCAAACAGTGCGTCAAAGGGATCCTTCCCCTGGGCGTCGGCGATATAGGCGATGGACCTGCCCTCAAAGGCCCGGTGCTCCGGCCGCTTCAATGAGGCGGCCAGGATGTTGTCAAAGCCCGCCAGATCCGCGATGTTCTCAAAGTCCCGGCCGGTCTCCATCCGCCGCCGCATCTGCCGCCGCTGCTCCGGGGCATGGAGGGCGGCGGTCAGGGCCGCCGTGCCGCCCGAGAGGAACTCCGGCGGCAGCACGTGGATCAGCTGGGTGGACCCGGCGGGGTAGGGGTATACGTCGCAGCTTACGTCCAGGCCCTCCTCCCGTGCCGCGGCGATCCGCGCGAGCATCCGGGGCACGGCGCCGCGCCAGTTGCGCCGGCCGATGGCCTTGAGGTGACTGATCTCCACCGGCGTCTCCAGGGCCTTTGCCGCCGTCAGCATCTCCTCCAGGGCGGCCTCCACGCCGTCGCCCTCCTGGCGCATGTGGACGGTAATGACCCGGCCGGACCGGCGCAGGGGCGCCAGGGCCCGGATCAGGCCCTCTGTGTCGTAAAAGCACTCCGGCGCGTACCCAAGGCCAAGAGACACCCCCAGGGCGCCGTCCGCCAGGGCCCGCTCCAGGGCGGCGTGAATGGCCCGGTACGCCTCATCGGAGAGGGGGCCGGCCCCGAAGCCCGCGGCGCAGGCCCGGAGGGTCCCCATGCCCACCAGCATCCCGGCGCTGAGGGCGGGCCGGGCGGCGGTGAGCCGGGCCCGGTAGTCCGCCAGAGTGGGAAAGGCCTCCCCCGGACCGGTGATGGGGGCCAGATAGTCCAGCACCGCCTGTTGGTTGGGCCCCGCCACCGGGGCCAGGGACAGCCCGCAGTTGCCGCTGAGGATCGCGGTCAGGCCCTGGGCCAGCTCCGCCCGGCCGTGGTCCGCCGTCAGCATGACGGCGTCGCCGTGGCGGTGGATGTCGATGAAGCCGGGGGTCAGATACCGCCCGGCGGCGTCGATCACCGTCCGGGCCTCCGCGCCGTGCAGGTCTCCCACGGCGGCGATGGTCCCGCCGGAGAGGGCCACGTCGGCGGAGACCGCCGCGGCGCCGGAGCCGTCCAGAACGGCGGCGTTTTGGATGAGATAGTCGAACATACACCCGCCTCCTTGCTGTTTTGGACCAGTGTAGCACCCCGCCGGAGGCTTTGCAAGGGACGCAGTTGTAACCTTTTTGTAAGGAACGGGAGCGCCGAAATGTGATATGCTGAAAAAAGCGGATAACGCTGAAAAAGGAGGCATTTCCATGGCCGGTGTGTGCGGAAGGGACTGTATGGGCTGTGAGGACCGGCAGCGGTATGGCTGCCGGGGATGTCTGGAGACGGGAGGCAATCCCGTGTGGGGCGGCTGCCGGGTGACGGCCTGCTGCCACAGCCAGGGAATGCAGAACTGCGGCGAATGTCCTTCCCGCCAGGGGTGCCCCAAGCCGGAGGAAATGGAGCGGCTGCGGCAGCAGTGGGAGCAGGAGGAGCAGAAGCGGCAGGCGGACTGGCGGGCGGGTCTGGCCCGGCGGACGCCGGTCCTGGAGAAATGGCTGCCGGTGCTGTTCTGGCTGAGCCTTGTGAGTATGGCGCTGAACCTGGCGGACCGGCTGCCCCTGAGCCAGTGGCTCTCTCTGGCCCTCAGTGCGGTGAGCCTGGCCCTGGGGATCGCGGCCCTGGTGGCCTACTGGAAGCTGTCGGTCCTGTCGGGGCGGCTGCGGCTGGTGTGGCGGCTGCAGCTGGCCACCCAGATCGTGGGCGTGGCGGCCATCGCGGCGATGCTGCCCGCGCTGTTCCGCGCGGCGTCCGGCCCGGCGGTGTCGGATCTCATGAGCGTGTTGGGCATTTCCATCGGACTGGGCCTCGTCGGCGCGCTGGCGGTGACGGTGATGGGGATGGTGGCGACGTATCAGTTCTGCGGGGCCATGGCGGAGGAGCTGGAGCAGAGCGATCCGCCCCAGGCGGACCGGGACGGCCCCACGCTCTTCCGGCCCGGGACCGGACAGAGCCTGGCGAAGAGCTGGCTGCTGCTGCGCAAGTGCATCTTCTGGAGCCTGGGCGCTCTGGTGGGGCTGATCGTGCTGGCGCTGATCGTGCGGAGCAGTTTTGGTTTTGCGCTCCTGCTGCTCCCGGGCGCGCTGGTGGCGGCGCTGGTGCTGTCCATCCGGCT
>OLGB01003856.1_pt1 | contig 13516 bp, 18 predicted proteins | sample 1605691 | NCBI WGS metagenome assembly OLGB01 (sample SAMEA3888925, study PRJEB22519) | human gut metagenome | biome: human gut; feature: human-associated habitat; material: faeces | place: Denmark | collected 2010 | reverse complement strand
TATGAATACCTTGCTAAAGGTCAAAATCCTCAAGAAATAAATATTGATGATGTTATTTTGACAAATTGGGGAAAAGTGGAAGAACCTTATGTTTGCTATTACGGTTTAATTTCTGCCGCTGCTATCGGAGAATGGTATCAAGAGAATGGAAATGAATTATTTGCAAAAAATATTCGATATTATAAAGGCAGTACAGAAGTAAATGAAGGAATGAAAAAAGTATTATTACAAGAACCGGAAAATTTTGTTTACTATAACAATGGAATTAAGCTACTATGTGAGTCAGTAGAAAGAAAGGCTAAGGGTAGTACTACAAATGCAACGGGACTCTTTTCGTTAAGAGGAGTATCTCTAGTTAATGGGGCACAGACAACAGGTACAATTGGGAATGTATATTGTGAAAACATGGAACAATTATCGAAGGCATCTGTGATGGTTCAAATAATTGATATAAGTAAGGCGGGCGAGAAAATAGCTCGACAGATTACCAAGTTATCTAATACGCAGAATAAGATCGAAAACAAAGATTTTGCTGCGCTAGATCCACAGCAAGAAAGAATACGTATAGAATTGTTGTTTTCACATATCATATATTTGTACAAAAGTGGTGATATAATAACGGATGCAGAACATCAAATTTCATTCGATGAAGCTATAGTAGCATTGGCGTGTTGTGATGAACTTTCATATGCGACACTGGCAAAAAGAAACGTAGGTGCTTTATCAGAAGATACTTCTAAGGCTCCGTATAAAGCGTTGATAAATCCTTCAACGAATTCGTATAAGATTATTAATGGAGTTAGAATTATAAGAAAAATTGAGCAGATTCTGCAAGAGAAAAAGGAAGTGCTGACGGGTAAAGAGCGTTTAGTATGCATACATGGTAATAGATTTATTGAGTATTGCTACTTGCAAAAATTTATTTCAAAAGAGGGGTTCAATTCTCAAATAATGAATATTGATGCATTGAGTGAAGAAGTTGAAACTACCATAGATGGAAAAATCAATAAGATTTGCAATGTGCTAAATGAATTATTCACAGATTCATATCCTGCTAATGTATTTAAAAATACAAGCAAATGCAGGAATATCTATGAAGAAATTTTAAAGTAATTATCATTAGACGAGGGTTTGGGGAAACGTAATCCCCAACAAGTTGCCGGAGGTCAAATTTGCAATTTCTGCAAATTTGTGCTACACGGCGAAACTTGCTCTTGAAATGTTACAGATGAATAAGAGGCGTAGGAGAGAGGATTTTCCTATGTCTCTTTTTGCGTGGTTTGGGAAAACAGGGTTATTCTTGTTTTAGTCTTAATTATGGATTGTCCGTCATGGAATAAATGTCAATGAACTGCGTAGCAGTGGCGTAAGCCCTTGTCATTTACATTTGTTCCATGATAGGACTATTCTCATAAAAGACCAAAAAATAATAAAATATTTCGGACAGACAGCCATTTTTTCGGCTTATTTGTAGAGAGGTTTTTAATCTCTTGAATAAGACGAAAGGAAGTTGTAGACAATGAATTATTTTTACAAAGGTATGAAACTGCCGCCCTACATTCCGTTACCGAAGTTTTTGTTGCAGATGGATCTTAGCTTAAATGCACAAATGGTTTATGCCCTGTTGCTTGGTAGAAGCAATATTTCAGCAAGTGAAAAGAATTGTGATAGGTGGACGGATGAGAGAGGCGCTGTGTATGTAATCTATCCGATTGCGAATCTGGCAGAGCATTTGCAACGGGGATTGAGTACCATTAAAAAGTCATTGCTTGAATTGGAGCAAGCCGGACTTGTGGAAAGAAAAAGAATGGGTATGGGCAAGCCGAACCATCTTTATGTGTTGATACCGGACGAAGCAGGATATGTGCTGGATGACAGGGCTGAAATGTATCTAAAAGAGAGTCGGAGCATGAGCAGTTACAATGGTTGTAATATTGACTATCAGAAGAGTCAGGATGTATCCACTATTGTAAAGAGGGATAAAAATAATAGGAATACAAAGAGTGAAGAAAAACTATGTTTTGGCTACTATGAAAATGTATTTTTAACCCAAAGTGAATATGACAAATTGAAAAGCAGTTACCCTGCTGTGCTTGATAATTTTATAGAGCAATTATCGGCGTATAAAAAATCTTCCGGGAAAAAATATGCGGATGATGGAGCAACGCTGGTAGCGTGGATAAATCGTAACAATAGCTCGGTAAAAACGGAAAGAAATTATGATTGTGCAGAAGGGGAATGTTTGATATGAGTATAGATAATTTATGGATGGCTGAAAGAGAATATAATCCCGAAGAAGCATATTTTAATGAGATAGATGGATTATATTATTGTGTGGATTGCAGAACTCCGGTAGAAGCGTATTTTATGGAAAAAGAAAAGGGAAAGCACCCTTGTATGTGTAAATGTAGGCGTGAGGAACACGAACAGCGCGAAAAGGAGCGTAAGGCGAGGGAACACGCTGATACAGTTGATAAATTAAGGCAGGACGCATTTTCTGGCAAGCGGATGTATGATTGGAAATTTGAGAATAGTCATGCAGATGTAAAGCAAGTAGAGGTTGCTAAAAAATATGCGGATACATGGCTGGAGATGGAACAGAGAAATCAGGGCTTGCTGTTTGTTGGAGATGTTGGCAGAGGAAAATCTTTTACGGCGGCTTGTATTGTTAATGCGGTAATAGAGTTAGAAGTTCGTGCAAAGATGATTAACATTGCTACCATCATTAATGATTTGCAGTCGTTAGGCGGAGAGGAACGTAGTAATTATATTGCAAAGTTGTGTAGATACCGATTGCTTGTATTTGATGATTTAGGAGCAGAAAGGGGAACGGAATTTGCAAGAGAGCAGGTGTATAACGTGATTAATGCTCGTTGGGAAAGTGGCAGACCATTTATTGTTACAACGAATCTGACATTGCAGGAAATGCAGAATGAGGAGCAGATGGTTCTTAAACGAATTTATGACAGAGTTCTTGATGTGTGCAGACCGATGGTTTTTCTGGGAGAAAATTACAGAGCAAATGGTCGGAAAAATCAGTTGGAAATGGTACAGGAATTATGGAGGGATATGTAATGAGATGTGAGGTGCCAGTGTGGGAAAAAAGCAATCTGACATTGGAAGAGGCGGCTGCATATTCCGGCATAGGAATAAACCGACTGCGTAAGCTGTCAGATGATGAAAGATGTCCGTTTGTACTATGGGTAGGTGCAAAGAGGTTGATTAAGCGCAAAAAATTGGATGAATATACGGAGCGGATGTATTCGCTTTGAGAAGTCGCAGATTCTGGGAAAAACATTACTTGAAAAGATGGCGTAGATTTGATAGCATGGAGTTGCACAAACAAGCCTCTTTCTGTAATGCGGAAAGGAGCTATTATGGCAGGACAAGTGAATAAGAGAAAAGACAAGGACAGAATCGTACTTCGTAAAGGGGAATCCCAGAGAAAAGATGGTAATTATGATTACCGCTGGACTACCAGAGATGGCAAACGCCATTCTGTGTATGCTAAGACATTGGAAGAATTGCGTGCAAAGGAAGAGGAAATTTTGCGTGATAAATGTGATGGCATAAAGACAGAGGCACGCTATGTCACAATCAATGATGTATTTGAGGTGTGGAAACAGTTAAAACGTGGTTTGAAGGACAATACTTTTCAAAATTACAAGTATATGTATGAGCAGTTTGTAAAGCCAGATTTTGGCAATACAAGAGTGTCACAGCTAAAGAAATCAGATGTGAAGCGTTTTTATAATTTGCTTGCAGATGAAAGGGCGTTAAAGGTTTCTACGATAGACAGTATTCATACGGTGTTACATCAGGTATTGGATATGGCTGTGGATGATGCGTATTTGCGTAATAATCCGTCTGATAATGTGCTAAAGGAATTGAAACAGGCACACAATTTTGATACGGAAAAACGCAAGGCATTGACAGTAACAGAGCAGGAACTTTTTCTGGATTTTCTAAGAAAAAATCATCAGTATAACCATTGGTATCCCATCTTTGCTGTTATGGTTGGTACGGGGCTTCGTGTAGGCGAGGTAACAGGACTTCGTTGGTGTGATATTGATTTGAAAGAGAATCTGATAGATGTAAACCATACGCTTGTGTATTATAATCATGCGGAGAATGGTTGCTATTTCAACATCAATACTCCAAAGACAAAAGCCGGAGTACGCAATGTGCCAATGCTTGAATTTGTGAAGCAGGCATTTATTGAAGAACGTAAGTATCAGATGGCAAATGGGATACGTTGCAACGTGAAAATTGATGGATATACGGACTTTATTTTCGTAAATCGGTTCGGTGCGGCACAACATCAGGGAACGTTGAATAAGGCGTTGAGAAGAATCATTCGTGATTGTAATGATGAGGTGCTGGAAAGAAACGAAGAAAATCCGGTTCTGTTGCCGAGATTTAGTTGTCATTCACTAAGACATACCTTTACCACCAGAATGTGTGAAGCTGGAGTTAATATTAAAGTGATACAGGACGCATTAGGACATTCTGATATTTCAACTACCTTAAATATCTATGCGGATGTAACAAAGGAATTGAAGAAAAAAGAATTTGAGGGATTGGAAGCAGTGTTTAAGTCGGGTGCAGTATAAATTATAATAAAATGGCGTGTACGCCAAATACGCCAAAACATACGCCAACGTGAACAGGGTGTATAAAGAGTGGTGTAGAGTTATATTATAAGCTGGTGTAAAGGTAAGTAATTTATGTAGAAATAAGTTGGGCTATAAAGATTTGTAAATTATGTATATCTGTAATCCCGACGATGAAGTCCTTAGACTCTGACAAGAAGGCTTCTAAGACTTCCGAAGCAACTCCTGCAGCAAGTGTGCCGACAACAAGTGTGTCCGCAGAGAGCGTACAGCTTGATCTTTCAAAAGTAAAAATCGAGCCACTTTTTGAGGAATTTGTAGATTTTGATACATTTGCAAAATCTGATTTCAGAGTCGTAAAGATTGAAGCCTGCGAAGCAGTGCCGAAGTCCAAGAAGCTTCTCAAGTTCACATTGAATGATGGAACTGACAAGAAACGTACGATTTTAAGCGGTATTCATGAGTACTATGAGCCGGAACAGCTCGTTGGAAAGACATGTGTAGCAATCACAAACCTTCCTACAAGAATGATGATGGGAATCCCATCAGAAGGAATGTTAATTTCAGCAGTGTACGAGTATGACGGACACGAAGGACTGAATCTGCTTATGTTAGATGACGCAATTCCTGCTGGAGCTAAGCTGTATTAAGAGAGTAAATGCATGTATTTTACGACAGAGTTACGACAAATGGTGAGCCATGATATAGTGAAAAGTATTTCTAAACTTGAAAAAACAGGTTGATTATTTCAAAGATACTGCATATACTAAAGTTAGAAGTAAATGTTTGCCGCTTGCTGATGGTGCGGGATATAAATAATTCAGTTTGTAAATGAAGCCACTTGCTATACAGGTGGGATAAAAATAGTATAGTTTGTAAATGTTCCCCATCAGTGAATGCTGATGGGGAATTTTATCACAGAGGAAAGATTGTTTATGGAGATACGACAGGGATATTCTTACCATATCAAGGATGAATTTTTTGACTTGGTTCAGGATAAATATTTGATGAGCAATAAAGAACAAGGAAATTATAGTGGCGGTGTAGCACTTATAGGAACTACTCTTGTTCCGCTTCTTTCCGGGCTTTTCTAAGAAATCCAGACCAAAAGTTAAATATTGTCAACTGATTTGAATTGACGGTGTATAGACAGTGTCATATAATATATATACAAAGAAAGAGAGGTGCTTTTATGGAACAGATGGGAATTGTACAGGCAAGAACACCAGAGAGTGTAAAAGAAAATGCAACTAACATTTTAGAAAAGCTCGGTCTCAATATGTCTACGTATATTAATATGGCACTGAATCAGTTGATTATTCAGGAAGGAATTCCTTTTTCAGTTAAGCTGGCAAAGACGTCATATACAGATGAGGAAAAGATTAGCGAAGTAGCTGCTACCTTAAAGATGGAAGGTCTTCAATTGAGCGACAGTGACATTTCAATGCTGCAGGAAATCAAGCACGGCAACATGAGTTTTGATGATGCAAGAGCAAAAGTATTAAGCGAGGTATAGTATGTCAGATACAATATATTGTTATCCTGACTCTGATGTACTGATTAATAAGCTTGATATAAGAGAACTTGATAAGCTGCATACATTTGAGCGAAAGCTGACAATGTTGAGATTGCTGGAGTTAATTGACAAACCAATAAGTGGTAAATTTGATTTTAAGCATTTACAAGCTATTCATAGGTATATCTTCCAAGATGTGTATGATTGGGCAGGAAAAGTGAGAACAGTAGACATTGCGAAGGGAAATATGTTTTGTAATGTCAGATTTATTTCCGGTCAAGCCGATGAGATTTTTACCAAATTGAAGGAAGAGAAATATTTGGCAGGATTGGATGAGGAAACATTTATTAAACGATTAGCATATTATTTCTCTGAGATTAATGCATTACATCCTTTCCGAGAAGGGAATGGGCGCAGTCAAAGAGAATTCATTCGTTCTTTAGCATTAAAAAATGGGTATTTGCTTTACTTTGATAGAGTTTCAGGAGAGGAAATGATATCTGCTAGTCAAAAATCTTTCTTATGCGATTATTCGGAAATGGAAGAGATATTTAGTAAGTGTATTCAGAAAAAGTAAATAAGGAACCAGGCATAAGGCCGATCATTGAAGCAATTCAGTGACCGGTCTTTTCTTATGCCATAAAACAATCAATTAGATTTATCGCAGTAACATTAATCACCAATACCATGAATATCTGTATGGCAGTATTCGATGTGGCACAGCATGTTATCGCACAATCCGCGGGCCTCATCAATGGCTCCACGGCAATCGATGCAAGTACACTGGCGGCAATGCAGACCACACTGGAATCCAAGGGAGTTGGAGAACTGATTGGAATCTTCTTCCAGACATCCATTATTTTTACTCTGATGGGGATTTTGTCAGCCCTGATTTTCGTAATCGTATATGCCCGAATGATTGAGATTTATCTGACAGTCAGTCTGGCACCAATCCCATTTGCAAGACGTATTTATTTGGCTCCCTTTTCTCTTGCGGAGTGTGAGCAGTTGTTTGCTCTAAATGATAAGGTTATGACAAGAAAACAGATGATAGAGAGTTATATGATTTTAGGTGGAATTCCGCATTATATGTGTCTGTATGATTCACGCCTTAGTCTTGCACAGAACATTAATGAATTATGTTTCAAAGAGCATGGGCAGTTAGCTAATGAATATCATAATCTTTTTTATTCGTTATATGATAAACCGGAGAAGCATTTAGCTATATTGGATGCTTTGGCTGCACATAGGGTAGGACTTACAAGGGCTGAACTTTCTAAGGTAAAAGAGATAGGTGGCGGATCGGTTCTTACAAAGGATCTTTTGGAACTTGAAGAGTGTGGTTTTATACGAAAGTATATAAACTGTACAAAAGGCGAAGGTGAGCTCTTTTATCAGCTAATAGATCCGTTTGTACTTTTTTATATAGGATTTATCAAAAATAAAAAATTTGATTCATGGAATGAGTATATTAACACACCGGGCTATAACGCATGGTGTGGAAATGCTTTTGAAATAGTGTGCATTAATCACATAGAGCAGATTAAGTCTGCACTAGGAATACGGGGCATTGAAACGCATGAGTTTGCATGGAGGAGTATAGAACCGGGAGGCGGAGCTCAGATTGACTTGGTAATAAAAAGAAAAGATGGGGTTTCTAATCTTTGTGAAATGAAATTCACAAATGAAGAATATTCTATTGATGAGGATGAGCATCGTAAAATAGAAAATAGACTTTCCAGGTTCCAAACGATGACCGAAACGAAGGATGCTATTCATGTAACGCTAATCTGCGGAAATGGATATAAGCGGAGCAAATATTCCGGAATTGTACAAAATGTTATTGTGGGTGATGATCTGTTCACATAGGAATAAATAATGACTAGTGAAACAAATTGAAATATATAGAGTGATATGAGGGCGGCCAGGTGGTCGCCCTTTTGAATTGGAGGAAAAACAATGGGTAGAAAATCAAGATATTCAGAGTATGCCAGGGGCATGAGCAAACGAACTGTCGCAAAAAATGCGACAACCACTAAAAGCAAATCTATTAAAAACAAACTTCAGGAATTGAAGGAAAAATCACAGAAAGGGGTGAAATAGTATGGCTGATTTTGATAAGAGCACCTTTGATCCCAAAGCAGCAGCGGAAGCCAGAAAAAAGGAAATGGATCAGATGGCTGAGAAACTGGAGGCCGGGGTAAAGGATGTATTTCAGGGAGAAAACTATAAAGCATATCTGGATTTTTGTGGAAAGATGCCCAGATATTCCGTTAACAATCAGATCCTTATCATGATGCAAGCCTATCTGATAAGACTCAAATCAAATATGTCCCATTATATGATAGTTTTCATAACTTGCAGGGGACAACTAAAACAGATTTGATAAAAATTCTCAAGGCTATTCTTGATAATCCGAATGTAGATTTGGACGATAAGGAGGTTTTGAAGAATCAATTGATAGAAAGCGCGGGTATACTACATACCAATATATCTCCAAATGACATCCCGCTTGAGCAGAACTTGATTAAACCAACTGTAAATTTCATCATTTTACGTGATAAGGCAAAAGAACGACTGAATGCAGCAAAAACGCTTGAGCAGAGTGGTCAATATAATGATTGTGCCAATAGATGTTATTATGCGATGATGGATGCTCTTAAATGTTTGCTTGAGTATAAAGGTTTATTATCTCAATGGAAAATAAATGAACTTAAAGAAGCTGAAACTCATAAATCATTAGAACGGGCTTTAAATAGTCTTGTTTCAACTGGAGAAATGGATGCGTCTGATTTTAGCTTTGTTCTTGGGGAACGAATGAAATGTGATTATTCATTATATGTATTTAAAAAGGCGGACGCACAAGCATGTATACGAAGGGCTGAAAATTTCTTAGGAAAGATCGAGGCATTAACATCCTGATAATAATTCGTAGGAGTGGTAAGACTAATTGATGATGCGTTGTCAGAGCATAGTAGGGCTATGCTCTGACTGTTTCCGGCAGGATTGCCTTATCATCGATATAATAATCGCAAGTGATTTTCCGGGAATTGTTGCCGTACATCTCTATGATCTCCGGTAGGTTATCATTGACAGCATCAAAAGTGAGATCCTGATCTTTGCACCAGGAGACAGCTTTCTCCAAGGCTTCACCGGCTCTGCAGGTCCAAAGGATAAGCTTGTTGCCGGATCTTTGCTGGGCCTGAAGGTATTCAATTAAAGGTCTGTTTGGTTCGCCGAGTTCGGGCCAGTTGCTGTAGCAAAGGGTTCCGTCAAAGTCTACGGCGATGATTGTATAATCCATGAAATCATCTCCATTCGTTTCTAAAATTCATCATGTGCTCGAAGCTTTGTCTTGTCACAGAGCGGAAACACGTCTGGGATGAAAAGCTTAAAGTAGGCTGAAATGCGGTAGACCATTTCCAGAGAAGGGTTCTGTTCACCATTTTCGATCTTGCTGATTGTGCGCCTACTGATCTCAAGGTCTGCAGCCATTTTGTCCTGGCTTATTCCGAGTTCGGTTCTTAATGCATAAACATTGTTGGAATAGATTAAATCTCTCATAACGACGGGGCTCCTCTCATTTATTTCTGATGACTTTCTGACAAGTACCATTGTAAATGAGAGGTGTCCCAAAAAGCGGACTCAATCCGTGGCAAGCTTGCCAAAAATCTTAAAAGTACTGTATTCGCTTACCGGTTTCGGTGCATAATCGGGATTCAGGGATACCAGAAATGTCCCGGTTTTACTTACCACGTATTTTTTAAAATATGTCATTCCATCCAGGAAGAAGAGCCCTATGTCGCCAGGATTGAGGCATTCGGTTTGTTCGATCCAAACCAGCTCTTCATCGTGGAATTGCGGTTCCATGCTATTACCGTCAAGGTATACTCCAAAGTCAGCCTTCTTAGGAACCGGCTTTTGTATTTCTACCGTCTCAAAATTTTCATCATCCAGGAAGTTGCCATTTCCTGCAGATGCGGGAACTAGGGCGATCTTCATAAGCCGAGGAGTGATGTCGATAATCTCGGCAGTCTTCTTTTCATATTCCCCGGACTTCTCCAGCAGATTGATATAATCCAGGACTTTCTGTTTTCCTTCATCATTAAGATTCCGAAAAGGATCTAGAGGATTCTCTCCGATAAATTCTGTGTAAATGTCACTGATCTCCAAAATCTCACAAACAGCCAACAGGGATTCAGCTGTGGGTGTGCTGTTTCCTTTTTCCCATGCACTGATTGCTGCATTCGTAACGTTTATATCCTTAGCAGCAAGCATTTCTGCCAGTTCGATCTGGGAAAGCTTTTTATTCTTCCGGTGGTTAGAGATTACTTCACCTATCATATAATTTATGTCGTTCTCCTTTTATCCCGAAGGAATCTGGGGGATCAATTAGTGTATATAGAATATACCAAACGTATGTTCTTGATTCAATAGAGATTTGAAAAATGTGATATATGATACCGTTGAAATTAGATTTGGTTTGAATTATATTAGAGCATGTGAGGAGGAAACTTTCCTCACAAAGGATGGATCAGCGGTAGAGAGGGAGGCGCAGTCGGCACTAACCTCGGTGTATTCGGAAAACGACTGCAGGTATTTGGGGAATTAACGGAGGTAATAAACATGCCTATGATTGTTTACACGCGTAGGGGGATATGAAAGATCTTCTTTCTGCGCAGGAAGCACAACTGAATAGAGAGGTTTTCAGTGAGCTGCCCGGACCTCGGGGTATTATAGTCAGCTCGCTTTGCGGATCGACTAATCAACGTTTCGCAGTAATCTGTAAAGGTGACTTTCCCTTTCCTTTTCAGACTTCAGATCAAAACATTGAATTGGAGGTGAAGAGCCGAATGCAGGCGATTGATTTTTATTGCAAGAAGTGCAGGAAATCCATGCGGATCTCCTACGCACTGACCGGAGACAGGACGGCTCCGGCTATGAACGGCATCATGATAAAATGCCATACTCACAAATGTACCAGAGTAGTGACCCTCAAGAATTTCACAGAGGGGCAGATCGTCGAGAGAACGGATGCTCTCGGAAAGTGCTACTTATAAGCTTTAGCAATCAGGACGAAATCAAGCGTGCATGACACGCATAATTACAACTAAATGAGGGCTTCATGATATGGGGGCATGACCCACCGCGGACGCATGAAAAGATAACCGGTAAAACGGAGTCTTTTCGTGCGTTTTGTTTATTGTAACGGACACAACAGTACACCTCTTTTTTCCGGTTCGCCCGGAAAGAGGAGAAAATGGATACAATTAACAGTATGAAGAAGACACTCGGAGAAAGGATAAGAGAACAGAGAATCCTGATGCAGATGACGCAGGAAGAACTTGCGGAAGAACTCTGCGTAAAGAAATCGACGATCTCCATGTATGAGAATGATAAGGTCGATATCAAGGGAAGTATCCTTATCGAACTCTCCGGGGTTTGCATACATCACCGAACTATTTGCTGGGGATGGAGGAATATGAAGAGGACTTATTGGAGATAATTACAGTATATAAGAACCTGAAAGGTTCTAAAACAAAGCAAATCGCATTGGAACAGATGAAACTACTGGCGACTATGAGCTCGGAACTTTGATAAAAAAATGCAGATATCCGCAAAAATTTCATGAACATCATTGACTTATAAGAGGAGAGAATGCTATATTATACATGAAATAATTGCGGATAACCGCGAACAAATCATGTGAGGTGTTTGGATGTATCCGAGGGAACAGTATTTGAAAGAGATCATCTCAAAGAAAGATAACGGACGTATTAAGATCATTACGGGACTGCGTAGAAGCGGCAAATCGGTACTATTGTTTCAGCTGTATCGGGAATGGCTTCTGGGAGAAGGGGTGAAGGAAGACCAGATCATCGCTTTGGCTTTGGACATATTGGAAAATGCCAGATATCGTAATCCTTTGGAATTGGATAAGTATGTTCGTGATCATATGGTCGATCCTAAGAAGAGGTATTACATTTTCATTGATGAGATCCAGTTTGTATCCGAGATTCAAAATCCTTACGTGGATAATGAGGATGCCAAGATAACGTTTATCGATGTTATTCTCGGATTCATGCATATGGATAATGCCGATGTGTATGTAACCGGCAGTAATTCCAAAATGTTGTCTTCGGATATACTGACTCAGTTTAGAGATCGGGGTGATGAGATCCGGGTATATCCGTTGTCATTTGCGGAGTTTTATAACAAATATGAAGGGGATAAGAGAGGAGCTTGGCAGGATTATTACACTTATGGCGGAATGCCGCTTGCAACTTCACTTGAATCACACGAGGAGAAAAGCAGGTATTTAAAGGATCTCTTCGACCGGACTTATATAAAAGACGTACTTGAAAGACATGAAATCAAGAATGATACAGAGGTGCTGGATATATTGCTTGATGTCCTTGCATCGGGGATCGGATCACTTACCAATCCAAGCAAGCTGGCCAATACGTTTAAAAGTGAACGGCAGATTGGCATAGGCTCTGAAACGATCGAAAAATATATCGGATATTTTGAGGAGTCATTCCTTATAGAGAAGGCTGTACGTTATGATGTAAAAGGCAGAAAGTATATCGGAACTCCCGCTAAATACTATTACACCGATCTGGGGCTTCGCAATGCAAGGCTCGGGTTTAGGCAACTGGAAGAGACTCACATCATGGAAAATGTATTGTACAATGATCTCATCCGGAGAGGAATGAATGTTGATGTGGGTGTGGTGGAATACAATACGAAAGATGCTGACGGTAAGAAGATCCGAAAGCAGTTGGAGGTGGATTTTGTCGTAAACCAAGGCGGCAAGCGGTTTTATATCCAATCTGCCTTATCTATAGCCGACCCGGACAAAAAGGAGCAGGAGATTGAATCATTGAAAAGGATACCTGATTCCTTCAGCAAGATGGTTGTAGTTCGGGATTATCTTAAACCGTGGCAGGATGAAAACGGGATCACATATGTAGGAATAGAACAATTTCTTCTGAATGAAGAACTTTTGAAATGATATTTTTAGGATGCCGTTAAAGACACTTACTTTGATGTAGGTGTCTTTTTTTGATGTTTGTTTCAAAAGTACAATGCCGTTGTACTTTTGGGGCGAAAAGTACAAGGTCTGGGGAACGACTTTTTACATGGAGTTCCGTAGAATTGCATGTGTAAGCAAGAGGTGACGCAAGCCGGCAAGCCTAACCTCCAAGAAAGAAAATGGAGCCACAGGCAGCATAAGAAAGATAACTGTGAGATTCAGGAAGACGTCCGCCGCAAGGTGCTGAAAGGAACAGAAGAAATTCATAAACATAGAGAGCCAAGTCAGATTTCTTACCATCAGAGCAGAGACTCAGCGAAGGAGCATCATGACGCCCCTTTATGGATAAGC
>OLGB01003852.1_pt1 | contig 13523 bp, 9 predicted proteins | sample 1605691 | NCBI WGS metagenome assembly OLGB01 (sample SAMEA3888925, study PRJEB22519) | human gut metagenome | biome: human gut; feature: human-associated habitat; material: faeces | place: Denmark | collected 2010 | reverse complement strand
CATATAGAGATATTCAGAAAAGAAGTAAACATTTTCGGGAAATGCTTACTTCTTTTCACCCGAAGACTTACTTCTTTTGGGGTAAATGCTTCCTTCTTTCCGAAAAAACAAAGGTGCAACCGGCTCAAAAGCCCGGATTTCCTGTAGAAAAAGCTTTTTACTGTGCTCTGTTTCTTCTGCTTTCACCCGAATATGAAAAAGGCTTGTAAGCGAATTCTGCGATTCAGTGTCTTTTTGATGTCTATGTCTGCAAATGACTGTCAATTCTTTATGAGGAAATAAAGTGTGCAGGGTTTCGGGGCAGATGAGAAAAGGGCGAATGTCCGGTATGTGTCGGATATTTATATTCTTTTCGTTGCTTATTTCAGAATATGTGTTTATATTTGAAATATTCCTTTAGGCTTAACTCTGATTATATATGAAGAAACTCCTTTGCCTGATAATACTCCTTTTCTCTTTTATTCGGTCGGAAGCCCAGTCTGATCATATCTGTCCTCACGAGAAACTTTATGTCCATACGGATCGTGCCAATTATGAGCGGGGTGATACGGTCCGTTTCCGTGCTTACCTGATGGATACCCGCCACGAGGCAACGGCTTACAGCCGCTACGTTTATGCCGAACTGCTGGCTGACAGTCAGGTCATCTCCCGTGAGATGGTCAAGGATGATCACGGTGTCTTTTCCGGTTACCTCTCTTTGGGCGATACACTTCGTTCGGGCAATTATACGCTTCGTTTCTATACCCGTCATCTTTCTTCTTTGCCCGCTCCCCGTTACTTCTATCGTCAGATCATTGTCGGCGGGCGTCCCTTTCAGGATTACCGCAAGGAGAGCGTGACTCGTATGGCGGCTTCCTACCATGTCTCTTTCTTTCCGGAAGGGGGACGTCTCCCTTCGGGTTGTGTCAGCCGTGTCGCTTTCAAGGCTTTGAGTCCCGATGGTTTGGGAACAGATGTGCAGGGCTTTGTGGTCAATCAGCGTGGAGATACCGTCACCACGTTGCGTTCCGTCCATCGGGGGATGGGCTTCTTCAATCTTGAACCTGTTTCGGGTGACAGCTATACGGCGGTGTGCCGTAATCGTGAGGGGATGGAGCTTCGCTTTCCATTACCTCCGGCGGATCCTTCTGCCGTCAGCCTCCGTGTCGATGTCCGTAAGGATGACTTTCTGGTGCGTTTGAATTCAGGTGTTTCCCTGTCTCCGGGTCATTCCCTTCGTGTGGAATATCGGGATAGTATTCTTTTGCATGCGGCTTTCTCCGGTTCCAGGCCTTTGCGGCTTCCCCGTTCTCCGCTGCCTCCGGGTGTACTCCGTTTTGTTTTGTTGGATGGTTCGGGCGTTCCTATAAGTGGTCGTACCGCTTTCAATCAGAGTCCTTCCGTGCGTGCCGACGTTGATTTCTCGGCTCGTTTGAAAGAAGAGAAGGGACGTTCGTTTTGGGATGTCAGCTTGGGGCTTCGTGATTCCTCGGGTGAGCCGTTGGGCGGTACACTTTCTGTTTCGGTCACCGACGACCGCTATGCTCTTCAGGATACCACGGTAAATATCCTTTCTTCTTTTCTTCTGAGTTCTGACCTTCAGGGCTATGTTGAGGCTCCCTCTTTCTATTTTTCCGGTGATGACTCCCGTACCTCGTATCTGTTGGACTTGTTGATGCTGACTCAGGGCTGGGTGAAATACAGCCTTGTTCCGGATTACGGTTCCTTTCCGGTGGAGCGTAGTCAGTGTGTCAGTGGCAAGGTGGTTTCCGAATATTCGGAAAAGAAGTGTATCGCTGATGCGGTTGTCACTTTATTCTCTTTCGATAAAAAGATTATGCGTCAGACGACGAGTTATGCTTCGGGCTGTTTCCGTTTCGACAGTCTTTCCTTCCCCCGGGGTACGCATTTCATTCTTCAGGCGCGTAAGAAAAAGGGAGGTACAGATGTGGCGCTGTTGGTCGATCGGGATTCCGTTCCTTCTGTACATTCTTCTCTTCCCGTTTATGCGGATTGGTTTCGTGCAGAGATGGATGAACCGGTTGTTTCCGAACAATCCGGTAATGATCCTTCTCCGACCAGTGCGAATGTGTTTCAACGATCTTCTACCGCCCCTTTTTCCATGGAGCAATATTTAGACGAAGTTGTTGTTTCCACTAAAAAGATTGAGAAAAAGAAACGGTATGCAATCGAGTCTTTAATGGCTCACTCCGATTGGAATAAGACTTATCATGTGGACGAAATGACTCTTTCGCCTTATTCATCTACTAAAGATTTGTTGATTAATACTCCCGGAGTAGGGTGGGCAGTCGATTCGAACTCAGGAGATTTCTTTTATATAACACGGTTGCGTGCAGGAAGAAGTTCCACTCCTCCTCCGGCTCTGTTAATGGTAGATGGGCTGGAAACTTCTTATTCCGAACTTGTCGGTATCCCTGTATCCATAGTTGAATCCATCGAATTGGTAAAAGATGCCGCTCAGATGGCATATATCGGATCTAAAGCATCGAATGGCGCTATTTTGATTAGTACAAAATCAGGTTTAGGCACTGTTGGTAAGAAAGCATCCAATTTTAGGATAATTCGTCCCATAGGATATCAGGTGAAGCGTGAGTCTTATTCGCCTTCTTATCCGGTTGTTTATGGTGCAATAAATAACGGTGGGAATAGTTTCAGAACAATATACTGGTCACCGGATCTTCTGCTTGATAAAGCGGCTTCTCATTTGGAGTTCGGTAATCCGAAACAGGGTCGACTGACTCTTGTTGTTCAGGGAATCACACCAGATGGAAAGTTGATAAATTTGACTCGGACTTTAGGTAATGAATAATAAGTCTTTTTATCAGTATGTTTAGAGTAATCGGGTGTTGTCTTTCTGTTCTGTCTCATACTGCTACATGAATGATCATTGTGAGGTAGATCATTTCATCGTGTTTTGTAGTGTATGTCTGTTTGGCTTTCAGTTTTAGAGGGGGTGTATATTTATTCCGTTTCTTTTTTCGCAGTCTGTATAAATGAGTATCTTTGCTGCCTCAATTCCCTTATTTATAGAAAGAAGTGATTTCAGTAGAAGGATTAACAGTAGAATTTAACGCCACACCATTGTTTGAGGACGTTAGTTATGTCATTAATAAAAAAGATCGAATAGCCCTGGTGGGTAAAAACGGTGCCGGGAAATCAACTATGTTGAAGATCTTGGCCGGATTGCAAAGTCCTACACGAGGTGTTATAGCTATTCCGCGTGATGTAACGATCGGCTATTTGCCACAGGTGATGATTCTTGCCGATAACCATACCGTGATGGAAGAGGCGGAATTGGCATTTGAACATATTTTTGAATTACATGCCGACCTGGAACGCATGAATCAGGAATTGGCTGACCGAACCGATTATGATTCGGAAGAGTATCATAAACTAATAGACCGTTTCACGCATGAGAATGACCGCTTCCTGATGATGGGAGGCACTAACTTTCATGCGGAGATAGAGCGTACGCTGATAGGATTGGGATTCAGCCGGGAAGATTTTAATCGTCCGACCAGTGAGTTTTCCGGAGGATGGCGTATGAGAATCGAACTGGCCAAACTTCTGCTCAGGAAACCGGATGTGCTGCTTCTTGACGAGCCGACCAACCATTTGGACATCGAGAGTATCCAATGGCTGGAGACTTTCCTCTCTACCCGTGCCAATGCAGTGGTGCTGGTCAGCCATGACCGGGCCTTTTTAAACAATGTAACCACTCGTACCATCGAAATTACTTGTGGGCAGATATACGATTATAAAGTGAAATATGATGAGTATATCGTTTTGCGTCAGGAGCGTCGTGAGCAGCAGTTGCGTGCTTATGAGAATCAGCAGAAACAGATTGAGGATACAGAGGCGTTTATCGAGCGCTTCCGTTACAAAGCAACGAAGGCTGTGCAGGTGCAGAGCCGCATGAAGCAACTGGAAAAGATAGAACGGATTGAGGTTGACGAAGTGGATAACTCCGCATTGAGATTAAAGTTTGTCTGTTCCAGCCGTAGCGGAAACTACCCGGTGATCTGCGAAGACGTGAAAAAGGCCTATGGGGCACACGTTGTTTTCCATGATGTCAACCTGACCATTAATCGTGGTGAAAAAGTGGCCTTTGTAGGAAAGAACGGTGAAGGTAAGTCTACCCTTGTGAAGTGTATCATGAGTGAGATTGATTATGAGGGTAAACTTACACTGGGGCACAATGTGCAGATTGGATATTTTGCCCAGAACCAGGCACAGATGTTGGATGAGAATCTAACGGTTTTCGATACTATCGACCGGGTGGCAGTGGGAGATATCCGTCTGAAAATACGTGATATTCTGGGAGCCTTTATGTTTGGTGGAGAGGCATCGGATAAGAAGGTGAAAGTGCTTTCGGGAGGTGAGCGTACACGTCTGGCAATGATAAAGTTGCTTTTGGAACCTGTCAACTTCCTGATTCTCGACGAGCCTACCAATCATTTGGATATGCGTTCGAAGGATGTGCTGAAAGAGGCTATCCGAGAGTTTGACGGAACGGTGATTATAGTTAGTCATGACCGTGATTTTTTGGATGGACTTGCGACTAAAGTATATGAGTTTGGTGGTGGCGTGGTGAAAGAGCATTTGGGAGGTATCTATGATTTTCTTCAAAAGAAGAAAATAGAGAACCTGAATGAACTTCAGAAGGCGAATCCGTCATCCGCCTCGCCCGCAAACGGTAAGAAAGAGGAAGGAGCCGAAGAAGGAATATCCGAGAATAAGTTATCATACGAGGCTCAAAAAGAACTCAATAAAAAAATAAAGAAACTGGAGCGCCTGGTAGCAGACTGTGAAGCTGCTATCGAACAGACAGAGTCGGCTATTGCTATTCTTGAAGAAAAGATGGCTACGCCCGATGGTGCTTCGGACATGTCGCTATATGAACAACACCAAAAACTGAAACAGCAACTTGACCATACGGTGGAAGAGTGGGAGCGCGTTTCGATGGAGTTGGAAGAGATGAATGAAAAATAATAGTTTATTAAGTGTATGAAAGTAATTAAGTATTTACCAATTCTTGCAATCTGTTGTATGGCAACAGGATGCAACAGTAAGAAAGAGGCCGTACTTACGTCCGGCATTGACCTTGCCAACCTTGACACAACTGCCCTGCCGGGCACCAGTTTTTATCAGTATGCTTGTGGCGGATGGATGAAAAACCATCCTCTGACAGATGAGTATTCACGTTTCGGTTCATTCGATATGCTCGCCGAAAACAACCGTCAGCAGTTGCGTGGACTGATTGAAGGGCTGGCTGCCGAAAAACATGAAGCCGGCAGCATTGCACAGAAAGTCGGTGAACTTTATAATATAGCTATGGACAGCGTAAAACTGAATAAGGAAGGCGCTGCCCCCATTAAACCCGAACTGGAGAAAATAGGTGCCATCAAAGATAAAGCTGAAATCTATCCGTTGATTGTAGAAATGCAGAAGAGAGGGATGTATCCGTACTTCATTCTGTATGTCAGTGCTGATGACATGAATAGCAATGAAAATATGGTGCATACCATGCAAGGTGGCCTGGGCATGGGCGAACGGGATTATTATTTGGAGGATGATGCGCAGACGAAAGAAATTCGTGATAAATACCAGCAGCATGTAAGTAAGATGTTCCAACTGGCCGGATATGATGAAGCTACTGCCCGGAAAGCTGTGAAAGCAGTGATGAATATCGAGACTCGCCTGGCCCAGTCGGCACGTTCGCAAGTAGAATTGCGTGATCCGCATGCCAACTATAATAAGAAGACTTTGGAAGAATTGCAAAAAGAGTATCCTTCTTTTGCATGGGATGTATTTTTCTCAACTGCCGGACTGAATAACCTGAAAGAAGTTAATATTGGTCAGCCTGATGCATTGAAGGAGGTGAATGCCATCATCGATACGGTATCACTCGAGGAGCAGATTTTGTACTTGCAGTGGAATCTGATCAATTCGGCTGCCAACTATCTGAGTGACGACTTTATAGCCCAGGATTTTGATTTCTATGGCCGTACCATGTCGGGTAAGAAAGAGATGCAACCTCGTTGGAAGCGTGCTGTCAGCACTGTTGATGGTTCATTGGGCGAGGCTGTCGGACAGATGTATGTAGAGAAGTATTTCCCTGCTGCGGCTAAGGAGCGTATGGTAGCGCTGGTCAAGAATTTGCAGGAATCTTTGGGAGAGCGCATCAAGGGGCTGAGCTGGATGGGTGAAGAGACCAAAGAAAAAGCACTTGAAAAACTGGCGACTTTCCATGTCAAGATCGGGTATCCGGATAAGTGGAAAGACTACTCTTCTCTGGAAATAAAGGATGATTCATATTGGGCCAACATTGAGCGTGCCAACCAGTGGAGTTACAACGAGATGATCGGCAAATATGGTAAACCGGTCGATAAGGACGAGTGGTATATGACTCCGCAGACAGTAAATGCATATTACAATCCAACGACGAATGAGATCTGTTTCCCGGCCGGTATACTTCAATATCCTTTCTTTGATATGAATGCGGATGATGCCTTCAATTATGGAGCGATTGGTGTAGTTATCGGACATGAAATGACTCATGGATTTGATGATCAGGGTCGTCAGTATGATAAGGATGGTAACTTGAAAGATTGGTGGACGGCAGAAGATGCCAAGAACTTTGAGGCTCGTGCGGCGGTGATGGCTAACTTCTTCGACAGTATTGAAGTAGCTCCCGGTGTTCATGCCAATGGAGAGTTTACTTTAGGCGAAAATATTGCCGATCACGGTGGACTTCAGGTATCATATCAGGCATTCAAAAAAGCGACGGCTGCGGCTCCGTTGAAAATTGAAAACGGATTTACACCCGAACAGCGCTTCTTCTTGTCTTATGCCAATGTGTGGGCCGGAAACATCCGTCCTGAAGAAATCCTGAAGCGTACGAAGACCGATCCGCATTCGTTGGGTAAATGGCGTGTAGATGGAGCACTGCCTCAAATCGGTGCATGGTATGAAGCTTTCAATATTACTGAAAAAGATCCGATGTACTTGCCGGTAGATAAGCGGGTGTCAATTTGGTAATAGATTGTTGCAAATAAAATAAAAGTAAAAATGGCGCTGACTCATTCAATTGTGAGTCAGCGCTTTTTTATTAATAATTCACACCTTATTTATTACGTACGATAAACAATATTTCGTAACTTTGCACACCAAATACTTAATAAGCAATTCAATGTCAGAGTCTAAAAGAATAAAAACTGCATTGGTATCTGTATACCATAAAGAAGGTTTGGATGAAATTATTACCAAACTTCATGAAGAGGGAGTAGAGTTCCTGTCAACAGGCGGAACTCGTCAGTTTATTGAATCGCTGGGCTATCCCTGTAAGGCTGTCGAAGATTTGACTTCGTATCCTTCTATTTTGGGTGGTAGAGTGAAGACGCTGCATCCGAAAATATTCGGAGGAATTCTTTGCCGCCGTGGACTGGAACAAGACATCCAGCAGATTGAGAAATATGAAATCCCTGAAATCGACCTGGTTATTGTAGACCTCTATCCGTTTGAAGCGACTGTTGCTTCGGGTGCTGATGAGGCTGCTATTATCGAAAAAATTGATATAGGCGGAATCTCTTTGATTCGTGCCGCTGCCAAAAACTTCAATGACGTAATTATTGTTGCTTCACAAGCTCAATATAAACCTTTGCTCGATATGTTGATGGAGCACGGGGCCACTTCTTCTCTTGAAGAACGTCGTTGGATGGCTAAAGAGGCATTTGCCGTATCTTCACACTATGATTCGGCTATCTTCAACTATTTTGATGCTGAAGAGGGTTCTGCTTTCCGTTGCTCTGCCAATAGCCAGAAGACGTTGCGTTATGGCGAAAATCCACATCAGAAGGGATATTTCTATGGAAACCTGGATGAGATGTTTGATCAGATTCATGGAAAAGAGATCTCTTATAACAACCTGCTTGACATCAATGCCGCAGTCGATTTGATCGATGAGTTTGACGATGTCACATTTGCTATTCTGAAGCATAATAATGCTTGCGGGCTGGCTTCTCGTCCTACTGTGCTCGAAGCATGGAAAGATGCGTTGGCCGGTGATCCGGTATCTGCCTTTGGGGGAGTGCTGATCACGAATGCGGTTATTGATAAAGAGACAGCGGAAGAGATCAATAAAATCTTCTTTGAAGTTGTGATTGCTCCTGATTACGATGTAGATGCACTCGAAATTCTGGGACAGAAAAAGAATCGTATCATTTTGGTTCGTAAAGAGGCTAAATTGCCGAGAAAGCAATTCCGTTCTTTATTGAATGGTGTATTGGTTCAGGACAGAGACTTGAATATTGAAACAACTGCAGACCTGAAAACGGTAACTGATAAAGCTCCGACACCGGAAGAGGTAGAAGATATGCTGTTTGCTAATAAAATAGTAAAAAACAGTAAGTCGAATGCCATTGTTTTGGCCAAAGGAAAACAATTGCTGGCAAGCGGTGTGGGACAGACTTCACGTGTGGATGCACTGAAACAAGCTATCGAAAAAGCTAAGTCGTTTGGTTTCGATTTGCAGGGTGCGGTGATGGCATCGGATGCTTTCTTCCCTTTCCCCGATTGTGTGGAAATTGCGGATAAGGAAGGTGTGACAGCTGTGATCCAGCCGGGCGGTTCGGTGAAAGACCAGTTGACATTTGACTATTGCAACGAACATGGCATGGCAATGGTTACAACGGGTATCCGCCACTTTAAGCACTAATTAAAAACTTGTTGTATGCCGGACAACCCGTTATGGGCACACTGGTATATTGACGCATTAGAAATTTATTCATTATGGGATTATTCTCTTTTACACAAGAAATAGCAATGGACCTCGGTACGGCCAATACTATCATTATTACCGGTGGTAAGATTGTAGTAGATGAGCCTTCGGTGGTGGCCCTTGACCGTCGGACAGACAAGATGATTGCTGTAGGTGAAAAGGCCAAGCTGATGCACGAAAAGACGCACGAGAATATTCGTACCATCCGTCCGTTGCGCGACGGAGTGATTGCCGACTTCTATGCTTGCGAGCAGATGATGCGCGGACTGATCAAACAGGTAAATACTCGTAACCGCCTTTTCTCTCCATCGCTTCGTATGGTGATCGGAGTGCCTTCGGGTAGTACGGAAGTTGAACTTCGTGCTGTCCGTGACTCTGCCGAACATGCCGGCGGACGTGATGTCTATCTGGTATTTGAACCTATGGCTGCGGCTATCGGTATCGGTATCGATGTAGAAGCACCGGAAGGAAACATGATTGTTGATATAGGTGGTGGTTCTACCGAGATTGCTGTAATTTCATTGGGAGGTATTGTTTCGAACAACTCTATTCGTATAGCGGGAGATGATCTGACTGCCGATATTCAGGAATACATGAGCCGTCAGCATAACGTGAAAGTCAGTGAGCGTATGGCCGAACGTATTAAGATAAATGTGGGTGCTGCTTTGACCGAACTGGGTGAGGATGCTCCTGAAGATTATATCGTTCACGGACCGAACCGTATCACTGCACTTCCGATGGAAGTGCCGGTATGCTACCAGGAAGTGGCACACTGTCTTGAAAAATCAATCTCGAAGATAGAAACAGCTATTCTGAGTGCGTTAGAGAATACACCTCCTGAACTGTATGCCGATATTGTGCATAATGGAATCTATTTGGCCGGTGGTGGAGCGCTGCTTCGTGGCTTGGACAAACGTCTGACTGATAAGATAAATATTCCTTTCCACATTGCAGAAGACCCGTTGCATGCAGTAGCTAAAGGTACAGGGGTTGCATTGAAGAATGTAGACCGTTTCTCATTCTTGATGAGATAAATAATTGACTACGGTTTACGAGCTATAAGTGAGAGGCAGTTGCGTAAGTTGCTGCACGAACTTGTGGCTCGTAGATCGTAGTTTGTAACTTATATGTCTTTATGCGGAATTTACTGAACTTTCTTTTGAAATATAATCACTGGTTCCTCTTCATTCTGTTGGAGGTGATCAGTTTTGTTTTGTTATTTCGCTTTAATCACTACCAACACAGTGTTTATTTCAGTTCGGCCAATGTAGTTGCCGGCAAAGTATATGAAGTATCCGGTGGAATAACTTCTTATTTCCATCTGAAGTCGGTCAATGAGGATTTATTGGATCGCATCATGGAGTTGGAGCAGCAGAACCGCAATCTGGAGAATGCATTAGTAAAACATCTCTCTGACTCAACCGAGCTGAATAGTATCCGAAACTTGTCGGATACAGACTATGAAATCTTCAAAGCCCGGGTTATCAATAACAGTCTCAATCTGGTAGATAACTACATCACTCTGAATCGGGGATCGAAGGATGGCATCCGTCCTGAAATGGGCGTGGTCGACGGTAATGGGGTGGTCGGCATCGTATATGAAACTTCTTCTCACTATTCCCGGGTGATTTCGGTGTTGAACAGCAAATCCAGCATTAGTTGTAAAATTGTGGGTAGTGAGTATTTCGGTTACCTGAAGTGGGAATATGGAGATGCCCGGTATGCTTATTTGAAAGATTTGCCTCGTCATGCCGAATTCAATTTGGGAGATACAGTTGTGACCAGTGGTTATTCCACGGTTTTTCCTGAAGGTATTATGATTGGTACGGTAGATGATATGGCCGATTCGAATGATGGCCTTTCCTATCTGTTGAAGGTAAAACTGGCAACGGATTTTGGTAAGGTGAGTGAGGTGCGTGTGATTGCAAGAACCGGTCAGAGAGAGCAAAAAGAGTTGGAACAAAAGAGTTTGGCGCAATGATTATCAACTATATACATAGAGTAGGATGGTTTGTCGGTCTGATATTACTTCAGGTGCTGATCTTGAATAATGTGCACATAGCCGGTGTGGCTACTCCTTTTCTATACGTTTATTTTATATTAAAATTTAACTCCGGTACTTCCCGAAACGAATTGATGGTATGGGGTTTCTGTATGGGGCTTGCCATCGATATCTTTTCTAATACCCCGGGTATGAATGCGGCGGCGACAGTACTACTGGCTTTTCTACGTCCGTTGTTTCTTCGCTTGTTTACGCCTCGAGATACTTTGGATAGTATCGTACCTTCGCTGAAAAGTATGGGAATTGCTTCTTTCCTTAAATATTTGGTGGTAAGTGTCTTTGTTCACCATTTTATGTTACTGACTCTTGAGTTCTTCTCATTTACCAGCATACCGTTATTGCTGTTAAGGGTGGTGTCGAGCACCATTTTGACTATAACCTGTATTATGGCTGTTGAAGGAGTGAGGAGATAGGTATGGCAAAAGATTATGTTTTAGAGAAACGGAAATATGTGATCGGCGGAGTAGCATTGGCTATTGTCCTGATTTATCTGCTGCGTCTGTTTTCTCTCCAGATAGCTACTGATGACTATAAAAAAAATGCCGACAGTAATGCTTTCCTGAATAAGATTCAGTACCCGTCACGTGGGGCAATGTACGACCGGAATGATAAACTGTTAGTGTTTAATCAGCCTGCGTATGATATAACAATGGTGCCGAAGGAAGTTGAGAACCTCGATACACTTGACTTGTGCCAGACACTGAATATCACTCGTGCACAGTTTCTGAAGATAATGAGCGATATGAAAGATCGTCGCAGGAATCCCGGTTATTCACGCTACACCAATCAGGTATTCATGTCTCAACTTTCGGCAGAAGAATGTGGCGTATTTCAGGAGAAGCTATTTAAGTTTCACGGATTCTATATCCAGCGACGTACCATTCGTCAATATAGCTATAACTCCGCTGCCCATGTGCTTGGTGATATTGGTGAAGTATCAATGAAAGACATCGAAAATGATGATTATTACATCCGGACTATATCGGGAAACAGGGTATTGAAAAATCATATGAATCTTATTTACGGGGCGAAAAGGGCGTTGAGGTATTGTTGAGGGATGCGCACGGACGTATACAGGGACATTATATGGATGGAAAGTATGATAAGCGTCCGATACCCGGAAAGAACCTGAAGCTCGGAATCGATATCAATCTCCAGATGTTGGGAGAACGCTTGTTGAAAAATAAAATCGGGAGTATTGTCGCTATCGAACCGGAGACGGGAGAAATACTTTGCATGGTTTCTTCACCCGATTTTGATCCGAGACTGATGATTGGCCGTCAGCGCGGAAAGAACCATTTGATGCTCCAGAGAGATCCGATGAAACCTTTGTTAAACCGTTCGATTATGGGAGTATATCCTCCGGGATCGACGTTTAAAACGGCACAAGCGCTGACTTTCTTACAAGAAGGGATTATTCAGACCAATACGCCGGCTTTCCCTTGTGCTCATGGGTTCAATTACGGGAGTTTGCATGTGGGATGTCATGCCCATGGTTCGCCGTTGCCGCTAATACCGGCCATTGCGACTTCATGTAACTCTTATTTTTGTTGGGGCTTGTTCCGGATGTTTGGCGATCGCAAGTATGGCTCTTCACAAAATGCCATTACTGTATGGAAAGACCACATGGTGTCTCAGGGTTTTGGCTATAAACTCGGGGTGGATTTACCGGGTGAAAAGCGGGGATTGATTCCTAATGCTCAGTTTTATGACAAGGCCTATCGTGGACGTTGGAATGGGTTGACGGTGATCAGTATCGCAATTGGCCAAGGAGAGATTCTGGCAACTCCTTTGCAGATAGCCAATTTGGGTGCGACAATAGCCAATCGGGGACATTTTATTACTCCACATATTGTGAAGGAAATTCAAGATGAACAGCTCGACAGCCTCTATCGGGTTCCCAGAAAAACCTCTATCGACCGGAAGCACTATGAAGATGTGGTTACAGGCATGCGTGCTGCGGTCACAGGAGGTACTTGCCGGGTAGCAGGAGCCATTTTACCGGACGTTGAAGTATGTGGCAAAACCGGTACGGCGCAGAACCGAGGACATGACCACTCCGTTTTTATGGGATTTGCTCCCATGAATAACCCAAAGATAGCCATCGCCGTATATGTTGAGAATGGTGGTTTTGGCGCAGTCTACGGAGTACCGATCGGAGCATTGATGATGGAACAATATTTAAAAGGGAAACTCTCTCCGGAGAATGAGATACGTGCAGAAGAATATAGTAATAGAGTGATTATGTATGGAAACGAGGAGCGTTAGTTTATGGAAAACATTGGATTGGGTAACGATCGTCATTTACCTGCTCCTTATAATCGGTGGATGGTTTAGTGTGTGCGGTGCCAGTTATGATTATGGTGATCGTGACTTTCTGGACTTTTCAACACGTGCCGGTAGGCAGTTTGTGTGGATTATCTGTTCCTTTGGGCTTGGTTTTATACTCCTGATGCTTGAAGAACGAATGTACGATATGTTTGCATACCTGATATATATAGGTATGATTCTTCTGTTGATCGTAACCATTTTTATTGCACCCGATACGAAAGGTTCCCGTTCGTGGTTAATATTAGGTCCGGTCAGTCTGCAGCCGGCGGAGTTTGCAAAATTTGCCACAGCTTTGGCTCTGGCAAAGTTTATGAATGCCTATTCATTTAATATCAAGAAGTGGAAGTGCTT
>OLGB01003851.1_pt1 | contig 13524 bp, 10 predicted proteins | sample 1605691 | NCBI WGS metagenome assembly OLGB01 (sample SAMEA3888925, study PRJEB22519) | human gut metagenome | biome: human gut; feature: human-associated habitat; material: faeces | place: Denmark | collected 2010 | reverse complement strand
ATGGAAATGATGCTTGTAACGACTATGAGCCGTGAAACCGTTTTGAGAACCTATCTGAATAAGGTAAAGGACGATTACGAATATATCTTAATTGATTGTATGCCTTCACTCGGTATGGTTACTTTGAACGCTTTAGCGGCGGCAGACAGCGTAATCATCCCCGTTCAGGCTCAGTATCTTCCCGCAAAAGGAATGACACAGCTTATGCAAACCATTGGGAAGGTCAAGCAGCATGTCAATCCGAACCTGAAGATTGACGGTATCCTACTTAATATTGTAGACAACCGGACAAACCTTGCGAAAAGCACGGCAAACGCGCTGTGGCAGAACTACGGCGGAGCGGTAAAGATATACCGCTCGGCTATACCTATGGCGGTAAAAGCCGCGGAGGTAGCGTCTAAAGGAGTCAGCATATACAAGTATGAGCCGAACAGTCCTGCGGCAAAGGCTTACGCCGAACTGACAAAGGAGGTGTTAGCTGATGGCAGGAAGAAAGAGCGACTTCACTCTGCCAACACTCGATGACCTGTTTTCAACACAGGAAATGAGAGACGAAGCCAAGCTCGCAAAAATCCGTGATATTCCCATAGAGCAGATTGACGATTTCCCCGACCACCCGTTTAAGGTGCGTGATGACGAGGATATGATTCAGCTTGTGGAAAGCATCAGGGAGCGAGGGGTTATTACTCCTGCTACCGTCCGTCAGAAAGACGACGGCAGATATGAGCTTGTATCGGGACACAGACGAAAACGGGCGTGTGAGCTTGCAGGCTTTGAAACACTCAGATGTGAGGTAGTCGAGCTGACGAAAGAAGAAGCCACCATCTTAATGGTGGAAAGCAATTTTCAAAGGTCGCAGATACTTCCCTCGGAAAAAGCATTTGCATACAAAATGCGTTTGGAGGCGATGAACAGGCAGGGACAAAGGACAGATTTAACTTCGTCGCCACTGGCGACTAAGTTGCCACAAGGGCGTTCAGATGTTGAACTTGCCGAACAAGTAGGTGAAAGTAAAGACCAAATCCGCAGATATATCCGCCTTACAAATCTTATCCCCGAACTGCTTGAACTTGTAGACGAGGGCTCAATGAAAATGCGGCCTGCTGTTGAGATTTCTTTTCTTGACGAGGACTGTCAGCATGACCTGGCAGACGAAATCAGTCTGAATGACTGCACACCGTCGCACGACCAGACAATCCGTATGCGAAAGCTGTTTGAAGAAGGAAAGCTCACACCCGAAGCTATTTCTGCTATTATGTCCGAGCAAAAGCCTAACCAACGAGAAAGAATCGTACTTAGCGGGGACAGGGTGCGGCAGCTGATTCCGAAAAGCGTTTCCATAAGCCAGACGGAGGAATATATCTGCAAGGCTTTGGAACATTATGCGACTTATTTGCGAAAGCGGGCGGAGCGTGATTCAAGATAGGGGGAGTATTTTTTTGTTCTCCCCTTCCTCACACTCTAACCCCTTAATACTTACTGACTTGCCGAAGAAGAATATATAAGCTATCTCTCAATATATAGCTATCTCTGTAAGTTAAATCTATCTAAGGCAAGCCGAAAATTCACACTTTTGGGAGGTGGTGCGTATGATTTAAAATTGCACTCTTGCAAAAAAGAGAAAAATTCGGTACAATGTGGGTAGAAAACCAAAGGAGGGTGAGCCTATGAAAAAGCATCTTATACCGATTCTTGTTATTTCAGCTATACTTTTGTCCGGCTGTGCCGCGGATGAAAAGCCGCTTAACGCCGACAGTTTTTCTTCGGCCAGTATGACCGGTGAAACCGTTACGGATAAGCCGGAAACTGTAAGTAAAGCTGAAACGGTTGTTTTGACTACAGCGGAAACCCGTGCTGAAACTTCAACTCAGGTCCAAAATACAACGGCTTGTCCTTCTTCGGACAGCAAGCCGGAAACGGTAACCTCAACCAAAACCGCGGCTGACACTTCACAGCCCGACAGGTACGAAGATGAAACGGATCAACCGGTTTTCTCTTCGGCAAGTACCACCGCCGCAGTTGCGCCCCAAACGACCGCGAGCGAGAAAAAGCCAGCAGAAACCGCTAAGCCGGAAACTGCGAAACCTGAAACTGCTAAAACAGAAGCATACACAACTGTGCAAACTGCAGTAAGCTCTGCACCAAAAGAACAGCCGCAGGCTATTCCTTTGATAGCGGACCGAGCCGAAGTCGAAGCGAAGGTCGCAAAATATATCAACGAATATCGTTCCGAAAAAGCCATCGTTTTAAACGGTCTCACAAAAGTCGCACGTTATCGCAGCCAGCAGCTTGTTACTGATTTTTGCCACACGGACGGTAGTGAAGCTTGTGCAGCTTTTAAGTACGGTAAGTATGTTGATATGACCGTGTACGGTTTTCCCGAAAGCAGTAATTACTACAACGGATACAATCGTGAAGCAATTGTAAAAGTTAGCAAAGGCGGTACTGCCGATGAAATCGGTAAAAGAATCGCAGACGCCTTAAAAAACAGTCTGCCTCATTGGAGCTATCTCAGCTCAAGCGAATACCTGTATATGGCGGTTGGCTGTACTTTCGACGATGCTACCTCCGCCTGGTACTGCTGTGTCTGCGTAAGCAGCGTAGATTACGGCGGATAGGTTTAATACCCACATATTTTGACGCTTGATTGAAAAATCTGGCGTTATTCTATTTTACAGAAAGGACGAGACAAAATGAAAAAGAAATTTTCAAAAATCGTGTCGGCTTTCCTTGCAGGCGCAATGCTGTTATCGACTGCGCCTGTCGGGACATTTGCTGCAGTAGCTTCCGATTTGCCTGATAATATGGCAGATTCCGCAATTCTTCGTGCCCTGGAATACACCGGCTACGATGTGCAGAAGCAGAAGAATGATGGAACGCTGTATCAGCCCGGCAGCTTTGGCTCAAGCGCGCCTGCATCGGTGCTGTCTGATATATCTTACGGACTTAGCCTAACCGGTAAAGAAACTGTATCAGACAGCAGTACGGCAACCGGAAAAGCGCCCGACATTTCGGCATTCGAGCAGTACGGCTTGTGCTGTGCAAGCTTTGTGACATATTACTTGTGCAACTACCTTCCGAATATTGAGGGTGCAGACACGCAGTATATATCGGATGCAGTGGACGCAACCGGGGCGGGAACTCAGTCTGTGTCAACCTGGCAGACAGCGCTGAATAACCTTGCCGCCGCGGGAAAAATCGAGAAAATCGGTACAAGCGCCACAGATGTAGACAGAAGCAAGCTGACACCGGGCGATATAATTGTTTTCGGAACAGCCGAAAACTCTCATGTGCATATCGCGATCTATTCCGGTACTTACAACGGCGCCGATTTTATTATCCATGTCGGAAATGAACGCGGTCCGGAGATTATGCGTGCGGACTATATGGCTCAGGCGGGAGATAAGGGTTCCTATCCCAATGCTTATTTTCATCTGCCCGAAAATACGACCGAGCCTGACGGCATAATTGAGGTGTATAAGAAAGGTACAGGCGGCGAAAAGCTGGCAGGAGCTGTTTTTATGGCAACAAATACCGAAACCGGTCTGTCATACGAAATCGGACCGACAAACAGCAGCGGCTACGCCAAGACGAGTAAGCCTGTGCCCTACGGCACCTACACCGTAAAGGAAACCGTATTTCCTACCAATTATCACGCATACGACAAAACCGAATGGAAAGTTACGGTGAACGCCGATAATAACGGTCTTGTAACAATCGAAGCGATAAATGAGATTGATGAAGGCTCGGCTAAGATTGTAAAGACTTCCGAGGACGGTAAAATAAGCGGCATTACCTTCACCGTTACGGGAAACGGAGTTAATAAAACCGTTACGACCAATGCAAAGGGCGAAATACTGATAGAAAATCTGAAACCCGGCACATACAGAGTTACCGAGGTGACAGCCGATAAATACAAGCCGCAGGAAAGCAGAACTGTGACGGTTGTAAGCAACAAAACCGCAACAGTTACCTTTAACAATGAACTGAAGCGCGGCGATTTAAAGGTGATTAAGACCTCCGAGGATAACTTTGTCGAGGGTATAAAATTTCACCTATACGGCACTTCACTCAGCGGAATAAAGGTCGATGAATATGCCGTTACCGAGAAGAACGGCGTAGCGTATTTCAACGATATTCTTGTTTCGGGCAAAAAACCCTACACCGTGGAGGAAGTAGGCGCACCAGACAGATATATCGTGCCCGAAAAGCAAACTACCCCTATCGAATGGAATAAGGTTATCGAAAAGCCTTTTGACAATGAGCTGAAACGCGGCGATTTAAAGGTGATTAAGACCTCCGAGGATAACTTTGTTGAGGGAATAAAATTCCATTTGTACGGCACATCTCTCAGTGGAATAAAAGTCGATGAATACGCAGTTACCGACAAGAACGGTGTAGCGTATTTCAATGATGTACTTATATCAGGCGAAACACCCTATACTATCGAGGAAGTGGATACGGCAATCCGTTATGTTGTTCCGGAAAATCAGACCGTGCCGATAAAGTGGGAAGAAGTTGCAAGCCGCGATATGACAAATATTCTTAAAAAGTTTACTGTAACTGTGACAAAGAGCGATAGTGAAAAAGGCTCGGCACAGGGCGATGCTACACTTGAGGGAGCCGTTTACGGCATTTACAAGGGCGAAGAACTGATTGACACCTACACCACAGATAAATACGGACAGTTCACCACACAGGAATATGTCTGCGGTGATGACTGGATAATTCGTGAAATCACTCCATCGGTGGGCTATCTGCTTGATACCGCCATCTATAAGGTAGGAGCAGAGGCGCAGCTATATACTGTGGAACACAATCAGACCGAAAACGATGTGAACGAGCAGGTTGTAAAGGGCAATATCGCCATCATCAAACATACCGATGACGGTGAAACCGGAATTGAAACGCCTGAAAGCGGCGCAACCTTTGAAGTCTATCTCAAGTCTGCAGGAAGCTATGCTGCTTCTGAGGAGGACGAACGAGATATTATCGTCTGCGACGAAAACGGCTTCGGGCAGACAAAGGATATGCCTTACGGCGTATATACCGTTCATCAGATCTCCGGCTGGGAAGGTCGTGAGCTGATGAAGGACTTTGATGTGTTCATTGCTCAGGATAAACAAACTTACCGTTATCTTATCAACAACGGCGGCTTTGAAAGCTATGTCCGTGTAGTGAAAACCGATGCAGAAACCGGCAGGAATATAGCGTATGCAGGCGCAGCCTTTCAGATATACGACCCTGACGGCAAACTCGTAACAATGGCCTTTACCTATCCCACGCCTACAACGGTTGACACCTTTTACACCGATGCAAACGGCTGTCTTGTAACGCCCAAAAAACTGCCTTACGGTAAGGGCTACTCGATTGTAGAGGTAAAGGCACCCTACGGCTATGTGCTTGACAGCACACCGGTTTATTTTGATGTGACACAGGAAAACTCGACCGAAGAAAGCGGAATTACAGTGATAAAAGTCAATAAGCCGAACACGGCGCAGAAAGGCACTATTACCATTGAAAAAACCGGCAGCGTATTTTATGGTGTCGGCATAATCGGCGGCATCGATGAAAGCAAAAACGTCCTGCTGGTAGTATATCAGCCGCAATATGAAATCATCGGACTTTCAGGCGCGGTATATGAAATCCGTGCAGCCGAAGATATTATCACAGCTGACGGAACTATACGCTTCACAAAGGGAGAGGTTGTTGACACCGTTACTACCGGAAACAACGGCTTTGCAAAGAGTCGCGAACTCTATCTCGGCAAATACGAAATCGAGGAAATCAAAGCTCCCTACGGTATGGTTTTGAATGATGAAATACACATTGCCGAGCTTGTTTACGCAGGAGAGAATGTATCTATAACCGAAACCGGAGCTTCTTTTATTAATGAAAAGCAGAAAGTTGAAATCAGTTTGAAGAAAGCACTTGAAGTGAACGACCTTTTCGGTATCGGAACAAACGATGAAATGAAAAATATCAGCTTCGGTCTGTTTGCCGCAAAGGAGCTTGTATCTAAAAGCGGTACCTCTATCCCCGCTGATGGTTTAATTGAAATCATTACCCTTGATGAACGCGGGAACGGCATTTTTAAAACCGACTTGCCTATCGGCAGCTACTACGTAAAAGAGCTTGCCACCGACAAGCATTATATTCTCTCTGATACCAAGTACCCAATAACCTTTGAGTATGTGGGACAGGAAACCGCAAAGGTTCAGCTTGCGGTCAATGACGGTGAAGCAATTGAAAACGAACTTATCTACGGCTCGGTATCAGGCAAAAAGATAGATGAGAACGGCGAACCTCTCGGCGGTGTGCTTATCGGACTTTTTGAGTCAAATGATACTGAGTTTACAACAGAAAACGCTTTGATGACTGCCATTTCAAAAGAAAACGGCAGTTTTTCTTTTGAGCAGATTCCGTTCGGCGTCTGGTATGTGAGGGAAATCGAACAGCCGACTGGCTTCGTTCTTAACGAAACTGTCTATGAAGTGAATATTGCCGAAAATGAACAGGTTGTCGAAATCGAAATCGTAAACGACTTTGTTCGCGGCAACATCACACTCACAAAGGTTGACGCCGAATATCCCGATAATAAGCTTTTCGGAGCGATATTTGAGGTCTACAAAGACAACAATGCAGACGGACAACTTGACAATAGCGACACGCTTATCGGCACACTCACCGAGAGTGAAGTCGGCGTTTATGAGATGAACGAACTGAGATACGGACACTATCTCGTAAAGGAAGTCAAAGCGCCCGAAGGCTTTCTGCTTGATGAAGGTGTTTATCCCGTGTTTATCGAAACGGACGGCATGACTTATGCAGTAGAGAACAAGGCTGGTGTAGGCTTTATAAATGCGCCGATAAAGGGCAACATCACACTTACCAAAGTAGACGCCGAATATCCTGACAACAAGCTCTCCGGTGCAGTCTTTGAGGTCTACAAAGACAACAACGCAGACGGACAGCTTGATGATGGCGACACGCTTATCGGAACTTTATCCGAGAGTGAAGTTGGCGTTTATGAGATGAACGAGCTGAGATACGGACACTATCTTGTAAAGGAAGTCAAAGCGCCGGACGGTTTTCTGCTTGATACAGGCATTTATTCTGTATTCATTGAAACAGACGGTATGACCTATTCCGTGGAAAACAAGGCAGGCGTAGGCTTTATAAACGCGCCGATAAAGGGCAACATCACACTTACCAAAGTAGACGCCGAATATCCCGATAACAAGCTCTCCGGTGCAGTCTTTGAGGTCTACAAAGACAACAACGCAGACGGACAGCTTGACGATGGAGACACGTTTATCGGTACTCTCACCGAGAGCGAGCTTGGCATTTACGAAATGAACGAGCTGAGATATGGTCGCTATCTTGTAAAGGAAGTCGAAGCGCCCGAAGGTTTCTTACTTGATGAGGGAGTTTATCCCGTATTTATCGAAACGGACGGCATGACGTATGCGGTAGAAAACAAGGCGGGTATAGGCTTTATAAACGCGCCGATAAAGGGCAACATCACACTTACCAAAGTAGACGCCGAATATCCCGACAACAAGCTCTCCGGTGCGGTATTTGAGGTCTACAAAGACAACAACGCAGACGGACAGCTTGACGATGGCGACACGCTTTTCGGAACTTTATCCGAGAGCGAAGTCGGTGTTTATGAGATGAACGAACTGAGATACGGACACTATCTTGTAAAGGAAACTAAAGCACCGGAAGGTTTTATGCTTGACGAGGGTGTTTACCCTGTGTTTATCGAAACGGACGGCATGACCTATTCCGTGGAGAACAAGGCGGGCGTAGGCTTTGTGAACGAGACTATGCGCGGAAATCTGAAGATAGTAAAGACATCAGATGACGGCAAGGTGGAAGGCTTTTCTTTCCGCATTGTCGGAGATAACGGCTACGATGTAATTCTCAAAACCGATAAGAACGGCGAAATCACACTTTCAGGACTGCGTATCGGCGAGTATACTATATCAGAGGTTCACGATGATGTGTCCGCTCCCTACACTCTTCCCGCCGATAAGAAGGCAACTGTTATGAGCGATTCCACTACTATCGTGGAAATGCACAACAGTATCAACGACAATCCAAAGACAGGTGAAAACAAAACAGGCGGTCTTTTACTCCCTGTCATGTCGTGCGGCGTTATCGGTATTACTGCTTATACAGGACGCAGGAAAAGAAAAGCTAATCGGTAACGAATAATTCTGGCATACAGGACAACAACCGTGTTCAGCTCACAGAATAATTTTTTGAAAATCGATAAAATCAGAGCAAAAAAATCAAAAAAATCGATTTTTATGATTGTATTTTTTGTAAAGCTGTGATATACTATGCTTATGGCTTGTGAAATGCGGAGGTGTTTTTATGCTGATAGAATTTAAATTCAGTAATTATCGTTCATTTCGTGATGAAACGGTACTATCAATGGAAGCGACCGGACTTGGCACTTTTAAAAATTGCTTGATTCAGGAAAAAAGCACAAAGCTTTTGCCGGGAGTTGCAATTTACGGAAAAAACGGCGGAGGAAAAAGTAATGTTATCCGTGCCTTTTGGCTTGCTGTGCAGTTTATTAAGAACGCACAGAGGACACAACACGAAAAAGCAGAGATTCCCGTGATGCCATTCGGCTTGAATGATTATTCAAAAAAACAGCCGACATCTTTCGATTTCATTTATGTGCTGAACGGAATCAAATATTGGTACGGGTTTTCAGCTACAAAGGAAAAGATAATCAGCGAATATCTCTATCATGCGCCAAAAGGACAAAAGGCTTTGATTTTTTCGAGAACCGGACAAGATTTCAGTTTTACAGAAGATAAAGCCAAACGTAATATGATAGGAGAAATGGTTGCAGGCAATCAGTTGTTCTTTTCTGTTGCCTGCACGATGAACGATTCCGCCTGCGTGAGTGCAATGAAGTGGTTTCGGGAATGTATTTTCTTTTCGCGAGATTATACGGATATTCCGAAACAGCTTCTTGAATATGCAGAAAATAAGAGTATGCTGAAAGCAATTACGGATTATGCTAAAACTGCCGACCTTGGTATAGATGATATGCAGTTTGAGTTTGATAACAAAGAAATCAAGGACGATAATTCTTTCCCGGAGTATATACCCGAAGGAATAAAAGAAGCGCTTAGGAAGTTTATGAACGTTCTGTCAGAAACCTCAAATAACTCCGAAGTGCGATTAAGAATGGGAGAAGTCACCGCGAAAGCGATACACCAGGGCGAGAACAAAGACGGCAGCAAAATGCTGTACTCCTTGGATCTTTCTGAGGAGTCGGACGGAACAAGGAAGTTAATGTCGTTAGCTCCGGCAATAGAGTCAGCTTTACAAAACGGCGGTATTTTGCTTGTAGACGAACTGGAGCGGGAACTTCATCCTATGCTTGTCAATTTTATCGTTTCAAAATTTCAAAGCAAGAATACGAACCGAAAAGGAGCGCAAATCGTCTTTACGACAAATAATACCGAGCTTATGAATATGGAGCTTTTGCGTAAAGACCAATTGTATTTTGTTGATAAGCGTGATAATGACGGCGTATCGGAGCTTTACAGCATCAGTGAATTTGCAACCCGAACAACCGATAATATCCGTAAGGGCTATCTTGTCGGCAAATACGGCGCGACGCCTGATGTAGAAATTGAGGAGGTGGAGTAAGTGCCTCGTCAGTTTAAATCGGAAAAACCTTTTATCGAGGTGTTTTGCGAGGGCGAAAGCGAGCAAGCGTATGTGAGCTTTCTGAAAAAGAAGTTTGCAGATGTTGCAGTAATAAATTGTCCGAAGTCAACCGGAACTGAATAATTGCGTTTAGAAAACGCCATCTGAAAAGGTGGCGTTTTTCTTATGCTTACAAAAAGGAGGATTGATGATGGAGCTTAAAACAATCATCGTAATAATTTTGGTCGCCTTTATCATAGGCGGCTTTATCTTTCTGCAAATAAGAAACAAAAAGAAGAAATAACGTAAATGTGGGCGGGGAAATCTTCGCCCATTATCTTTAAATAGGAGGAAAATAACATTATGAATATAACAAATACAGTAGAAAACCGTGTTCTGCAAATTTTAAAGGACTGCCCCGAAACAAGAAATGACGATATGCTCTTGTTTTTCCGGTACTACAACCGTTTCGGGTGTATCCGCGCAGGCGGACTGCCGCTTTCGGATATAGCATATAACTACAAAGCCTACGGGCTTCCCTGCTTTGAAACAATCCGAAGAGCAAGGCAGCGTGTGCAGTCCTTGTTACCTGAATTTTCACGGAAAGATTCTGAAAACGGCTTGGTTACGGTCGTAATCAATATCAGCTGAAACAAGGAGGTACAGACCGATGAAAGACGCTATTACTCTACAGCAGAAGGTCAAAGTCTTAAGCAAGCTCTTTGAAGCGAAATGCAGAACCGAAAAGGACTTGCAGGGACTCACAATTGAAAGCATTCTCAAAATCCCTAACATCACCATTCAGGACATGACGGTGATTATGGAGCTGCAAAAAGCAACCAAATCGGGCAAGCTTTTCTCCTACTTAGGCGGTGGTGCAGATGAGCAGCAAGCAGAGTGACCGCCATATTATCTGGAGCGATATTCACCTTGATTTTAATGACTGGCGGGGAGACCTTGCGCAGCAGTACCCCGACCTATCCGAAGACGAGCTGATACAGAAGATGTATGAAATCAACGCCGATTATCTTACTGATGAGCGCGCAAATCTCAATATACAGCTCTCACAGCCGATTATCGTAATCGGCGACATCGGGAGATGGAACGGCAGAGTATCGGGATACAAGGTTATAGAATCCGGCAACATCAAGGATTGCCTTTACTCCGAAACCGATTATACCGAATGGTATGTGGATAAGTACGGAGATCTCCGCGCCGATGCCATTCATCACGACGGTACTGATCACTACCTCTACCGTGTATTCAAAGGCACCGCCACAGAAAGTCAGATTGAGAATCGGAAAGATAAAATATATTACGGCACGGCTACACGAGCCGATATAACGAGAGTGACAAGGCGGCTCGGTGATGAGATAGCCGCCGTATATGGATTCGATATTCCAAAACAAAAGAAAAATATAGAAAGAACGAGGTAACACAATGGATAATGCAGTCAGCACAAAAAGAGTTATGTTTCCCGAAGAACACAAATATGCGTATTATCAGAGCCCGCAGATTTCAATGCAGACGGGCTTTATCGGGTATCTGCGAGCCGATCTCGGCAGCACGGGCAAAGAGTTCTATTCAAGCTGGAATGATTTCTGCGAGGAATTAAAGACCGACGAGTTCAAAGCGGAGTTTAATTCAATCATCAACCATGAGCGAAAACAAAACTTTCCGCTGCACGATATAGAAACTCTGTATAAGTTCTGCTTAGCGGATGAACAGGCGGCTATGGACAGCGACAAAAGAAGCTTCGGCTATCGTATCGATACGCCGAAATATACCTACCTTATGCGATACAATCCGTACAAGGGCGAATACAATCTGTACTGCCATTGCTACAAGCGTGACCTGCTCGACAAGCATATTCACGAAGCACGCAGGGGTATCCGCTTTATCGATCCGCACTACAACGAGAAATTCGTCATTCCGGACGGCGACAGTATTCGTGTCACATACAGCAACGGAAAATCCGAGGACAGCAGGTGCAGATATATCGACTACTACCACCTCGAAGTCGGTATTAACCTGTATCATATCTGTGAGTTTGCCGAGATAACGGAGCGTAACGGAAATACCGTAATACCGCTTCGCTCCTCTCTGCCGGAGCAATGCTATGTGTATCTGCAGACCACCGATGAGATTTTCCTTGCTAAAAAGGGTGTTGCGGGATATTTAAAAGCAGACCTGAATGAAAGCGGCGCTGATGGAAAGAAAGAGCTTGCCGAGCTGATGAACGAAAAGCTCGGTGTAACCAAAAGACAGGCCGAAGCAATGAAGGCGGGTGCAGCTTGCGGTTGGGAAAGTCCTGCCGCCGACCCGTACAGCTACAATGAAAACGGCGCTCCAATAAAGCAGACGAGAAAAAGTAAAGATTACGAAAGATAAACAAGGAGGTGCTTAATCGTGTCCCGTAAGTTTGACCTTATTTCAGAGCTGTACGACCGTACCTGCAAGATGGTGGTATCTTCACCGAAAAACTGGGAAGCATTTTTATCTTCCGCGTGTCGGAATTATAAGCTGCGCTTTGATGAACAGCTTCTGATATTCGCGCAAAGACCCGATGCTACTGCCGTACTTGAAATCGAGCGCTGGAACAGCTCCTTCGGACGGTGGGTTAATCGGGGTGCAACGGGTATTGCGGTCTTTGACGATGCCGCAAGGAGCACGCAGAGACTTATCCACTATTTCGACATATCCGACACCCACGAAAGCAGGCACTCAAGACCTGTACCAATCTGGACTATGAAGCCGGAATATGAGCAGGAAGTTATTCAGACCCTTGAAAGCAGCTTCGCAGCGATCCGTGATAATTCAAGCCTTGCCGACACGGTTATGAGTGCGGCGAAAAATGCCGCCGAGGATAATCTGCCCGATTACACCCGCGATTTGCTGTACTCGGTAAACGACAGCTTTTTAGAAGAACTGGATGAGGACAATATTACCTCCATCTACAGAAAGGTCGCTACCAACAGCGTGGCGTATATGATGATGGCAAGGCTCGGTATAAGCACGGAAGAATATTTCGGTCGTGAGGATTTTGAGGATATTGTCAATTTCAACACGCCGGCAACACTTAACGCTCTCGGCTTTGCCGTCAGCGATATTTCCCAGATGGGTCTTGCCGAGGTTGCAAAAACGGTTATATCACTCGAAAGACAAAATCGCACAATTGCGAATAATCACAAGTCCGATTATAATATAGATACGAATAAAAAAGACGAAAGGAGTCCAGACAATGAACGAACTCAGTTACACGATGCAGGGCGATTACAGACTGCCCAACCTGACCTTACCGGAACAGCCGGAAGCGCCGACGGGACGGTACTCGCAAATGAGAGCGAAGTACCTGAAGGAAAACCGCAGGGTGCTGTACTACAACCTCCTGACGAGCTGCAAGCTGAACGAACACCTGACGGAAACCGAACAGACGGCAACCGAAATGGAGGAACGCCTGACGAGAGAGCTGGCAGCGAAGGAGGGTCTGACCGAGAGCCTGAAGGCGGCGGATATGATGAGCTGGGTACGCAAAATGAACAACATCAAGAGCCGGGTTCGGGAAATCGTGATGAAGGAAATAATCTTCGCTTAGACTATTACGACCGAAACCACGAGGATAATAGCCTGCCGTTCTTCGGCAACGATGATACTATCCGTGAAATGCTTGCAGCCACCCCGCATCTCAAAGCCACCAAAAATGAAATCCGTGCATTTTATGAGAGCGTAGCCGACGAGGACAGGCGCACCGAGTATATCAGGAGTATTTTCAACAATGATTATACCGAAGTGATACTGGGTGACGGCAGACGAGTCGGCTACAAGACTTATCAGAATGTG
>OLGB01003848.1_pt1 | contig 13530 bp, 13 predicted proteins | sample 1605691 | NCBI WGS metagenome assembly OLGB01 (sample SAMEA3888925, study PRJEB22519) | human gut metagenome | biome: human gut; feature: human-associated habitat; material: faeces | place: Denmark | collected 2010 | reverse complement strand
AGTATGGTTTGCCCGCATCGCGTCGTGCTATGGTGATGCCCTGCCAAAATAACCTCGCTGAAGGAGGACCGATGCTCACGCTGTTGCAAGATAAAATTGACACCCCGCTGGGGCCGCTGTGGGTGATTTGCGATGAGCAGTTTAACCTGCGGGCCGTTGAGTGGGATCAGCACCGCGACCGCATGGAACAACTGCTGGATGTGCATTATCGCCGTGAAGGCTACCAACGCGTTGATTCGCGTAATCCCGGTAACCTGAGCCGTAAGCTTAGCGATTACTTCGCGGGCGATCTCGCCGTTATCGACACCTTACCTACCGCCACCGGCGGGACGCCGTTTCAGCGGGAAGTCTGGCAAACGCTGCGCACCATCCCCTGCGGCCAGGTCATGCACTACGGTCAGCTCGCGGAGGCGCTGGGACGTCCGGGCGCGGCGCGCGCCGTGGGTGCCGCCAACGGTTCAAATCCTGTCAGTATTGTGGTGCCCTGCCACCGGGTGATCGGGCGTAACGGCACCATGACGGGTTACGCCGGCGGCGTGCAGCGAAAAGAGTGGCTATTGCGTCACGAAGGCTATCTGCTCCTTTGACCGTAAGTGCCTTTTCTGGAATCTTCCGGTAATTTTACAATCCAACATCGCCAGATAACTTATTCATAATCAATGAGATAAAATGGGTAACTGATTTACCCTTTTAATATTACGTGTTTCAGGGGTTCGAGACTTACCTGCTCACCAAAAAGATGTTAAAATTGACCAATATCAATTAAAGCCTGAGCAGACTTATGATCCCGGAAAAGCGAATTATACGACGCATTCAGTCTGGCGGTTGTGCAATCCATTGCCAGGATTGCAGCATTAGCCAGCTTTGCATCCCTTTTACTCTGAACGAGCATGAGCTTGACCAGCTTGATAACATCATCGAGCGGAAAAAGCCTATCCAGAAAGGACAGACCTTGTTCAAAGCCGGTGATGAGCTGAAATCGCTGTATGCAATTCGTTCTGGCACCATTAAAAGCTACACCATCACCGAACAGGGCGATGAGCAGATCACCGGTTTTCATCTGGCCGGCGATTTGGTCGGCTTTGACGCTATCGGCACCGCCCACCACCCGAGCTTTGCCCAGGCGCTGGAAACCTCAATGGTCTGCGAGATTCCGTTTGAAACGCTGGACGACCTCTCCGGTAAGATGCCGAACCTGCGTCAGCAGATGATGCGTCTGATGAGCGGCGAGATCAAAGGCGATCAGGATATGATCCTGCTGCTTTCTAAAAAGAACGCAGAGGAGCGCCTGGCGGCCTTTATCTACAATCTGTCCCGCCGTTTCGCGCAGCGCGGCTTCTCGCCGCGTGAGTTCCGCCTCACCATGACACGTGGCGATATCGGCAACTATCTGGGCCTGACGGTTGAAACCATCAGCCGCCTGCTGGGACGTTTCCAGAAGAGCGGTATGCTGGCGGTTAAAGGCAAATATATCACCATCGAAAACAGCGACCTGCTGGCGCAGCTTGCTGGCCAGGCCCGCAACGTCGCCTGATAGTCCTCCCGTATCCGGCCGGATCGCGAATTTTTTTCTAATTTGTTGATCTGGCCAGGCTCATCCCCTGTTTCATTTCATCCATATAGGTTATCTTTTTAATACAGACTGTAGTTACAGTTGTAAGGAGACCCTGTATGGCGAAGTATCAGAGCATGCTGGTAGTAATCGATCCTAACCAGGACGACCAGCCGGCACTAAGGCGAGCGGTGTACCTGCACCAACGGATTGGTGGACGCATCAAAGCCTTTTTGCCGATCTATGATTTTTCTTATGAAATGACCACCCTGTTGTCGCCGGATGAACGGACGGCGATGCGTCAGGGCGTCATTGCCCAACGAACGGCCTGGATCCGCGAGCAGGCGAAATTCTATCTTGAATCCGGTGTGCCGATTGACGTGAAGGTGGTGTGGCACAACCGCCCCTTCGAAGCCATTATTCAGGAAGTGATCAGTGAGAAACACGACCTGCTGCTGAAGATGGCCCACCAACACGACAAGCTGGAAGCGGTGATCTTCACCCCGACCGACTGGCATCTGCTGCGTAAGTGCCCTTGCCCGGTCTGGATGGTGAAAGACCAGCCATGGCCAGAAGGCGGTAAAGCGCTGGTCGCCGTCAATCTGGCCAGCGAAGAAAATTATCACAACACCCTCAACGAGAAGCTGGTGCGCGAGACCCTGTCGCTGGCGGAAGAAGTCAACCACACTGAAGTGCACCTTATCGGCGCCTATCCGGTCACCCCGATCAATATCGCGATTGAGCTGCCGGATTTCGATCCCAGCGTCTACAACGACGCCATCCGCGGCCAGCATCTGCTGGCGATGAAAGCCCTGCGGCAGAAGTTTGGCATTGACGAGAAATTCACCCACGTGGAAAAAGGGTTGCCTGAGGAGGTGATCCCAGATCTCGCCGAGCATCTGCAGGCGGGGATCGTGGTGCTGGGTACGGTCGGACGAACCGGCCTCTCCGCGGCGTTCCTTGGCAATACCGCGGAGCAGGTTGTCGACCACCTGCGCTGCGATCTGCTGGTGCTTAAACCAGAGGCCTATCAGACGCCGGTGGAACTGGACGACGACGACGACGATTAATCTTCCCTCCCGGAACGTTCATCATCCCCCGTCTCGCGGGGGATTTTTTTGCCCGCTTTCCCTCAGGCACAAAAAAGGGCCGCTTGCGGCCCCGTCATGGCATGGCGACCCTGAACGACTCAGTGGATACCCAGACGCCAGGCCAGATCGATCTCTTCTTTCAGCTCCAGCGAGGAGAGCGCCATCAGGTCAGCAAACTCCAGTTCCAGCAGTTTAAGTTTTTTCAGATACTGCGCTGGAGTCATGACGGTGGTGTCGCGGCGTAAGAATTCGATGGCCATCTGCGTTGGGGTTAACTCGGTATCCATAATATCCTCTGTCTGATGTAAGAACCGGAACATTATATCACCTTTTACCGCTTATTTTATGAACAATCCCTGGCATCCTTGTGCATATAAAAAAGCCGTCTCACAGGAGACGGCTTATAAACAAACGTTGTAAAACAATAATGTTACATTACAGCGCTTTCAGGATCGCATCGACGCTGGCTTTGGCATCACCGAACAGCATATGGGTGTTCTCTTTAAAGAACAGCGGGTTCTGTACGCCGGCGTAACCGGTGTTCATCGAACGCTTAAAGACCACCACGTTCTGCGCTTTCCACACCTCAAGCACCGGCATGCCGGCGATCGGGCTCTTCGGATCGTCCTGCGCCGCCGGGTTGACGGTATCGTTAGCGCCGATGACCAGCACGGTGTCGGTATCGCTGAAATCATCGTTGATCTCATCCATCTCCAGCACGATGTCGTAAGGCACTTTAGCCTCCGCCAGCAGGACGTTCATATGTCCCGGTAGACGGCCGGCGACCGGGTGAATGCCAAAGCGCACCTTAATGCCGCGCGCCCGCAGCTTCTCGGTAATTTCTGCCACCGGATACTGCGCCTGGGCCACCGCCATACCATAGCCCGGGGTGATGATGACCGAGTGCGAATTTTTCAGCATCTCCGCCGTCTCTTCGGCGCTAATTTCGCGGTGCTCGCCCACTTCTTCATCGCCGCCGCTGGAGGAGCCATCGGTGCCGAAGCCGCCGGCGATCACGCTGATAAAGGAGCGGTTCATCGCCTTACACATAATGTAAGAGAGGATGGCGCCGGAAGAGCCCACCAGCGCGCCGGTGACGATCAGCAGGTCATTGCTCAGCATAAAGCCCGCCGCCGCCGCCGCCCAGCCCGAGTAGGAGTTGAGCATCGAGACCACCACCGGCATGTCCGCGCCGCCGATGGAGGCCACCAGGTGCCAGCCGAAGGCCAGCGCGATCGCGGTCATCACCAGCAGGCACAGGACCTGGGTGCCGGTGCTGTCGGAGCGCACAAAAATCACCATCAGGATGAAGGAAACCACCAGTGCCGCCAGGTTAAGCTTATGGCGATTAGGCAGCATCAGCGGTTTGGAGGAGATCTTGCCGCGCAGTTTACCAAACGCCACTACCGAACCGGTGAAGGTCACCGCGCCGATGAAGATGCCGAGGAACACTTCGGTCAAATGGATATTGACCAGAATCTGCTCCATGCCGGTTTCATGCTGCAGGTAGCTGTTAAACCCTACCAGCACCGCCGCCAGGCCCACGAAGCTGTGCAGGATGGCCACCAGCTCCGGCATCTCGGTCATTTCGACCTTCTTCGCCAGACGAATACCAATTGCCCCACCGATCACCATCGCGAGGATAATCCAGCCGACGTTGCCGGCGTCCGGACCCAGAATAGTGGCGATCAGGGCGATGGCCATCCCGGCGATGCCGAAATAGTTGCCCTGCTGCGAGGTTTCGTGTTTCGACAGACCCGCCAGGCTGAAAATAAACAGGATTGCAGCAACAATGTATGCAGCTGTAACTAATCCACCAGACATGTGCTACCCCTTATCCTTTGCGAAACATTTTCAGCATGCGCTGAGTCACGGTAAAACCACCGAAAATATTAATGCTGGCGATCAGTACCGCGATAAAGCTCAGGAAGCTGACCCAGCCGCCGTGGCCTATCTGCAGCAACGCGCCAACCACGATAATGCCCGAAATGGCGTTCGTCACCGACATCAGCGGCGTATGCAGCGCATGGGAGACATTCCATACCACGTAGTAACCCACCACGCAGGCCAGCGCGAAGACGGTGAAATGGCCGAGGAACTCTTTAGGCGCCACGTTGGCCAGCCAGCCGAAGAGAATAATCGCCAGCGCTATCAGCGCATATTTGCGCCACGGCGACGCCGGTTTCACCTCTTCTTTCGGCGCTTCCACTTTTTTCGCCGCGGCCTGCGGCTGAGCGGAGACCTGAATCGGCGGCGCCGGCCAGGTGATTTCGCCTTCACGCACCACGGTCACACCGCGCACCACCACGTCATCGAAATCGATGACGATATTGCCGTCTTTCTCTTTGCACAGCAGCTTCAGCAGGTTCACCAGGTTGGTGCCGTAGAGCTGGGAGGACTGGGTCGGCAGACGGCCTGGCAGGTCGGTATAACCGATAATTTTCACGCCGTTGGCGGTGGTCACCACTTCGCCCGGCACGGTGTACTCGCAGTTGCCGCCGTTTTGCGAGGCGAGATCGACCACCACGCTGCCCGACTTCATGGCGTCAACCATTTCCCGGGTGATCAGCTTCGGCGCCGGCTTGCCCGGAATTAACGCCGTGGTGACGATAATATCGACCTCTTTCGCCTGGGCGGCGAACAGCGCCATTTCGGCCTGAATAAAGGCCTCGGACATCACCTTGGCATAGCCGTCGCCGCTGCCCGCTTCCTCTTTAAAATCCAGTTCGAGGAATTCGGCGCCCATACTCTGCACCTGCTCCTTCACTTCCGGACGGGTATCGAAGGCGCGAACAATCGCCCCCAGGCTGTTGGCGGCGCCAATCGCCGCCAGACCGGCCACCCCGGCGCCGATAACCATCACCTTGGCGGGCGGAACTTTGCCTGCCGCGGTAATCTGCCCGGTAAAGAAACGGCCGAATTCATGGGCCGCTTCAACGATAGCGCGGTACCCGGCGATATTGGCCATTGAGCTGAGCGCATCCAGCGACTGGGCGCGGGAGATACGCGGCACCGAATCCATCGCCATCACGTTGATATTGCGGGCCGCCAGTTTCTCCATCAGCTGCGGGTTTTGCGCCGGCCAGATAAAACTAATCAGCGTGGTTCCTGGATTCAACAGGGCAATTTCATCGTCATTCGGAGCATTGACCTTGAGGATGACATCAGACTGCCACACCTCATCGCCGGTCACGATCTCAGCCCCCGCCTGGGCGAAGGCCTCATCGTCAAAGCTGGCCAGCTTCCCGGCGCCGCTTTCTACCGCGACGCTAAAGCCGAGTTTGAGCAACTGCTCAACGGTCTTCGGCGTGGCGGCGACCCGGGTCTCCTGGGCTAGCCTTTCTTGTGGTACACCAATACGCATAGTTTTCCCTTCCATCGGTTTTTGATGATGGTTTACTTTTCTTACAAACGACCGTCGCGAAGGCGGATGAACGTGCCTTCCAACATATGTCTGAAAAAATAAAACAGTAACAAACTTTTTATAACCTACTGAAAATAGCGATTGTGATCTACAGCGATAAAACAGAAATTTTGATTTTATTGCTTATTGTCAGCACAGATGGTTCCGGGCAGCAATATTTACCTGAATTTGCCTTTCAGGCCTGATAATCCGCTTATCCAGTGGTATAAAACGCCATTTATCGCCATTGAGATCATTGTATTAACATTACATTAACTAATAAAAGTGGTATCGATTATCGTTTTTGCTGGTCAAGCGGCTGTTTTTTCAACATATCGAAAAATGTTATCTTTCCGTGGTATACGATTCGGGCGGCAAGCAAAAAATGACGCAGACAGTCACAGCGATTAAATGCAATAATCAAACGTTTTCAGTCAACAACAACACCAGTATATGGTTTGCGCAAGGCAAAGGATTATTTTTATGAAGCTTAAAAACACCCTCCTGGCGTCTGCTCTCCTGACAACCGCCACGTTGTCTGCCCACGCAGCGACCGAGTTGACCCCGGAGCAGGCGGCTGCGCTGAAGCCCTACGATCGCGTGGTCGTCACCGGCCGGTTTAATGCCATTGGCGACGCGGTGCAAGCGGTATCGCGCAAAGCTGACAAAGACGGCGCGGCCTCATTCTATGTTGTCGACACGTCGGATTACGGCAATGGCGGCAACTGGCGCGTCACGGCTGACCTCTATAAAGACGACGCGCCGAAAGCGGATGCGCCGAAAAATCGCATCATCAATGGCGTGATGGAGCTGCCGAAAGATCAGGCCGTTGAGCTGATGCCTTACGACACCGTCACCGTCCAGGGCTTCTATCGCAGTCAGCCGGAAGTGAACGACGCCATCACCAAAGCGGCGAAAGCGAAAGGCGCCTATGCGTTCTTCATCGTCCGCCAGGTGGACGCCAACCAGGGCGGCAACCAGCGCATTACCGCCTATATCTACAAAAAAGATGCGGAGAAACGCGTTCTGCAGAGCCCGGACGCTATCCCGGCTGATTCTGAAGCCGGCCGCGCGGCGCTGGCCAAAGGCGGCGAAGCGGCGAAAAACGTCGAAATCCCGGGCGTCGCCACCACCGCGGCGGTTGGCTCCGGCACCGGCGTAGGTCGTTTCTTCGAGACCCAGTCGTCGAAAGGCGGACGTTACACTGTCACGCTGCCGGACGGCACCAAAGTTGAAGAAGTGAACAAAGTGACCGCGGCGCAAATGGTGCCGTTCGATAACATCAAGTTCACCGGTAACTATGGCAACATGACGGAAATCTCTTATCAGACGGCGAAACGCGCGGCGAAGAAAGGGGCGAAGTACTACCACATTACCCGCCAGTGGCAGGAACGCGGCGGCAACATCACCATCAGCGCCGATTTGTACAAATAATCGCTGCTGACTGGCTAAAAAGGCGGCGCATTGCCGCCTTTTCATTTTTTTTCATCCCCCGCCATTGCATGGCCCCCGGACACTCCGTAAAATCCCGCGCCTTAGCGCAATCCTCCATTTTTATGCGATTTCGCCAAATAAATATTCTTAGTTTGATGATTGTCACCTCGGGAATGCAATGGAAAAGAAACTGGGCCTTAGCGCCCTGACCGCGCTGGTTCTCAGCTCAATGCTGGGTGCAGGCGTATTCAGCCTGCCGCAAAATATGGCAGCCGTCGCCAGCCCTTCCGCACTGCTTATCGGCTGGGGTATCACCGGCGTGGGGATCCTGTTCCTCGCCTTTGCCATGCTGCTGCTCACCCGCATTCGCCCCGAACTCGACGGCGGTATTTTTACCTACGCCCGGGAAGGCTTTGGCGAGTTGATAGGCTTCTGCTCCGCCTGGGGCTACTGGCTGTGCGCGGTTGTTGCCAATGTCTCCTATCTGGTTATCGTCTTCTCTGCGCTAAGCTTCTTTACCGATACCCCCGAGCTGCGCCTGTTTGGCGACGGCAACACCTGGCAATCCATCGTCGGCGCCTCCGTCCTGCTGTGGATTGTCCATTTCCTGGTGCTGCGCGGTGTACAAACGGCCGCGGGTATCAACCTGGCCGCGACGCTGGCCAAACTGCTGCCCCTCGGCGCGTTTATCGCGCTGGCCGCCATCGCGTTTCGTATGGAGACATTCCGCCTGGATTTCAGCGGCCTGGCGCTGGGCGTACCGGTATGGGAGCAGGTGAAAAACACCATGCTGATCACCCTGTGGGTTTTTATCGGCGTCGAAGGCGCGGTCGTGGTTTCCGCACGCGCGCGTAATAAACAGGATGTTGGCCGCGCGACGCTGCTGGCAGTACTCTCCGCGCTGGCGGTCTATCTGCTGGTGACGCTTCTCTCGTTAGGCGTCGTGCCGCGTAGCGAGCTGGCGGAAATACGCAACCCCTCAATGGCCGGGCTGATGGTCAACATGATGGGCTCATGGGGGGAGATTGTTATTGCCGCCGGGCTGATTATTTCCGTCTGCGGCGCGTATCTGAGCTGGACCATTATGGCGGCGGAGGTGCCCTATCTGGCAGCAACGCATAAAGCCTTCCCGCGCCTGTTTGCCCGGACCAATAAAAACAATGCCCCGTCGGCTTCGCTGTGGCTCACCAACGTCAGCGTACAGGCTTCGCTGGTATTGATTTGGCTTACCGGCTCAGATTACAACACGCTGCTGACCATCGCCTCTGAGATGATCCTGGTGCCCTACTTTCTCGTCGGCGCATTTTTGCTGAAGATTGCTGAGCGCCCGCTGCACAAGGCCGTCGGTGTCGGTGCCTGTATTTATGGCTTATGGTTATTATATGCGTCCGGCCCTGTGCATTTATTGTTGTCAGTGATACTTTACGCTCCGGGTCTTCTGGTTTTCCTGTATGCCCGTCGTACACACCAGCACGATCGCCCGCTCAAACGCCGTGACCTGGCATTAATTGGTTTTTTGCTGGTTGCCGCCGTACCGGCAACGTGGATGTTGGTAGGGTAAGCGGTTACCCTACCGCTGAACTCAAAGGAGATACCCATGGCTGATATCCAGCCTCGTCCAATCCTGATTACCGGCGGGGGCCGTCGTATCGGCCTCGCCCTGGCCCGCCATTTTCTGGCCCGGCAGCAGCCCGTTATTATCAGCTACCGCACCTGGTATCCCGCCATCGACGCGCTGCGTGAAGCGGGCGCCGTTTGTCTGCACGCGGATTTCAGCACTGACGATAGCATTCTGGCGTTCGCCGAAGAGGTGAAGGCGCACGCCGGCAGCGGTCTGCGCGCCATCATCCATAACGCCAGCGGCTGGATGGCGGAAAAGCCCGGGGTGCCGTTAACCACGGTGCTCGCCAGCATGATGCAAATTCACGTCAACGCCCCCTACTTGCTCAACCATGCTCTGGAGAGCCTGCTACGCGGCCACGGCCATGCGGCCAGCGACATTATCCATATCACCGACTACGTTGTGGAGCGCGGCAGCGACAAACACATTGCCTACGCCGCCAGCAAAGCGGCGCTGGATAATATGAGCCGCTCGTTCGCCCGCAAGCTGGCGCCGGAAATTAAGGTCAATGCTATCGCCCCTTCGCTGATTTTATTTAACGAAGGCGATGACGCGGAATACCGCAAGCAGGCGCTTGATAAATCGCTGATGAAAATCGCGCCAGGTGAAAAAGAGATCAGCGACCTGATCGAATACCTGTTCAGCAGCCGCTACGTGACCGGTCGCTCATTTGCCGTCGACGGCGGCCGCCATCTGCGCTAGTGGAAACGACTCCAGCCGATAATTAACAGCCACGCGCAGAGGCTCCAGCACCCCACTGCGCCTGCCAGAGCGAACGGCAGGCGCATAACGCCGGTGAAATACCATAGCGAGAGCAAATAGATAAAGTACGGAATGATCGACCACATCCCGAATACGATGGTGGTTCGCAGCGCTTCGATCCCCCGTTCGCTGGCAACGATATAGTTCGCGATCAGGGCGAAAGTCGGAAAGAGCGGAATCAACCCGGCGATATAGTAGTTCTTCGTTTTAGACAGCACGCCAATCAGGACAACGACCAGCGCGCCGAGCAGCGCTTTTATCAACAACCCCATTCCTTTAGCCTTAACATTTAAACAACAAGACCCCGCAGCATAACGGAAGCGCCGACAATTATAAACGCGCAAGAGCGGCCGATACCGTGTAGAAGCAAAAGACCTATTTTTTAGTGGTCTCATCGCTGACGCCCGCCCCTATGCCGAATATCCGCAGCTGGTATTAAACGCACGCAAGGATGATATCCCTGGCAAGCGAGCACGTTATTCGAAGACCGTTTTTGCTGCCTTAAAAACCCTTCGGCTAAATACACACATTAAACCGAAAAGAGAATATTTTTTCTGATTGTTGAGTTATACGTATAACATATTATTTTTCGTATTTTTAGATACAAATCAAATTAGCCTATTTTCGGCTCATCTCTCCCTCACGTATTTACACAGATTTTAAAACCTGAAGCGCTTTACTGACGGGCATTTACAAAATATCCAACTCAATAACTGCACCGCTTCAGTGCAGCTAGTGATCTGCACTAAATGATTCAAATCAATACTGGCGAAATAGCTTAAAAGTTGTTAATTGATATGGTTGATTTTTATCATAAGGGGTTATTTTGAAATTATTCTTTTTGCGCAATTCCTGAATAAGCGCACTTAGCCGTTTTTTAGCAAAATGGCTAAATAAAACCAATTATTTTGATTTACATCAATATAAAACCGATTTCACAAGGAAGCATACTTTGCCGTTAATAACAGGCACAGTAGTAGATATGATCGTAATTATATGATTTTACAATCTTTCGATCTGTTCCTGATATCCGCAACAGAATTTTATTCTGTTCACAATCCTCAACACAGCCATTTAGTTCAGCTCATGCCAGTTTTTCGAATCTTTTACTTGTTGCTATTATCATTACTAGTATTAGACACTCATCTAATTGTTATTATTTTATATTAATCAGCATAAGAACCAGTTAAAGGAATCTCCATGTTCGGACCTGCTTCACGCAAAGTAAAAATGGCCATGAACTTCATCAAAATATATTCATCAACGCGAAAATGCTCGTAAATTACCGGAGAGCGTCAAGCATGCAGTGAAATATTGAAAATAGCCTTGTATGTCCTGTAACAGGAACAGGTTTTTCAGTTGCGGCAAGTGCCAAAAATCTGAAATTAATTATTTGGTATAGTGGAGATTATTTTTTGAGCATTGGTTCGGTTATTAACATCACACAAAATGAAGTTTTCATTAATGGTGTACCCGGCGATTTGCAGGTTATTCATGCTTTCCCCTATACGGAAAATTTGTGGTCAACATTTTCAAAGAATATTGAATGCCCCGGTAATCAGAACCCTATGCTGCTCATCTGCAATCGAAGAAGCCTCTGCAAGTTCGCCTTGTGCCCCTACGGCGCCAGGCAAAAGAGGCCGCAATAAGGCTTCCCCATCATTCGCGCTAGCGTACCGGTACTTATTTTCTATGTGGGCACGTGCTGTCCTGACAGCCCGTGCCCACATTGTGCCGCATCCTGTTCCCTTAATGCGCAATGCTTCTGCTCGTATCTGAATCATTGTCTGGCTCCGCAAAAAATAGTCCTGAACCGCAGCTCCGGGAATCATAGCGAATTTCATGGCTAATATATAGCTCATATTAATGTCCGGATGGTTTACAATGGCGGTAGCGAATGAATAGGCACCTGACTTCAGATACTGAATGCGCCACCTCAGCCGCGATTCAGGTACAGAGATTCAAGCGATTAAAAGATGAGTGCAGGCATACACAATATGAATAAAATTGTTTTCGTTGAGGATGATGCCGAGGTCGGCGCACTGATTGCGGCCTACCTTGGCAAACACGATATGGACGTGGTGGTAGAACCGCGCGGCGATCGGGCGGAAGAGGTTATCGCGCGCGAAAAGCCCGATCTGGTGCTGACTGTCGAGGCCAGCGGCATCGCGGTGGCGATCACCACGGCACAGGCCTTCGGCGGCATACCCGTCGTGTTCGCCAAAAAATGCGACCATCGCAATGTGGGCCATGACGTGTATACCGCGCAGGTGTACTCCTTCACCCATCAAACCATGAGCACGGTGCGGGTCAGCCGCAAATATCTGCCCGCAGGGGCGCGGGTGCTGATTATCGACGACTTCCTTGCCAACGGCGAGGCCATCGAGGGGCTGCGGAGCATCGTGGCTCAGGCGGGGTGCGAGCTGGTGGGCGCAGGTGTGTGCGTGGAGAAGGGCTTTCAGCCCGGCGGACGCAAGCTGCGCGAGGAGGGCGTCAAGGTGGTGTCCCTGGCAATCGTAGACGCAATCGAGGATGGACACATCCGGCTGCGGGACGATTGAAGGAATAGATGTTTGTTTACCAGCGGAACGAAAGCGGAGGAGAAAGACACATGAAGAAGGTACTTGCTTGGGTTCTCTGCCTCATGCTGACTCTGGGCATGGTCAGCGTCGCCAGCGCGGAATTCGCGCCCGTGAACAAGGATGACCTGAAGGTCGGCTTCGTCTTCATCGGCGACGTGAGCGACAAGGGCTACACCTACGCGCACTATCAGGGTCTGCTGGACATGCAGCAGAATCTGGGCCTGAGCGACGATCAGATTCTCATTAAGACCAACGTGAGCGAGGACAGCTCCTGCGAGACGGCGCTGCGCGAGCTGGTGGAAGCCGGCTGCCAGATCATCTTCGGCAACTCCTATGGCTACATGAACTACATGGCTGAGCTGGCCGACGAGTATCCCGAGGTCATCTTCTCCCATTGCTCCGGCTACATGAGCAACGACACCAACTTCAACAACTACTTCGGCCGCATCTATCAGGCCCGCTACCTCACCGGCGTGGCCGCTGGTTTGAAGAGCCTGGAGACCGGCAACAATCATGTGGGCTATGTCTCCGCCTTTGGTACGGAATACGCTGAGACCTGCTCCGGCATCAACGGCTTCACCCTGGGCGCTCAGTCCGTGAACCCCGACGCCAAGGTCTATGTGAAGGAACTGGGTGCCTGGGCCGACGAGGTGAACGAGTCCGCCTTTGCCAAGGAGCTGATCCAGAACTATAACTGCGGCGTCATCTCCCAGCACTGCGACTCCGCGCAGCCCCAGATCGCCGCGCAGGACCTGGGCGTGTTCGGCTGCGGCTATAACTCCGACATGACCGCCGACGCTCCCAAGGCCCACCTGACCGCCGCCATCTGGAACTGGAACGTGTATTATCACACCGCCATCCAGGCCGCCATGGACTGCGCTGGCGACGCCTCCCAGTTCGTCACCAAGATGGGCGGCGGCGCCTATTACGGCGGCCTGGCCCAGGACTTTGTGGACGTGTCCCCCCTGAACCAGGACACCGTGGCCCCCGGCACCGATGCCGCCATCGAGGCCGTGAAGGCCAAGATCGTCTCCGGCGAGTGGGACGTGTTCTCCGGCGTGAAGCTGCACGTCACCGTGAACACT
>OLGB01003847.1_pt1 | contig 13533 bp, 12 predicted proteins | sample 1605691 | NCBI WGS metagenome assembly OLGB01 (sample SAMEA3888925, study PRJEB22519) | human gut metagenome | biome: human gut; feature: human-associated habitat; material: faeces | place: Denmark | collected 2010 | reverse complement strand
TTTCAATACCGGCGCCGGAGTCTGCGCCCGTAATATCACCGGAAACCGCTATACTGCCGCTGCCGGAAGCATATAACCCGGCGCCGCTCGCCGCCGTCACCGAACCTTCTATCCTGACGGACGCGCTTGAGGAGACCCGTGCGCCGCCGCCGACATTGCCGGTTATTTTTACCGAACACGAGCCGGACGCATTGAGCGAACCCACGCTGCCGTCAACGGTAAGCGTAACACCGCCGCCGACACTCAATATGCCTATGCCGACGCCCGACAGAACTATCTCACCGTCACCGTCAAACATAGCCTTTGAAAGCGTACCGCCGCTGACCGTGACCTTCGAAGCCACCGTTATCGGGACATCGCAGACGATCTCTCCGTCTATCCTTATATTTGTCTTACCGTCCGCCACGGCTTGCGCAAAGTCCTCAAAATCCGTCACGACAGCCTCGTCTCCCGAAGGTTCCGTATCCTCGCCCCCGGATTCATCGGAAGAGCCTCCGGGCTCCGACTCGTCGGTGCCGGACACGTCGCCCACCGATGTATCTGAAACGGCTCCTTCGCTCGCGTCCGTCGTATCTATCCCGCCGGAAACATCCGGGTCAGCGTCTGCAGCAGCTACGACCGCCGAGTAAGCGCCTATAAACGTCCCCGCAACCACAGCAAGTGCGGCAAACAGCAACAACATCCTTTTCGCCATTGTCTTTTCCCTTTCGGACATATATGGCTATTATACTATATCGGCAAAGATTTTGCAATCGCTTTATAATGAAAATTTTTTCCTATGCGCCCGACTCCCGCGCAGCTGCTTCTCCGTAACGGATTTCCTGAAAAAAGCGGGGGCGCTCCCCAGAGCGTCCCCGCGCCTTATCCGGACGTTTATTTATAAGCATTGAATGCCGCCGTAAGATCCTGCCCCGCAGCGTTGGCTTCCACAAGCACGCAATTGCCCAGAACATGATCCGATGTTTCCGGATCTTCTATAAGATACCGCAGCGTCGCGCTGCCTTCAGATGAAAACGCCTTGTCCTTTTCCGAGCCGGACTCAAACTCGATCACGAGCGCAAACGCACGGCTCTCGCTCGTAAGCCCCTGCCCGACCGACTTTGTGAAATAATGGGCATTATATGAAATCCCCGCCTCGTCCAGCTCACGCTGCACGGTAACTGCTACCTCGTATTCATCCGCAACAAAGGTATAATCAAACCCGGCGTCTTCAAACCCCCTGCGCACGGTGTCAAATCCCGTCCCGCATGAGCAGAGCAGCGCCGATACGGCAAGGCAAACAAATACGAATAAAGCTGTCTTTTTCATATCTCAGTCCTCTATTTTTTTATCCTTGACCACAATATCACCGCAAGCTGACCGGGGATACCCACCGTGAACAGCAGCCAGTAATTTATGTCGATAAAAAGCAGATATATAAAACCCAGCACGCTCCACATGAGAAGCGATACGATCACATATGTAAGCGCCGGGCGTCCCCAGATACAGTTGAACACCAGCAAAACTATAAGAGTCAACGGCACCGCCGCCGCATATATGAGCCAGAGCCTGTCCCACTCGGTAAAAAACTCGCATACAGAATAGGCTATGACCGCTGCCAGCCACACCGGAGTTACGGAAAGTAACGAAACCACAAGCCGGCTGTAATGTTTGTTCTGCGTGGTTTCCGGCATCACATTATCGTGTTCCGCAAGCAGATAATCAACGGTGACGCCGAAAAGCTCCGCTATCTCAGCAAGCACGAAAACATCCGGTACCGACTCCGCACGTTCCCATTTTGACACCGCCTTATCGGTGTAATTCAGCTTGCCGGCAAACTCCGCCTGCGTCATGCCCGCCGACTGTCTCAAAGCGGCTATATTGGCTGCTATCGTCTCTTTGGTATACGGCATCGCACAGGCAATCCTTTCTAACACAGGCTCAAGGCGCAAACGGCACGCTCCTCTGATAAATCATACCATTACGCGCCGCGATTGTCAAGTACCATTGCGTGTTCATACCGTGCTTGACACGCGGAGCGGACTGTGCTACAATTCCGACGGAGGTGATATGTCACGGATAATCTTGAACGTATGAAAAAAGGTCTGCTCTACGACCCCGCAGACACCGAACTTACCTCGCAGCAGTCGCGTTATATCGCCGTGATCAATGAATATAATGCAACCGGCGCAGAGGAAACTCAAAAGCGCGCCGAGCTTTTGCGGCGTATCTTTGCATCCGTCGGCGAAGGCTGCTGGTTTGAGCCGCCGCTGCATGCCAATTGGGGGATACACACACATGTGGGCAACAATGTATATGCCAATTTCAATCTCGTGCTTGTCGACGACGGCGAAGTATTTATCGGCGACGACGTGATGATAGCGCCGAATGTGACGATAGCGACAGCCGGGCATCCGGTCGACCCCGAACTGCGTCGCCGCCATCTTCAGTTCAATCTGCCGGTCAGGATCGGTCGGAACGTCTGGATAGGGGCCGGTGCCACGATACTGCCGGGCGTGACGATAGGCGACGACAGCGTCATAGGAGCCGGCAGCGTAGTGACCCGTGACGTTCCCTCAGGCTGTGTTGCGGTCGGAAACCCATGCCGCGTAATGCGTATGGCCGGGGAATATGACCGGGAGTTCTATTACCGCGGCATGAAAGTGGACCTGTAAGACTTTTTCTACCCATACAAGAAAAATCCGCTGCGGGATTCTGCCCCGGCGGATTTTTATGTCTGATTTTTTCTCTTATCAGTCGCTGTCCGCATTGCGGCGACCGCCTTTATACCGGTGCCCCCAACGCTTCTTCTGCAAGTATCCCGCGCTCTGAAAACGGTATCTTCACACCGTTCACCAACTGGTAATCCTCATTGCCTTTACCGGCAAGAAGCAGGACGTCACCTTGCCGCATCAACGAAACCGCATATCTGATCGCGCTCTCGCGGTCCGCTATTCGGAAATAATCCTTGAAGCCGTTGACCAGACCGCGTTCCATCTGATCGAGTATCTTTTCGGGGTCTTCCGAATCCGGATTATCCGAGGTGAGTATAACGATATCGCTCAGACCGCTCGCAGCCTGTGCCAAACCGATACGTCGGTTCACCGCCTTGCCTCCGGGAGCGCCTACCAGGCACAGCACCCGGCCGCCGTTCTTCCGCGCCTCGGCACGGACGACTTCAAGCACCGCCTGCAGGCTGGCTTTATTGTGTGCGCAATCTATAACGGCGGTACGACCGGCGCCGAGCGGGATCATCTCAAATCTGCCCCTCATCACAGTCGCACCGAGCGCGGCCGTCACATCGTGTGCTTCCACGTTCTCACACCGGCACGCAGCGTACGCCAACGCCGCGTTATATGCGGAATACATACCCGGCTGCCTTACTCTGATACGACAATTATTATCTCCCCGGCTTACGGTAAACACAGTGGATATTCCGTTCCCGTCACGCATACTGCTCTCGTGACTTATCACATAATCTCCTTTTGTCGACGACACCGTAAAACACGGGATACGAAGCCGTGACATCATATATGCGCCGCTCGGATCGTCTGCGTTTATGACCGCAGTATCCGCTGACTGAAGTACCCGCAGCTTGCACTCCCGGTACTCCTCAAAGCTCAGATGTTCCGCCGGGGATATATGGTCCGGAGAAAGGTTGGTAAACACCGCCACCGCATAGTGCAGCCCATCGACACGCCTTTGCTTTACGGCCTGAGACGAAACCTCCAGTACCACATATTCGCACCCGGCACTCACCGCGGCGTAAAAAATACGGTTCAGTGTAAGACTGTCCGGCGTGGTGTTGGCGGTCTCTGTCCTGTTACCGCAGATAACGGCTCCGTCGGTCCCCACTATCGCGGCACGGTGCCCGGCGCGGTTCAGGCAATCGCATATATACTGGGATACGGTCGTTTTTCCCTTCGTGCCGGTAACCGCTATAAGCCTCAGTTTCTTTGCCGGCTCACCGTAAAACCGCGCGGACATCACGGCAAGCTCCGCTCTCGTATCCGCGCAGACGACCTGAGCAGCATCCGGCGGAAGCGGGAGCGGGCGCTCGCACACAAAGGTACGGCAGCCTTCCTCATATGCCTCGAGAGCATGCAGATGACCGTCGTCACGGCTGCCGCTTATACAGACAAACACCGTGCTTTCACGGCATTTTGAAGAATTCACCTCAATATCCTCGACGCGTCTGTCGGCTCCGGGGCATGACATATCCCCCATGAGTTCGCCGAATCCGATATTGATATTCCCCGCCTTTTCCATATACGCTCCCCCCGAGCTTATGATGCGACTCGTCAGCCGCGTGTTTCCAAGTCGTCCGCAATTCTTTCTATTTTGCGAGCAAAATCATCCGCGTCACCCTCCGACAGCCCTGAAACTTTCTTCACCAGTTCCGAAAGCCGCGCGACAGCAGCACGCAGTCTTTCGTACAAGGACCTGCGCGTCCTATCCATTTCGACACTATCCCTGCGACCGGATATCCGACGTCGCGTGCCTTCGCACAGCCACCTGTCGGTCACAAGTTCGAATTCGGCACCGCTGTACGGAGCCACGGCGTCGAAGCCGAGACGTTCCTTTACCGTAGCGGCGAAACTGTCGCAAACCGTATCCTCGCCGTGGTTTACAAAAACTTTCCGCGGCGGACGCTTCAGTCCCTCGAGCCACCAGATCAGCAGATCACGGTCTGCGTGACCGCTCACTCCGTCCATCTGTTCAATATGTGCACGGACCGTAACGTCCTCATTGAACAGCTTAACGCTTCTCGCCCCGTCGATAAGTCTGCGACCGAGTGTGCCCTCTGACTGATATCCCACAAACAATACAGTGCTCTCGCTGCGCCACAAATTGTGTTTAAGATGGTGACGTATACGTCCTGCCTCACACATTCCGCTTGCGGAAATTATCACCTTCGGCGTACGGTCACTGTTCAGCGCTATCGACTCTTCGCTCGTCACGGCGACCCTGAGCCCGTCAAATTTCAGCACATTAACGCCCGACCTGAGGTATTCCAACGTTTCCTCATCATAATATCCGTAAAGAGCGCCGGCATATATTTTTGTCGCCTCCACGGCGAGCGGGCTGTCGACCCAGACTTCAAACCCGTCGTGTCCGGTCACCATCCCCTGCTCCTTTATCTTGTGTATAAGATACAGCATCTCCTGAGTCCTGCCTACGGCGAAGGCAGGGATCACCACGTTTCCGCCTCTGTCGAGTGTCTTTTGTATGACCTCTGCAAGCTGAGATGCATAATCGGCACGAGGCCCGTGCAGGCGGTCGCCGTACGTCGACTCTATCACCACATAATCGGCTTCCGACGGGCGCTGCGGATCGCGGATCAGCGGTCTGTTCACATTTCCGATATCGCCCGAAAACAGCAGTTTTTCCGATTTGCCTTCTTCACTTATATCAAGCTCTATGCTTGAAGACCCGAGAAGATGACCGGCGTCCGTGAATTTCGCCGTAACACCGTCAAAAATGCACACCGCCTTATCATAGCCGACACCCGAAAACTGCATCAGCGCGCGCTGCGCATCCGCAACGGTGTAAAGCGGCACATACTCATCCTTTCCGGACCGTGCCGCCTTGCGATTGCGCCACTGCGCCTCGGATTCCTGTATATGAGCGGAATCAAGCAGCATGATCGAGCACAGCTTCTCAGTAGCCTCGGTCGTATAGATCGTTCCCGTAAATCCGTGTGACGTAAGTGCCGGGATCATTCCCGAATGGTCTATATGTGCATGCGTAAGCAAAACGCAGTCAATATCCGCAGGTCGCACGGGCAGCTCGCTGTTTTCATAAATGTCCTCGCCCTGCTCCATACCGCAGTCTATCAGAATATTCTTGCCGCATGCGGTCACGAGCGTACACGAACCGGTCACCTCATGCGCCGCGCCAAGGAACGTTATTTTCATCTTTGACATCCTCCCAAGATGATTTTAACACTTGATGCACGTAAAATACATTAACGAACTGTAAACTTTCTGTTAATCTTTTGAAAATTCAACCGTTTTCTATCCGGTGCGGACTATCTTGCCCCGCAGTCTTTCGCCAAAAGCCTCAATATACAGCGCCTCGTACTCGTCATAGCTCACTTTGCAGCGGTATGTCATAAGCTCATAATCGGCGGCTGCGACCCGCGTGAAAATGCCCGTCGGCTCAAACCCGTGTCTGATATAAAAGTTTTTACGCCTTACGCGGACGCAGTCCGCCCCATCATGCGGCATGATGCGCTCGATCTCAAGAAAAATCCTTCTTCCATTTTCCATGCCGAGAAATTCCTCTAACGCGCGGGATCCTATGCCCCCACACCGTTTACCGGCATCGACGGCAAAAAAATTTATAAGTGAAACATCAGCCGAATCAAGCGTGGAGATAAATCCGGCAAATCCGTCGTCATCGAATGTGTAAACGCGTGACATACCGTTTCTCCAAAGCTGAACCAGCCGTTCGAACGGCTGCCGTTCACACTCGGGAAATGCAGACATATAGAGCTTACGGATATCACAAAGATCTTTATCACAGGCTTTTCTCATCTTCATGCTGACCACCTCCTGGTTTCGTTATCACATTAAAATACGATGCCCGCCGGGTAGTAATTCTACCACGGCGGGCACTATATGTCAAGCCGAGATCAATTGTCAAACTGAGAGTTATACAGCGAAGCGTAAAATCCGCCCGAAGCGAGCAATTCATCATGAGTGCCCTGTTCTACTATTCCGCCGTCTCGCATGACGAGTATAACGTCCGCATTCTGCACGGTAGAAAGCCTGTGAGCGATGACAAAGCAGGTGCGTCCCTGCATGAGCCGGTACATTGCTTCCTGTATCTGCTGCTCTGTCCTCGAGTCTACGTTCGACGTTGCCTCATCAAGTATGAGCATTGAGCTATCCGAAAGCATCGCACGGGCAATCGTGATGAGCTGCTTCTGTCCCTTTGAAATATTTACGCCGTCGTCGGAGATGACCGTGTCATAACCTTGAGGCAACGACTCAATATACCGGTCTATCCTTGCCGCGCGGGCGGCCTCCTTTACCTCCTCCAGAGTGGCGCCCTCTCTGCCGTATGCGATATTCTCATATACGCTGCCGTTAAACAGCCATGTGTCCTGGAGCACCATGGTATACGAGAGCCTCAGACTGTCGCGCGTCACCTGCCTTATCTCATTTCCGTCAACTTTGATCGTCCCGTCCTGAGGGTCGTAAAAACGCATCAGCAGATTGATTATCGTCGTCTTTCCGGCACCTGTAGGACCGACTATCGCAACCATGCCGCCGGGCTCCGCATGAAGTGAAAGCCCGTGGATGACCGTTCTTTCCGGGTCATAGCCGAACCTGACCCCGTGCATCTCAACGTCTCCCCTGACATCGGAAAGGACGGCGGCTCCGGGGATATCCTGAGTCTCCGGCTTTTCGTCGATGACGCGGAAAACACGCTCCGCCGCAGAACACGCGGACTGCAGCTCACTTATGATATTTGCCGCCTCGTTGATAGGTCCCGAAAATCTCCGCGAATACTGAATGAACGACGAAAGCGCGCCGGGTGTCAGCGCTGCAATATGCAGCATCCCTATGTTTATGTCGCCTGCCATGAACAGCATCGCGCCGAACATACTTATCAGCGCCAACGACAGATTGTTGATGAAGTTGACCGAAGGACCTATCAAACTGCCCTGATAGTCCGCCCTGTAATATGCCTCCACGGCATCATTGTTATGGTCGTCAAACCTGCCGGTTATAACGCTTTCCCTGCCGTATGCCTTGATGGTTTTCTGTCCGGACAGCATCTCCTCGGCGTATCCGTTCAGTTCGCCGAGCTTTATAGAACGCTTTCTGAACAGCGGTCTTACCCGCTGCGACTTATACTTTGTAAAAACTATAGATATCGGCACCGTAACGACGAACACGCTCACAAGCAACGGCGAATACTCTATCATCATTATCAGCGAGCCTATCACCGTTATCGCGCTCGCGCCCATCTGAAGCAGGTCGTTCGAGAGCGATGCATTTATCGTGTCGATGTCATACGATAGATGGCTGACTATCTCACCCGTCTGATTCCTGTCAAAATACCCTACCGGCAGCTCGAGCAAATGCTCAAACACCTGACGCCGCATCGTATACACTATCTTCTGTGAAAGCCGTATCATCACATACGACAGCAAATAGGAAAGCAGTGCGGAAAGAGCATAGCACGCTACCATTTCGGCACAATATACGAACACTTCCGACGGGACCGCACCGCCGCCGCCGAAATCGATCTCGGCAGCGGCATTTATGGCAAATCCGGAAAGCCTCGGACCGTTAAGAGCCAACAGATTTGACGCCACCATCAGGATCACCGCAAGGAGAACCGTCCATTTGTAGGCGAGAAAATATTTCAGCAATCTGCCAATAACGGCACTCTTCAGCTTTCCGCCCTCGCCGGACATCCCGCGTCCACCACCTTTATTCAAGCACATCGCCCCCCATCTGTGATTCGCTTATCTCCCGGTACACGGGACAACCGGCGATCAGCTCGTCATGCGTACCGCTTCCGATTATCCTTCCGTGGTCGAGCACGATTATCATATCGGCGTTCATCACTGAGCTTACACGCTGAGCGATTATCACCTTTGTCGTGCCCCGCAGCTTTGTGTTTATTGCCTTTCTCAGTCCGGCATCCGTCCTGTAATCGAGTGCCGACGAGCTGTCGTCAAGTATCAGTATTTCCGGATTTCCGGCCACTGCACGCGTTATCAGCAGCCGCTGCTTCTGGCCGCCGCTGACGTTGGTGCCCTTAGACGTCAGCATCCTCTGCCATCCCTCGTCAAAAGCCTCGATAAAATCCGCCTGTGCGACCGCAGCCGCAAGCTTCATCCGTTCTTCGTCCACCTTACGACCGAATGTAACATTGTCCTCGACCGTGCCGGCATAGATAAAATCGTTCTGAAGCACGACCCCGAACATGGAGTGCAGCTCGTCGGCCGGGTATGTACGCACGTCACGGCCGTTGATCAGCACAGCTCCGCGGTTTACGTCATAAAACCTCATCAGCAGCATGGCCAATGTGCTTTTGCCGCTGCCCGTAGCTCCTATCACGCCGAGGGTCTTCCCGCGTTCGACGGTAAAGCTTATATCCCCCAGGCTCTCGCCCGCCCCGTTGCTCGAGTACGAAAATCCGACGTCCCTGAACTCGATCGCAGGCGCATCCGGCTCCACTTCGGCAGGGTCGAAAGGCAGTACCTCAAGATCGTCCGGTGTGTTGAGAACCTGAGCGATCCTGGCTGCGGATGCGCTGCTTTTTGACGACATAACGAACATACGGGTGACTGAAAGCAGTGCGTTTGTTATCAATGTAAAGAAGCTGAGAAACGATATTATCATACCTATCTTGGTTTCACCCGCAGAGATCCTGAACGCGCCCACCACGATGACTGCCGTGAGCCCCACGTTCAGAAACAGGCTCATCAACGGGTTTGAAACGGCCACTGCCAGCGCAGCCTTTTTTTCGGCTGCCACGAGTCCGCGGTTGACACCGTCGAACCGCCGGCGTTCGTAATCCTTCTTCGACAGCGCCTTGATAACTCGTATGCCCTGCGAATCTTCACGCACCACGCGTACCATACGGTCCGTTGCACGCTGCTGCTCCGTATAAAGCGGGATACTGCGCTTTGAGACCTGCCACACTACGACGGTAATGAACGGCAGCGTGACGAGCATAACCGCCGAAAGTCCGGGGTCAAGACCTATGGTAAGCACGATCCCTCCCACGAGAAGTATCGGCGCACGAACGCCGAGCCGCTGTATCATACCAACGAAATGGTGCACGTTGTACGTATCGCTCGTGAGTCTGGATTCAAGAGACGGTATGGTGAATTCGTCCACCTGACGTGCCGAGAGCCGCAGCGTCTTGTCAAACAGATCATGACGTATCTCACGCGCACAATTCCGGGCAACGAGCGCCGCCATGCGGTTTGCTATCACGTTCCCCAAAAGCCCTATCACCGCGAATATCACCATCAATATGCCCCAGAAAAGTATCTCGCGCATATTTTCCTTCGGTACCACCTCATCAATAAGGTGCTCCAGTATCATCGGCAGCAGCAGATCCATCATCGTGCCCACCGTCTTTATCAGCAAGCCCACCGACATCCTGCCGGCAAAAGGCCGCATATATTTCCATATCAGCTTCATATGCAGTCCTCACTTTCCGCATCCTCAAGTTCGATGTGCTCATCGGCATACTGTGCGGCGGGGACGCTTATACGTGCCAGCAATGAACTGAGCATTTCTACCTCCTCCTCGCAGAGATCGCCCAGCAAAAAGCCTTTCCAGTCTCTGAGCACCTCTACCACCGAAGGATATACATCAGTCATCCTCTTTGTCGGGTATACTCTCAGCACACGCCGGTCGTTCTCGTCCGGCACCCGTTCACAAAATCCGTCGCGTTCGAGCTTCAGCAAAGCCCGTGCCACGCTGCTTTTATTCAGGTGCATCCTGCGGCACAGCTCCTCCTGACTGACACCCGGCTCGCGGCTGATATGCACCACATATGTATGGTGATGCGGCGCCAGCCCCAGCGTCCCGAGTTTTTCCGCGCGATACAATTCCGCGCATCTCGATATGAGATTGATATACTTCATCACAACGGCCATACAGCACGTTCCTTTCCCCTGTTTATGATAATTCGCCTCTCCGGAGGTCACACACATTACAACGCGCAGAAAATCCTAATATGTTGGCAGCAGCTCAACGGTTACTTGTCCAATCGCTGCCTGTGCAGTCGCTGCACGTGCAGTCGCTGCCTGTGCAGTCGCTGCCTGTGCAGTCGCTACACGTGCAGTCTCTGCACCCGCAGTCTCTGCACCTGCAATCGTTGCGCACGCAATAGTTGCCCGCGCAATCGTTGCGTGTGCAACCTTTTCGCGGTGAAAACGGGCGCTCAGCGCCCGTGACCCGATAAGCGCAAATATTTACTTTGTAGCGCGTGCGGCGATGATATCGATCATCTCGCCGACGTTCTTCATCGACGATACCTCTTTCATGGTAAATTTCATTCCGAACGAACGCTCGACCGCGCCGATGAGCGTGATATGCTCGAGGCTGTCCCAGTCGTCAATATCGTCCGCAGTGGTCTTACGCGTTATCACGATGGAATCGTCGTCAAACACGCGTCTGAACACCGATGTAAGCCGCGGTATCACCATGGATTCATTCATCATTTCCGTTCTCTCTCTTTCCGCCGTTCACGGCTATGACCTTGTTTTTATCAGCATAACCCTCAAGTTCCAGCACCCAGCCGGTCTCGCCCTCGGGCGTCTCATACGTTTTTTCAAAACCGAAGCTTTCGTACAGACCGCGGACCATGCCGTTTTTCGCCGTTGGCAGGTATGTGCCCTTCAGCTGTTTCACACCACGCGCGCGGCATTTGCCGACGAGCGTATCGAGCATGGCAAGCTCCATGTCCTTTTTCAGCACGCGGCAGCTCATCAGCCAGAGTTCAATATCACAGCTCTCGCCCTCGATATGCCCTATAACGACCGACACGATACCGTTGTCGCCGAATTTATCGGTCAGTCTGCCGTAAAGAGTGATACGGTCGCCGTCAGCCGCCGCATTCTCTATCTCCGGCTGTGTATATCTCCGGGTGGTCAGGTTGAACTGATTCGACTTGTTGGTGAGCTGGGTTATACGCGGTATACTGACCGGATCAAACGGCAGGATATCCGCATGCATATCAAGGCTGAGCAAATATTCCGTATAGTCGGTAAAGCTGCTCTGCACCTCGGCTCGCATGGCGTTTGCACGGTACATATCGTTCCGGCGCAGATCGTCTGCGGAAAATGCGGTCACCTCGAACCACCCGCTGCGGTCGAGCACCCGCACATACTCATCCGGAGACTCCAGTTCCGGCACCGCCGTTCCCGGCAGCGACGAGCGCACCAGCGCACGTTCGGTGGGGTTGTCGTCAACAAAAACAAATGCATCCGTTCCCAGATCCATCTGCGCCGCCGTCTGAGCGATATTCCGGTCCTTTGTCTCCCAGTTTGCCTTGATGACGATAAAATCATCAGGGTGCAGCACACAGTCGGCACGTTCAAGTCCCGCCACGGCATTTTCGCGGTCGTTCTTCGACGCTACCGTCAGCATGACTCCGATACCCTGAAGCTTTTTAAGATATCGCTGAAATCCCAAAAAGCACTCGCCGGTCGCAGTCTCGCTGCCTATCTCTATCCCCTCCGGACCGTCGTCACCCACGACACCGCCCCACAGGGTGTTGTCAAGATCGAGCGCAAGTGCCTTTTTGTTCCTGCCGCAAAGCGAACAGATGATGCGTGCCAGATTATACGCAAACTCCGGCACGGCATCGGTGCACATGGCATATTTATACATGCACCACGCCTTCTCGTCGTGCCAGCGGTCAAGTCCGTAGCACGCGGCGACATAGTTGACATCATTGATATAAAACCTTTCGCGACCCGAAGCATACGCGGCAAACCGCTCATTCATGCGGGAAACGAATCTTACGGCGCCGCGGCTGTCCCAGCAGTCACGGTTGCCCAGCAGTCTGAAAATCGGAAGCTCAAAATTGTTCTGTATAACGGTACACCCGTAACGCCGCTCGAGCGAATCCCACGCTTTGAAAAAATATTCAAAGCACTCATCCTCACGCTTTTCAGCGTCATCGTCAAGCGAAGGGAAAAACCGTTCGAGATTCCTTACGGTAGTGTGCACAAAAACGATATCCGGTTTGAAGGAATCAAGCTCTTCGCTGCCGAACACGGCGTCCTGCCACCAGAAATTATACTCAGACTCGTAAAACTCGGGTTTTACCCCTCTGTCGAGCAGGAACAGCTCGAGCATCTTTATGATATCGCTCGTGGTCGAGCCGCCGAGCACCGCCACCTTTATCGGTGTGCGCGGTGTTCCGTCCTTGAGCAGCTCCCTGCGCAATTTTTTCTTGGAATCCATCAGCAACGCCGGATCAAACGGGTATTGCAGCTCTTTCATGGGTGTCTCTCTCCGTCAGTAATCAATATTCCGTCAGCTTATCGATATATTCCGCCCTGCTACCGGCGACCGAAAACGAGCCGAGCGCAAAGCAGACGTCCGTTACACCGAACCGCTCTACGAGTTCCTTGGCGTTGACCCTCGTATAACGTATATCGGCTATGTATATCTCTTCAAAGGAGCTTATCAGGAAAGGTGCCAGCGCGTTGCCGTAGCTTTCCTTATAGATCAGCAGCTTGCGCCCGTTGTTTACTCCGGTCTTTATATGCACGGAATACGAATCGCCGTATATGAACTTGGAATACGAGCTGCTGGAGCTGAACAGAGCCGGTAAACACGTATTCAAACGTATCTGCCGTATGATAATCGCAGGTATAGCTCTGTCTCGGTATATAATATACGAATTTATCCGGATTATCCTTTAACACCTCGGCTTTGCTGTAATTATACAGCGCCCCCACAAAATCAAACGACGCTGATGTAAACCCGGAAATATCCGTAAAAGGCAACTGAAGCTGACCCGCGAACAGCCGCGCCGCATAATATGCGCCCAATGCCC
>OLGB01003845.1_pt1 | contig 13543 bp, 15 predicted proteins | sample 1605691 | NCBI WGS metagenome assembly OLGB01 (sample SAMEA3888925, study PRJEB22519) | human gut metagenome | biome: human gut; feature: human-associated habitat; material: faeces | place: Denmark | collected 2010 | reverse complement strand
TCAATGACTTAATCATCACTTCAATATGACGGCGCTTTTCTACCTGCTCCTTTACTTCCTGGATATTATCTTTCCCCACATATTTTGAAATGACTTTTTTTCCATCTCTGTATTTCAGATAATAGTAGGTATTTCCGTTGATTAGTTTCTCAGAAATCGTACCCTTCGGAAGTTCAGAAAGTGTTTCCTGGTATCTCGCCAACATATAGTCTATTCGCTGTTTTTCCTGCAAAACCGTACTTAAAATCATATTCATGTCAATCACCTATTTATATTATACCCAACAAAAACTCAAATATCAATATATGTTGTGTAAGGCAAAGCAAATATCTTCACGGAAAATCCGACCTTTCAGACCTGGTAATCCGACCCGCCAGACCATAAAAAAGAATGCTTATTCTCGGTACAATTTAATCAAGGTTAAGGAACACTTAGCCGGTTGTACCTCGACAATAGAATAAGTCATTCATCAAATACGTTCCTGTTGCCGGTGCTAACCACACCAGCCACATCAGCAATACGCCACGACAGACCGAGGACAGAACACAGGGGCACTCTTATTTATTTGTCTGTTAAATCTGGACGGTATGAGCGAGAACTATTGGCTTGTAAATATCGGGTTGCTCCCGATACGGCGATGAAAGCAACAGGTATAATGATACTTCTGTCCAGCCACAGCCCCTGCACTGCGGGGATCACGCAATGGGGGCAGCCCGGTGAGACCCACGGGGAGGTTAGATTCCTATGGAGCTGGTAAGCAGCCAGTCGTTTGATGACTTCCCTACAGCGTATGCTCCCAGGGGTGTCGAGGACAAATATGGGTTATCACACTTATTTTTTGAAGGACTACTGACAGGTAACTGTTGGTAGCCCTTTTTACATATCAATTTTGAAAGGAGACTACAGAACATGATGAAAAAAGATTGGACTTATCGTAGAGGCGATATTTACTACGCAGATCTGAATCCAGTATGCGGTTCAGAGCAAGGAGGCAAGCGACCGGTAGTGGTGATTCAGAATGACATGGGAAACACTCATGCCCCCACACTGATTGTTGCTACCATTACTACAAAAGCTGATAAAAGAAAGTTCCCGACACATTATCTTGTGAAAGAGAATGCTGCATTTGATGAACCTTCCACCATTATGCTGGAACAGCTTCGCACCATAGATAAGAACAGAGTTTTGGGATATTTGGGGAAAATTCCACCAAAGGAAATGTTGAATGTGGATAAAGCACTGATGCTCAGCCTTGCACTTCAGCAGTACACCGGCACCGTTGTGAAATACATTGTTAAGGAATAAGGAGGACTACATAATGTTTGAAGAAAAAATCGCAGCTCTGAATGAGCAAAATGAAAAGAGAATGGCTGTTGAAGCTAAAACATTTGAAAAGAGAACCTACAGCGTAGACGAGATTCAGGATATTCTGGGAATTGGCAGAACATCTGCGTATAACCTGGTAAAGCAGAATTTGTTCCACGTGGTTCGTATTGGTGGAACGATTCGAATTTCCAAAAAGAGCTTTGATGCATGGTTGGATGATCAGCTCTAATTTGTCAAGGATGTCGTAGCTCTCATCGACAAACTTCAAGAAATCCTCCCTGTTCGATATACTTTAGCTAAGTCATACAGCTTGGCTAAAGCATATCACAAGGGGGATAAAATTATGTTTGAAGAAAAAATCAAAGAGTTGAATCAGATGTTGGAAAACAAGCAAGAATCATTTGATAAAAGAACCTATACGGTTGATGAAATTCAGGACATTCTGAGTATCAGCAAACCAAGCGCTTACAATCTGGTGAAACAAGGTTTATTCCGTTCCGTTCGCATCGGCGGCTCTATCCGAATTTCTAAAAGGAGCTTCGATGAATGGCTGGATCAGAATCTTTGATTTAAGGAGGGCATGAAGATGTTTGAGGATAAGATTAGAGAGCTAAATTTAAGAAACGAAGGAAAAGTAGAGGAGTATACTTTTGAGAAGCGAACCTATACGGTTCAAGAAATCCAGGATATCTTGGGAATCAGCAGAGCTTCTGCTTATAACCTGGTCAAAAAGGAATATTTCAAGACAGTCCGCATTGGCTGTACGATTCGTATCTCGAAAAAAAGCTTTGATGAATGGCTGGATAGTCAGCTATGAAATTTACATAGGAGGTTTTGGATATGGAACAACCTAAAAAGCGAACGAGCATGTCTGTAATGGAAATGGGCAAGCTATTAGGGCTTGGGAAAACAGAGTCCTATTATCTGGTGAGAAAAAATTATTTCAAGGTTATTACTGTAGGAACCACGATGCGAGTCATGATTCCCAGTTTTGAAGAATGGTATGCAAACCAGAGTTTTTATAAAAAAGTAGATGGTCCAGAACCGGGAAGTCAGTTGAAGCAGGCTTCCATGAATGCAGAAGAGCTTGGCGCTCTTCTTGGTATTACTGAATCATCAGCATACGATCTGATAGCGAAAGGACATTTTGAAAAAGTAGATGTCCTTGGCAAAATGAGAATTTCAAATGAGAGCTTTTGGAAATGGTACTCTACCCAAAGCATTTACCGTACTGTAGAGGATCGGGCAAAAGATGCTGAGGAAATGGAAGCCGCATTGCGTATGCCGGAGATTGCGAGAATGCTTGGAATCCATCGAAATCAGGTTTACTACATCGTAAAAACAGCCAATTTGGAGACTGTTCAGATTGGCAGATACAAATGTGTGACGAAGGATAGTTTTTACCGTTGGTATGAAAATCAGTCACATTATATCTTGAAAACAGATGCGCAAACACAAGGAAGGAGTGAGTAGTTATGGCATCTATCGTTAAGCGAAAAAAGAAATTCTCTGTGGTTTATACATACATCGACGAGAATGGCAACAAGCGCCAGCGTTGGGAAACATTCGAAACCAATGCTGAGGCAAAGAAGCGTAAGGCTCAGGTGGAGTTTGAACAGGAAAACGGAACCTTCATTATTCCGACTGCCAAAACAGTCAATGACCTTCTGGATGAATATATTTCTATCTACGGGGTCAATACCTGGGCGCTTTCCACCTATGAAAGCAGACAGAGCATTTTGTCCAATTACGTTCGCCCTATCATTGGTGATATGAAGCTTGAGGATGTTACACCAAGAGTCATGGATAAGTATTACAGAGATTTGCTCAAGGTGAAGGCAGTATCCTCTCAATATGTAAAAGCAAGAACGGAGTTTGTTACTCCACGCACAGTGAAAGAAGTTCACCGAGTTCTTCGTAATGCCTTTAACCAGGCTGTAAAGTGGGAATTGATTGCCCGCAATCCAGTAGAACATGCTACTCTGCCAAAGGCGGAATACAAAGAACGAGAAATCTGGACAGCAGAAACCTTGATGAAGGCACTGGACCTTTGTGACGATGAAATCTTGAAGCTGGCAATTAACCTTGCATTCTCCTGTTCGCTGAGAATGGGAGAACTGCTCGGTTTAACATGGGACTGTGTAGATATCTCTTCTGAAAGTATCGAGCAGGGACGTGCCAGTATTTTCGTTGAGAAAGAATTGCAGCGTGTTAATCGCAGTGCTATGGAAGCGCTAAACGAAAAAGACATTATGTTTAAGTTCCCAAGCGTTTTTGCAAGTGGACACACAGCGTTGATTCTTAAAACGCCTAAGACAAAAACCAGTGTCAGAAAGGTATTTCTTCCCAAGACGGTTGCTGAAATGCTGATTGAAAGGAAAGCTGCTATTGAAGAACTGAAGGAACTCTTTGGTGATGAATTTTATGATTATGATCTGGTATTTTGCTCTACCAATGGCAGACCGTTAGAAGGTCAGCTTATCAATCGTGCCTTTAACAAGCTGATTGAAGAAAATGGACTTCCAAAGGTGGTATTTCATTCACTCCGTCATTCCAGTATCACTTACAAGCTTAAATTAAATGGTGGAGATATGAAAGCTGTGCAGGGTGATTCCGGTCATGCTCAGGTTAAGATGGTTGCAGATGTCTATTCTCATATCATTGATGATGACCGCAGACTCAACGCTGAGAGGCTTGAGGAGGCTTTCTACAGCGGCAACAAGGAGAAGGAACCAGTTACACCAAAAGAGCCTGAAACGCCGCCACAGAGCGACCAGGAGCTTCTGCTGTCACTTCTTCAAAAGCCAGGTGTGGCTGAGCTTCTTAAAACACTGGCGAAAACATTATAAGATAACATGAGGACAGGTTCGGGAAAAGAGCCTGTCCTTTTTACATAGGCACTCAAATTTCGGGAGTACCATGAGGAGAAAATTCTCTGGAAAAAAGCCACCTATATGTGGTAAAATACATATAATCAATCAGGCAGACGCAGAAGTTTGCTTAGGATTTGAACGATATGACAGAAGCCGTAATATGCCGAACATGGTAGCACAGAATGCAACGGAAGCGGATTGATAACATCTCCCGTTTTTCGCTGAGCTTGCAAATTTCGTGCAAAAAGTAAGGCTTAAAAGTATCTAAAATTAGCTGAAAAGTGGCAGCACAATTTAACAGATGGAATGCCGGAAAGTCCCGTAAAATAAGGAAAAATCGGCACTCGACATCTTCTGCAAACCGCCGGTTTTAAGCTCTCCTAAGCAAACGTTATGAGTTCGATTTCAGTCGTACACCTTCGTCCTATATTGGACGAGGGTTTTTTATTCTACGTTTTTCTTTAACAGGTCAAATGCCTGCTTGATTTTTGCTGCCATCAGCTTCCTGCGCTCCACAAGGAAATCCTCGTAGGGCATATTCTCCCATCCGTGCGGAAGAGCATTCTCCTCTTCCATACGAAGGATTTCTTCGTCACTTCTGCCCTCGCACACAATCGGATAGTAGACAGAAGGTGCATCATCAAGAATATCCATGTTGTCTTTCCAGTCGATGAAAGCGTAGTTGGCCATCTGATTGATTTTTGCGTCAGTATAGCCCTGTGCTTTCATATGAGCTTTCGGGAAGAGATGGTGCTTCTCCAGTGATTTTCTATTACCATCTGTTCCGGGTTCAAACAACTTCGAAACCAACAAATTGCTCTTAGAAAAGAGGATCTTGGCGTCCATGATGTTCAAAGCCGCAACATAGGCATTCCATGCGTTATTGCCCTTACCGGAAACAGCCAACCCCTCGGAGCCGACAAGCGTAATATCGAAATAGTCATTCGTAAGACGCTCATTCACCCTTGAAAGAATGAAGTCTTTGTACTCCTTAAGTGTTGATAGATCTTTTATACTGTTCAAATGGCTTTCTACCGTTGATTCGAAGGAACCGGTATAGAGAGAAACCAATGAAGCATAGAAAAACCACAGCGAGGTGAGATGCATATTCTCATTGTAAGAGGCATGAAACCTGTGCTTAGCTATAAGATAAAACGCATAGGAGTAGAAAATAGCATTGCCAGACAGGATCAGATCTCCGGATAAGTATCCGGCGTTCATGATTGCCTTCAGGAATTCATGCCAGCTATGAACATCCAGAACATCGGGCAGTTTATCTTTCAGCGTATCAAAACGTTGGATGCGGAGCTCTCCATCCACGGCACCACGTTTATCAAAATCTGCACCACGCAAGAGTTTGTAGCCGTATTTCAGCCTCGCCCTGTCAAAGGCATATGCCATAACAACACGGATCAGATCCTGTGCAGCAACCGTGGTAATCTGATTATAGGAGGTTGTCTTACCCTTTGTGGGGAAGGTGGATTCTTTGCTGAATTCTTCAATTTCCTTGCGGCCTTCATCCCAGTAAAGGGAAAGAAGTGTCAAAATAAAGTCGTTTTGCTTCAGGGAAACGCCGCCGGAGTTTACACGAACGAAGATTTCAGACACATCTTCTTCCTCTGCGTTCGCCTTGATATCAAATACGGGAAGTGTGTGATTCTTCAGATTCACAATAGCGTTGATGTTTTCGGAGATCATATCCTGCTCTGCCTCGGTTAACACTCCGCCTTTGCACTCTCGGTACTCAGACAAGCGCTTAATAAAACTATTGATAAACTTGAAAGAGCTGGAAGTGGTGTACACATCGCTGATATTATAAATCCACTCGGGATCTTTCTTCGTTGCCTGATAACCGACCTCAAACTTGTCCTGCAAGGGATTATAGGAGATAATGATGGATTTCTCATCGAATTTGGAGTTGATAACTTTCTTGCCCTTCATTACGGCGTAAAGGGACGTCAGACGCTGCTGACCGTCGATGATGACCTCTTTAGGAGAATCATAGCTATGTAAATCAACACCGATGGACTTTTTCTTTTCAAGGGAAGGACATTCCCACAGCATAAGATAACCTATGGGATAACCACGCATGAGCGAATCAAAAAGGTCTCTGACCTTTGAATCCTTCCAAATGAAGGGACGCTGAAGCTCCGGGAGTCCGAGTTCTCCCGTGTCAATTTTCTCTATGAGCTGATTGACTGTCAGCGTGGTATTGCTAAAAATCTGCTCCATACACTATTCCTCTTTTATCTCAGATAGTTTGATATTGTTATTTCTCTTCCTCCGGCACGAATTCCATGATGTCGTCTATCGTGCAGTTTAGCGTCTCGCAGATCTTGCCTAAGACCTCGGTGGAGACGTCCTTCCCCTGAGAAAGCTTGCTTAATGCATAATGAGTGATCTTGGCTTCACGCTCAAGGTCGCTCTTTTTCATATCTTTGTCGATGAGCAGCTTCCAGAGCTTTTTATAGCTAACGGCCATGTTTCACCCTCCTTGGTCGGAATTTACAAAATCACAATGATATTATAGCAGAATAATCGCCAATTATCAATCAGATTTGATGATTTTCGGATATAATATCCGGCTTTTGTCAATCCAGCAGTTTGAGCCACGTGCCTAACCGGTGCGTGGCTTTTTCATGGTCGTACCGATGATGGGCACTTTTCCAGGCAACGGTGCTCCGCTCGAGAGCTTTCTGGATTGTTAGAAACACCGGGAAAATTTGAAAAGTGTATTTTTCAGACTTGCTTTTCTATTGAAAAGTGTGCACCGCTGCCCTTGTGCCTGAAAATTCACTGAATATTCACCGATAATTCACTTTATTCGCTCGTTGAGAGCGAATAAAGCGAATATTTCGAGGATCTGTCCGCTCGATAGTTATTTAAATGTCTGCTTTAAGGCGTAATAGTGAAAAAAGAAGAGGCTATCTCTATGAGATCAAGAAAACCTTTGATTTGGCAAGCATCAAACCGTACTCCTGAAGAGTCTCTCTGCTGTCAAGTCTGCAAATCTGATTATTGCATATTGGACTCTAGGGCGGCGACGGGCTATCATATACGCGAAAGAAAACAAGAACAATGCGCTTAAAGGAGACGCGATATGGAAAACAGATTTGCAGCGGCGCGGAGGCGGTATCTGCGCACGCACATGGACGGGATCTACACAGGGATGCTGCTGACGGGGACCCTGGAGCCGCATCTTGCGGAGATCGGCGAGTCGGCGCAGGCCATGTTCGACCGGCTGGTCGAGCAAATGAAGAAGGCCGAAGGCGTCACAGAACAGCTGAAGGCCGCTGATCAGATGGAATGGGTTGGTCGGATGAACTCCATCCGACAGCGAGCCGAGGAGGTCGTCCTCTCCGAGTTGGTCTACTGCTGAGGTGCGGCCATGTTCGGGCGGTGTAAAAGAGACCGGGTTTTGGAACTATGCACCAATGAGCGCCGGTTGCTGACGAGCGTGATGCTGGCCTTTCGGAACAAGCTGCTGGCCGGCGGCAAGCCTACAGAGGACGTGAACGAGCTGCTGATCCGGCTGATGAAGTAAAAACTGAATAATACCAAAAGAGCGTCTGCTTATGAAAAGAGGCAGGCGCTCTTTTTGCGCTTTGAGCTGTGAAACTCCACTAATTTGTGACTTTTCTGAAAACTTTCAAAAATCGATGTCGTTTTTTGGCCTCCGATGTTGCGGTAAGAGAGTAGAGGGACTTTTTGAAAACGCTGTAATTTGATGTCGTTTTCAAGGCATCTCATGTGGCTGTTAAGTAGTAGAGGAAAAAAGTTCCGATGCAGTGTTTACTTTTTTGCTTTTGATGTTGCGGTACAGGAGTAGAAGGAAAAGTTTCTGCCCGGTGTTTACTTTTTGCCTCAAAACCGTGCGGTACAGGAGTAGAGAAAGATTTTCAAAAAGTGAGAAATAGGATGTCGTTTTTTTTGCCCTCCATGTTGCTGTAAGGGAATGGAGAGGTCAAGCAAACACAGGCTCCCCTTACCGGCAAATAAGTCGCTACAAAATATTTTCAAGAAGTTTCGAAAATAAATGTCGTTTTGGAGGCTCGAAGGTTGCGGGAGTGGGGTGGGAGGAGATTTTGCGAGAGATTGGCTCCGTTTTGGCGCCAGACGCGAGAGAGCGCCGGGGCTTGGCTCCGTTTTGGCACCAAAAAGCTAAGACGAAAGCGGGTTTTAGTCGAGTGGCATCAATTTTGATGCCACCTTCAAAGGGCAAATCGGGCTGCGGCATCAAAATTGATGCCATAAAAGAAAATTTTCCGGGACACCCATAAAAATGCCCGCTCTCATTCCTTACTTAGTGAGGAGGTGATGTACGCCACCGAATAGAGCGGATAAATTTTTCGCCGATAACCCCCATAAAGACAGGCTCCCATCGCTTAACTAGTGAAGAGATATTTCGAAAATCGCAGCCATCAAAAAAACTTTCGCCTGATCTTAATTTTTCCGCTTTCCCGTGATCTACCCCTTGAGGGAAGAATTTTTCCGGTGATACCCGTAAAAACGGTGCTTCCCATTCCTAAGTTAGTGAGGGGACTCAAAAAACTTCTGCAAGGACAAGAAAATTTTTCTCCACGCCTTAATTTTTCGCCGTTCCCGTGATCTACCACTTGAGAGAGAAAAAGTTTTCTCCGACACCCCCAAAAACGCCCATCTGAACTTACTAGCTAGTGAAGGGGTTCCTCAGAAGCATCCGATTCCCTCACCCGAAAAGGAGGTGATGCACCAACAGATAACTGAATAACCGTCACCGAAAGAGATATGACCGTGCGACGACCTCGAAAGAGCGAGCACGGCGACGCCGCGGAGATCCCGGGGCAGGCATACAAAAACCGTATCGGAAGGACGGCGCAAACCACAAAACAAACTTACCAGCTAAAAAGAAAGAAGGTGAAAACACATGAACAAGATTCAACTGATTGACGCGGAGACGCTGTACTACAAGCCGCTGGCGCACCCGAGGATGCTCATTGACGGCATCCTCGCCGACGGGCTGGCGGTCATGGCCGGCGACTCCAAGATCGGCAAGAGCTGGATGGTCCTCTGGCTCTGTCTCCAGATCAGCAAGGGCGAGCCGGTATGGGGCATCCCCACCCGGAAAACCGACGTGGTGTATCTGGCGCTGGAGGACCGGGAGTGGCGCATCCAGCAGCGAATGCAGGAGCTGACCGAAGCGCCGCCGGAGAACCTGCATTTCGGCTTCTCCTGCGGTCAACTGGGCTCTGAGCTGGAAAGCCAGATCGAGGCCGTGCTGCAGGATTACCCCTCCACGGGGCTGATCTTCATCGACACGCTGCAGATGATCCGGGACAACGTCTCCGGGAAGGTCAATGCCTACGCCCAGGACTACCGGGATCTGTCTTCCCTGAAGAAGATCGCCGACAATCACGGCATCTGCATCTTTCTGGTGCACCACACCCGCAAGGATCGGGACAGCAGCAATATCTTCAACGATATGACCGGCTCCACCGGCATCATGGGCGTGGCGGACACGGTGATGATCCTCCGCAAGGAGGAGCGCTTCGGCGACGCTGCCGCCCTCTGCATCACCGGGCGCGACGTGGAGGAAAAGAAGCTGAAAATGCAGATGTGCGGCGTCTGCTGGGAGATCACCGAGGAACTCAATGCCGACGACCTGCACCGGGAGCGGATCCCCGATTTCGTGTATGAGGTCGTGGAGTTCCTTTTTGAGCACAGTAAATTTCAAGGCACCGCCACCGAGCTGCTGGCCGCCGTGGGCAACACCGAGCTGAAGCCCAACGTCGCCAGCAAGTATCTGACGCGGTATTACAGCGAGGTTTTCCTCCCCATGGGGATCAGCTACGAGTACCGCAAAACGGCGGCGGCCCGGCTGATCATCCTGGAGCTGCACGACGGTGCTGACGGTCATGACGATGCTTCCGGGAGCGAGGGGCTTGCGTCACAGAAGGCTGAGAATGACGGTATCGCCCCGCTTCCCCTTTTACCGTCACAGCCGTCATCTGCGTCACGGAAGGAGGTCGACGGGAATGGAGCATCGTAACGCGGAAAGGCCCGTGGCTATACGCAGCTTTTTTATCCGTAAGGGTAACGAGCATGGGATTTGTGTAGCCGTCCGGCTCCCAATTCCCCCGTATCCGCTGATACGAAAGGGGCTCGCCCCTGTAACCCCGCCTAAAGGAGGTGAACGTTATGCGCAATCGCACGGAGGAAATCAACGTACGCGTCTTTAAGACCGAGAAGAATCTGATCCGCAGAAAGGCGCGGAAATGCGGCATGAATATGTCGGAGTATCTGCGCACCCTGGGGACGGACGCAACGGTCAAGGAGGCTCCCCGCGAGGAACTGATGCAGACCTACCGGAAGCTGACGCGGCTGCACGACGGTATCCGCTACGAGGTCTCCATGGCGGCGTTCAGCGACGCGCTGACGGAGATCGAGGACCTGCTTTTGAAGGCCTATCACGGAGAGGAGGACGAAGCCGATGGCGGTGACGAAGATCTGGGCGATCCATGACAGCGTTTCCCGCGTGGTAGACTACTGCAGTAACCCGGAGAAGACCCGGCTGACGGATCTGGAGCAGGTGCTGATCTACGCCGCCAACAAGGCCAAGACCCTGGACGAAGGTGAGCAGAGCTACGCCGTCACCGGCGTCAACTGCCGCGCAGAAACGGCGGCGCAGGAGATGTCCGCCACCCAGCGACGCTTCGGCAAGACCGGCGGCAACGTGGCCTACCACGCCTACCAGTCCTTCAAGACCGGCGAGGTGTCTGCGGCGGAGTGTCACCGGATCGGGTTGGAGACCGCGCGGCGGCTCTGGGGCGACAGCTACCAGGTGCTGGTGGCGACCCACTTCAATACGGGAACCTACCACAACCACTTCGTCGTGAGCTCCGTGGGCATGTGGGACGGGCGCAAGCTGAAGGCCAAATACGGCGTCTACTACGCCTTACGCGCTATGTCGGACCGCATCTGTAAGGAGTACGGCCTGTCGGTGGTGCAGAACCCGCAGCGGCACAAAACGGCGCGCTCGGTCTACTTTGCCGAAAAGAACGGCGAGCCCACCCGCTTCAATCTGATGCGGGAGGCGCTGGACAGGGCGCTGTCCCTGTGCAGTAGCTGGTCGGAGATGACCACGGTGCTCCGCAAGCTGGGCTATGAGTTCGAGTGCGGCCCAAACCACAAGTACGCCACCATCCGGCCTTTCCGCTCCAAGAAGTGCACCCGCACCTTCCGGCTCGGTACCGCCTACAAAAAGGAGGCCATGCGGGAACGGCTGCTGGAAAACCAGCGGGACTACCGGGTGACGCAGAGCTATTACGCCTTTCTGAGGCCCTATTCTAGGAGCTACGCAAGAGAGAACCCGCCCACGGAGGCCTACTACCGCAAGCGGGATTTCTACTTCAAGGCGCCGCGCATCACCGGTTACGTCAGCTTCTTCCGCGCTGTGGCTATCGTGCTGGGCGTCGCGCCCCTGTACGAAAAGGAGTACCAGCAGCCGCTGTCGGCGGAGTGCCGGGAGGCCTGCCGCCGATTGGACCGGTACACGGCTGAAATGACGCTGGTGGAGCAGGAGCACCTGGAGACGCCGCAGGATCTGCAGCGCTTTATCGTTCGGACCAATGCGGAGATCGACGAGGTGACCGCTACCCGCAGCAAGGTCCGCAACAAACAGAGAAACTGCACCGATCCGGAGCGAATGGTGGAGCTCAAAAGGCAGTGTGCCGCCTGCACCGCGGTGCTGGCCGACCTTCGGAAGAAAAAGAAAACAGCCTGCGCCATCATTGAGGATCACCCCAAGCTCAGGGAGCTTCTGGAGAGCGAATTTGAGGTGCGGCTGGAAAACGACCCCTATCTCTCGGAGCGGGAGAAGAGCGCCTTGCGGCAGGGGAACGCTCCGGTGAAAGAGGAAAAACAATATGAACGCTGATTACAGCAGAAAGAGAGATGATGAAATTGAAAAACCAAACCATTGATTTGGGTCTGAGCGGCTATGACGAGCTGTTCATGACCCAGCAGGAGCGGGCGGACACCCGAAAGCCAAAGGTGGAGGAGCTTCCGCTGACTGAGCTGACGCCCTTCAAGAATCACCCCTTCAAGGTGAAGAACGATGCGGAGATGGCGGAGCTGATGAAAAGCATCGCTGACGCCGGCGTACTGTCGCCCGCCCTGGCGCGGCCCAAGGAGGGCGGCGGGTATGAACTGATTTCCGGCCACCGGCGGCTGGCGGCCTGCAAAGCGCTGGGGATGGACACCATGCCGGTGATCGTCCGCAGGCTGACCGACGAGGAGGCCGTCATTACCATGGTGGACAGTAACCTGCAGCGGGAGCACATTCTGCCGTCGGAGAAGGCCTTCGCGTATAAGATGAAGCTTGACGCCTTGAAACACCAAGGCAAAACTTCTGCGCAAGTTGCGCAGAAGTTGTCAGTTGAGATCGTAGGTGAAGCAGCTGGTGAAAGTAAGGATCAAGTCCGGCGCTATATCCGCCTCACGAATCTGATCCCCGAAATCCTCCAGATGGTGGATGACGGAAAAATTGCCCTGACTCCGGCGGTAGAGCTGTCGTATCTGCAGCCGCCCGAGCAGGAAACGCTCTTCTCCATTATGGACTGCGACGAGGTGACGCCGTCGCTGTCCCAGGCTCAGCGGTTGCGACGCATGAGCGAGGAGCAGAGGTTTACTGACAGTGCAGTGATGCAGCTGATGTCCGAAGTCAAGGGCAATCAGGTGGAATATGTCAAGGTGCCGGTGGACAAGCTCCGCAGCTATTTCCGCCCGGACACCTCTATGAAACAGATGACAGAGACGCTTGTCAAGGCTATGGACTTTTACAACAAACATTTGGAGCGTCAGCGCCAGGACCGCGACGCCCGCTGAAAGGAGATTTTACAATGAAAGAAATCATTGAATTCGATTTGGACGAAGGAAGAATGGACTATCTGGATGATATGATTGACGTGTTTTCCAAAGACGGCTGTGAAATGGTGGATATCCTCTTCGACAGATTCCTAAAGAAATACTACGCTGATATTGATGTCAGCAACGAACGAATGACCATCAATCTCACTGACGAAGAAGGACATGTATTGTCCTTTAATCTGAGCCAAAGCGAGGTCCATTATGTGCTTCACATGGTCGAAAGAAGGCTCAACAGCTTTATGCGCGACGACGGAGGAGGTGGTTTCGGTGACAAAGACTGAGCTGCAGGCCATGTATGAGGTGATGTTCACGGATTACCCCGACATCGTGAACGTCGCCCAGGTCCAGTCCATGCTGAAAATCAGTCGCCATCTGGCCTACGAGCTGATCGGCGACGGGTATATCCCCGGCATGAAGATCGGAAACGCCTACCGCGT